>Ga0265299_10000723_pt1 | contig 40179 bp, 57 predicted proteins | sample AusTroGonzalo_MG_4_FD_193485 | JGI IMG/M metagenome (GOLD analysis project Ga0265299, IMG submission 193485) | Bovine rumen microbial communities from tropical cattle in Woodstock, Queensland, Australia - Gonzalo_02 | ecosystem: Host-associated > Mammals > Digestive system > Stomach > Rumen ...
ATATACGCATAGCACACGTACGTACGAACTCGTGAACGTCGTAACAAATCAAGACAAGCAAGCAACAAATGAACGTGAAAACATATACACCCGTTGCCACGTATCGTGTCACAAACGCACGCATACGCAAGCATACACCCCCACGTACGCACGCACATCCGCACGCATTATGCACGCCTACGCATACACGCAAGAGGGGGGGGCGGTATACCCGACAATAGAGGGAGCGGTTATCGAGGGAGACTGTATAATATATATATTCAAACAAACGTTTACCCTACAAACGTTTCCATCACAAACACCCTATCCCAAAAAAATTTTTTTAAAAACAAACTGGGATTGACAATATAAGCAATATGGTAGATAATAGTAAAACAAGTAAGTGCAAATCTTACATCTACCGCATAATTTTTTCATTATTCGGCACTACTGTAATAGGTAGTGTAGAGCAGATAACAGTGCTATTCATTATGTTCGCAATCACAACAATCCTTAAAAGAGAAACTTAAATCAATTCTCCCGTTATCTGTTCTACAGTGCTTATTAGAGAACTATATGTTCTTAATCCTAGGGTATAAGCACATTTAATTAGTGCAATAGGTAAATACCAAGTATGCAGGTATGTAAAGGAAAAGAAAAGTTTGGCATATCATTATGGGAAGCCTTTACGGAATTACCTATTGGAAACTTAGTTGGCGTTACCTGTTATTCATTTAATAGGTAGCATAGAGTAGATAAAATAAACTTGAAATTTCTCTTTAAACTTATTTAATAGTTTTTTTTATCTATTCTATGGTGCTTATTAAAAACACTAGAAGTTCTTATTTTATTACTATCAAGTAATAGGCAAAGTGGACGCTCAACACTATAAATTGAGTTTATCAACAATGTGCTACCTTAATCGGTAGTACCTAGTAGGTATGAGAAACTTTGATAAATAGCAATCAACCATTTTTTCATTAAATCTAACCTTAAGTCATACCTATTAGGTAGTGCTTATTAAGAATAAGGAGATGTAATAATGACATTTCAAGAAGGAAATAATTTTGGGAGTCGTAAAGGGAGACCAAAAGGAATGAAGAATATAGGACCAGCAAGGGCTATAGAATTAGTTACTTTATGGGTAGAATACGGCAATTATACAAGAGTATCAGAGGAAAGTGGAGTAAACAGGAAATCTGCTACACAAGTAATAAAGAAATGGATAGAAGACAATCCAGAGCAATACAATAAGATGTTAGACGCATTTCTTATGAGAAATAAGCAAATGATGATAATGCAAAACGCTCATACAACGCAAAAAGCATTAGATAAAGTTGACGAGTTATTAGATACAACTGAAAGTTTAAAAGAGGCTTCAATGGCTTATGGAATACTACACGATAAAGGAGCCTTAATGAGAGGTGAAGCAACACAAAACTCTGCTGTAATAGTTAAATTAGAAGGATTAGAGGAATTATCTAAATAATGGAATTAGATTTAGGAACTTTATATCCAAAGCAAATAGAGTTTTGTAAAGCGACTAATAAATATATTTGTTATGGCGGAGCAAGAGGTGGTGGGAAATCCCACGTATCAAGAATAAAGATGGTACTTCTTGCTCTTTATTATCCCGGAATACAAATACTTTTATTAAGAAGAACTTTACCTGAGTTAAGAGAGAACCATATAAACCAATTACAAAGCCTTTTAAGATGTCAACAAAAGCAAAATAGAATTGCTGAGTATAAAGAGTCTACTAAAGAATTTAAGTTCCCAAATGGCTCAAGAATAGTCTTAGGTTATTGTGATAAAGAGACTGATGTATTACAATATCAAGGACAAGCATATGAAGTAATAACAATGGAAGAAGCAACTCTTTTTACAGAGTTCCAATTTCAAGCATTAACAGAGTCTAACCGTTTAAGCGGTAATATAACTGGCTTTACTCCAAGAATGTATTTTACTTGTAACCCTGGAGGTGTAGGACACGCTTGGGTTAAGAGATTATTTATAGATAGAGATTATAGGGGAACAGAAAACCCAGATGATTATTTATTTATTCCATCTAATGTTTATGAAAATAAATATTTAATGGAACACGACCCTAACTATGTTAGAGTATTAGAGAATTTACCAGAAGACCGTAAACAAGCAATGTTATATGGTAATTGGGATGTTTATGACGGACAATTCTTTCCTGAATTTAGAAGAGATGTCCACGTTACAGAACCTTTTGAATTACCTAATTCTTGGAATAGATATATTGCTTTCGACTATGGTTTAGATATGTTTGCGGTATTATTTATTGCTATAGATACAAAAGGTAAGGCTTATGTTTATGATGAAATACATAAAGATAACTTAATAGTATCTGAGGCTTCTAATACTTTAAAAAGTAGAATGAGGAAAAGAGATTATAAAGCAATTATTGCTCCTCCAGATTTATGGAGTAGAAATAGAGATACAGGACAATCAACTGCTGAAATATTTAGAAAGAACGGATTAACATTATCTAAAGCCTCAAATGCAAGAGTTGCAGGATGGTTAGCCGTTAAAGAGTGGTTAAAAGTCAAGAAAGTTCGCCACGAACAAACTGGTGAACCTATAGAAGTATCTGATATAGTAATATTTAGTAATTGTAAGAATTTAATTCATTGTTTACCATTATTACAACACGATGATAAAGACCCTAGTGACGCTTCAACAGAACCTCACGATATTACCCATATATGTGACGCTTTAAGATATTTCTGTGTAAGTAGACCTAGAAAAAGTGAAGAAACTAAGATTAAAGAAGGGTTCTTTGGCAAGATGGAACAGCCTAAACAATATGATGTTGGAGAAGAGATAGTGGTAGTATGAAAAAACATTTTAGAGATAAATACGACGTTTTAGATTTAGACGTCGTTATTTATATAAAAAATTTCTCCAAAATAGGAGGAATAGAAACTTGGACTTATTATACTTGTAAGAAGTATAATGTAGGACAAATAACTGTTCTATATAACTTTGGAGATAAAGAACAATTAGAAAGATTAGAGAAAGTGGCTAATTTAATACAATATACAGGTCAAGAGTTCCATTGTAATAAGATAATCTTTGGAGCACCGGTTTTCATAGATATGGATTTATACCGTATGGCAGATAAAAGATATTTAATTAACCACGTATGTTATGGCGACGCTAACAATCAAGAAGTATTTGAGATACCAGAATTAGATGGTAATTTTGCTGTTTCTGATTATTGTAGAGATAGTTGTAAGAAAAGAATGTTAGGAGATATAGTAACTCTATATAATCCTGTAGAAATAGATAAACCAGAGAAGGTTTTAAAGTTAATAACAGCGTGTCGTTGGGCTAAAACAAAAGGAAACCAACAAATGTTAGACTTCGCTGATAGATTAGATAAAAAGGGAATAAGATATATATGGTTCGTTTTTACAGACGAGGAACCAGAATATCACTCACCTAATATGGTATTTATGAAGCCTAGATTAGATTTATCCTCAATAATAGCAGAATGTGATTGGGGTATTGAATTTTCTAAACTAGAGTCATATGGCTTATTTCCTGTAGAATGTTTAATTTTAGGGACTCCTGTGGTATTAACTGATTTGCCTGTGTTTAGAGAGATAGGAATAAGCGAAGATAATGCTTTGTTTTATGACTGGGAACTAAACGGACCAGATGTAAGTGAGTTATTAAACGTTAAAAAAGTAAAATATACTCCACCTTCAAGTGATGAGTTATATAAGGAGTTGTTAGGATGAGTTATTTTAAAGTGATAATACCTAATTATAATAGTGAGAAATTTATAAAGAAAACGCTATCAAGTATCTTAAACCAAAGTTTTAAAGACTTTGATTTAATCATAGTTGATGATATGAGTACAGATAATTCTGTAAAAATAATTAGAGAATATATGAAGAACGATAAAAGAATATCGCTAATCGAGAATGATAGAAAGAGATATAACGGGGGAGGAAGAAATGTTGGTATAGAATATCCAATCAAATCTAAATATACTTTGTTTTTAGATTGTGACGATTGGTTTTATTCTAATGATATATTTGCCACAATTCACGACAAATGTGAAAAGACAAAAGCCGACTGTGTCACATTACCATACATAATTTATGATGGTAATTATAAATTCTTCAAGTTAAAAAGAAATAGTCCACAAGATTTAGTTAAAGATTTAAACGTTGCTTGCTGGACAAAATGTATAAAAAGCGAATTAGTAGTAAAATTTCCAGAGAATACTCTTATGGAAGATGTTGCTCAACACATAGAACAATGCGATTGTTTAAAAACTTGCGATAGCATAGAGGAATTCGTTGTTGTATGGAATAGAGCAAATAGAGGTTCAATATCTCAAAAACCTAATAAAAAGAGGAAATCAAGCGAGTGGAGACAACTTGCTGATGTAGTAGATTTAGAACTTGAACACGATTATTGTATTAGAGAGCAAGAAAGAAGAGTTCAAGAATATTTAGATTTATTATTAAGTGGAAGACACGTATGGAAGGAGTTATCGAGATGAAAAAGAAAACATTTAGAGAAAAGTATGGTTCTTCAAATGCAATAAACCAAGTAGTTAAGGAAATAACAGAACTAATAAGAGAAACTAGCAAACCTAAGAAGACTAGAAAAACTACAACAAAGAAAAAGGAGAAATAATGAATATAATAATAATAGGGATATTTCTATCTATCTATATATTGTTATTAATTATTTCTTTTTTGTTTGGATATTTTATTGGTAATAATAAAGAAGATATAAAGCCAATAAAAATCAAAAGAAGAAGAAAGAAAGTAGAAGAAGAAATAGAAGACCCTGTAAGAATTATGTTAGAGAATATAGATAACTATAACGGGACATCGTTAGGACAAAAGGATGTACCAGAAGAAGAAGAGGAGTGGTAATATGGATTTAGAAGAAGTAGAAAAGACTGCCACTTGGGTACTATATGAAAAGTCATTAGATTATCTAACAAGAATTGGATTATATACTAATACAGATATATTTAATAAATTTTATATAGGAGACCAATGGAACGGTTTAAAAGTATCTAAATCAGTTGAGCCTGTATGTTTGAATATAATAAAGCAAATAATTAAACAAAAGACATCTACTGTAACAGAGAACTTATTTGCTATTAACTATTCTCCAGAAAATGGGGATAATCAAGACTTTATAGAAAGTGCTCAAGATGTATGTTCTAGTTTAAATAGATATGCTAGTAAAATATGGGACTTTGACCAAATGGACTATAAAGTTAAGATGTGGGCAAAGAAGAACGCTATAGTAGGTCAAGTAATAGATTATATTGACTATAAAGATAAAAGACCAATAGATATAGATATAAAGAATACAGATATTATGTTTGGTGACGAAAACAATCCTGAAATTCAAGCACAACCTTGGATATTAGTAAGACAACGTAAAACTGTTTTATCTGTAAGAGAATATGCTAAAGAAAAAGGCTTACCAGACGAAAAACTAGATATGATAGTAGGAGATAACGATACATCTACTATATCAGGCGTTAAAGACGAACTAGAAGACAAAGTTTGGTTATTAACAAAGTTTTGGAAAGACAAAAAAGGTAATGTTCATTATTCAAGAAGTGTTAAATTTTTAGATATAGAAGAAGACGAAGATATGGGCATTAAACTATATCCTTTTGCTGTATGGAACTGGGAAGAAAGAGATGGTTCTGCTAGAGGTGTAGGAGAAGTTGAATATTTAAAAGCAAACCAAATGGAAATAAACAAAACTATTATGAGACGTGCTGTAACAGTTAAAAACGTAGCATATCCTCAAAAAGTAGTTAATGAAGACTCTATTTCAAATATTCAAGATGTTAATAAAATAGGTGCAACAATAAGATTTAAAGATATGGGTAGTACAAGAGCGTCAGATGTATTTATGAATACAACTCCTGCTCAAATGTCTACAGACGCTGAGAAAGTTCAAGCAGAACTTATCACATTATCTAAAGACTTATCTAACGTATCAGAAGCAACAACTGGTAATATAGACCCATCAAGTGCTTCTGGTAGAGCAATCTTAGCAGTACAACAAGCACAAAATCAACCATTAAACGACCAAGTAATTGGTTTAAAGAAATTCTTGGAAGATATAGCAAGAATTTGGTATGAATATTGGAAAAAGAATTCCGCAGACATTGTTGTATTCTATAATGAAAAAGACCCTATAACAGGCGAAGAAATAATTGTAGAACAACCAGTAGACAAGAATGTTATGAAGAGATTAGACGCTTTTGTTAAAGTAGATATAACTCCAAGAGGTGCATATGATAGATATGCTCAAGAGTTATCATTAGAAAACTTAATGCAAGCAGGATTTATATCATTTGAAGAATATGTTGAGGCTCTTGACTCTGATAGTGTTCAATCTAAAGTAAAACTAGAGAAGATACTAAAAGAAAGAAGAGAAAAACAAGCACAAATCAACGCTATTGATATGCAAGCAACTGAGTTAATGAACTTCCAACAAGCACAAATTGCTGACGCTAATCAAATAGCAGATATACAAGACCAAGGTAGTGCTATGATGGCACAAGCCTTACAAGAGGCACGAAATACGTCATATGGTAGTGACAGAAATAAAACTGATGTCTCAAACAATGTCAATTTAGGAGCGTAATTGCTCCTTTTTATATGGTTAAAGTAAGGGAAATCTTATAATGACCACCAAAATTGTCTAGCATATCGACATTAAATGTATGGTGAGGGAAGCAAACCCGTATAAATAGAAAGGATAGGACTATGGAAGAATATAATAGTTCAACACTTATATCGGAAGATATTGAAAACGTAGAAGAGGAAACTACAGAAGAAATAACTCAAGAGGAAGAAACTGTAGTTGATGAAACTCCAGAAGGAGTTGAAGTCAAGGCAGAAGAAGAACCTCAAGGCAAATTCTATACAGACGAAGAATTTAATAAGGCTGTAAATGAAATTGCTGATAGGAGAGTAGCGAGAAAGATGAGAAAAATCAATCGTGAAATCGACAAATATAGAGACACTGAAAATGTATTAAAGTCTCAATTAGGCGGAGAAACAATCGAAGAAGTCAACACAAAGTTAAGAAAACTTTATACTGACGAAGGAGTATCTCTACCAGAACAATATGTTAGTGAAGACAAGGAATACCTTGAATATCTAGCAACTACAGACAGTGAAGATATTATAAAAGAAGGATTTAAAGCAACCGAAGAAGAGGCTAACAGATTAGCGTCTATTGGTTACGACAACCTTAATTACAAGGATAAACTTGTATTTACTAAATTAGTCGAGTCAATCGACAAACAAAAAGATATTAAAACATTAAAAGGTTTGAATATCGACCCTAGTATTCTTGATGACGAAAGTTTCATAGAATATAGAAGTCAATTTAACAGAAATGTTGCTATTGATAAGATATATGATATGTATACTGGAGTAAAAGAAACCAAGGTACAAACTCCAGGGGATTTATCTAATGTTTCTAAGACATCTAATGAATATTTTACAGACGAAGAAATAGAAGCATTAACAGACGAAGACCTAGACGACCCAGCAATATGGGCAAAATTGAGGAAAACTCAAACAAGAAATAATATATAGGAAGGATGATAAAATATGGCAATAACTGTTGCTACACAAAAAATTTGGCATAAGGCTTATGAACACGCCTTAACTACTATTACATCATTAAGAAATCACTGTGATTTCAAATACGAAAGGGACTCAAAAAATGCAGATACTGTTTACATCTTAAACGCTGTTAGACCAACTGTTAGAACTTATGTTCCAGGTACTGACATCCAAAGAGACGCTGTAGACGCTACTAGACAAGCATTAGTAATCGACCAATTCAAATACTTCAATATTGAAATGGACGACGTTTACAAAGCACAAACAGTTCCAGGTGCTATGGAGGCTTCTGCATTAGAAGGTGCTAGAGCATTATCAGAAGAAGGAGACAAATATGTTGCTAAGTTAGTTAAAGACGGAGTAGAAGACGGTTCTATCGGAACTGTTGCTAAGTTCACTCCAACAAAGGCTAACGCTATTGATAAGATTGAAGAAGGATTTGCTTACTTATATAGTAAGAACAATAGAGTTACTGACTCTTATTGGTTAGAAGTATGTCCTGACTACTTCAAATTTATTAGACCTTCATTAACTGAATTATTAACAAACAACGTTGAATTAGCAAGAAAGGGTGCTGTTGGAAAATATGCTAACGCTTATGTTACTATTGAAAACTTACTACCTAAAGCAAAATCAAGTAATTCAGAAGCAGAAGAAGATGTACGTTGCAACATTTTAAGAACTTCACACGCTATTGCTTTCGTTGAACAAATCAAAGAAACTAAAGCATATGATGTTCAAGACGCTTTCTCTCAAGCAATCAAGTCTCTATACGGATTTGGTGCTAAAGTAGTTAGACCAGATGAAATCGTTGTATTAGAAACTACATTATAATATCAGAGGGGTTATCCCCTCTTTTATCGAGTGAACTAGTGTGCAAGGTGGTGCAATTCCACCTCTCTCGACCTTAGAAGGAGAAATTATGGAAAAGAAATTAGAATATTACACATTAAAACCAAATTTAAAACAATACTATGGTATAAAGGTTGACGAAAACACAACCTTTGACGAAAGTACCGATGACGGTACAATTAAACAACACTTTGAGAATTTAACGCTTACAACCATTGTAGAGCGTAATAAAGAGGTTGACGATAATAATCCTTACGACATAAAAGAAGAGTCTAAAATGACCATTAAAATGCCTTCTGGGACTATTCTTTTATGGGATGAGAACGAAGGATTTATAATATCAGGTTATAACATAACAACATTAACAGAATTAGAAGAAGATATTAAAAAAGTTAAAGAAATATATAAGAACTCAATAGTATAGGAGGGGTAGTTATGACTCTAAAGGAAATGAAAATTAAAGTATTCTCTCTTATAGAAGAATATTATCCAGAGGCTAGCGGTTTAGCAGAGGATGAAGACGTATTAAACAAAATCAACGGAATAGTAAACTCTATTCAATTAGATTTAATGAAATACCGCAAAATACCTGCTAATGCAGAAATAGAGGTTAAAGAAAACGACGATAAGATAATAACTATAAGTGACGAAATTAAAGATATTTATCAAATAAATAAAATAATATTAGTACCAAGTGAAGAATATACTGGCACTATCGATTTTAGTATGATAGACGAAAACACTTTAGAATTGCCAAAAGATTTTGTTGGTACAGTAAGAATTTATTATTATAAATATCCTAAAATGGTTAAAGTTACTTTTGAAGAAGATGAAGACCAAGATGAATATGACACAAACTTTAAATTTGATTTAGATTTAGTTTTACAAGAGATAATGCCTTATGGTATTGCAAGAGATATATTAAGATTAGATATGATTTCAGTTTATGGAACATATTTTGAAAAGACATATAATGAGTTAAAACAAACAATAGACGACAGAAAATCAGCAGGTATCATAAATATTTATGGTGGAGACGATATTTAAGGGGTGAACTTATGGCAAGTAGTTTAAATAAAATCTTAACTAGAAACTATGCCAACTTTAGAGGTGTAGACTTTACAAATGGTATAGTATCGAAATATCGTTCGCCTGACGCATTAAATATGTGGAGAGATTATTTAGATGATGACTGCATACAAACAAGACCAGGTATGGAGTTAATCGGTGAGTTCGATTACGAAATATTTGGTCTCTTTTTTTATAAGTTAAATAATACTACTCACGTATTGGTGCACGCAGGCACTAAATTATATAAATGGGATAACTTCCCAAATAAACCTGTTGAAAAAACCCTACTTTTCAACAATATGAATGTTAGAAAGTCAAATTATTTTGTGTTTAAAGATACATTGTTCATTATGGATGGTATTAACTATCTAGAATATAATGGAACAACATTAAAAGATGTAGAAGGAACTATTCCTACAACATCTTATTGGAAAAACCCTGACGGAAGCGTTAATTTAGATGAAGATACAGACCAGAATTATGTATATCAAGACGTTAATTGCTTGACAGGAATTAGGAAAAATACATTCGTTGGGGATGGTATCTCGACAGAATATCACTTAGATATAGACGGTCTTGACGCAGATTACGACGAGATAGTTACAATTAATAATGTAGTCAAGACGCAAACTACGGATTATTCTGTTGATAAGACTAATGGAATTGTAACTTTTGTCACAGCCCCTGCCAAAAGTGATAAAGTAATCATACAATTTAGTCGCACAGCGAGCGGATATAGAGAAAGAATAACAAATTGTACTATAATTGCACAGTTTGATAATAGAATATTTTATTCTGGTAATCCAGATTATCCTAACGCTGTATTCCATTGTGAATTGAGCGACCCTAGGTATATAAGAGATAATGCTTACCAAAATATGGGTGTAGATTTGGCTCCTGTTAAAACTATTATTGCTGGAAACAACGCTTTATGGGTAGCCAAAGAAACATATCAAAATCAAGCAAGTATATTTTATATGGTACCATCAGTAGATATGAGTTTAGGGGACGACCATAAAATATATCCATCAAATACAGGTAATGTATCTGTAGGATGTGTTAGTACAGGAATAAACTTTAATGATGATATAGTATATTTTTCTGATATGGGACTAGAAGGTATTACATCTACTGCACTATATTCAGAACAAGTATTACAACATCGTTCTAGTATGGTAGACCCTAAGATGGTAAATGAAGAAAATTATAACGACGTAGTACTTGCTGAGTGGCAAGGATATTTACTATGTTTATTTAATTCTCATATCTATCTTGCGGACAAGAGACAAAAGTTTGCAGATAATACAGATGTAGGATATGAGTGGTTCTATTGGGAACTACCTGTTAAAGAAGTAACATCTGGTTCTTATAAAGAATATTATCCATTTAATAATATGTTTGAGTATAGAGGAGATTTGTTCTTATCTAACGCTTATGGTGAAATATATGTGTTAGAAGGAGATACAGACAACGGAGAAAACATTAATTCTTACTGGGTAACTAGAAAGGATGATTTTGACGCTCCTTCTTATACTAAAACAACAAACAAAAAAGGATGTGTTATTAATCTTAAAAAGATGGATAATGATGAAATAGAAGTCACATCAATAGTCGACGATGTGGAAAGAAAGACAAAAGAAGCAATAGACACTTATGGATATTGCGTATATAAAGTAAAGAATAAGAAGTTTAGAAACTTACAATTTAAAATAAGTTCTGATAAACCTTTTGGATTGTTTGATATAACAGTTCAAGGATTTATTGCAGGATATATAAAGAGGTGATATAAATGGCTATGACTTTAAATAGTAGTGAACAAGAAAGGTTAAACAACGTATATAACGAACGAGAAAAAGCATTAGCAGAAAACAACTCAATGTATGAAGGTTTAATTAGTGAAGCAGAAAGTTTAAAAAATCAACAAAACGAGTATATAGCAGAGCAAGAGAAAATACAAAATCAAAACGCAGACGCTAATTTAGAACGTCAACGTATAACTATTGAACAACAAAAAGAAGAAGCAGGAAAGAATAAAGACGTTGAAGAAAAAAAGGCGTTAAACGATTATACAGCATATATTAACCCTTACGGAATACAAAACGAAAGATTATATAGTGCTGGTTTAGGAAACTCTGGTGTAAGTGAAACCTCTATGTTAGGTGCACGTACTGCTTATCAAAATAGAGTTGCTACAGGTAATGCTAATTATATGAAGGCTATAGAGCAATATAACTTAACAATGGACCAAGCAATTAAAGATAATGACGCTCAAAAGGCTCAAAATGCTTTTAATAAACTTCAACTTGAATTACAAAATAATCAAGATTATCTAAGTAAAGTTGCTTCTCTATCAGAGGCTAAACTAAAAAATGCTAATACTATTACGGCTCGATATGAAGACCAATACAATACTGTATATAATCAAATAATGAAAGAACAACAACAAGCAGAAGAGTTAAGAAGATATAACGAACAAATGGCGTTACAATCTAAGTATTCTGGTGGTTCTGGTGGCTCTGGAGGCTCTGGTGGTAATAAAAAAACCAGCAAATTAAGTTCTAGCGGAATATCAGGACAATATGGTAGCACTACTGAATTATATCAATGGCAAACTCCATTATTATCTGGAAAAGATAAGACTTGGTACAATAATACATTTGAGAAACACTCTTATCAAGAAAAAGACCTAATTTGGGTATTAGATAAGGCTGTTCAAGAAGACAAATTATCTGCAAAAGGTGCAAGTTACATTTATTCTTCTTACAGTCCAAACAATCCTAAGAGTAATAATTCATCTAGTAGCAAGAAAAAATCTTATACAATAGGTGGAATAGTAACAAGATTATTAGGTATAGATTAGAAAGGAGTTAATCCTATGGCTAAAAAAGATAAATATGAATTAGAGTGGGAGAAGATAAGAACCGGTCAAGGACAAGAATATTTACAAGGCGGTGTTATCGGAAACGCTAAAGGTGAAAGATATTACGCTGGTACGCCCAGCGTTTTATCTAACCAACAAGAAGAAAAGAAAACAAATTTCTTTGATAATTGGATAAATTCAGGAGCGTTTAAAGACGGCTATCAATTCGGCGATATAACTAAATCTATTGGTAGTACAGCGGGAGATATTGGTCTTAACGTTGTTGAAGGTATTATGTCTATGGGAGAAGGTCTTGGAGACTTAGCAAATTATGGTATTGCAAATATTCAAGATTATTTAGGATATAAAGACCAAGCAAAAGAAAGAAGACAACAAGCGTCTGAAAATGCTACAAGCCTAACAATGAACTGGCTTAAAAATAAAATCGGTATAAACGAAAACTCATTATCTGGAGACAAGATAGACAACATTGGAAGAGCGGTAGGTAATGCTATGACAATATGGGCTACAGCAGGTTTAGGAGAATATGCTAACCTAGGAAAAGTTGGCTCATCAGTATTGACAAACGGAGAATTATTTGCCAGTTCAATGGGTTCAGGTATGAGTGAAGCATATCAAAGCGGAGCAACAGATGACGAAGCGTTGAAATACGGTATTATTTCTGCACTTGCTGAAACTGGTTCAGAAATGATGTTCGGTGGTTTAGGTAGAGGCTTAAATACAATAGGTGTAGGTAAAGGTCTATCTGAGGCTGATGATATACTTGCTAAGAAAGTTGCTAGCAAGTTTAAGACAAAACTAGCAAAGAATTTATCTGAATATGTCGTAAAATCTGGAGCAGAAGGTGTAGAAGAAGTAGTATCTGGCGTGCTTCAAGGCTTTGGTAAGTATTATACTTATCAAAAAGACAAAGATTTGGGTCAAATAATGAAAGATGAAGATTTACTTGACTCATTTATTGCCGGTGCTGTATCTTCTGGAATTATGCAATCATCTGGATTTGTTAAATCTATTAAAGCAAATAGAGATTTTATTACTAATTTAACTGATGTAGAACAAAGAAAAGTAGACGAAAGAACAAGTGATAGAGTTGCTGAATTACAAAAACAAGGAAAGAAAGTAACAGATAAAGAAATAAGCAAGATAGCAGAAGAAGAAAAGGATAAAATGTTAGATTTATTAATTAACATAGAATACTTTAGAGATAAATCTATGAGTTATTACCAAACATTAGATAATCAATCAAGAATGTTATATAACGATTTGGTAAATGACATATCACAATTAAGTTTTGACACTGGAATTGCTGTAGATTTTGAACCAGAACAACAAGAATTAACACGTTGGGATGGAAATACATTAGTAATTAATCCTTCAATGACAACAGAACCTATTAAAACGTTGTTATTAAAGGGAATGGGGTACAAATTACTATCAAACGATAGTAGAGAAGCCATTTTATCGTATTCTAAAGAAATCAAGTCATATGAGCCTTTAAAACAACAATTAATGAAACAAGGTTTAGATGAGACTTCTGCTGAAAGTGAAATAATATCGCTTACTTTAAACGATATATTGTCTAATGTTAATAAAATAAAGAAGTTAGATGATAATACTTATAAAGAAGTGAGAAGAATAGTTGATAATATTGCAAGAAAATACAACAGAGACACTAAAGATAATTTATTCTTACAACAATCAATGGCAAACTTGAACAACGTTAAAGGTATTAAAAACGAAACAATGGCTAATCCTTATACTCCTGACGTTAGTAAGTATAAAGGACTTGCTAGAAATACTGTTATAAACGCACAAGAAAGCAATTTACTTAATAACAGCAGACAAACTCAAAGAATAATGGACGTTGCTTCTAAAGTGTCTGAACATATTAATAAAGAATTTGAGTTTACTAATAATGAAAGATTAGATAAATTATATAAAAAGTTAATTAAAGACGGTAAGATAGAAAAAGGCGAGACAATTAATGGGTATATGGATGACGGCAAGATTGTCGTAAACATTGACTCTCCTGAGGCTATTAACTTTATAATTGGTCACGAAGTAAGTCACGCTATTAGAAATTCTAAGAATTGGGACGATTTAAAAAACACTTTAATAGACTTAGCAGAAGAAAGAAAAGACTATAAAAAGTTTGCTGATAGGATTAAAGATGTTTATCCTAATATGTCTAACGAAGAATTGAATGAAGAATTAGTTTCAGATTTAATTGGTAAATATTTATTTACTGACCAAGAGTTTATAAATAGAGTTTCTAAAAACAAAAACGTTGTTGACAAGATTATTGATACATTAAAGAATATAGTTAATGATATTAAAGATATATTTGGTATTAATAGTCGTGAACAACAATTATTAAATAAAGCAATTAAGGCTTATGAAAAGGCTTATAATGATAATTATGAACAAAACAAAGGGTTTAAATTGTCATTGAGCGAACAAAATAAAGAAGGTAATGTAACAGATAATAAGGGAAGAAAATTAACTAAAGGTCAACAAAAGTACTTTGGTAAATCGAAAGTTGTAGATGAAAACGGCAACTTAATGACTGTTTATCATACAACTACTGAACCTCTTGTTCAATTTAATGAGTTTAACCCTGTCGGAACATATGATTATAGATTTAGAGACCAAGTTGTAAATTACTATTCAGATGACAAAATTATGTCAGGTAGTTATGCTTCACGTCATACAGACTATGGTTCTGTTCAAAGTTACAATATGGCAGACCCTAGCAAATTAAATAGTATTGACGAAGCAAGAAAATGGATTGAAGAGAACAGATTTGCAGGTCTTATACCTTATGATTATGAATTAAGTGAAAAGAGCGAAGATGGTTATATAAGATTAAAATTATATAATTGGGATAGTGGCAATAAAATCTTAGAGCAAAACTACAATTCAGATGAAACTTTACTTAAAAACGTAAGAGAAGATATACAAAAAGTCATTAAACCAGTAATGCACAATATTCAATATGAAGGATATTTAAACATTAAAAACCCTTATGTAGTAGACGCAAAGGGTAATTATTGGAATAGAGTTAAATCTGATATAGAGGGTTATATTAGTGATTTTATTAACAAGATTAATCAAAACCCAGAACTTAAAGATAGAGCAATAAAATTAGCAAAAGAGTCAGAAAAGGAATATTATAAATATCTTAAATCTGATAGTAAAAGAACATATTATCTTCTTCAAGAAATGAAGTATGACATACAAGGAAATGTAGAAGAGATAATAAATTATGCTAGCCCACGTAACCTTGATTACGACGCAGTACTAAAAAAACACGGTAAAAGATTATTAGATATGTACCCTTCAAAAGTTGCAGAACACACTCCATCAGGAAATTCATTATTATATGATTTTATACCTGAGAATTATCACGGTTATTTTACAGAAAAACTTAAAAAGATTGGCATAGACTTTAATAAATTGACAATAAAACAATATACCAATATGTTGAGAGAAAGTATGAAAGATAACATAAAATATGGCAGTAATGACTCTTACTTCTCTAATAAAATAGAAGACGTATTAGGTAAAGAAACATATAAAAATTTAGTAAGTAATGGTGTAGGGAAATATACATTATACGATATTGCTAGTCATAATTTTGAAGAAAACTATTTGTCAGATAATTATGGTCGTATTATGACAACAAACGATGTTGTTATTCAAATCATAAAAGATAATGTTATGAATAATGCTGGTTATGATGGAGTTATATTCAAAAATGTAATAGATTATGGTGGAAGTGCTCACGAAGATGAGTCAGCACACGATGTATATGTTACATTTAATTCTAATCAATTTAAGTCTGTAGAAAACAAAAAACCTACAGAAGACCCTGACTGGAGATACTCATTATCTAAGGAGGCTACAGAAGAATATGGAGACTTTAATATATATGGTAAAGATATAAAGGCTGAAAAATTAATTCCTAAGACTGAGACAAAAGTTGAAGAAAAACCAAAAGTTAAGTCACAAGTTGAGACAAAAGTAGGTGAAGATGAATATAGGTCTACAGATAAGTTACCAGGAACAACTAAACCAGGCACTTATATAGAACCAAGTACTCCTATAAAACAATTTACTAAAAAAGCAAAGAAGTTTGTTGAGCAAATAACTAATCAAAATATATTTAGTAAAGAATTATCAAAGAATTATACTTCGTTTGTAGATAAACTTCATCCTATTCAAGAATTAGCAGATGTATCTGGAAACAACCAATTATACGCTAAGTTCAATAATAGAGGTATGAGTAACGGAAAAGGGCAATATCAAATAGGAACTGCTCAAACAGATATAAATGGTAATGTAATAGGGAAATCTATTAATAATATATTTAAACCAGTTGAAGACGCTGGATTAACTACTGAATTTGATGATTATTTAGCACATAGACTTAATATAGAAAGATATGACAAAGTGCCTGTATGGGACGAAAGTGTTACGCCTAAAATATCAAAGCAAATAGTTAAGGAATATGAGAACAAATATTCTCAATTCAAAGAGTGGGCTGAGGACGTATATACTTTTAACGATAATCAATTACAAAAAATGATTGATGGTGGTCTAGCAAAAGAAAATGCTAGAGATTGGTTATATAACAATTATGTAACTATATCAAGAGAAATTGGACCATCTACAAATCCTTTATTAGTCAACTCTAAAGGTGTAGGTGTTAATTCTCCTATAAGAAAGGCAAAAGGAAGCAATTTGGCTATAAGACCAATGAAAGAGGCTATGGCTAGACAAGCATTATTAACAGAAAGAGCAATCGCTGATAACATTGCTGGTCAAGAATTATTAAATGTTTTAGGTGGAACTGTAGGTAAAACTAAGACATTATTAACTCAAGCAATGGAAGGCGAAAACAACGCATTAGTACAAAATCCTGACGGAACTTACAACTATACTGTTTATAAAGATGGTGTTCCTGTCACAATGCAAGTCACAAAAGAAGTTGCTGACGCTATTAAACCATCTACAACAAAAGAGTGGGAAAGTCTTGCTCCATTTAAAGCGATTAGAGGTATATCTGGATTGCAAAGGGGATTATTAACAGATAAAAACCCATTATTTATATTTACTAACTTCTTTAAGGATATTGGAGACGCTCCATTAAATAGTAAATTTAGTGCTGGAGAAATGTATGCTAATTATCCTAAGGCTGTAAGTATGATGATAAAGAACTCTCCAGAGTGGCAAAAATATGTTGCTAATGGTGGTTTAGCAAATACTTACTTTGAAACTAAAAGTGGAGAATTTGTTAAATCTCAAAATAAATTTGTTAGAGGTATTCAAACAATAAATGAATTAGTTGAACAAGCCCCAAGATTTACAGAATATCTTAATACACTTGCACACGGAGGAACATTACAAGAAGCATTATATAACTCTGCCGAAGTTACAACTAACTTTGCTAGAGGTGGTGAAATAACTAAGATATTAAACAGAAACGGATTTAACTTTTTGAACGCTTCTGTTCAAGGTTTTGATAAACAAATAAGAAATTTCACTAGACAACCAGGTGCTAAAGGATATATTCAATTATTAACTAAAGTAGCATTATTAGGAGTTGCTCCTGCATTAATAAACAATTTCTTATTAGATGACGATGATGATTACGTAGAACTTCCTGATTATGTTAAAGATAATTATTATTTATTTAAAACAAGTGATAATCAATTTGTAAGAATACCTAAAGGACGTGTAATGAGTATATTTGGTACAACAGCACGTCATTTGGTTGAAATAGGTAAAGGTAATGAAAATCTTAAAGATTTAGTAAAAGATACCGGAGAACAAATATTAAACAACGTTGCTCCTAATAACCCATTAGAGAATAATATATTATCTCCATTGATAAGTGTTGCAAACAACAAAAGTTGGAGTGGTAGCAAAATTGTTAGTACAACACTTGAAAACTACCCTGACGCTTATCAATATGACGAAAAGACAACTTCACTTGCTAAGTGGTTAGGCAAAACGTTTAATTATTCTCCTAAGAAAATAGATTATTTACTAGACCAATATACTGGAGGTATAGGTGATGTTGTAATGCCTATTATGACACCATATGCAGAAAGTAATACAGATAATGTAGTTAAAAATGCTTTAATTGCTCCGTTTGTATCAAAGTTTACTGTAGATAGTACTATATCTAATAAGTATGTTAATCAATATTATGATGTTAAAAACGAACTTCAAAAGGAAGTCAAAACATATAATTCTATCGAAGATAGTGAAGAGGCTTTTGTTAAATCACTACAATATAAATACTTAGATAAAGTAGGAAATGATATAAGTGCTTTATATGCTGAAAAGAAACAAATACAAAACTCTGACTTATCTACTTCTGAAAAGTATCAACAAGCAAGATTAATTCAAAGACAAATTGATGATTTGGCTAAATTTGCTATGCAAGACTATCAAACTGGTTATTATACTGACGCTTATGCCACAATAGGTGACAAAGAGTTCTATACAACAATGAAAAATGGCAAGTTGGTATGGTCAGAGGTAGACGATAAAATTAAAGCAAAACAAGAAGAATATGCTCAAAAGTATGATATGAGTCCAGAAGACTATTTCTCAATGGATGGTTTAACTCAATCTACTATAGCAGGCTCTAATGTTTATGCTTATAACGAAATTAATGATAAGTTAAAGAAGATTAGAGATAATACAAGTAATGATAAAGAAGAAACATTTGAATATATTAATTCATTGGATATGTCATTACCTCAAAAGGCTATGTATTTAAGAACTTATTATAAATCATTTAATGATTATAATACTGATATATTCAACTATGTTAATAGTTTAGATATAATAAATGACCAAAAGAAAGCAATTCTAATTAACTTAGGATTTGATTATGACAAAAATACAGGCACATTTTCTTGGAAGTAGGTGATAGCAATGCCTGATTATAATAGAAGTAATACGGTCGAAGACCTTTTACGCAAATACAATTTAGATAGTTATCAAAAAGGTATTAAAAGAATATATGAGGTTCAAGGAGAATTAACTCATACAAACGGAATATTAGAAGATTTTGTAGATAAAACTACAGAAAATATGGACTTAATCAAAGACCAACTGGACGGAAACGTAACCAGTTGGTTTTATGGTTATGTTCCAACACTATTAAATGTACCTGCTAGTAATTGGATAACAGATGACGATAAGAAAGAACACTTAGAAGATTTGTTTTACAATACTGATACAGGCAAGGTATATAAGTTTGTATATGAAAATAACGTATATTCTTGGATAGAAGTTACAAATATTGTAGGTGCACAAGCACTTGCTATTGCAAACGCTTCACAAGATGTTATCGACGGCAACAGAAGAGTATTTGTTGTTCAACCAACACCGCCTTACGATATAGGCGATGTTTGGGCTGATAATACAAATCATATCTTATATAGATGTAAAACTGGTAAAGCCACAGGAGAAACATTTAATATAGATGATTGGTTAGATAGTTTGAATTATTTATCTACAGACGATGGAGATAAATTAGTCGACTCTATCAACAACAGAACTACGACTAAGACAATATCTGCAAATAAGTTATTCGTCGAAGGAGACGTTATTAATATGTCTTCTAAAGATTTAACTATAACATCTGACCATTTTAATTTATCTAACGACGGTAAAATGATTTTAAAAAACAACTATACTATAGGAACTCCTGCATTTAAAATAATAAAAGATGGTACTGGAGAAGCAGACAGATACACAACAATGTCGTATGAAAGTGTGTCTGCTATAAATAGTACAAGACAATCTGACTTATATCCAGACGAACTAAGTTTTGTTACTGTTGGTGCAGGTATTAATAGAGTATGTTATATAGCAGATAATGGAAACGGTATATTTGATATAGTTACAAACGGTCATATTTATAGTGCAAACGGTGTTTGCCAAGGTTCTTTGGAAGAACTTAAGACAGATTTCAGAAAACTACCAAGCGGTTTAGACATAATTCGTGACATAGATATTTATAAATTCAAATATAAAGACGGAGATGGTGACAAAGACCACATTGGATTTGTAATTGGAGACAAATATAAATACTCTAAAGACGTTACTAATGACAATAACGACGGAGTTGATTTATATTCTTATATATCTGTTTGTTGTAAAGCGATACAAGAACAGCAAGAACAAATTGAAGAATTAAAGAAAGAAATACAACTACTTAAAAAGGAGGATGGTAAAAATGATTAAGTATGATAGTGGAACAAAACAAATACAAATAAATAGAGGAGACGCAACTACTCTTAACGTAACTGCTAAAGATAAAAATAAAAACCCATACACATTTAAAGTCGGGGAAATTGTAGGTTTAAAAATTACATCTAAGAAAGATGAAGAAGATATAATTTTCCATAAAACTGTAGAAGTTGAAGAAGAAACAAATGTAGTTTCGATACCTATAACAACTGCTGAAATGAAAATAGGTGAAATTATTAATAAGCCAGCAACATATTGGTATGAGGTTTATATTGACTCTAGTGGAGAAGTACAAACTATTATAGGCTATGACGAAGACGGTGCCAAAGAGTTTGTATTAAATCCAGAGGCAGGTGATATAAATGCTTAATGGAAATATAGAAGCAGTAGAGTTACAAGGAGAATTAACTCCTTCTATTGAACTTTCGGGTATGATTAACCCTGTCGGTCCTCCAGGTCCTCCAGGTGAAGATGGTTTTTCTCCTATAGCAAATATAGAACCAACATCAACAGGAGCGACTATTACAATAACAGACGCTGTTGGTACTACTACTGCCGATATACTAAACGGGGAAAAAGGAGAGACAGGAAGTAGCGGATTTAGTCCTTCTGCAAGTGTCTCTAAAGAAGGCAAAATAGCGACTATTACTATTACTGATTTAAGTGGAACTACAACTGCTCAAATAAGAGACGGAGAAGATGGTCAAGGTTCTGGCGATATGCTTAAAGCAACTTATGATACAAACGATAACGGTATTGTAGATAATGCTGAGAAAGTAAATAATCATACAGTAGCAAGTGATGTACCTGCAAATGCGGTATTTACAGATACTACTTATACAGCAGGAACAAATGTAAGTATTTCAAGTGGTAATGTAATAAGTGCAACTGATACAACTTATACCGCTGGTACTGGAATAGATATAACTAATGGTGTTATATCAAATACTCAAACAAGTGCTGAGTGGGGTAATATTACAGGAACACTTGCAGACCAAACTGATTTATCTACTGCGTTAGGTGGGAAACAAGAAACATTAGTTAGTGGCACAAATATTAAAACAATTAATAGCACATCATTGCTAGGTAGTGGTGATATACAAATACAAGCAGACGCAGAAGTCGCAATAAGTACTACTACTCCGGCAAATAATGAAGTAGTATGGATAAACCCAAATAATGATTTTGGACCGTTTGCTAATAATGAAATTGCTGTATTATCAGGAACATATACTAATGGGGAACTATTTGTAGTTATACCTTATCCAAGTGGATTTACTAAAGATAATTGTGTAGTTATTTCATATATGCAAAAACACAGCGATAGCCAATGGAGTTATTATAGATATTATTTATTAGATAACCAAGAAAACTGGGATTTAATAACTTTAGTTCCAACAGGAGTTGCATTATATAGTACTTACGGTTATTTAACTAGCGACACTTGTCAATACAAAATAGTACTAATGAAGATAAGTTAGGAGGAATAATATGAAATATAAATATAACGGACAATGGTATGATGTAACTATTAAAGCATTAGATAGTATGCCTGTCGGTACAATAGTAGATTATGATGGACAAGTAAGTGATATACCTAGTGGATGGGAACAAGCAAGTGATGATAGAGTTGTTTTATTTAGCAATACAAGTGGTCAAACAGGAAATATTGAGTTTAATGGCAATTATACTGATTATGACTATTTAATGATTACTGATGATTTAGGAACAGGTTTATTATATACAGGCAAAAATGTATTAACAATAAGTACACATTCATATGCCGATATGTTGTACCAAGAATATGACGTGCTTAAATTAACTTATAATTCTAGTACACAAAAAACAACTATACAACACCAATATCAAGGTAATTATTATAGTGGCACAAATCATAGTAATAACTATAAAATATATAAGGTATATGGAATAAAAATGTAATAGGAGGTTAATTATGAGAATAAAAAAAATAACTGAAACTGCACCAACACAAGCAAGTGTAGTAGGTACATATAATAATAGTCAAACTGATAGTTATAGTTGTAAATATAGCAATGAACATTTTGGTGGAACATTATTGTGGGAAAATCCTGACCCAACAAGTGCTATGCACGATGATACTATAACATTAAGCAGTGATGATTATGACATACTTGAAGTATATTATAAAGTTCGTAATCAAAATGATACTTGGGGTTCTTGCAGAGTACCAAAAGGATGTCAAATAGGTTTATTTAATGGTGGTTATTTTACAAGTGTTGCAGGTTATATGAGAACAATAAGTAGAACTGATGATACACATTTTAATAGTGGTGCTTGTTTTGGGTATAATAAAGACCAAAGTTTTGAAGATAACTATTTTTTAATACCTGTATATATAATAGGATATAAAACAAATATATTTAATTAGAAAAGGGGAACAACAATGGAAAATATAACAATAGGTGATATACAACATATACTAACTAATTTTGCTAGTATTATAACCGCAGGTGGTATTGTATGTGTTTTTGCTTTAAAGGTAGGCAAAAAAGTATTAGATAAATCACTCCAACCATTTAATGATAAAATGAATGAGATGGATAAGTTAAGAATAGAACAACACGAAGAAACAAAACAAGAAATAAAAGTAATAAGAGATGAACTAACAAAGAACTCATTAAATACAATGAAGAATACAATATGTAATGATAATATACCTTTAAGTGAGAGAATATCAGTTGGAAGAGACTATATAGATAAAGGCGGAAACGGAGCCGTAAAGGTTTATTTACAAGAATTAGAAGAAGAATATAAAAAAAGATTTAAAGGCAATTTGACAAATTAAGATATGTAGCATATAATACTGAACCATTTGGAAAGGGGTGGTATTATATGAAGTTAATACATTATACATACAATTTTGAACCAGAGATGTATAAATACATTCTATCTTCAAACATATTAAATAAAAAGAAGAGCGAACATAAAATATTTAAAAAGTTAGTACAAGGCTATAGTTGTGAAGAAATAAGTAAAATGTGTCATTATAGTGAAAGAACAATACATAATAGAAGACGAGATATTTATTTTAAAACTAAGAAGTATATGGCTTAGTTTTTTTATTATTAAAATATGAAAATATTAGGTAATAATATACGTAAATCTTAGGTAATGGTCGTTTTATACGGTATTGATTAATTTATTATTTTTTATAAAATACGACTCACGGAAAGGTGAGTATTATGTTAAAGTTAGACTTAACAAAAGACGAATTAAATAAAATTAAAGAAATAGTGTTCTTTAGTGAAATACAAGAAAGAATACTAGAATATAGATTAAGAGACTATTCTATAACTAAAATGGCACAATTAGAACATTGTAGTGAGAGTACTATAAATAGAGAAATAAAGAAAATAAAAGATAAAATAATGAAGATACTATAATATCTTCATTTTTTAAGGAGGAAATTATGAATAAAGAATTTTGGAAAGCGTCTTGTATTAGAGCAATAAGAACTATATGTCAAACTGCTGTAGCAAGCGTTGGAACTGCTGTCGTTTTACAAGAAGTTAATTGGCTATATGTGTTATCTGCTAGTATTCTAGCAGGTATTTTATCTATATTAAATTCAATAGCAACGGGCTTGCCAGAGGTAAAATAGGAGGTAATAATTATGGCGAAGAAAAAGAAATATATTCCTAATGTCGTGAACCCCGTCTTAGAAAGTGGGAAACATTGGGAAACTTGCCCTTTTGATTTAAAAGATGGACATAGAGGAGAAGACCTAATAAGTCGAGGACCAAATGATAAAGGTAATACTCCTTGCTATATAATTGCTATAGAAAAAGGTAAAGTATATAAAACAGGTCATTCTAGCAAAGCAGGTTATTATGTTTATATTAAACACGCTAACGGACATTATTCTGTTTATATGCACTTAAAAAAAGGTTCTATATTAGTACAAAAGAACCAATTAGTTGCTAAAGGTCAAAGAATAGGTTTTATGGGTGATACAGGCAATGCAACCGCTACTCACCTTCATTTAGCCGTTATGCCAAACTTAAACACTTACGTTGACCCATATCCATATTTAATTGGAGAAAAGAACTTCGATAATACGTGGACTGAGGGTTCTTATATAACATTAAAGAAAAAATATATAAGAACAAGTGCTAAAGTAGCAACTAATAATTATGTTAAAGTTAAAGAATGTAAGGCTAAGGTTAAACCAAAATTAACAAGTACAAATCCTAATGCTAAGGCACGCTTTAAGGTAGGAGTTGAAGTAAATATAACAGGTTTTGCCACAGATGGTGACGGAAACTTGTGGGGTAAGATGGAAAACTGCTACATATGTGTCAAAGATAAATCAGGAAATCAAGTTAGAAAAATATGATAGAAATAAGGTAAGAGTATAACAATCTTACCTTATTTTTTTATGCAATAATTTAGATAGAAAGGAGAACAAATAGTATTTTAATATAATACTTAATGTTCTCCTTTTTAAATTTAAGGAGATGTAATAATGTTAAACGGTTCATATAGTTATAACCCACAATTAAGTATTGAAAGGATTAATAATCAAATTGCAGAATTAGAAAAATTAAAATCACAGATACCACAAACTCCAATTATGCAAAACTTTCAATTTAATCAACCTACCGCTATGAGATTTGTTGATAACATAGACGTTGTAAATAAAGAAGTTATATATGCAGATACACCATTTTTCTCTAAAGATATGAGTGTTTTATGGGTTAAGAAAGTAAACGGAGAGGTAAAAGTCTATGAATTAAATGAACTAATAGAAAAAGACGAGAAAGATATTAAGATAGAAATGTTAGAAATGAAAATAAAAAAGTTAGAAGAGGTAAACAATGAACAATCCAATAATAACAATGATGTTAAATCAGTTGAAAATAAGAAGTCCACAACAAGCACAACAGATAATGAATATGATAAATAATGGCAGTAACCCTTACGAAATGTTTAATCAAATAACAAAAGGTAACACTCCAGAGCAAATTAATAAAATATTTGACATTGGCAAGCAGATGGGAATATCTGACGATGTTATAAATAAAATACAAAGTGGTATTAACACAAAATAGTGTTGATATATAGAAAGGAGTAAAAAGATGAACGGAAACAACGGTATACAACCTACTGTAGAATTAGCAACTACTAATGGAAACGGTTTCTATCCAATGTATGGTAATAACGGTTTCTTTGGTGACAACAACGCAATATGGGCAATCGTACTATTGGCTTTGTTATTTAATGGAAATAACGGATTTGGTTTCGGTGGTAACGGATGGAATAATGTAGCAACTACTGACTATATTTCTTCTGAATTTACTCAAAGAGACGTAAATAATGGATTTCAAAACCAATCTAACTTAATTTCCAATGGGTTCACAAATGTTGCACAAGATGTTTGTAATTTAAGAAGTGAAGTATTAGAAAACAGATATGCTAATCAATTAGCAGAATGTAATACTCAAAGAGATATTTTAACTCAAACAAATGAATTAAATACAAATATCTTAACTCAAGCATTACAAAACCAAGCACACGTTGACGCTTGTTGTTGTGACATAAAATCTCTAATTCGTGAAGACGGTGAACAAACTAGAGCATTAATTACTCAAAACACTATCCAAGATTTAAGAGATAAATTAACATCTGCTAAAGATATTATTTCAGACCAAAGAACTGAAAACAACATAATTACTGCATTGAGACCCTATCCAGTACCTGCCTATCTAACAGGTTCCCCTTACGTAGGCTATAACTCATTTTATGGTAACGGGTTTTATGGAAACACAATAGTATAGCAAAATGTCAATAGACAAGCCTTAATGGAACTTGCTAATTTATGAGATAGGCAAGACCTATCTCTTTTATTTTATGAAAGGAGAAATATTATGATACAAAGCGTACAAGAACAAGAGTCAGTTTTAAAATCAAATGAAGATGTTATCACATTTAGTGATACTGACTTAAGAACTAACAGTGCTAATTGTTTTAATGGTTGGTTAAATCATAATGAAGGTTCTGCTACTTTTAATATATTAGGTGGTGGAATATATGAAATAACATTTAATGGCAATGTTACTAGTGCTACAGCAGGAAATATCGGCTTAGCAATTTTTGCTGACGGAACTCAAGTCAATGGCACTGAAATGGACACACCTGTTGAAGTTGGAGTTTATACAAATGTGTCTTCTACTAAATATATAAGAGTATGTGGTAGAGGTACTGTATCAATAACTGTAAGAAGTATACCTTCAATAATATATGATGGAACTGCTACTGATACTCAAATACCAATCGTTAAAAACGCTAATATAACAATAAAGAGATATGCGTAATAATGTAGATAATTTAGCATTAATTTTACAAGCATTAAGTTTGCAAATATTATTTAAAGACTATAATAATGTAGATTTAATGCAAGAACTACAAAAACAAGATACAGAATATTTTGACAAAATAATAAAACAACAAAATGAGATTTTGAATATCCTTAAAGAAAGGAGTAATGAAAGTGGAAGAAAAAATAATTCAAGTAACTGAAAAGAAATTAGATGAAATTATAGATAATATAGACGGAAACAATGTAGAATACGTCTACAAACTAGCAAAAATAAGACATATGGCAAAGGAGGATGAGTGTATGAGATATAATGATTATAACGATTATGGCAGAAGATACAATGACTACAACGACTATGGGAGAAGAGGTAGAGATATGAAATATCGTGGATATGGTCATTTAGATAGAATGTATGATGACTATGGAAGATATGAATATGGTAGAGAAAGATATGGTCATAATGAAGATACTAAAAGAAGTCTTAAATATATGTTAGAAAGTATGGAAGACTTTGCACGTATGTTAAGAGAAGACGCACAATCTCAAGAAGAAATCGAAATGATTAGACAAACTGCTCAAAGAATAGCACAAATGTAATGTATAGATTTTACAACGCCAATATATTAGGCAATTTTGTAAACGATTGTACTATTAGGGCTATTAGTCTAGCAGAAGGTAATACTTGGGACGAGACATATGACAAACTTAGTAATTTAGCACAAGAAAAAGGCACGATGATGGACGATAAATATTTTATAAGAGAATATCTAAACGAGCGATATAAGAGAATAAATGTAACTGGAACAGTAGGACAAGTAGCAAATGAGTATTCAGATAAGATTTGTCTTATAACAATGAGTGGTCATATTACTTGTTCCGTCTATGGTGTGATTTATGATAGTTTTGATTGTAGACGACGCCCAGCCGAGTTTTTGTGGATAATAAAGGATTAGAAAATATCTAGTCCTTTTATATATTTAAAAATATCTTGAAATTCTTTATAAGAGTGTGTTAATACAAATATTTTAAATCCCTCTCTCATCCAAAATAGTTGCATATTTCTATCGTTGTGATATTTATTATGACATTCCCTACATAAAGGAATACATAAACCATACTTAATAGAGTTTAATCTGTTTCTACCCATAAATATTTCATTAATATCAGTTGCCTGATTTTTGCATATTATACAATGTTCAAAATCGTTTGTTAAAATTGATGTTCTTTTACTCTCTAATTTTCTTAATTTACTACTTTTGTGTTTCATACTTCGCTCCTATACTCAAATATACCTCTAAAATTAATTTTAAGGTACATATTAGACACTTTAATTATAACTTAATATAAATAGAAGGTAAAGATATAAACGTCTCTAATTTAATACTTAAATAACTTTTTTAAAAAATTGCTAAAAATGTATTGCATATTACCATTTATGCGATTATAATGGAAACATAAAGTCAAAGCAATAAATGTGATGGCGATTAGTAAGGAGTGATAAATAGCGAGCATTAATACTTATTTTAAAAAAACAATAACAAACAGGAGGTTATATGGCACAAAAAAGAATGTTTGATAAAAGGGTTGTAGAAAGTGATAAGTTTACTGACTTGCCTAATTCAAGCAAAGCATTATATTTTATGGCAGGTATGAGTGCTGACGACAAAGGGTTTTTTCAACCTAGACGTTTACAAAAAGTATGTGGTTTTACTGATGACGATTTTAAAATCTTAATTGCTAAAGGCTATTTTATTCCTTTTGAAAGTGGAGTTATTGTAATAACTGACTGGAATAAAAATAATTGGTTAGATAGTAGAAGAATTAATGAAACTGAATATGTAGACGAATTAAAACTACTAAAATTAATCAATGAAAGATATGAGTTAAAAGAACCTTGCTTAGCAAGTGCTAAGCCAATGCTAAGAGAGAATAGAATAGAAGAGAATAGAATAGAAGAGAATAGAATAGAAGAGAATAGTATATATAATATATCGTGCAAAAATGAAGTCAATTTTGCACAAGAGTTTGATAAGATTTGGTCAATTTATCCTAACAAAAAAGGCAAAAATAATGCAAAAAGAGATTTTATTAAAGCAAGAAAGAGTGGAATTACATACGAAAAGATAGAAGAAGGTCTTAATAATTACCTTTATTATTTAAAAATTAATAAGAAACAACAACAATATATTCTCAATGGTTCTACTTGGTTTCACCAACAACGTTGGGATGACGAATATACTAATAAAGACTTAAATACTTCTGGCATTATAAGTGCTAGTGAAGATTATCAAGAAATGTTGAAAAGAGGTTTAATAGACTAATGGATATAAAAGAATTTAGTAAAATAATGCAATATTTATTTACAGCATATAATAAAGAACTTAATAACGATTTATTGGCAATATGGTATGACTTTTTTAAAAGAACTGATATAGGCTTATTTAAAAATGCTGTTATACAAGCAATAAATCAATGTAAATACTTCCCTAGTATTGCTGAGATAAGAGAATTAATTACCTTACAAAACTCTCCTTGTGCTAATTTAAAAGCGGACGAAGAGTGGGAGAAAGTAATAGAAAGTGTACGTAAATACGGAAGTTATAGAGAAGATGAGGCGTTAGCAAGTTTAACTCCTATTACAAGAAATATTGTTAGTAGATTAGGTTTTTTTGACATATGTGTCGCTGACGAGACTAGAAAATATAATTTAAGAAGTGCTTTTATTAAGAGTTTTGAAAGTGAAAAGCAAGACTTAATTAAATATGAAAGTGCTATTATAAATGACACCGAAGATATGTTAGCAATACAAGAAAGAAATAGAGAAAGTCTTAATAAGTTGGCAAGTGGACTTATTAAAAGAATTGAGGAATAATATGACAGTTTATATAATTGCAATAGTATGTTTAATTGCTATGATTATTACATTAATGATTAGAATAATAGGCGACGACGCAAGAGAATATGAATATATGAGTTTTATTAATAAACTAATAAAGGAAAACGCCGTTTTAAAGGCGGAAAGAGACATATTAAAAATAAAACAAGACCCTGACTATAAAGTTGAAATTGACGAAGAATTAGAAAGATTAATAGACGATTTATTAAAGGAGGAAATATAGTGAATATATTTGAAAAAATGAGTGCTATTACAAATGAATTAGGTGTAGTAGCAAAAAACTTAAATGTAGATATGGGTGGTGGAAGAAGTTATAAAGCGGTACAAGAAAAAGATATTCTTGACGCTGTAAAACCTTTAGAAGAAAAGTATAAGGTTTATTCTTACCCAGTAGATAGAACAATCGTAGATAGTGATATTTTAGTTAAAGAAACAGAATATAAAGAAAAAATAACTAAAACTAATACATTATTTATGAGAATTGAAACAACATATAGGTTTGTAAACACTGAAAAACCTGAGGAATTTATTGATGTTAAAACATATGGCGATGGTCTTGACACAGGAGATAAAGCACCCGGTAAAGCAATGACATACGCTGATAAATATGCGTTAATGAAAGCATATAAAATTGCCACAGGGGATGACCCAGACGCTGAGGGTAGTCCAGAAAAAGGCTATTCTAAAGCCGAGAAAGAACCTACATATAGAGAACAATTAATTCAATACTGCAAAGAAAAAGAACTAGATATTGAAGTAGTTGCTAAAGATAATAAATTAAGCAAAACATCCAAAGAAGAAGACTATAAAAAGGTCTTAACTAATTTAAAAGTATCTGAATAATGCAAAAGACTGTAGAAGAAGATAGAAATCTATATATAGGCGGGTCGGATATACCTATCATTATGGGTATATCTCCCTTTAAAACGTATTATCAACTCTTAAAAGAAAAAGTAGGTATAGAAGAACCGGAGAAAGTTGATAATCCTTACATTTATTATGGCAATGTAATGGAAGAAAAAATAAGAGATTATATAAATGACACTTATAGTACCAATTTTATAGAAGATATGAAAATAAATGGCGACATTAGATGTCACGTAGATGGTATTGATAAGAATATTGAGGAAATAATTGAGATTAAGACAACAAGCAAGATACATAAAAGATTAAGAACTTATAAATATTACTTAGTGCAATTACTATTTTATATGATGGAATATGACTATAAAAAAGGCAAATTAAGTGTATATGAGAGACCTAAAGACTTCGACGAAGAATTTAGACCCGAATTACTAACAATTTATGACGTGAACTTAGACGAGTTTGAAGACTGGATAGAAGAAATCAAACAAGCGATAGATAAGTTTAGAAGAGATAAAAAGAGATTAGAAGATAATTGTTTGTTAGGAGAGGAGGACTTTGAATGATAAAACTAACAACCGATAGATTAAAAGTATGGAGAAACGTAAACGAGAACGGAAACGTATCGTGGAGTTATTCTATATCAACAAAGAAACAAGACGGAACATATGATTATATGAGCAAAAGAATTAGGTTTATGAAAGATAAAGAACCAAACGACAGTTGCGACATTATGATTAATAATTCATTTTTAAGTTTTTATGAAGTTGATGGCAACAAGTATGACTACTTAATGGTATTAGATTATGACATTATAAATGGAAACGACAGCATAACAACAGACGAGGTAACATTAACTGATGACGACTTACCGTTCTAAACGCTACAACCATAAGCAAATTATTGATAAAAAAGCACAGTCTAAATTAGATAAGTTAAATGTAAAGTGCAAAGTTTGTGGTCATACAATATTTATGGAAGTACAAAGGGACTATAAAATATGTGGGTATTGTAAAAATAAAGTGTTAAATAATACTAAAGAATACTTTATATACAAACTAAGAAAGGAAATAGAAAAGAATAATGAACGATTATGAAATTGAATTAATAAATAAAGATAGTTATGGCGTTATTAGATACTATTACTACCAAATAAAAGATTATGATGGCAACGTAGAAAAACTGGAAGAATATGTAAAAAAATTAAACGAAGAAAGTATGTTTAATATAGACTGGTATATAAAAGATAAAGAAAAAGGTATACTAGAGAAAGTTATAGACACACTAGATTAAGAAAGGAAATGAAAAGATTATGGAATTAAAAAATAATGGAAATGTAGTAGTGAAGAAAATGAATAGAACTACTAAATCAAGAATTGAAAAGAAGATGGAAGTATATAGTTACTTAGTTGAACTAGTTAATGATAATAAGAAACTACCAAATTTAACAAATATAAGTATGAGATTAGGTTTTAGTATATCTACTATGCAAAATGTACTAAAACAATTAGATAAAGAAAACAAAGTAATATATCGTAAAGGTAAAATATTAATGGTGAACATCCCAAGTGTTAAAAGCACAACAGGAAAAGAAACCAAATATGTTAAACAAGAAGAAAAAGCAACCAAAACAGTTAATACTGTAAAACGTTCTTGCTCTAAGGAGAAGTATGATTTAGCGGTTAAAAAGGTAATTTCTGAATATATTATCAATTCTAATGTCACAACACGTGACGACATTGTAAGTTATATAGACGCTATAGTAAGTATAACTGACAAAGTTAAAAATAAATTATTCGAGGAGGAATAATATGGAGACTTACAACAAAAGAGCCGAGAAATATGGGATAGCAAGTAGTTATTGCTATGATATATTTAATGGCAAGAAGGGTTGTAGTGAAGAACTTATGTTAAAAATAAAGAAGGATTATCCAGAGATGGATTTTATCCTTCTCCATCCAAGATGGATTTTAAAGAAACCAAATCAAGAATTAAGTTATATAGAAAAAGAAAATCAAATGTTGAAGAAGCAAATCGACGAAGCAGGGGTAAATATTAAAAACAAAGAACTGGAAGGGTAATTACATTAGAAAGGAATTTTATAATGAAATACAACGAAAACACAGTACTAATAATTTTAATAATTATTACTGTAGCGGGAATAATAACGCTTAATTATTTAGGCGGAAAGGCAAACAAAACCAACAAAAACGAAACAACAACACAAACAACAACAAGTGAAACAACAACTACTGTTAAAACCACAACGACGACTGTCAAAACCACAAAGAAAACAAAAAAACCGTCACAAGTTGCGACAGCAAGTAAGCAAGAATATATGGCATATGCTAAAGAAAAAGGCGGTTATAATGATACACAAATGCAGTGTTTAGATTGGTTATGGGAACACGAAAGTAATTGGAACCCAAACTCTTATAATGAAAAGAGTGGTGTTTGTGGAATACCACAAGCATATCAATGTTCAATAGCAAAATATTATGGAACAAATACTTGGGAACATCAAATTATGTGGGGAATAGATTATATTTGTAGAGAATATAATTGCAACCCTTGTAAAGCGTGGAACCATTATAAAAATTCAAGACCACACGGTTATTAAGAGGTGATAATAATGACTAAGGAAGAATTAATATTAAAAATAAAACGAGTTAAAATAATGCTTGGTGGCGAATGGATAAGTTTATATGATTTAGTTAAATTAGTAATGGAAGATATAAATGGTGAAGATAATGTTAAAGATTAAAGATAATGTAGATTTAAGAACATTAAATTGTGATACACCAAAAGATGATTTTATATGGTCTTATAAAGAATTACTATTTGATAGATATACAAGAGTAATATTAGAGAACCAATTTGGTGTTGGAAATAATCTAACAAAAATAAGACTAAACAACTTATATGACTTAATACAAGCAGATTTAATAGAAAAGGTGGAAGATAATGAATAACTTATTTACACCAACTGATTATGATTATATTATAGGCAAAACTATAAGAGAAGAATATCTTAATGATGAAGATTTATATGTTGATATGAGTTTAGAAGACTTAAAACAAATGAGAGAACAAATAATAACAACCATAAATAACAATTTAACGTGGTATTATTTGACCTCTGACGCAATAAAAGTGAAAGAACAGCAAGAAAAGAGGCAAAAATGAGAATATTTAAAGAGTTACCATATGAAATTTATTATGATTTAGATGAGAAAACAATATATATTTATCCACCAGTGAAGGTATTTCACCTATTAGAACTAAAGATGTTGTTTAAAAGAGCAAATATTGAAGTTTCAAACATCATAGTTGGGAGACCATATGAAAGGTATTTGTAAGATAGAGGGTATATCATATGATTACATTGATAAAAAGCCTGAAATAACCCTTAAAATACTAAATAGTGATATGTTTGACGAGGACGAAATAAACAAACTAATGAAACAGGAGACAATTAACTTAGAATTATCTCCTGTAACAAAGAAAAGAAAACTGTCACAAAATGATATGAGTTGGGTCTTACAAAGACAGTTAGCAAAGAAGTTGAATATAGGAAATGAAGAATTGCACGACCGATTAATAAAAGAATACTCAGATTATGACGTAGTATCATTACTAAGTGAGATAGACCCGGGTAAATATTTTGACTATTATGAAGAAATTGATAAAAGAGTTGGTCAAAACGGGCGACAATATACGTTTTATAAGATATACGTTCCGTCACGCAAAATGACAACAATACAATTTGGAAGGTATATGGATGGTATAATTCGTGAGTGTGAGGAGCAAGGTATTCACACTATAAAGGAGTAAATATGAAAGTAACGATTAATTATAAGTTTGATAATGTCAACAATTACGTCAATAAATGTAGAACTAATTACTTTTATGCCAATAAAACAAAACAAAAAGAGACAGAATTGTCTCGATTAGCCTTTACACGAATACCAAAAATAGAAAAATACCCTATTGAATTAGTATTTACGTGGTATATCAAGTCAAAGACGGCTGATTTAGATGGTAAATTGCCTAAAAATATTATAGATGGTCTTGTAAGAGCAAAAAAAATACCTGACGATAACGTCAAGTATATCCAAAAAATTACACATATATACAAAGAAAGCAAAGACGACTACGTAGATGTAGAAATTAAATATATAAAAGGAGACTAAAATGACATCATTGCCAAGTTTAAAAGAAATAAGGAACAAAGTCCTTGAGATTGATAATAGATTGAACTTTTTATTAGAAAAAAAGCAGTTGAACTTTGAAAGAACTCAACCGGGTAGTCCATTATTAAAGAGCACAATGGTAGATACAAGTCGTAACATAGTTGATAAGTTTGCTTTATATATGATTAAAGACGTAGAACTCGACAAAGAAATACAAGAATTGCGTGACAACCTAATCGTGTGGATAAAATACTACAACGAAGAGGTTAAGCGACTATACAAATATGATGACCTTCTTATGATAGAGTTTCTACGTAACGAATTGAAATGGAAATGGAAAGAAATAGACGAGTATCTACATTATGCCGAAGGTAGTGCCCAAAAAAAGTTTTATAGAGGTATTAAAAAAGGACATTAGTCCTTTTTAATTTTGCCCTCTTTTAATAACTTAATACATAGTCTAATGAACTGAATGTTACTAAAACCATACTCTTTTAAAGTGTTTTTAACGTCTTCTAACTCTTCTTTTCGCATAGATATACGTAATTGTCCATAGTTATCTTTTAAATACTTAATATCGTACTCTCTTTTATGTTTTAGTGCGTCTTCGCTATAGTTTCTTGCCATTAGTTGCCCTCCTTTAGTAATTTTTCTCTTAGTTTATCAGTAATATTCATAATAGCATTAACATAATTAACGATTTCTTCTCTTGTTTTTACATTAGAATTAAGAATATAATCAGCGATTATATCTTTAACGTTTTTGTCATACTTTTCAATGTTTATGTCACACTTTGTAACACTTTTAACATTTTCTTGTTTGAATAACGCAACATTGTTTGCCATATTAGTACCAAGACCAACGATAACAACGTTCCCGTTTTGATAAACAAATTTCTTATTTCTTCTTGATATTTCTTGTAAATATTCAATAGTTGAACTCTTTGAAATGTTTAAGTCATTAACAATATCTTTTAATTTAAAAGTTTCTCCATTTTCAATTTTAGTTTTACAATAATTGTATATTAGTCTTTGTTTCTTTATTGATTTAGTAGTATTATACGTGCGTGTTGCCACTTAAATCACCTCCTTTAATATATTTATCATTATGATATAAATAATAATGTATCATATCGTTTGTTGTTTCATTAAGTTGTTCGTCATAAAATACTTTTTCGGCGATGTGTTTAATATCTTTATCAGTTAGTCCATTTAGATATACTAAGTCTTTAGCATAGTCCTCCATATCATAACCATTGCACATTTGTTCTTTAATGTATTGTATTTCGTTTTCTACATAATCTTTTACCTCATAATTAAAGTCATAAGATAAATCTTCTTCTTCGTCAGTCCAATATTCAAAGGTATAACCCATAGGATTATCGTAATTAACCATTACATATTTTGCGTGGTCTTTGTCACGTGCTGTGACAATATCGTTTAATAATTCTTGATATTCGTCTATCATTTCGCCATATAAGTTTTCGTTTAATGATTTAATATTTCTCTCAATGTCAAGAATAATATCATTAACATTACCTAATAGCATTGTGCCATTATCATATAATTTATTCATATAAACCCTCCTCATAGTTTACTATTGCACTCATATAATTAGTGCCTTCAATTTTGATATTTCTCCATTTATTATTTTTATAAACGTTTACTTTATTAACCATTTCGTCGTATTCATCTTCGATGTCAGTCCCGATGTGACATTTGTCATAACCTAAAACCTCCATTACAATTTGCATATAGCGGTGTTGCTCGTGCCCCTCAGAGCACATAGCACAACCTTTATAAAAGTCTATTAAGTCTTGTTTCGTGTCAAACACGTTTAATGTATTATAATTTACCGCATAATATTTTTTCATTACTTGTTACCTCCTTTAGTCATTTCGTTTACTTTATCTAGTAATATAGTTTTTAGTTGATATGCGTTTGTATTATGAAGAATACCTCCAATGAATATATCTAAGAAGGTATTATCATTTTGTCTATTCGCTATCTTATAGCAAACATTATATAATTCTTCATAATCTTCTTTGTTTTTGATTTCTACATTATCAATAATGTCTCTAATTTCTTTTGCCGTCATACTCTTTTTACCTCCTTTTGTCGTAAGTCGTGCCATTAAAATGGTAGTTTTTCTTGTTCTCCGAACATTATTTCGTATTCGTCAGTTGCTTTTTCTTGAGTTGTATAATACCCATTACCATAATATGTATAGTATTTTGTAGGTTTATGATTTAAGTTACTAAACGCAAGTCCGTCTTCTTTTGAGAATGAACCAATAGTATAAAGATTATCGTCTTTATCTAATATTGCCCATTTAGAACGTGAGTTGTCTAGTATCATATCTCTAAAGTATTTGCGTTTATAGAACTCTTTATCGAACTTTTGTAAGTTATATACAAAACTCTTTATAAACTCTTGTGTATCGTTGTAATAGTCTTCTTGTGGACTATAGTCACTTATAATACCATTGTGCATAAGTCCTATACTACAAGTATTATAAGTCTTTTGCATTTCGTCTATTTTGTTTGTTAGTGGGTATCCGTGGGTGTTATGAACATTGTTGCCACCACCTGTGCCAATTCTAAAGTGAATAACTAATGATTTGCCTTCAAAGTCGTCATACTTTGTGACAAGTTTATTAAAATGTTTTATAAAACTGTTCCAAGTCATATAACCTTTATCAATGATTACTTTGCCATTATCAGTATACATAAACCCCGCTCCGTCATTGTTATAGTCAAAACATTGTTTTAACTCTTTAACGTTTGGTAGTCTATCATTTTTATCTTTTGCTATTATTACACACATACTATCATCCTCCTTTTATACTTCTTCTTCGATGTTATAGTAGATGTTATCTACATTAACTTCGCTTACTACTTCTTTTAATTGTTTATAATATTTAGCAATATTGTTATTGTGAGTTAAGATATATTCTTCTAGTCCGTCACTTATACTATTTGCGTCCTTCATACGTTTCATAGTTACAAGTACCATATCTAAGTTGTTAGTTTGCGTCAATTCATTGAACCTATTTGATATTGTATTAATAGAACCTTGTCTTATTTCGCTATCACGAGATATGCTTAACTCATATTGTAATTGTGATAACACTTTAATAAGTTTTAGTTTATCACTCTCTAATACTTTTATTCTTTTCTTCAATTCATTATCTAGTACTATTAACTTTTTACTACAAGATATACATAAATCTTTGATATATTTTGGTAGATATTCCCCGTCTTGACATACTTTATTAATAGTTAGTCTATCAATTCTCGCTCTACCATTAACAATGTCTTCACAACATTTATACAAGTTAGTTATAAACTCAGTGTGTGCCATTTTTGTCTCAGTGTTTAATGTTCCTATAGGTAGTCTAAACTCTATTGTTGCGTCGTGTTGTAAATTAATCATATTTTCGTGTCTATAAGAATATTCTAGTGTAAAATCTTTTACCGCTTTTAATGAGTATCTTTTAACCGATTTACCTAAGTCCATTAAGTTATTAATTGCATAACTTGTAAATGGTCTTTTACATATTATTTGTACTATCTCTTTGTTTTGGTCTAAGAACATAACCATTAAAGCAACGATGTCTTGCCACTTGTCGCCTTTAGATATATGTATATGTCCACCGCAACCACGTCCAGTGTCAAAGTTTGTGACAGCACTCGCTTTAAAGTCGTGCTCCCTAAAGTACTTTAATAAGTCTAAAAGTCCACTCTCTTTAATTGCGTTTATTGTCATAGGTGCGGTTTGTAATTCAGCGGTGTGATTACCCGGTATAGTACTATCGTCGCTTATTTGAATAAACGGACATATTTCGAACATTTTTTCTATCATTGTTTGTGTTATAGGTTTATCACCTCTTGAGATTTCTAACTCCCAACCTATTGTTTGAGTGTTTTCGTCGTCTAAGTCAGTACGCACTTTATAATCACTCATATCGAATATATAACCGCTTGAGTGATAACCTAAAATAGTGTGCGGTGCGTCGTCTCCTAGTCTTTTATTAAATATTAATGTCATATCAATTCCCCCATTCTTGTCGCAAGTTGCGACATAACTATTCATTAATAATTAAAGTTTGTTTTGTTTTAAGTCTTGTTCGTCGTCTAGTCCGTATTGTTCAATATATTCTCTTTGGTGTCTTATTTTCTCCCTTCTATATCAATATATCGTCTTAGAGTTTCTCGCTCTCGTTGGTCGCTTAAAGTCACATACTCCCTACACTTAACCTATATGCCATCGTCTTTGTACCTAACATACGTATCAACCGGTCGCAAGGTTTCAAGTCGCCTTGCTATCTCTCCCACTCCCACGACGTACGCACGTATACACGCATACGTGTACGTACTCGCTAAGTCTCCCGGTATCATATAACCTCGGTGTGACTATAAACAAACACATATGCAAGTGCGTGCGACCGCTAACACTCTTTAACCGCTTAACAAGTCTTATCGTGTCGACCGCTTGCGGTGGTGTTCTATACATACGCATTTTAAAGTTGTCAATGAACATATAAACGTGTGCGAACACGTCCACCGGTTTACGTCTCGCATTACGTCCGGTGTGCTTGCTTAACAAGTCGCTTTGTCACGCAAGTTGCCACCTATCTTAACACTTGTGCCCTAAGTTGTCAAATCAAAGTTTCTTTAAAAATAATTTCAGTATACTACGTATACTTAAATTTTTTTTAATTGTCCTGTTTTGTCCGTGTTTTTTTGTGGTATAATGTACTTAGAAAAGCATACACTTTAAGCGACCTACTGGAATAAATCGGGACGAACTCTTCACGCCCGTAGGTACATACGCATACACACATACACGTATACGTACATACACATACGTCACATACGCACATATACGCATAGCACACGTACGTACGAACTCGTGAACGTCGTAACAAATCAAGACAAGCAAGCAACAAATGAACGTGAAAACATATACACCCGTTGCCACGTATCGTGTCACAAACGCACGCATACGTAAGCATACACCCTCACGTACGCACGCACATCCGCACGCATTATGCACGCCTACGCATACACGCAAGAGGGGGGCGGTATACCCGACAATAGAGGGAGCGGTTATTGAGGGAGACTGTATAGTATATATATT
>Ga0265299_10000727_pt1 | contig 40014 bp, 39 predicted proteins | sample AusTroGonzalo_MG_4_FD_193485 | JGI IMG/M metagenome (GOLD analysis project Ga0265299, IMG submission 193485) | Bovine rumen microbial communities from tropical cattle in Woodstock, Queensland, Australia - Gonzalo_02 | ecosystem: Host-associated > Mammals > Digestive system > Stomach > Rumen ...
AGGCTAACCCGACGTTCGCAGACGCAACATACTGCGTAGGCACGTCCGCAAGCTTCCCGACAGTAACGGCAACCGACCCCGTAACGGGCTCGACGCTTACAGGTTCGTGGACACCTTCAACCATAAGCACAGCCAGCGCAGGCACTACCAGCTACACGTTCACAGCCGGCACGGGACAGTGCGCAAACCAGGGAACACATTCGGTTGAAGTCAAGGCCAAGGCTAACCCGACGTTCGCAGACGCAACCTACTGCGTAGGCACGTCAGCAAGCTTCCCGACAGTAACGGCAACCGACCCCGTAACGGGCTCGACCCTTACAGGTTCATGGACACCGTCAAGCATCAGCACAGCCAGCGCAGGCACTACAAGCTACACGTTCACAGCAGGCACAGGCCAGTGCTCCAACACCGGAACGCACAGTGTAACAATCAATGCGCCGAGTGTAGGTACTCTTTCTGTTTCTCCGCAGACAATCTGTCCTGGAACTTCAACTACCTTGACAGTTATTTCGACCTCTCCAACAGCTTCCGAAGGTTTGGCGTATGCTTGGCCGACAGGTTATGGCAGCAGTGCCGAAACCAGCAGCATATTGGCAGAAGGTTCATATACTGTAACCGTTACGGCAACTAATATTGTAAATGGTAAGACCTGTCAGACAACTGGAGAAAAGACAGGAACAGTAACATACAAGAAACCTTCCGCAGGCGAAATCAGCACAATGGGTCTTGAAAACGGAAACTTGCTCTGGACTGGACATAGCACCGATTGGAGCGCAGAAAACAACTGGATGCAATATAGTACTGCTGGAGGAGGCACTTATACTCTTGCTTCAATGCCGACAAACTCAAGCAATGTCGTGATAGGCAGCTACAGCGATTGTATCAGCACTCCTACACTTAATATTGATGCCACAGCAAATGCTGGTACATTGAAGATTGCAAGCGGAACGATAGTTTCTGGTGAAAATGTAATTAATATGTATGGCAATATTGTCAACAACGGTACATTTGATGCACCAATAAACTTTGCAGGAACAACCGCGCTTAGCGGTAGTGGTACAACTACCTTGCGAGATGTTACAATATCCAATAGATTTGACGCAAGTTCCGCTTCAATGACAATTTCTGGCAATTGGACCAATAACGGTATATTCAATGCCAATGGTCCTGTTGTTTTTGCTGGCGCATCGGCACAGACTATAGGCGGTTCTAATGCGACAACCTTCAACAATGTAACCTTCAACAATGGTAATGGCATAAGCATAAGCAAGGAACCTACAATAAACGGCACTGCAACATTTACAAGCGGTATCGTAACTGGCGATGTAACATTTGGAGCATCAGCATCTGCAACTGTATCCGACTACACTAGCTATGTCGATGGTACTGTAACCAAGACTCTCGGTTCGTCAGCATTCACCTTCCCGACTGGTAGCAACGGAGTACTCGGTTCTGTAACAGTTTCTGCTACTCGTGCCGGTGGTTCTGCAACCATAAAATTCAACAAGTCGGCATTACTAGGTGGCTTCGACCAGGAAAACGATGGCTATCCGCGCTGGTGGAACATTAACGATATGTGCACCGAAGATGGCGCTAACCGTTTCGACCATGTAAGCAATGCCGAATACTGGGACATTACAACCACCGCAACACTTGCAAATGTAACATTTAGAGCCGTTGCAGCAACTGATGTACATTTCAACGATACAAGCATCAACCAGCGCGATCCAGAAGCAATCAGGTTTGCACTCTATGACGGTTGCTGGAAGAATATGGAAGGAAGCGCTTCAGTAACTGGCGGTAACAGTGATTTAAGTGTAAGCAATGTAACAATACCCGCAACGGGACGTGCACCTTATAAGGGAACATTCGGTTCGCTTGACGACAATACGGTACTTCCAATCGAACTTGTCTCCTTCACCGCAACTTGCGACGGTCATTCAACTCTCGTAGAGTGGACAACCGCTACCGAGCGCAACAACGACTACTTCTCGCTTGAGCGTTCCGACGATGCAATCAACTTTACCGAGATTGCTCGCGTAGCAGGTGCAGGAAACTCTATTGAACCGCTTGACTACTCTTACACCGACTATGGCATCCACGGTGGCGACAACTACTATCGCCTCGTTCAAGTTGACTACGACGGTACACGCACAGCTTCGGAAATCATAGTTGCAAACTGCATCGAACCCGAAGTCGCTGAACCCGATGTTCAGGCTTACCCGAACCCGTTCAATGATGAGTTGACAGTTGTTCTCGACAACTTTGGCAACCGTGCAGCCACCATTGAGGTTTACGATATGCTTGGCAAGCTTATCTATACTAATAAGATTGCCGCTCCGCAGAACAGCTACGAGACCATTTTGAATCTCAGCAATCTGCCACCAGCAGCTTACACGGTAAGGGTTAGCACAACGGACTTTGTGATAAATAGGAATGTTGTAAAACAATAATCTCCGCCCCCTGAGCTTCGCATGCTGAGCCTGTCGAAGTATCGAAGGGAAGGTAACGAAAAGCATCGAGTACCTCGGCTTCGACAAGCTCAGCCAGCGGAAAAGTAGCGGCGCAATGATTTGCTCCGCTATTTTTTTGATAATTTTCTGCAACAAAGAATATTTTTACCATGTACAGAGAAATTTTATTATGTTTGCATAAAATTTATTGGTATGATAAGTCAGCGGACAAAGCAAATGTTGCCATTGCTTCAGAAAAGTCTTTCTGAGCAGGATGCAATAGCGAGAGCTTGGTTGTTTGGGTCGTGTTCAAGAGGAGAGGAACAGCCAGACAGTGACGTCGATTTGCTAGTTCAATACATTGACAGTAATCATATTTCATTAATGACCATTTGCAGGATAAAGCGTAACATAGAAAAGAGTATAAATCGTAGTGTAGATTTGATTGAAGAAGGATGCCTTATGCCATTTGCGGAAGAAACTGCAAGAAAAGACAAAATATTGATATATGTGAGAAAAGATTAGGGACAAGGAAAGGCTTGAACATATACTTCAGACGTGTGATATTTTGTTGGCTAATAAGGATTTGTGCCCACGAGAAGAGATTGAGGCAGACCCAATTAGATATTTTGGCTTTGTAAAGCACGTTGAGATAATAGGCGAAGCCGTGTATATGCTCTCGAAGGAATTTCGGGAAGCGCATAGTGAAGTAGAGTGGGATTTAATAGAGGATATGAGGCATGTACTTGTACATGGTTACTATAAAATTAGACCTGTGCAATTGTGGCAAACTATTGATGAAGATATAGTCGCACTTCGCCCCAAAATAGAAAGATTTCTTAATGAAATGCAGTAGAAAATTTAGACTATATTCTATTTTTGTGCAGCGACTCTTTCCATTTTCGCGTAGCTACTTCTTCTATATCTCCCTTTCTCAGCAATCTGCCAAATGAACAAATCGGTTGCCCACAATACTTGATAGAACTCGCATTAAAGCCTAAGATGCTTTTTAATATATTGATAAACAGTAAATTATACATGGAAAATTATTTCCCGCTTACCGCTATGTATCTGAAAAAAAAGTAATAATTTTGCGCGAAATTTTTGATTATAAAAACAATAAGATGATAAAAATTACTTTACCCGACGGTTCGGTTAAGGAATACCAGCAAGGTGTTACTGGAATGGAAATAGCTGAAAGCATTAGTCCTCGTCTTGCAAAGGAGGTGCTTTCGATTAGTCTAAATGGCGAAGTTCGCGACTTGACAATGCCGATAATGGAAGATGCTTCCATAAAGTTGCATAAGTTTGAAGATGAAGAAGGTAAGCATGCCTTCTGGCACACCTCTTCGCATATCATGGCCGAGGCAATACAGAAGTTGTACCCTGGAACAAAGTTCGGTATCGGTCCTGCTGTAGAAAACGGTTTCTACTACGACATTGAACTTCCCGACGGAAAAATCCTTTCGGAAAACGATTTCGCAGCAATCAACAATAAGATGATGGAAATCTGTCGTGCCGATTCAAAGCTCGTAAGAAAGGACATCTCGAAAGCCGACGCTCTCAAGCTGTTCGAGGAACGCGGCGACGAATACAAGGTGGAACTCATCTCCGAACTCGAGGACGGCAAGATTACCCTTTACAATCAGGGCGAATTCACCGACCTCTGCAAGGGCCCGCATATCCCATCGACAGGCTATGTGAAGGCTATCCAGGTATTGAGCTTGGCTGGCGCTTACTGGCGTGGCGACGAAACCCGCAAGCAGCTTACCCGTGTTTACGGTATCAGCTTCCCGAAGCAGAAGATGTTGGAAGAATACATCACCATGCTCGAAGAAGCCAAGAAGCGCGACCACCGCAAAATCGGCAAGGAACTCGAACTTTTCATGTTCTCCGATATGGTTGGCAAAGGCTTGCCTATCTGGTTGCCAAACGGTACCGCATTGCGTCTGCGTCTCGAAGATTTCTTGAAGAAAATCCAGAAGCGCTACGGCTACCAGCAGGTTATGACTCCGCACATCGGCAACAAGGCATTGTATGTAACTTCAGGTCACTGGGATCACTACGGCAAGGATTCGTTCCAGCCGATTACTACTCCCGAGGAAGGCGAAATGTACTTGCTCAAGCCGATGAACTGCCCTCATCACTGTATGATTTTCAAGAATAGCCCACGCAGCTACAAGGATTTGCCTCTGCGTATAGCTGAATTCGGTACTGTTTACCGCTACGAGCAGTCGGGCGAATTGCACGGACTTACCCGCGTTCGTTCGTTCACACAGGACGATGCACACATCTTCTGCCGTCAGGACCAGGTTAAGCAGGAGTTCATCCGCGTTATGGAAATTATTGAAATCATCTTCAAGGCTCTCGATTTCCAGAACTTCGAAGCACAGATTTCGCTCCGCGACCCAAACAACACCACCAAGTATGTTGGTTCCGACGAGGTTTGGGCAATGGCAGAACAGGCAATCATCGACGCTTGCAAGGAAAAGAATCTTCCCGCACGCGTAGAATATGGTGAGGCAGCTTTCTACGGTCCTAAGTTGGACTTCATGGTAAAGGACGCTATCGGTCGTCGTTGGCAGCTTGGTACAATTCAGGTTGACTACAACTTGCCGGAGCGTTTCGAACTCGAATATGTTGGAGACGACAACAAGAAGCACCGTCCGGTTATGATTCACCGAGCACCGTTCGGTTCAATGGAACGTTTCGTAGCTGTTCTTATCGAGCACACTGCAGGTAAGTTCCCGATTTGGCTTGCTCCGAACCAGTTTGTAGTATTGCCAATCAGCGAAAAGTTCAACGACTATGCTCACGAAGTGGTAAACAAGCTGAAGGACTTGAATGTAAATGGTATTATCGATGAGAGAAACGAAAAGATTGGACGTAAGATTCGTGACAACGAATTGAAGAGAATACCTTATCTGCTGATTGTAGGCGAAAAGGAACAGGAAAACGGACAGCTTTCGGTTCGCAAGCAGGGCGCAGGCGATATGGGCGCAATGTCGGTCGAAGATTTCGCAAAGATTGTAAACGATGAAGTAAAAAAGTATATTGACTAGGTAGAAGTTTTTTACCAACTAGCATCCCTCTTATTGCAGAAGCAGTAGGTGGGATGCTGTTTTTTTGTGTGGTGGGTAATAGTATTCAAACAGTGTTGTCTTTCATTACAGGAATGGTCAAAATTGGAGCATAAATTGGCAATGTTGTATGCATTAAACAATATAAGGTTTTAAGCCATTTAGCCTTCAAGCTCACAACTACCCTTGAACTTTGAAAATGTAAGGCAGACAGGCTAACAGGCAGACGGAATGCAGTTGCCCCCAAAGCGTTAAGGACGTTAACGGCTTTAAAAACCTTAACGTTGGGGGCAAGACTTTTAGCCTGTTAGCCTTCCCGCAACTATTTTACCTTCAAAAAATTAACCGATTATGAACAATTAGCTATCCGTAATGCTCTGGTAAAATAGTCCTAATATTTGCTATGTATCTTTTAATGTATTGCTAAACAGCGATTTGTGTACAAAAAATTATTTTCTCCTTACCGCTATGTATCTTAAAAAAAAGTAATAATTTTGCGCGAAATTTTTGATTATAAAACAATAAGATGGTAAATGTCATATTACACGAAGGTTCCGATAGGATATGCAGCAAGGTTTGCTTTGCTCTCTATGAGTGTAAATGAACAAGTTAAGAAGTATAATTAAATATAAGGAGGTAAGTTTTTTATAAATTTTTTATGGCAAAAGACAATCAGCAAAACGACTACAGAATTAATCGCTCAATTCGCGCACCGTTTGTACGTGTAACAGGCGACAATGTTGATAAACCGGGAGTTTACAGCATCAGGGAAGCAATAGAAATTGCAGAGCAACTGGAAATGGACTTGGTGGAGATAGTTCCAACAGCCGATCCGCCAGTATGCAAGGTTATTGACTACCAGAAATTCCTTTATCAGCAGAAGCGCAAGCAGAAGGAATTGCAGAGCAAAACTCAGAAGATAACAATCAAGGAGTTGCGCTTTGGTCCGCAGACTGATGACCACGATTATAATTTCAAGTTGAATCATGCCAAGAAGTTTTTGGAGGAAGGCAACAAGGTAAAAGCATACGTGTTTTTCAAAGGCCGTTCGATAGTTTACAAGGAACAGGGCGAAATATTGCTTCTGAAACTTGCAAATGACCTCGAGGAATACGGCAAGATTGACCAGATGCCAAAGCTCGAAGGAAAGAAAATGCAAATAGTAATATCACCTAAACCTAAAAAGAAATAATAACTTTAAAAATTTAGAACAATGCCAAAAATGAAGACTAATTCCGGAGCCAAGAAGAGATTTTTCTTGACCGGAACAGGTAAGATCAAAAGAAGACATGCTTTCAAGAGTCACATCTTGACCAAGAAGGCAACAAAGCGTAAAAGAGAACTCGCTCACTACACAACAGTAGCTGAAAACAAGGAAAGATCTGTAAAGATGTTGCTTGGAATGAAGTAATTTGAGTGTAGTTAGAATGATTAATTAAATTATGAACCAGAACGTTTAGCCTCAAGTTCCGATCAAAAGGACGCTAACGCTCGCAAATTTTAAGATTATGCCAAGAAGTGTAAATGTAGTTGCCGCTAGAAACAGGAGAAGAAAAGTTCTTTCTCAGACTAGAGGTTATTTTGGAGCAAGAAGTAAGGTTTGGACCGTAGCAAAGAATGCATACGAGAAAGGTCTTGCATACGCATACAGAGACAGAAAAAACAAGAAGAGAGAATTCCGCGCATTGTGGATTCAGAGAATTAATGCTGGTGCTCGTCTAAATGGTTTGAGTTATTCTCAATTGATGGGTAAGCTTCATGCAAACAACATCGACATCAACCGCAAGGTTCTTGCCGACCTCGCAATGAACAACCCGGAAGCATTTGCAGCAATCTGCAACAAGGTAAAATAATTGATATTTTTTAGATAGGTGATATATCAAGGTCGTCAGTTTCTGGCGACCTTTTTTGTTGAGAATACTCCGTAAAATTATTTTCTGCAATTCAATAATAAAACATAAATTTGCAAAAGAAAAAAAGAACACAATGAAAAGGACATACGCTGGAATTCCCGAAGAATATGCCGACTATGAAAACGCCAAAGTAGTGGTGCTACCAGTACCTTACGACGAAACATCCACTTGGGTGAAAGGTGCCGATCAAGGTCCAGAAGCTTTTCTTGAAGCATCGGAAAACATGGAAATATACGACCTCGAATCGGATACCGAAGTCTATAAGCGCGGCGTGTGGCTCGACGACATCATGGACTGCGAGAAGGAACCAGAGATGATGGTCGAACAAGTGAAGGCAAAAGCCGACAAGTTCTACAACGATGGAAAACTTTTCACAATGATCGGCGGCGAACATTCGGTATCGATTGGCGCAATAATGTCAACTGTTGAGCATTTCGACAATCTGAGCGTGCTGCACCTCGACGCACATTCCGACCTTCGCAGCGAATACGAAGGCACTCCGTTCAGCCACGCCTGTGCAATGCACTGGGCATCAAAGCATACAAATTTGATTCAGGTTGGGATCCGTAGCATGGACATTTCAGAAAAGCAATACTCAAAGCGTGAAAATGTTTTCCGTGCCGAAGATATTGCCGAACGCACCGACGACTGGCAACAGGAAGTAATCGACAAGTTGACAGACAATGTATATCTGTCAATCGACCTCGACTATTTCGACCCGTCGGTACTGCCATCCACAGGCACACCCGAACCGGGCGGAATGACTTGGTATCCGACTCTCAAGCTGCTCAAGAAATTGGCAAAGCAGAAAAAAATTGTCGGTTTCGACATCGTTGAACTTGCACCGAATCCGGCCGACAAGTCGTCGGATTTCCTTGCAGCAAAATTGTATTTCAAGATTTTAACGTATATATTCGAACTTTAAAAACACAAAAGAAATGGAAAAAGGACCTATTTCACAATTCATCACACATCACTACCGTCATTTCAACTCGGCAGTTATCGTTGACGCTGCAAAGGCATACGACGAACATATTAAGGCGGGTGGCAAAATGATGCTTGCAATGGCTGGTGCAATGAGTACCGCCGAAATCGGACTTTCGCTAGCCGAAATGATCCGTCAGGACAAGATTAGCATCGTATGCTGCTCGGCTAACAACCTCGAAGAGGACATCATGAACCTCGTGGCTCACAACCACTACTACCGCGTTCCCAACTACCGCGACCTCACTCCGGAACAGGAACACGAACTCCTCAACAACCACTACAACCGTGTTACCGACACTTGCATCCCCGAAGAGGAAGCTTTCCGTCGTCTCGAACACCACCTTGTAGATATTTGGAAGGACATGAAGGCTAAGGGCGAACGTCTTTTCGCATGGGAAGTTATCTACAGACTTCTCCGCAGCGGCGTTCTCGAACAGTACTACGAAATTGACCCGAAGGACAGCTGGGTTCTTGCAGCTTGCGAAAAGAATATTCCTATCATCGTTCCGGCTTGGGAAGACTGCACAACTGCAAACATCTACACCGCACACTGCATCCGCGGCGAATTCGATCCGTCGATCTCGATGATTAAGAACGGTATCGAAACCATGATATTCCTCACCGAATGGTACAAGAAGAACAGCGGCGGCAAGGGCGTTGGCTTCTTCCAGATTGGTGGTGGTACAGCAGGCGACTTCCCGATATGCGTAGTTCCTATGATGGAACAGGACCTCGAATGGCACGGCACTCCGTTGTGGGCTTACTTCTGCCAGATTAGCGACTGTACAACATCATACGGTTCGTACTCGGGCGCAGTTCCGAACGAAAAGATTACCTGGGGTAAACTCTCGAAGGACACTCCACGTTTCATCATCGAATCGGACGCAACCATCGTAGCTCCGTTGTTGTTCAGCTATGTTTTAGGTTGGTAATTAATACCATAATTCAATATAAAATGCCCACCGCAAACGATGGGCATTTTTTGTTGACCCTTTTTAAAGAAATTATCTTATGTGCCTTGTATAAGTAAATTTTTGAAAGTATCTTTGCAATTTTGAAATCAATGTAGATGATGCCCATAAAATTTATCGACTTATTTGCTGGAATTGGTGGTATTAGATTGCCATTCGATGAACTTGGCTACAAGTGTGTATTTTCATCTGAATGGGACAAGGCTGCAGCAACCACTTACTTTGCAAATTTTGGAGAAATGCCATCGGGCGATATTACACAAATTCCTGCATCACAAATTCCACAACATGACATTCTTTTGGCGGGATTTCCTTGTCAGGCATTCAGCATAATGGGAAAAATGCAAGGGTTTTCCGATACTCGAGGAACTATGTTTTTCGAAATAGAACGTATCTTAAACTATCATCACCCAAGAATAATCCTTTTGGAAAATGTAAAACAATTAGTATCACACAATCATGGACAAACATTCCGTATAATTTTGCAAAAACTTGAGAATTTGGGTTACTTTGTAAAATGGAAAGTGCTTAATGCCCTTGATTTTGGACTTCCACAAAAAAGAGAACGCGTTGTAATAGTTGGATTTACAAATGAAAAGGATTTTTTCAGTTTCAATTTTGACTTTAAAAAGAAAAAATATAGTCTTTCAGAAATCATTGAAAAAGATGAGGATATAGATTCTAAACTTTATGCAAGCGAGAAAATATTAAATAAGCGTAAAACAAGCGTAGAGGGTAAAAACGTCTTTTATCCATCGATATGGCACGAAAACAAATCTGGTAATATATCCGTTCTTGATTATGCTTGTGCGCTACGTACTGGGGCATCATACAATTATTTGCTAATAAATGGCATTCGCAGGCCATCATCAAGAGAGTTACTTAGGTTACAAGGATTTCCTGATAGCTATAAAATAGTCGTATCCCATCAGGAAATACGTCGGCAGACTGGAAATTCTGTAGCTGTGCCTATGATTAGAATGATTGCTCAGAAAATTAATAGTATAATATTACAAAATGACAATTATGGAGCATCCGAAATTAAGAGATTCAAAGCGACTGCTAACGCATGAACCATATCAAATAAATGAAATACCCACCGAAGTCATTAAGAAAATAGGCAAAAGCATAATATATATGCTTTGTATTGGGAGAAACGACATGACTGGAAATGACTGGGGAACCATATTTGCAAAATCAATTGGCGGAACACATCTTCAGTCCCCTATAGGAATAGCTGACGTTACATTCGACAAGATGGCATGGTCGATGAAAACGGTGAAATCTAATAACCCACATAAAGAAGACTCTACTGTCAGATTGATAAGTGGACGGTGTTCTCCAGACTATTCATACGGAATTTCCAATCCACATGAGGATATTCAGAAAACCGGTCGGGCCGTATTGAACATCTGGAATGAACGTATAAACATTGCATACGACTATTATAATCCAGTGAGAACATGTATTCTTGTCCGAAGCTATGATATGCTTACATATTGTATTTTCGAAGAGGAAAATCATAGGTATGCAGCAAATAACTATTTATGGAAAGAGAATAGTAATGGAAACCTTATAGGATTTGACATTAATACAAATGAACAATGTTTTACTTGGCAACCTCATGGTTCTCAATTTACAATTCATACAAAAATTCCCAAAAATGCTATCAAGTTCAGAATAAAGCAACCGCCAATACTTGATGAGGAAAAAACTCTAAAACAAATCAACTATAATGATAATTGGATAGAAATACTGTAATTTTGCTGTTGTTCAGCTATGTTTTAGGTTGGTAATTAATACCATAATTCAATATAAAATGCCCATCGTTTGCGGTGGGCATTTTTATAAATTAAACCTTTTACCAACCTCGTTAGAGGTTGCATATCAATAAAAACAAACAATTATAACCCAGCCCCGTAGGGGTTTCACACAACAATCAAATGGCTAATACATATTGTCAGATTTATGTTCATTTTGTGTTTGCGGTACAGAATAGAATGGGTATAATAGGACAAACATGGAAGGATGATTTGTACAAATATATAACAGGAACAATCAGCAATAAAGGTCACAAACTGATGGCAATTGGCGGAGTTTCAGACCATATCCATATCCTTGTTAGCATGTCTCCGACACAATCCATTTCCGACCTCATGGCTGATGTCAAAAGAAGTTCTTCTTTATGGATCAACGAGAGAAGGCTGGTGCAGGAGAAATTCTCATGGCAATCGGGATATGGTGCTTTCACATATAGCAAACAGCAGATTCCAAATGTCGCCAATTATATTGCCAATCAGGAAGAGCATCACAAAACCAAGAAATTTAGAGAAGAATATGAGGATCTTTTGAAGGTTTTTGGAATTGAATATGACGAACGTTATATTTTCCATGAGATACAATAATGGAACCCCTATGGGGTAACTGAAAAACTATTGTTTTTCTATTGTTATGTATGCCCTAACGGGCATATCAAAATTAGATTATTGCTGATTATTGCCAAAAACGGTAGTATTGTTTTCTATTTTCATTGCTAGCAGACGGAATTTGGTTGTTTTTTCAGATTTTTTGAAGAAACATTCAATTGGCATTAACGAGGAAGGTGCTGTAGATGATTCCAAGGAATATTTTTGAGGAAGGTTTACTTTTATCATTTCGCGAAAATCAATGCCTTCATCATTCACTAGCTTGAATATGCATTCCTTGCAATTCCAAAGCACTGTAAGCATTTCGATATTATCATCAGCAGCTGCAATTTCATCATCGGAGAATGCTCGTTTAGATATTCGGCGTACTCTTTCTGATGTTGTTTCTACATCTATGCCAACTGGAAAATTCTTGTTCCATATTATGGCGGCAATGTTGGCAGAGTGACTTATTGAAATATATCCATTTGCTAGGTATGGTTTTCTGTCGTTGTAGTGTATTGTCTGGTTTATGCCTACGGATTTTAGAAGCGCACGTACCGATAGCAGTTCAATGCGTCGTTTTTCAGACTTGCATTGGTTTATTAGTATGCAGTCTTCTTCGGTTAGAATGCACATTGAGCGAAGCAGATCTTCGCTTTCTTCCATTTTCCAGAAGGCGACAAGCGATTTGTCCGGCAATATGAATTTATTGATTAACAATTGGCAAATTAAAAAAAAGGGATGCTTTTTTGAGCATCCCTATAGTGAATTGTAATAAAATTACTTCTGGCTCTTTTCCTGCTGGAGAAGTTCTTCCTTCAAAGCAGCGAGGTCGGTAACATCACCGATAGTGGTTTTTTCCATCTTGTCGGTTGCTTTAGCCTTCTTTCCCTTGCCTTCTTTCTTCTTTTCATCTTCTGCAGGTTTGTTCAAGTCTTCGTAAGTTCTTGAGTGGGAAACAAAGATCTTCTTGTTTTCCTTGTTGAATTCGATAACCTTGAACGGGAGTTTTTCATCGATCTTAGCTGGAGTTCCGTCTTCCTTGATGAGGTGACGAGGAGTTGCGAAACCTTCAACACCGTATGGCAATGCAACGATCGAACCCTTGTCGCTCATTTCTACGATTGTACCTTCGTGGATTGAATCAACTGTGAAGATAGTTTCGAATACGTCCCAAGGATTTTCTTCGATCTGCTTGTGACCAAGGCTCAAACGACGATTTTCCTTGTCGATTTCCAATACAACAACTTCGAGTTCTGCTCCAACAGATGTAAATTCTGACGGGTGTTTGATCTTCTTTGTCCATGAAAGGTCAGAGATGTGAACCAAACCATCAACACCTTCTTCGAGTTCAACAAATACACCAAAGTTGGTGAAATTGCGAACTTTAGCTTTATGCTTCGAGCCAACTGGATATTTCTGGTCGATTTCTTCCCATGGATCTGGGTGAAGTTGCTTGATACCAAGTGACATCTTGCGTTCTTCGCGGTCGAGTGTAAGGATAACAGCTTCAACTTCGTCACCAATCTTCATGAATTCCTGAGCAGAACGGAGGTGCTGTGACCACGACATTTCTGATACGTGAATCAAACCTTCTACGCCCGGAGCAATTTCGATGAATGCACCATAGTCGGCGATAACAACAACCTTACCTTTAACTTTGTCACCAACCTTGAGGTTCGGATCGAGAGAATCCCATGGATGAGGAGTGAGCTGCTTGAGACCGAGGGCAATGCGCTTCTTGTCATCGTCGAAATCGAGGATAACAACCTGAATCTTAGAATCCAAGGTAACGATTTCTTCTGGATGAGTAACGCGTCCCCATGACAAGTCGGTGATGTGGATAAGACCGTCAACACCGCCCAAGTCGATAAATACACCGTAGCTGGTGATATTCTTAACAGTACCTTCGAGTACCTGACCTTTTTCGAGCTTAGAGATAATCTGCTTCTTCTGTTCTTCGAGTTCTGCTTCGATAAGAGCCTTGTGAGAAACAACAACGTTCTTGAATTCGTCGTTGATCTTAACAACTTTGAGTTCCATTGTCTTGCCAACGAATACGTCGTAGTCGCGAATTGGCTTAACATCAATTTGTGAACCTGGCAAGAATGCTTCGATACCGAATACATCAACGATCATACCGCCCTTAGTACGGCACTTGATGTAACCCTTAACGATTTCATCGTTTTCACATGCCTCGTTAACTCTATCCCACGACTTGAGCGATTGTGCCTTCTTGTGTGAAAGGAGCAACTGGCCATTTGCTGTTTCCATGCTTTCCACGAAAACTTCTACCTTGTCACCGACCTTAAGGTCTGTTTCGTAACGGAATTCAGCAGCATTGATAACACCTTCAGACTTGTAGCCAATGTTTACTACAACTTCTCTCTTTGTGATTGCTACTACTGTTCCTTCTACTACGGTACCTTCCTGAATCTGGCTGAAGGTTTCACCGTATTTCTTTTCTAATTCTTCGCGGCTTACACCGTCGAAGTTGTTTTCTTTTTTGCCCAGGGCATCCCAATTGAAATCCTCGATGGGCTGAATGTTCTTTGTTGTCATTTAACTTAAAACAAATTAATTTGGTTAGACATTATTTATAAATAAATTCGAGCTGCAAAGATAGTTAATTTTTTAATATACAAGTACTAATAAATAAAAATAGAAAATATTTTTCGGGGGGTATTTTCGACGGCTGCAGCCAGAGTATTTTCCAATGCTCAATAAACAAAAAAGAACCTCGTCGAGGTTCCTTTTTGCTGTTTTTTTATCTGTTTTGCTTTGCTTCTACACAAAGAGTTGCATGAGGTACGGCTCTTAGCCTTTCTTTTGGAATTAGTTTGCCAGTCTTTCGGCAAATACCGTACGTTCCAATCTCAATTCTGAAGAGCGCAGCTTGAAGATTCTGTATAAATTTCAGTTGGCGCTGGGCTATTCTGCCTATTTCTTCTTTCGACAATACATTTTGTCCTTCCTCAAGTACTTTGAACGTTGGAGAAGTATCGTCGATATCGTTCATGTCTTCTTTTGTAAGCATGCTTTTGTACAAATCAAAATCTGCTTGTGCGCGTTCTAGCTTTTTCAAAATAATTTCCTTGAATTCTTCAAGTTCTTCTTTCGAGTATCTGGTTTTTTCTTCTTCCATGGTTGTTTCCTTTTATAATTTATGCGTCTAAAATGTTTTACGATTTTTTTTGTCTTTTGTTTTAAAAATGATGATTTTTTTTGTTGTTAATTGTATGTCGAATTTTTGGGTTGTGTGACAAAGTCTCAGATTGGTTTATGCAGCAATTTGAATAGTTGTAAAATAAAAAAAAGACCTGACGTCTTTTCCTGTAGCGGGGGCAGGACTCGAACCTGCGACCTCCGGGTTATGAGCCCGACGAGCTACCAACTGCTCTACCCCGCAATTGCGCTGCAAAGGTATAATATTTTTCAGAAATGGCAAAACGATTTCCAAAAAAATAGAAAATGCCAATATCTATAGAGGGACAATATATAGTTAGATGTATGTAAATTATTTAAAATTAGGCCATTGCTATTGTGTGGAAATATCTTTGGTTTAAAACATTTTTTATTTAAACATTTAGCTTATGAAATTTGTTTTTATTTTTGCCGTAAATAAAACAAGAAAAATTGTCATGATACGGATACCATTATTGAAAGACCGTCACAACCATTTGTTTTCATACGGCTCGCTTAATACTGCAACCGATCTTTTTAAAGTTAGAACTGAGGATGATGCAATAATGATGTTGTCGAATCTTCCGGATAACAAAATAAATGTGGCTATGGGATGGTTCGATTCGTATTTTACCTTTACAGAAGAACATCTCGAAAAATTACCACCAATTATAATATGCAACAACTCTCTGCACAATTACATTTTTAATTCCAAGGCAGGGAAAGTCGTAGAGGAGCAGTATAACGAATGGTATGTGAACCGTAGCAATCAATCGTGGATAGAACGCAACACAATGCAGGTGTTGTCGTTCATTGCCAAGATATATGGATTCAACAGAGAAGTTTTTGAAACCAGTATCAAAAAAAATCTTTCGTTGGGAGTATGCTTTGCTGCCGATATGTATGTTTGCAACAACGATATATTTGAATTCCTAGCGACAACCGATTGCAGCGACGTCACAGAGGTATGGACTTCGCCTCAAAATTATGCGACAATTCCAGATCGCTACAAAAAAGTGTGTAGGGGGGTGAAACTTTTTGCCGACGGTGCATGTGGGGCTTCGACTGCAGCAATTTCTGAATATCGCAAAGGTGGGAATCCTTTTGTAACCTATAAGGATGCCGAACTTATTGAGCTCCTGGAAAGGATTGTTTCGTATCGTACTTCAATGGCAATACATTGTATAGGAGAGATTGCTATAGAGCAGGTGCTTAATTGCCTCGATACTGTGCTTCGTCATTCTCCCGATACCTTTGTGCGTTTGGAACATATCCAGTTTATAACAGAAAAGCAGGCAAAAAAAGCACGTGACTTGAATTTGACATTGAGTATGCAGCCAAATTTCAACATGGATAGCATTGATTATTCCGACCGTCTTACTAAAGCTTACTGCGAGCGCAACGATCCGTTCAGAATGCTTATTGACAAGGCAGGATTCAAGCCTGGAGAAAATCTAATTCTTGGATCTGATGGAATGCCTACTGGTGTTTTCGGTTCATTGCCCCCGAGCCTTTTTCCGCCTGTACCTGGACAGCAACTAACTCTTGACGAATATGTTGCTGGATATTGCGCAAACAATTTTGACAAAGGTTACATTGAAGTTGAAATTGACAAGGCAAACAAAAAGGTTGATATGAAAGTTGTTTTACATTGAATTTGATATTTGATGACAATACAGGAACTACAACAAACGGTTGACAATTGGATACGCACTTATGGTGTGCGTTACTTCGACGTAAAGACCAACATGATAGTGCTGACGGAAGAAGTGGGAGAAATGGCCCGTGTAATTGCCCGTAAATATGGCGAACAGTCGGCAAAACCAACCGACAACCTCAACCTTGAAGACGAAATAGCCGATGTGCTGTGGGTGCTTACATGTATTGCAAATCAAACTGGTATAGACCTTGATGCAGCCATGAAGGCCAACTTCGAAAAAAAGACAAGCAGAGATAAAACAAGACATATAGAAAATCAAAAACTTAAATAATATGAAAGACAGAAATTACCCCGGCGCACCGTCGGAAAAGGAAATTGCCGAAAAGGTAAAACAGTACAAGCAGCAGATGCACGAAAATAACAACAAGGAAACATTGATGCAGCTTCTCAACTGTGTTGATCTTACTAGCCTCAATGTAAGTGATACCGAATCGAAGATTGCAGAAATGACCGAAAAGGTTAATGACTTCAACAACCACTTTCCAAATTACAAGAACGTGGCTGCAATATGCGTATATCCGGCTTTAGTCCCAACAGTACTCGATTGCCTTGAATTGGAGGATGTTGACATAGCAGCAGTTGGAGCATGTTTCCCAGCTTCGCAGTCCTTCCTTTCGGTAAAGACGGTAGAGTGTGAAATGGCAGTAGAAAAGGGTGCCGACGAAATTGATATTGTGATTTCGGTTGGCAAGTTCCTCGAAGAAGACTACCAGACAGTTTCTGACGAAATACTTACCATCCGTCATGCTATTGGCGATGCTTTCCTGAAAGTAATCCTCGAGACGGGCGAACTAAAAACTCCCGACAACATATACATTGCCAGTATCTTAGCTATGGAGTCGGGTGCAGACTTTATAAAAACTTCAACAGGCAAGACTGCGGTGTCGGCAACTCCCGAAGCTGTATATGTAATGTGTTGTGCAATTCGCGACTATTACAAGCAAACAGGTGAAATGGTTGGACTGAAGCCTGCTGGTGGAATTTCAACCACAGATGATGCGTTGCTATACTATACAATTGTAAAGGATGTTCTCGGTGAAGAATGGCTCAGCAACGACTTCTTCCGTCTTGGTGCATCACGCCTAGCCAATGCATTGCTTACCGACATCAGCAAGTTTGATGGTAAGAATGAAACAATAAAGTATTTTTAATGCAAAATAATTGTAATCGGGGGAATTTTTCCCCCCGATTACAATAAAGCATTACCGCCTATATAAAGGGACTGCATCTTATCATTCCTCGTTTTGGTCGAAGAACTTAACAATTGAATAAACTATAATTATGGACGAGAATCTAGAATGGAAAATCGATAGGATTATAGAAAAGGGATATTCGTTCAGCATAAAGGATTATGTTGGGCGTGGTTTTGCATTGTACAAATCTTCTGCAAATGCAATGATTCCATTTTCGCTGCTTTACTTTCTAGTAGTTATGCTGACATCGCGAATAATGGCATTGTCGATTGTTGTAAATGTATTTATAAGTCCATGTGTAATAGCTGGTTTTTACCTTGCCGCCAACAAGGCCATGCAGGGTGCAGTACCAATGTTTTCCGATTGCCTCGATGGATTCAAGATGTTTGTTGAAATCGTTGTGATTAATCTTGTTGTAAACATATTGGCATCGCTTGGTTTGATTTGCCTGGTATTGCCTGGGATCTATCTTTATGTTGCCTACACTTTTGCATCAATGTTTGTGATTTTCTTAAAGGCAGATTATCGTACAGCATTGAGATTGAGCCGTAAGTTGATACATTGCAATTGGTGGACGATGTTTGGACTTCTCGCAGTAGCTTTGCTGATAGGCATTTCTGGGGCATTATTGTTTGGTATAGGAATGATTTTCACCTTGCCTATTATGCACTGCATATTGTATATTGCCTTCGAAGACATTGTGGGAAGAGCTGTTAAATAATAATTGCAGTTTATGTTTGTGCATTAATGCGAGTGCCTGCAAAATAAAAGCTACCTTTGAACCATGATTATAATTTTTACAACAATAGCTTCGATATATGCATTGCTGATATTGGCATTTTGCTACTATTGGCGGGATACGGAGACAATACATTTTTCCGGTTCAAGTTCTGAAACACCGCTTGTAAGTGTGATTGTTGCGTTCAGAAACGAGGAAAAGAATATTTCGAGGCTTATTGAAAGTCTCTTGGCGCAAACATACGACAATTGTGAATTCATTTTTATAAATGACCATAGCGATGACAAATCTTTGCTCGTTTTCAATAATTATACGGATAAGCGCATAAAACTAGTAGATGCTCCTGAGGAAATATCAGGGAAAAAAGCAGCATTAAGGCTTGGATACGAAAACTCGGCAGGTGAAATATTGTACTTTACGGATGCTGATTGCATTTTGGGTAAGGATTGTGTCAGGAAGATGGTTATGAAGATGATAGGAGAGGATTGCTCTATGCTTTGTGGACCAGTGCGTTATATGAAAGGAAAAACATTCGCATCATATATTGGTGAGCTTGATTTTTTGACGCTTACCGGCAGTGGAGCCGCTGGTTTTTTTATGGGGAAGCCCTTTATGTGCAATGGTGCAAACTATGCTGTGAAGCGTAACGTATATGCTGAAGCCGACCTGAACACCAAATATACTTCTGGGGACGATGTGTTTCTGCTGCATTATGCAAACAAGCATTATCAGGTTCAATTCATTCAAGACAAAGATTGTATAGTGGAAACAAACGGAATAAGGAGTTTTTGTGAATTCTTTTCGCAGCGTGTAAGATGGGCATCCAAAGCCACTGGTTACAAAAACATATTTGCAATTATTGTTTCGCTTGTTGTTTTTGCGATGTCGCTTTCTCTGATAGTTTCATTTTCGATTGCTCTGGCTATTCCACTATATTTTTTGGTCTTCTTCTGTATTTTTATGATAAAGCTGATTGTTGATACATATTTTACAATAAGGGTTCTGCGGTTTTACGATAGGAGAAGGCTTATGCTTGCAATCTTACCTTTTTCAATAATTCAACCGTTATACATAGTGACGGTGGCAATGGCTTCGCTCGTATATAAGCCGAAATGGAAAGGCAGACGAATTTAAGCGCACTACTTGAATATACAATAGCAGTACGATTTGCTAATTGCAGATTAATCGCCTTCTACAATTTTTCGTTTTTTACAAGGAACTTATGCAATACTATCAGCGACCATATCCTATTGTATAGATACCCATGTCCTGCACGGAATTTCTTTATCAGTTTCTTTACTTCCGAGAAGTTTACCATATTGTATCTTGCAATAATGTTTAGGTTGAGATAGTCGTCGATGAGGTAGGCAAGGTCGGTTTGTAGCCAGCGTTCAAGCGGAATCGAAAATCCGCTTTTTTTTCTGTCGAAGTATTCCTTGGGTAGGTAATCGTAGAGGATGTCTTTCAAGATATACTTTTGTATTCCGTTCGAAATCTTGAATTTAGGATTTATATTCAAAGCCAATTCCACAAGTCTGTGGTCAAGTAGCGGTACGCGAACCTCAAGTCCGTATTTCATTGATGCGCGATCAACTTTTACCAGAAGGTCATCTTTCAGGTAGTAGCGGATGTCGAATATTGCTTGAGCCTCTTCGGGAGTGAGCTTGCGGACATAATTGGAGTAGTCTTGTTCTACACCTGTATCAACAAATAAATTCTCGTTTAGAATCTTTGTAAGTTCTAGTTCGCTGAAAAGATATTGTTCCTGCGAGAAAATATGGCTTTTCAGGTGTTCCTTGTTCTTGTATTTGAAAATGTATGATGCCCGTTTGTATCTGTCTGATGGCGAGATGCTTAGCAAATCTCCAATTACGTGTTTTATAGGATTTTTGCCTAGATTGTGCATTCGTTTTGCCCAGATGTATGCCCCATAGCCATGGAAAAGTTCATCGCCGCCGTCGCCAGAGAGAGCCATTGTAACGTCTCTCTTTGCAAGCATCGACACCATCATTGTTGGTATCGCCGACGAATCGGCAAACGGTTCGTCATAAAATTCAAGCATATTGCCAATCAGTTCTTTGGCATCGTTTTCTGTAACGGTATATTTGTGGTGGGCAGTGCCAAGGTGTTCGGCTATTTTTTGTGCATATTCCGACTCGTCGTGAGCCTGGTCGGCAAAGCCGATGGAAAATGTATTGAGTTTTCCGCTGCATACTCTTGATGCTACTGCGGTTACGAGGCTGGAATCTATTCCTCCGCTCAAGAAAGTTCCGTATGGCACATCGCTTATAAGCTGCATTTTTACCGACGACTCTATGGTTTCGCGTATGCGGTGTTTTGCCTCGTTGTAGTCGTTTATTATATTTCGTCTTATTATTCCTTCTATATCCCAGTAAGTTTCGGTGCGGAATCCCTTTTCAGATATTATGCCTACTTCTCCGCTTGGAAATTTCTTGATGCTGGAATATATGGTGTCTGGTTCGGGAATGTATCCAAGATTCAGGAATTCGCTTATAGCTATGTTGTTGAGCTGTCGGCTATCGCGTATTTTCTTTATTTTTAGTAGTGACTTTATTTCCGATGAGAAGGCGAAATTTTCTCCATCCCAGTAGTAGAATAATGGCTTCACACCTAATCTGTCGCGGAAAAGGTACATTATCTGTTCCTGCTTGTCGTAGATACAGATGGCAAATATTCCGTTCAGTTTGTTTATAAATGTAATGCCCCATTCGGCAAAAGCTTCAACTACAACTTCTGTGTCGCAATTGGTTTTAAGTTCTATGTTTAGTTCCGAGGCAATGTCCAAATAGTTGTATATTTCTCCGTTGAATACGCAAGTATAGCGCATCGAGTGGGATTCCATCGGTTGGTTTGCGTCGGTTGATAAGTCGAGTATGCTTAGGCGGCGATGACCTAGTCCTACATAGTCGTTGTAATAGTGTCCCTGAGCATCGGGACCACGGTGTCCTATGCAGTCGGTCATTGCTTTCAGCTCGTCCCTAGTTGCAAATTTGTTCTTCTTTATTGAGTAAAATCCAGTTATTCCGCACATGCTAAAATAATTTGCGCAAAATTATTACTTATTGGTAAAAATAGAAAATACAATTATACCATTTTTCTTGGGTCAACGGCCGCATCGAAATCTTCTGCCGATATAAAACCTGTCTTCAGGGCAGCTTCTCTCAGTGAAATATTCTCCTTATGTGCTGTTTTTGCGATGATAGCAGCTTTTTCGTAGCCTATTTTTTCATTCAGTGCGGTAACAAGCATAAGCGACATTTCCATGTACTTATTTACTTTGTCGATATTTATTTTTATACCAGAGACACAGTTTTCGACAAACGAAGAGCAAGCTTCGGCGAGAAGATTGGCCGATTCAAGGAAATTTTTTATTATTAGCGGCTTATATACATTAAGCTCAAAATGTCCATTCATGCCGCCTATGGTTATAGCAGTATCGTTGCCGATTACTTGGGTGCAAACCATTGTCATTGCTTCTATTTGTGTAGGGTTCACCTTGCCGGGCATAATGGACGACCCAGGTTCGTTTTCGGGAATGAGAATTTCGGCAAATCCGCACCGTGGCCCGCTTGCCATATAACGAAGGTCGCTGGCGATTTTTGATATGCTTATGGCAAGTTGCTTGAGTGCAGCGTGAGTTTCCACTATGGCATCGTGGGAAGCTAGCGATTCAAATTTGTTCGCTGCCGGTGAAAATTTCAATCCTGTCTCTGCTGAAATATTCTTGCACACAGCCGCATCGAATCCTTTCGGAGCATTGAGCCCTGTACCAACAGCCGTGCCGCCTATAGCTAATTCCGATAAGTGTAACAAGCTATGCTTGAGTGCTTTAAGTCCATGTTCAAGTTGCGAGGCATAACCGGAGAATTCCTGACCGAAACTTATTGGAGTAGCGTCCATGAAATGAGTTCGTCCAGTCTTGATTATGTCGGCGAATTCTTTGGATTTTGTATTTATAGCATCGTACAGCTTTTCGATGGCAGGAATAGTTTTTCTTTCGATGACTTGTAGTGCGGCAATGTGCATTGCTGTTGGAAAAGTATCGTTGGACGACTGGCTTTTGTTGACATCATCGTTGGGATGCATTATTTTTTTTGCATCGGATAGGCTTCCTCCCGAAATGACATGGGCACGGTTCGCAATTACCTCGTTTACGTTCATGTTGGTTTGAGTTCCCGATCCGGTTTGCCATACGACCAAAGGAAACTGGTCGTCGAGTTGTCCGTTCCTAATTTCATCGCAGACCCTGGCTATAAGATTGGCTTTTTCCGACGATAGTTTTCCAAGTTCCTCGTTTGCACGGGCGGTGGACTTTTTTAGTACGGCAAAGGCGCGTATTATTTCCAATGGCATTTTTCCGCCAATTTTGAAATTTTGGAACGAGCGTTGAGTTTGGGCTCCCCAGTATTTGTCGGCAGGAACTTTTACAATTCCCATGGTGTCTTTCTCTTCACGAAAATCCATCTTTACAAAAATTTTATTGACTGCGAAGATAGAATTTTTTTTTCATTTATGCGGTATCGATGTTGTGTGGTGAGACACGCTTCTTTCATTTAACCGCCCCCTGAGCCTGTCGAAGGGTAAGGTTAGTACGCATTATATCATTTCGTTACCTTGACTTCGACAAGCTCAGCCAGCGGATTTATTCAAATGCTAACTATTTGTATCATAAGTAACAACATAGTCCAAATGAAAGAGCCATGGTGGTGTGATGGATTTGCATATTTTTTCTGATTACGTAGAATCATCTGTATATTGTATGACCAAACATGTCCATCCTGAAAAATTGGCTTCAGGATGAACATGTCTATTGTATGAAGGGGGATTATTTTCTAAAAATTGAAATTAATATAGTGTCCATTAAGTGTTGTGTAGAACGTTCCTGTTTTATCATCTTCGTAATACGTGAATCCATAATCGTAAATTATTGGAGTTGTTTCCAAAAACTGGCCATCATTTGTAAATTTGATCAAGCCGAATTTATCATCCTTTGTAATTACAGCATATACGTAGTCGCCTTCTACATGACGGCTATAGGGGAGGCTTGAACAATCTTCTGGGCATACTTCTATAAACCATCCATATAGGGAACCATATTTGCAGCGAATCAGGCCATCACACCCGAAGAAATCGTATTCCTCATTATGTGTTTTGAAGTGTTCGCAAAACATTATTGCAATGTCTAATGGAATGTAATCGTTTATGGTGTGATATACGCCATCGGCACCATTTTCTTTTGCTTTTTCATACCATTCCATTGCTTCATCGAAGTTTTTTTCAAGAAAATTCTTGAATCCCATTACGGCTTGTGCCCGTGCCGAACCGCTATTTGCGGCATAAAGCCATAAGCTGTCGGCATATTGGAACATGGGGTTGTTTTCTGACGGAATTTCATAAATGGTATGAATCATATCATAATAATTGGCCAATGCGCATAGCCCGTCAGGATTGCCTTGTTCTATTGCTAATTTATACCATTCAACTGCTTTACTGTTATAGGCATCCTGCAACGAATGCAAGCTATAGTTTTCATAATAGTAGTAACTATGCAAATCACCCATCTTTATCATTGCCTTAGAACTACCCAAGTCAATAGCTTTCTTGTAGTATTTATATGCCGTACGGGGTTTGTATTTTGCTGTATTGTAATCTCCGTACAGATCTCCATATAAATCTCCGATGTTGATCATGGCTTCTATATTGCCGTTTCTTGAGGCCTTTTTGTACCATCTTGCTGCTTTTTTGTAGTCTTGAGCTACGCCTTCACCATTATAATAGCATTTCCCAAGTTCGTTTTGAGCGTTGGCATCACCTTTTTTTGCTAAATTTATATATTGGGTAATGTCCTTTTCCTGTGCGAAACTTGTCGTAACCATTATTCCAAATATAAAGGTTAATATTAATGATTTGTCCTTCATTTTCTTATGATTTTTATGTTTGTTTTAAATGAAAATTAAAATTTTGTTTTGCCTATTTTCTTGTGTGTTGTAGGCTTGTGAAAATGTGTTGGAAGCAAACATATAAAGTCCTTGTCACATTTGTATTTATGTTAGTTAGTGTTGTATTTGCTGATTTTAGTCCATTTATAATGTATTTTTTCATTTTTGATGCGTCGACCATTACAACTTCCTTTTTTGATGTGTCACCCATTCCACCATTCATTTTATTTATGTAATAAGGGGCAATGTTGATATTATGTCTGTTCAAAAGGCGATCATTATTATGTTTTAAATAAGCATTTACCCCCATCCCTATGACAAATGCCCCTTTTGCATATTTAATTTCTTTACTAATAACTTTCATTCCTTTAAATAATAGGGACGCTTGAGCATTAGCGCTTCCAAAATTTACAAGCAATAGCATTGTGGCAATCACTGTTAAAATAAATCTTTTCATCTCTTTTAGTTTTTAGTGTTAAACATTTTATTTCTTTATACACTTTATTAGAGTCATCGCGAATTGAAATCTATTACCTTTTTGCAATATTTTTTTCATCTTTTTGTTTAACATTCATTGTTTCATAAGTTTAGCGATGTTGTATTTTGTGATTATCATTTAAAATTTATATTTGCGATTCTAAAAACTTAATGCTATGCATGGATATGTAAGGAAAGTTTTGTTGTGCTGTGTATGTCTGGTGTGCATTGCTGTTTCATCGGCATGGGCTACAAGAGTCTTTGGAACAGCCAAGGAATATGCCAATAGCGAGCTTATATTCTATCGCTATCAGGATATGATTACATATATGAAGGAAGAGGTTTTTCGTCTGAAGGTGGATGCCGACGGCAATTTCGATACAAGCTTTGGAATAGATAGAATTACTTACATATTTGCTGAATTTGGCGTGTATTATGTGTATTTTTATGCGGAACCAGATGGCAACTACGAGATTTTGCTCCCCGAATATGTGCCAAGGACAGAAGGCGATTTGTTCAATTCGTATTTCGAACCTACTGAAATGCAGCTCGGAATAAAGAACATGAAGAAAACAGACCTCAACTATCTTATCATGGATTTTGACTACTACTACAACAGGTACTATGATTTAAAAATGGAGGACTTGTATGTAAAAGGATTGAAAACAGACGTAGATACTTTTATAAATAATATCAATGCCAGATACAAGAAATACGACAATGCTTATTTCCAGCAATATCGCCGTTACCGTATAGCGGCATTAAAGGATATGGTTACAAAGCGCGAGTACGAATCACTGTTAATATATTCGTATTTTTCCAACAAGGAAATATTGTACGATAATCCTGCCTACATGGAATTGTTCAATTCCATTTACTACAATTATTTCGACAATTATCTTGTTTCGCCCGGCGGCCCCGACCTGTATAGGGTGATCACATACGGGCATAGCATTTCACTGCTTCATAAGCTGATTGGACATAGCCAGCTGCATAAAAAAAAGCAATTCCGTGAATTGGTAATGCTGAAGGGTATCAACGATGCTTTTTCAAATGACAATCTTCATTGGTTTCCTTTGCTGCTAACGCTCGATTCGTTGTATATAACAACGGAATATCCTATTCATCAGCAGATTGCGCAAAATATTGTGGACAATTCGTTGACTATGGCAAGGGGTACTGTGGCATTGCCATTCGAGTTGCCCGACACCATGGGCAATATGATGACGTTGGAGAATTTCAAGGGCAAATATCTTTATCTGCAATTCGCCAATACGCAGACATATTCGTCGCAAGCTGAATTTGATGTGTTGAAACGCATCTATAATCGTTACAAAGGAGTTTGTATATTTGTAACAATACTTACTGATAGGGATCGCGAGGCTGCCAAAAAGTTTATTTCGGACAATTCTCTCAATTGGACATTTTTGTTTGCGGAGGACAACGACAAGGTGCTTTCTGATTATAAGGTCAAGGCATATCCAACCTACTATCTTATTGATCCGTCGGGGACATTGATTTTGTCGCCGGCACCTTCGCCTTCCGAAAATTTTGAAAAATACCTGTTCAATATCATCGAATCCCAGAAGAAGAAAAAATAGGGGAGAGTGTGTGTTGTGAGTTTTAGTTTCCGCTAGCAAGCATTATTGCTTTGTCAGCTGTCTGTATTTTGTGAGTTTTATCATGTAGTCAACCTTGTTTTCGGATAACTGAACCTGTGCTTGTTGCAGCAGGGTTTGTGCCTCAAGTACTTCCGAAATGCTTATCATTCCAGCGTTATAATTGTCAGAGGTAAGCTTTAGGTTTTCCGATGCTGTTTCGGCAGTTTGCTCTGTAATTAGCATTTGCGAATACGATTCGTTAAGGTCGTTCCATGCAAGTTGCATCTGCAGGAGCATTTGCTCATCGAGGTCTCGCCGTTGGTTTTCAGCTTTCTGACAATTCATTTCCTGCTTTTTTATTTCGTATGATTTTTCCCACCAGCCCGAAATCGGAATGGAGAGGGTTGCAAACACTAGTCCGTTGGTTTTGAATTTATCCATGAGCGTGTTGCATGTATATCCTGCGCCAACGGCAATCTGTGGCAGGGCTTCACCTACGAGCATCTTCTTTTTCAGCCGTTCGGCATCGGTGCTAAGGTCGAGCAGCTTGTATTCTATACGGTTCTTTATGGCTTCATTGTGATCGGCATGGAACATTGCAGGGTTTGGAATTTCACCTATAGTGTCTGACAGCGATATGGATTCGTCGTAGGTGATGCCGATGTGTTGGCATAAAGCCGATTTAGCAAGCCGTATCCCATTGTTAAGTTTCAGTTCCATCGACTTCATTTCCGATTGTTTCAACGTAACCTTCAGAATATCATTCTTGTGAATTATTCCAGCTTCGGCTGCTCCTGTTGCATCGCGGTAAAGTGTGTCGAGAAGCTGGTTTACCGATTTTATGATCTTCCATTTGTCTTGCAGCGAAACTATTGTCCAGTAAAGTTCTTCTGTTTTTAGGTCGGTTTCGTCCCGTGCTATCTCGGTCTGTAGTTTTGCGGCTTCTACACCAAGGCCTGCCAATTTATTTCCATTTATTATTCTTCCTCCTGCAAAAACTGGCTGGACGGCCATTATTCCACCAACAATTCCATCGTCAAGGCCTTTTACGCTTATATCGGACAGATTAAGATAAGGACCATATACGTTGTATAAAGTTTGAAATACATTATTTGCCCACACGTTCTGAATGTCAATGTCCACATTGTCCAGGCTCATGTCGAGGAAAGGATCTGTAGCCTTAAATGCTCCACCGTTTATGCTTACCTGTGGGAAATATTTTGTGAATGCTCCCTTCTTTGTAAGTTCTGCAGCTTCTATGTCGAGTTCAGCATTTTTAATCTTTGCGTTGTTCTCTTTGGCTAGCTGTTTGCACTCGTCGAGCGAAATGTATCGTGCGGGAGTTTCTGCATTTTCGGAGCCGTATGTAGTAAACTCGTTCTGAGCAGGTAGCGCAAAGCTAATAACTAATGCAGATAATATGGCTAATAGTCGTTTCATTCTCCTTTTCGTTTGTAGATTTGCCAGTATGCCACTGGAAGTACGGTAACAATCAGAGGCAACGAGAATATTGTACCAAAGCATATAACCACACCCATAGGCATCCAAAGCGAGGTGGCTGCAATAATCATCGGGATTACACCGAGTGCAGTTGTTGCCGATGTGAGGAAGATAGGTCTCATACGTCGTTTGCCGGCTTCGAATGCTGCTTCTTTTGCAGTCTTGTGTTTTTCGCGGCGGAGCGATTCTGCGTATTCAAACATTATGATAGCGTTTCGTACTATAATACCGATGAGGCTTACAATTCCCAATACTGCTGTAATGCTGAAGTCTAGTCCAAACATCCATAGTCCGGTGAAAGCTCCGAATATGCATATTAGGCTTGAAGCAATCGAAAGTATTGCCATGTCTATTTTTGCAAAATGGTATAGCAGGAATATGAATAGGACAAGTACAGCAGCAATTATTGTAAGTACTATCTGCGGAATCATGGCATTGTTGGCTCCTGTAAGTCCGCCGTATTCTATGGTTATGCCATCGGGCATGTTGGGGCGTATGTTGTTGTCGATGAATTTGGTTATCTTGTCCATGCTTTCTGGTTGGCTATGACCGTATACAAGGTCGCAGCCTACGGTTATTGTCCTGATGCTATTGTAGCGCGTTATCGAGGACTTTTGCCAGTTGGGTTCTATGTCGGCAACTTGTCGTAGAGGAACCCACACACTTGGCATTGCAGTGGGGACAAGTGTATTTTCGAGGGTTTTAATTTTGCTGGTATCGGATATTTGTGAATATAGTATCACAGGTACTTTGTAGTCGCCTTCCCAGACGGTAGTAAGGGTTTGTCCACCGAGAGCGCCAGAAAGATATATTGAAAGCATGCTCTGTGTTATTCCAAGTTGGGAAGCTTCGTCTGGCTTAAGCCTGATTTTTACGTTTGGCGTTGATTCGTCATAGTCAGAATGTATCCATGTGAGTTCGGGCAAAGTGTTCATGTAGGCTTTCAGCGAATCCGACAGGGCTTCCATCTGTTGCAGGTTGTCGCCGCAGAAACGCACTTCTATAGGATTTTTTATAGGTTGATAATCCATTTGCTTGAAGCGGACGTAGGCATTCGGGAAATAGTTTTCATATTTTTCCCCATATTCCTTCAGAATTTCGAGGGTGGCCTTTTCGCTAATGGTGTTCACTATAAATTGGGCATAGCTCTTTTTGCCTATTTGCGGGGCGTATGTAGCATGAAATCTTGGGGATGCGCATCCTACGAAAGATGTTACTGCTTTTACCCTTGGGTCGTCGGTTAGAATTTTTTGCAGGCTGTCAACAATTTCGGCTGTCTGTTCGAGGCTGCTGCCTTCAGTCAGGTGTATTTCAACGGCGAAACAATCGCGGTCGGCCTTAGGAAGCATTTGTATGTTCAATTGGAAAAATAGGAATATGCCTAAGCCGAAGGTTGCTAAAAATATAAATATGACAGTTTTGGGGAATCTAAAGCAGAGACTTAGTAATTTGTCAAACGAGTTTTGCAAAAAAATGAAGAATTTGTTTTGCATTCGTTCAAAAGCGTTGGTGTTTTCGTCCGTTTTCCTGATAAATTTTGTGCAGAGGTATGGCGTTATCCATACAGCGTACAGCAGTGAAATAATTAGAGCAATAGCGATTGTCCATGGGAACAGTTTTACAAAATCGCCCAATGGTCCGTTTATTATTTTTATCATTGGGAAAAACATCGCGCATATTGCTATGGTTGCCATCAATGTCGGCACAAACAATTCTTTTGTGCTTACTGCGGCCGAGTACCACCGCGAATGACCTTTTTGCATGTAGTCGGTGTATCCGTCGATTACAATTATTGAATTGTCAACTATCATTCCGAGAACAACGATAAGGGCTGCGAGGGTTACTGTATTTAGCTCAATTCCGAAAAGGTATAATATTCCGAGAGTTATTGCTGTGCATATAGGTACGCCTGATCCGGCTACAAGTGCTGTTCGCAATGGGAACAACAGAAGCATGACTGCAATAACAACGAGCATTGATTCCACTAGGTCGCGCAGGAATGATATAACGGATTTGTCGACAACTTTTGGCTGGTCTGTTATCCTTTGCATGTTTATGTCGGGGGGCAGTACCTGACGCATTTCATCAAGTATTTTTTCCACCTTCTCACCGAATGCAACAATGTTGTTTCCAGCGCACATTTCCATCGATATTATTACACAGCTTTTGCCGTTGTATTCGATGTAGCTCGACGGGTCTGCGTAACGGCGTTCTATGTCGCTAATGTCGCGCAATCGTATGGAATGGCCTTCTGGGTCGGTGTATACGATTTGTTCCCCTATTGCGTATTCCGAGTCGTATGGTATTGCAATATGTATTTGCGAGTTGCCGGATTTTTCTTCAATGTTGCCGCCAATTGTCCTGAATCCCTGAGTGGCAAGTTCTGTAAGTAATATTTTTTGGTCGATGCCGTATGCCGAAAGCTTTTCTGCATCGATGTTTACTGCAATTTCTTCTTTTTGTATTCCAAGCGTCTTGAGGTTTGCCATTTCGGGTATTGAACGCAGTCGGTCGCAAATCTGTTCGGAGTATGTTTCAAGTTCTCTTGGAGTTCGCTGTTCCGATTCAACTGCAAGGAGCATCGATGAGGTGTTTCCAAAGTCATCAATTACAACAACTTCCAATACTCCGGCAGGTAATGATGTAGTCTTGAATAATTTCAATCCATGCCTTATTTTCGACCATACGGCATCCTTGTCGTTGATTGTCGGTTTAAGTTCCACAAACACGTATACTATTCCGTTTTCCGATATGGAATATGTGCCGTCCTTGTCTATTTCCTGATATGTAAAAAGGAATCGTTCCAACGGCTTTGCAACTTGTTGCTCAACTTCCTGGGCTGATGCTCCCGGATATATTGCAGCGACGACACCTTGGCGAATTGTGAATTGCGGGAACTCGTCTTTGTTGAGGTTTGGCAAACTGAACATTCCAAAAGCTACCAAAGCGGCACATACCACAAATATAATATTGTGGTATTGCATTGCCGATTCTATGTGATTGCGCTTTTTCATTGCATTTCGCCATTAATGGTAAGGCTTGTTATCTTGTTTATTTCAACCTTTGCATTGTCGTAGAGCTTTTGGTAGCCTTCGGTTACGATTGTGTCGCCCTTTGATAATCCTTCGAGAACCAAAACACCTTCGGAAACGTACTTGTTGGATGATATAAGGCAACGCTTTGCATGTCCATTTTCAATCTTCCACACTCCGATTCCGCCGTTCATGGTTTGCACAGCGCGTGATGGCACTACAAAACCTACATTTTCGGGTTCGTCCATTGTCACCTTGCATACCATTCCGGGAAGTAGCTTTTCGTGTTTGCCGGTAAATATGCACTTTACATCGTAGCTGTGTGACAGGACATTAGCTTCGATGCCTCGTTCTATAACCTCAGCTTCAAACGATTCGTCGTCGGCTGCGGGCACTACAACAAAGGCTTTCTTACCTATTTTTATTTTTGATATTTCGTTTTCGGGGATGGAGGTTCTTACTTTCAGTTGCCGTATGTTCATTAATTTGAAAGCTTGCTGCAATGGCGAGACATTTGTTCCCTGTTCAATCATTTTGTTGCCAATTACACCAGCTGCCGGGGAATAAAGGTCGCAGTGCTCGAGTGTGTTGCGTGCAATATTTTCCATTGATTGTGCTTGCGCAAGTTTTGTCTGAATTTCAACCCATTTCACTTCGGGGAGGCTTCCGTTGTCGTGCAGTTGCTTGGCTCTCTGGTAACCGTCCTCTGCTTGCTCCAATGTAGATTTAGCAGCGTCGTATGAACTTTGAGCCGAATTCTTGTCGAGGCTTGCAAGAAGCTGTCCTGCATAAACATTGTCGCCCACTTTCACGTAGACATCCTTTACGTTTCCACCCGATTCGAAGCTAAGAGTGATAGCTTCGGAAGCCTCGATAGTGCCAACGTATGTTCTCTTTTCTCCAAAAGTTTCTTCGTTCACTACCATAACGTTGACAGAGACAATCCGTTCACTTTCGATTTTCTCTTTCTTCTTGCAGCCTGTGGCAACGAAGATTATGCAGATTAGCGATAATATTAGACCTGTTTTCATCATTCAATTTCTGTAATATTGTCATCGATGAGGTATTTCATTTCTTCGTGAATGTCGAATTCGCCTATTGTTTCGTTTGGGAGTCTCATGTAAGTGCCTTCGGCAGCGGCAAGCAACTTGCCGTTGGAATCGTATATTTCGCCTATTCCCACAAATCCACGTGATGAATCATGAGTTAGTCTGGCAACTCCGCGCAATTGTACGCCAATAGGCATAGGCCGGCGGTATTTAACGGTGATGGTTGTTGTTACGGCTAGGCTTTCAGGCTCTTTTATCCACAATGCACGGCCAATAAGTTCGTCCAGCATAGCTGTTATCATGCCGCCGTGAACTCTTCCCGGATAGCTCTGGTGTTCTTCTCTGAATGTGAAAAGGCCGCGAAGCTCACCATTTTCCATTTCGTAGAACATAGCTTTTACGCTTGATGGGTTGTCCATCCCGCATATTATGCACGACTTGCTGTTGCGCTGTTTTTTTACTACCTTCATCTCGATTATTCAAGTTTTGTCCAGTACATGCTTCTTCCAAACATAGGAAGCCCTACGTAGCCTCGCACCTTGAGCTGTGTCGGACTTTCGAATTTTGCGTAGGCGTTGTATGTGTTGCCTTCTACAGGATTGTATATTTCACCGCTCCATTCGTCATCGCTGCTGTCGTACTTGAAATTGTGTAGAAGCACAATCTTGTCGGCAGGAGTGTTGCGCTTGCTCGGATCCGGATTTTTAATGTCTGTCTTTGGCTTTCCGTTGTCAAAGTTTGGATTTTTCATCCAAATGATCTTTCCCTCGTATTCTCCATTTGACAGACGAGATATTTTTACTTTTGAAACTTCGCTTTTTTCTGTAACAAGGTATATTCCACATATTTTGTCAGCGTTTGCGTCTTTTGGTGGAGTTTGCGAACATGATGTAAATGCTGAAGCCAGCATTATCAATAGAATTGTAATCTGTTTCATATCTAATCGTTTTTCTTTATTAAAGTTAATACGTTGTTTCCTCTTATTGTTCCTACGATTCCAGTTTTTGATTCTCTGTAGAATCCCGAATAATTGTCTTCCAGCACTATGGTATTGTCGCGAAGCCTGCCTTTTGCGGTATAGTTCAGCTTTGCTTTTCCGTTTATGCTGTCGGTTTTAATTTCTTTTTCGTAGGTGTATTCGTCTATAGTAATTTCATCTCCGGAAATTGAGCCGGTCAATTGTTTTATTTCTCCAGTTATTGAAGCTTTTATTATTGTAATCTTGCCTTTCTCGTCGCCTTTCATAATTTGCATCTGACCCATACGGTCTGTTATTGGAACGTCAATGTCTTCTGTTGCCAAGCCAATAGAAAGGCTGCCGGAAGTTTGGTAGGTATATTCGCCAATAAAAGGTCTCCGGTTTGTTTTGCACGAAGTGAGGCTTAATGAAAGAACAGCGAGTATTAATATTGCATTTATCAAACTTGTTTTCATTTTGTACCGTTTTGTGATTTTTAGTCTAATTTGTTTACTAATGTTTTAAATATAATTTCGTCGATAGTGTAATTGTAGGTGTCTTCTAATTTGTCGTAGTTGTTAAAAATAAAAAATGGGAATTCAAACGAGGAAAGAATCATCATTAAAGAGTCAACGTATTGGGATGCGTTTATGTCGGATTTGAAAAGTCCTTTATTTTTTCCAGATACAATGATTGCAAGCAGTTGTTCTTTTTCCCATGTTACGAGCGAGTCGTGCACTTTTCCGAAACATTCTATCAGTTGTTTGGCTTCGCTTTGCAAGATTTTGTTTTTCAATGCGTTATGGTAAGAGTAGCTGTTGTTCATGCTTTGCATCCTTACTTTAGCGTACATCCTTATCTTTTCTGGTTCCTGAATGTTGTTGTTGTTTATTACTGCAAGTAGGTCGGTACGAATTTTTTCAAGTTCGTTTTCCAGTATAGAGTTTATAAGGTTTTGCTTGCTCGAGAAGTGGTAGTAGACACTACCTTTGGCGTGCTTGGATTCCTTTGCTATCCTGTCCATCGAGATCTTGTCGAATCCGAAGCGGCAGAATAGTTTTTCAGCAACACTCATTATGTCCGATTTTACGTTTAATGTCTTATGCATAGCAAATTTTGTACTATTTTCGAAAAACGGTGCAAAGATAATGTGCTTGTTTTTTGTGTCAAGTTTTATTTTACGGATTAACATTATTTTAATGAATGGAAGTAAATGCCATAAAACTACAAATCATGCAAGCCTATGTGCAAGGACTTGCATGATTTGTATGAGTTCTGGTTTTATTAGCCTTGGTTGCTATTTTGCAACAGCGGAGTTATTCTTTTTTGACAGAGAATCCTAATTTTTTCACCAGTTTTAAAGTGTTCCATGCCATTAGGCGGTCGTATTCCCTTTCGCTGTCAGGGAGTGCGCAATATGGGACAAGGTCGGGATGCTGTTTCTTTGCATCGTCTCTTACTGGTCCGTATGTCCATCCTTCTTTCATTCTGGTGATAGACCACACCTCGTGCAGGTTTTCGGCAATGGCCTCGCGAAGCTCGATAAGGTCGTCGGAAAGGTCAATGTCGTCGATGTTAATAGGTTCCGGTTCGTATTCATCTTTTGAGTTAAGAACCCTAACCATATAGTTGTGTGAGTCGTCCCATGCACCTGCGAAATCGTCCATATTAATATTGACAATTGCTTTGTGTTGCGGGTCGTATATTGAAACAATACCATTGATAGGATCTATTCCGGTTACAACTACAGCGTGGTCGGCGTTGTTGGCAGCTGTTGTCTTATTGCTAAGTTTCTGTTCGTTAACTGCCACGATAACATTATTGTTCATAGAAAGAACCCTAATGAGGTCTTCTATTGTTGTATTATATTTCCTTGTGATCAATAAGTTTTTGTGTGCAAGTAATTGTCCAATTGCGTGAAGGGGAGTTCCTTCGGCTTTGAGCCAACCATTTTGGCGGGCAGTATCAATAAGTTCGTTTGTGTCGAACTCGATGTTATGACATTTTAGGATATATGCTTCGCAAATCACGCTGCATATATTTTCGTCATCCTTTGCAGCCAGCTGCATCATCGGGATAATGTCTTGTCGCAGGCTGATGATGCGGGCTTCCTTATTTTCTTGGAGTTCGTATTGTGGAGCTTGTTCCATTTCGGCCTCAACGTCCATTATTACATCAAATAATTCGCGTACTTCTGCATCGTTTTTTATAGCGTTCAGCACTTGCAGAGTTTCTTCTTTGTTTGTTCTGCCATCCAAGTAGGCGGCAATTAATTCATCAGATATATTCATTTTTTTTCGTTTTTTTCGTTAATAATCATTAAATCTTATAATACAATAATCTTTTTTTGTTAAAATTTATCGTCAAACTCTTCCGGATGCTTCCTTATATATTCTTTTGCAACTGCCGTTAATTGCTTTATTGCACGGCTTTTTACATTGTAGAAGTTGTCCAACGACATGTTTATTTCTATGGCAATCTCTTCATTTGTCATATTCTTGAAAAGCAAATGATATAATACTTTTGCGTATTGCTTTGTGGGCATTTGGGACAGTATCGTGAGCCATTGCTTACTTGTTAAGTCATTCGTTGTTGTTGTTTCTGTTGCCATGTTCTTGTTGTTTTCACTAATTAGAGGATCTTGGCTATCATTATCTATCACTATTTTTCCCATTTTTTTTAATTGAAGGAAGAATCTGCTGGAAACCACGCACATCCATGTTTTCAAAGAACTTTTAAAATTAAAAGTTTTAAGAACTTTGGCATCATTTTTAATAAGGTATATATATAGCTCGTTTATTAGTTCTCCGTAGTCTTCTTTTTTTAATTCATTAGAGTAAATGCTTTTGATAGCAGCGTAAAACATTGGTTTACACGTTTTGAAAAAAAACTCATTTGTCACATCGTTGTTACGTTCAATGAGCTTCTGTACAATCTCTTGGTCTGTCATATTTATTTTTTTTATTAATTAATAATTCATGATTTATAGCTTTCATCAAAATCCCCATTTCTTAGGGAGCTTTCTTCATAAAAAACTTTGTAACTGTTTCCGCTTAATATATCTGTCGAATGATTGGCAATGCAGATGCCACCATCGTGTTTGTAGCTTGTGGAAATGTCGTACATGTACCGGAAAACATTTATTGTTGCAAATTTATTAAATATTTTTTCTATTAATAAAGCTTCTTGTTAGATTTTTTTTGCGCTTCAAAAGTTTGGTTTTCAAAAGATTTTGTTTTAGCAAGTAAAAATATCATTGTTTCTGATGATAGCTTTTTGTTTGCGGTTGCTCTATTTGTTATGAAGGATGAAACATTAAAGATTTTAAATGTCGTTAATTTTTAAATTATAATATTATGAATGCTATTAGAATTAAATCGGTTATTATTACAGTGGTTGCAACAATGATGCTATTGGTTGTGTCGAATGCATCGAATGCGCAGAAAACAAACAAAATGAACACTAACAATATTGTTATGGCAACTTATGAATATTTGAATGGCAATGTTGATGGTGTGTTTAAATATACTAAGCAAGAAATAATTCAGAATCCGCGAAATGCCTATGCCTATTTATATATTGGGGCAGTCATGATTGATAATCCCGAATTGATGTTTGAGAATAGAGACGATTTGATACAATATTTTGATCGTGCAATAAAATATATGCCTAAGAAAGATAAATCAAGTCTTACATGCGCATACATTTATCGTGCAGTGTGTCATGCAATTATTAATAGTGATTTAAAAAAGACGAATGCCGATTTGAATAAAGCGCTCCGTTATTCTCCTGAAGAATATCTGGAAGATATATATTATTACAAAGAGTATATAAATGAAGTGGTTAAGGAATATGGTTTTTTGTTTAGTGATAATTCTGCTGTTGATTTTATTGAGTTAGTAAACAATTGTATGGAACTTGGGAATTATGATCATGCTATAGAATATTTAACTGAAGCTATTTATTATGGTGAGGACTTGTCGGATATGTATTTGTATAGGTCGATTTGTTATACATACTTGGATGATATTGAAAATGCCGTTAATGATGCAATCAAATCATTCGAAATAGCCGTAAATCAAGATGCAATTTCGCAACTGGAATCATTGGCAAAAAGCGATCCCGAGTATGTTTTAAGCCGGATAACACAATGTAATGTTGACGGCAGTTCGGCATCGTGGATGCATCTTTTGGGAAGTATCTATTATGATTTACAGCAATACGAAAAGGCATTTGACTACTATACGAAAGCATTTTCAGAAGGCAACAATAATAAGTATCTCAAGGATATGTATAATAGCTTGTATATGATGGGAGACTATGAAAATGCTTTTGAATTCATGCAGCAGGTAATGAATGTTAGCAGCAGTTATCAGTTTGATGCGGTTAATACTGCAAAAATGAACTATGCTATTGGTGATACCGTTGCCGCAATCAAGGAAGTTTCACGTGGTATTGAAAAGGATCTTGATAATTATGACTTATATGTGTTGAGAGGTAATATTTACGAAAGAAATGGAGATTACATGAATGCATTGGAAGATTACGAAACTGCAATTTCTTTAAATAACACCAATCCCGGTTGTCATCTTGCTTGCGGACGTGTATACCAAAAAATTGGAAATGTAACTGAAGCAATGAAAGAATTCCAGTACTCAATATATTTGGATGATTTAAATAGTGATTATAATGTTGCTCCGTACGCCTATTTCTATATGGGCGAAAATAACAAGGCAAAGTATGCTCTTTATAAAATGTTGTTGTACAATGAAAATTACTACGATGCAGCATGCGTGTACTCTCTTTTGGGACAGAAGACATTGGCAATAGAAAGCCTAAAAAGATCGCTTGAGAAAGGAAATCATAATTTTTTCGACATCGAAAATAATCCAAGTCTGAGTAATGTGATGAATATGCCTGAATTTGAAAGCACGCTCAGTTATTACAAGGAAAAAATGAAAGCACTGGTTTTGAAAAACAGCGAAATTATTAATAGTTACGAAGTGAAGACTGTAGAAATACCTTATATTATGAATGAAGGTGTTATGGAAGTAAAATGCGATGTGAATGGTCACGAAATTCCGTTCGTTTTTGATACTGGAGCTTCACATGTGTCAATAACTAGGGATGAATTTGATATGATGGAGAATGATTATAGTGTAACAGATGCCGACAAGATTGGGCATGCAAGTTATTGTATAGCTGATGGAACAACGGTAACTGAAGAAAAGATAAACCTAAAGAGTTTAAAAATTGGCGGCTTGGAAATTAAGGACGTAGTGGCGGCTGTTACAGAGAATAAGAGTGCTCCCCGTTTGTTGGGCCTATCGGCATTGCATAGATTTGGAAAATTAGAAATTGATGTTGAAAACTCAAAGATAATAGTAAAGTGCTTGAGAGTAAAGGAAGAGAATTAGTCGGTCGCAAATGTTTAAGAGCTATGAGTTTAATAGCAATGGTAAGGGGATGTAATCATGCTTCCCCTTTCTTCTGCTTTGAGAAGCAAAAGGTATTTTTAGTGCCAAAGTGAATAGCATTTTTTGACATCTATGCTTGATTGCCGGATATGGCAAGCTTGAAATGTATAGTTTAAATCTTTGATTATCAGTAGTATGTTTGAAGTGACATAAAAAATTAGAAAAAAAATATCTCTGGCGGTGATAGTTTTGGTCTTGTCGTTACTCTATAATAGTGTAAAAGGAAGAATAAACGAATTATTAATTAAATAACAACAATATTATGTGCAAGTTTTATAATCATACCGGCAGAGAATTACAAGAATCATATTCTGTAGAAGAAATTAGGAACACTAACTTGGAAATGGGTGCCCAAGAATCAGTTGATGACGATCGTGCATTTGGCGCAGATGCTCCGTCGAGGACTAGCGGATGGAATTGGTCGGCATTTTCTTTCCCTGTGATGTGGGGTCTTTTGAATAATATATATTGGCCGTTGCTAGTAAGCGTAGTGTTGCCAGTGATATTGTATCTCATTAGCCCTATCGCTAGTAATGTTAACAATCCTATATTTCTTTTTGGATTTTTATTCCTAGTGAGGTTGTTGATGATGTTGTATATGGGAGCTGAAGGAAATAGAATGTCGAGGGGAAAGGCAAGAATATATACAGCAAGGGAAGTATTTGCACAAGATAAGTATAATTTCTTTCCAAACATTGCCGGAAAGTTCTCTTTGCAAGTTGCTTAAGATAGGTGTAAACCATTAGTAGAAAGGTATATAGAAAAAGAATATAAATGTTTAACAAATAAAATTAAGAACCATGAAAAAACTGATTTTAACAGCATTAGCAGCAACAGTAATGTTTGCATTCTATGCACAGGGACAAACTTACAATGATTTGAACAAAGGAAGTGCCGCCGCCGCATCTCAGGCTAAAAGTGGTGATGCTGCAGGAGCATCTGTAACAGCCAAGAAAATCACTCAGAACGGAAGCTTTAGCACAACTACTACACCAGGCCTCAGAAATGCAGTAAATAATGCTATTGAAAAAGCTAAAGCCGATCAGAATAATACATCCTCGTCTTCTACAAGCACATCGACATCCCCATCTTCTACAAGTACATCAACGTCTTCATCTTCTACAAGCAAATCATCTTCCTCATCTTCCACAAATTGAAGGATTTATATGTGTTCATCACTAAAAAATAATTATTAGTGTCCGGTAAATATTTTGAATAGGACAAAAAAATTGGGCTGATTTCCGAAAAGAGTCAGCCCATTGTTTTATTTTTGTCTTGCTAAAAACCATAAAACATGGGCAAAAATACAAATT
>Ga0265299_10000729_pt1 | contig 39998 bp, 44 predicted proteins | sample AusTroGonzalo_MG_4_FD_193485 | JGI IMG/M metagenome (GOLD analysis project Ga0265299, IMG submission 193485) | Bovine rumen microbial communities from tropical cattle in Woodstock, Queensland, Australia - Gonzalo_02 | ecosystem: Host-associated > Mammals > Digestive system > Stomach > Rumen ...
GATTACAAACTTACAATCAATCTATAATACAAAATTACAGATTAAGGAAGCTATAGGTACAGATTCTGATATATTTGCTGATTATCCTGCTTATATTTCTGCTATGGGCGACGAAGGATACGCTTACATTACCACTAACGGCGACCACTCAGTAAACGGTTATGCTTATGTTAATGTAAATGTTCCGGGGGCCACAGAATATGACCATATTGAGATTTCAGCAAATTCTCAGGTAGACGTTGCTGCTTACAACTTTGCTTATGTTTCTGTTCCTGTTCCTCCTGGATACATAGTTCCATCAGGTACAATCAATATTGATACTGTTGGTACTCATGACGTTACTACTTATGCAAGTGCTTATGTTGACATTACTGTTCCTACATATGTATTTGGTTATCAGACACTTACAAATAACGGTGTTGCTTATGCAAGTACTTTCGGATATGACGGTTTTACTTATGTAAACGTAAATGTTCCTACAGGCGGCGGCCATTCAGGCGCTACTGTATATGACGCTATGACAATTCAGGAAGCGCTTGACTGGGTATATGCTAACTTAAATGTTGGTGAAAGTTCTACTGACTGGTTCTTTGTAAAGGGTATAATTGCAGAAGCAAGCTCTCCTATAACCGCTCAATACGGTAACTGGAATGCTTGGCTTACTGACGACGGACAAATGTATTATCAGACTGAGGATCCTACACTTACAGACTTGACAAAGTGCTTATATGTATACAGAACAATGTTCTATGGATATAATGTTTCAACACATGCTACTTGGGATCCTAATACAGATATGCAGATTCATGTTGGTGATCAGGTTGTTATCTATTGTCAATTAAGATGGCACACTTCTACCGTTCCAAGAATCATCAACGGTACTTTAGAAAAACAAGGTACAACAGCTCAGAATCAATTAACTATCTCACAATCAGGCACTTATGATGTTCAATCCTATGTTTCAGCTTATGTAGACGTTCAAGGTGGAGGCGGTGCAGATACATTATCTGTAAGCGGTGTTTGGATGGCAAATGCTATCAGTGACGGTGTAAATACATATCAGATGATGGTTACTGGTGCTGGTAGTGGATTGAGTGGCGGATTGGATTCATTTTCTTTTGGTACCTATGTAACAGGTAATATCATTTCAATATGGAGTCAGGACTGCTTAACAAAATATCAGAGTGGTAATGAAATATATTGTGAAGATTATGATACAAATAATTATGATTCTGATATAGTTGTTACTTCTGGTACATTTAATTGGGATGCAACAAATCAGGTAGTAAATCCAAGCGGTGGATTCTATTGGAGTGAACAAGATTTTGGTTGGATAACAAGAAGAAATTATAACTTCACTGACGATTTAGGTACTACATATCGTATTTCAGCATATGATTATAATACATACAGTAGTACTACAGCTAATTTGATTATTAACTGGTGGGAAGATCCTAATGGTGCTGGCCAAAGATATGCTGCTATTGTCGGTACTGATGCTTAAGAAATAAATGCCACCGGTACAATAACCAAAAACTGCTGGTAAAAACTAAGAGCATGTAATAATAAGACAAGAATAGAAAAAATTCTAAAAAAAGAGGACTTATTTAGTCCTCTTTCTTTTTTCTTCTGTTCTTCAACATATTCATCCTTCGCCATTCTCTTTGTTCATCAGACAAAGTATATTTTCTGTCATTATTAGTATATTTCGCTATTAACTTCTTCATCTTATTAAGATATGAATTAATATCAAAATATAAATCATCAAGTTCTTCCTGATCCTTATTTATCATCGCGGGTGATAATTTAGGATATAATTCGGCAATCATCTGTAAATAGAGGTAAAAATTATCCATAAAAAATCAATATATATTTATTATTTAATATAGTAAATATTTATTAAAAATTTAAAACAGACCATTCTACCTTTTTTCTCAAAAACAATAATTTTTTATTGATGGTATATAATAAATAATTATTATTTTTTGAAATTTTCCTGAATTTTTGAAAAAAGTTCCTATAATATTAATGTAAAGATAATGTTAAACTTTAAAAATAAAGAAATTATGGCAAATATCATTAAGTTTGAAAATGACGAGAAGTTTCTCAATCATGTAGTTGATTCTATCGCTGAAGGCAAGATTTGCACTTTTATTGAAGCTTATGATGATCACAATGAGGTTTATGAAGAGGAAGGAGATTATAATAATTACTTCTTGAGTGAAGATGAAGCTCTTCATCCTATTCTTATTACTTTGATTCAGGTATTTGGAGACAATATTCTTATTCGCACTGACTATGATACAGTAGAAGAAAATGGAGAAGAAATTCCTTATAAGTATCTTTCTGTTAGACTTGATGATTTGAATTAAAATATATAAAAGATAAATGGAGATAATAGAAATAAGGAATAGATGGAAATGGGGAGAAAGTATTCATTTAATTTCTGAAGGTGGTTATGGTCATTGTTTATTAGAGTTTAAAGATGATACAACTTGGGGTTTTATTAGTGGGCTAGTTGTTCATCCTAGTAAACAGAATTGTGGTATAGCAACGGCAATTATAGAAAAAGCTGAAGAAATAACTTTGAGAGAAGGATTTAATATTGTATGTCTTTCGGTTGAAAAACAAAGACAATGGCAATTTGAATGGTACAAAAGACTTGGATATGAAGTATATGACGAGGATAAAGAAGAATATTGGTTAAGAAAGTATATAAGAAGATAATATTTTATATTTCATTGATAATCAATTACTTATGAGATATTAATCTAAATCACTTCTAATAATTCAGGTTTCTTTATTTTCCTTTCATATTTACTGTTTTGAGAATAAAGTAAATATACATATACTTTATTATCATATATATTATGTATATATACTTTTGACCTCCTACCTAGTGGTTTCTCTTTCTCTATTTCTATTCTGCTTATAAACTGTTTAACATATTTCCTCTTCTCTTCAAAAGATACTTCAGATAATACTACAGGTTTCTGGTTGAAAAAGCGCCGTTCCCTTTCTGAATATTCCTTGTCCAAATCTTCAATATTTCTTGTATATTCTGCCAATTCCAATTTCAGATCCCGGGTTTTCTTGTCCAATCTTTCCTTTGTAATACCCCCGTCTATATAGAGTTCTTCGGCCCTGTTTAACTTTTCCTGGATCTTCAATCTGTTCTTCGTGAAGGTTGAGATTTTTTTGAAGAATATCTGCTGGCTGGCCGCCCATTCCTCTTCAATCTTTCTCATATCATTAAAATATTTGTCTATTTGTTCCTGTGTATAATCTAATATTAACTTATCTATATATTTGCTCGATATAGTTAAGCTCGGCTTACCATAATCAGGATGTGTTTGATATACATGCTTGGCCGGTTCAGGAATAAGTGATATTTTTCTTAACTTACTGAAAATCAATCCTTTACATAACATTTCACGTTTATTTACGGGTTTCTGTATGATGTTCTGTTTTTCTGCTATGTTTTTACATTTATAAAACAGTTCTTCATCTATGATTTGCGGCCATCCAAATACCTTTCCTATATATCTTTCATCATGAAGATATTTTGATATTCTTCCATATATTACATGCTCTGAAGAATTTTCAAAATACCCCCTTGACTTAAGCTCCTTGGCCAGTGACCTGAATGAATATTCGCCGGTTGAATACATATTGAATATAAGCTTTACCAGCTCTGATGATTCTTTGTCTACCTGTACGTTGTGCTCGTCGTCCACCTTGTATCCCAGAAGTATCTTACCGCCGGCAAATTTTCCCAGACTTTTCCTGTATTCATATACTCGTTTCGCCCGCTCCTTCTTCAGGTTCATCTCGTTCTCTGCAAATGTAGAATATATGGCCATCATTAGGTTCGCGTTCTGACTCTGTTTCCCGTCCTTGTCTATCAGCTCCATATACGGGTAATAGACTATCCATCTTATGTGATGTTCAATGAAGAATGTCCTCATTGAATAAATCTGCTCCATCCGGCGACTAAGGCGACTTATTTCCCAGCAAATAACAGTATCTATTCCTTTATATTTCAATACGGCTTCCTTCAGGCGCTGAAGACCTATACGTTCTTCTTCACTCAGCTTGATGGCTGATTCTTTAACCTGTATAACATAGATTTCATCGTCTTTATAACCTATTGATTTACAATAGTTTATAAGAGTTTCTGTTTGCTGATCCAGATCCTGTTTCTCAGTAGATACCCGGCTGAAAACTATTATCTTAAACATAACTCAATGTTGTTGGTTTGGACAAAGATAATAATAATTTTGGATATAATCATTATTTTTCACATTCTAAAACTACAAAAATATCCATACCACTCAGTATAAAAAATGATCCGTGGTCTTTCGGATGACCACGGATCCCGGGTAAATCATAAATATATTTTGAAAAACTCGGGTAGGCCGGACCTCTCGGCCGGACCTACATGACAAAAATAAGGATAATTTTCGGCTTATCCAAATTTATTTTTAAGGTATTTGCTGGCAATGAGATAAGGCAACGGTAGTCCACCCGGACATAGTTTCTCTGAATTCGGGTATTGAAGACCTCTCAAAGAACTGCTTTACCTCAAATTGAAGCAACTTAATCTGATGTATATACCTTTTACTTTTAGGCAATGATTTATCGGCCGGATCATTTGAATACCACAGATATCTCTCATGAAGTAATGATGGATACTTTTTATTCGGATCCGCCCCATCACCCGGAATGGCGGGGTGATCATAATCATAATATATTACTGAAATACCATAAAGCTCTCCTTTATATTCTTCAAAAAGCTTGTATTTCTTGTGGTCAAAATAAAAAACTGAAAGCTCACATGGTTTGACGATGATTTTGTTAAGTTCTAAGTGGCCATAGGGCCATGGGTTTACCTCTGAATCTATGTGAAGTTTCATTACTAAAAAATTTTAAAAACTAAATTCCTATTATTAAGCAAAAATAATGAATTTTTTGTAGAAATAATACTATTATTATATAAAAGATATAGAAATGAATTATGAAAGAAGAAAGAAAGTATTATGTTATTGATGTGATCTATATTAATAAATACGGTTTATTGTATAGATTGAAGAACTATGACGGCAGGTTACTCTATGTAGATTGCGATAAATATAACCAGAATATTGACTATTTTGCTGATATTCAATAAGATATAAAAATATATTAATAATTTTTAATGGATAAGAATATATATGAAGGAATGTTATTGACTTTTGATGAATTACATGATAAGGGTTTAAAGGTTATTTCAAAAGAGGAATATGACAAAAAACTAGAAATCTCAAATAATCAATATAATAAGTTCATTTCAAGGGAGGAATGGATGAAATATATTGAATGGAAGCCGGTTGATAAACAATATTACTGTATAAATATTGAAGAAAACAAGTATAAGGTTATTTCAATTAACAAATACTCAGGCGGATTGGAAAACATATTACATATACAGAAAAATCTCGATAATCTTTTCAAATACCACCCGCTGTTAAACTCGTTCAGATATAATGAATTTACCCAGAAAGATGAATTTAACGGTAAAAGGTTTGATTGGGACAAGCAACCGGCCGAAATACATAATTTCTTTAAAAGGAATTTCAATGAATGGTGCCCGCGAAAAGATATAGAGGAATCTATACAGGAAACGCTTAACAGAAACAGTTACCACCCGGTTAAGGAATGGTTAAACAGTATACCTTGGGACGGGGAAGAAAGGTTGGAAACATTTCTGATAGATTGGTACGGCGCTGAAGATAGCCCGCTCAATAGGGTTTATTTCAAAAGATGGATGATTGCACTTATTAAAAGAATAATGGTGCCGGGGGCCAAATTTGACTCTATGTTAATTTTGGCGGGATTACAAGGAAAAAAGAAAACGACTCTGTTTACATGGTTGGGAACTATAAATGACGAAACATATTATGCGGAAGCCCCGGATGACCTTAAGAATATAAATGACGTGGTTTATTCAAGTTTAGGAAAATACATATTGACTTTTGACGACTTTGACGATATATGTAATAAAGGGGACCTTGGAAAAATTAAATCATTTATTACTACTCAGGAAAGAACGGCCGCGCTTAAATGGAAACATGATAATCAATATAAAATTACTTATGTGTTGGGCGCCAGTACGAATATGTTTGATATATTGGTAGACGACTCCTCTTTTGATGAAAGAAGGTTTTGGATAGTTATGGTTGATCCTAAATCTGATGAATTTGATATACCTGATGAAATAAAGGAACAACTATTTGCTGAAGCTTATTATTTGTATAATGAAGATCCTGACCAGAAACTATGGATATGGGAAAAGGAATTGAAAGAAGAGGAAAAGAAATTACAGAAACAGTTCAAGAAAGCAGGCAGTGATCCTACTGTTGAAACTATTGTAAATATATTTAACAGAAAGTATCCTATAGTGAATGGAATGTTTGACTCTGAAGAACATTTCAAGAAATGTGTTAAATCAAATACTTTTAATGATAAATGCGATGAATTGTCCAGTGAAATGATAGGATCCCAGTGGGAATATATAAAAGTTATACCGGCTGCTTGGATAATTAACTATTTAAACGATAAGGACTATAACAGGGGCACTGATAGAATAATACAAATACTTTATAATCAAGGGTTTAATGTTGAAAAGAAAACAAGGTATTGGATATACCAGAAACTTTTGACTGTAATTAAAATTGACAGATAAAAAATAATATTTTACTTAGCATTTTTCAAGGTAAACAACGAAAGTAAACAAAAATGCTGATTCTATATACTCCAGACTTACTTTTTACTTACTTTACTTACTTTACTTATATATTATATATATAAATAAATAAAAAAAGAAAAAAGAAAAGAAAAAAAGAATAGAAAAGTGAAGTAAATGAAAGTAAGTAAGTAAAAAGTAAAAGTATAAAAATATATAAATGATTGATTATGAATAGATTAAATAAAATTGATATTTTACAAAGACAAGTTACATGTATTAAGACAAGCAATGGATATGAAAAAAATGAATGGGGCGTGGGTGATCCTGTAGGAATGATATTACCACTTAAGGCTGTATTATATGATTTACCTGTTATTATAAAGAGTCAGTTGATTGAAGTACAGAACATGGTTTATCATAGTAAAGAGCAGCACGACGCGAAAGAATTAGTACCTAGATATTATATTTCAGGTGTATTTGATTTGAATGAATATAATATTGGTAGGTTTCCTATTCATGATATACCTAAACATGGATCTGGGCTTATGACAATAGATATAGATGAAAAGGATAATGAAAGTATTGATATTTGGGAAATAAGAAGACAGATATTTGAATTACCTTATGTATTCAGTTGTCTAAAATCAGTTTCTGGACATGGATATTATTGTATTATACCTATTGAAGATACTGTATATACGAAGGATTATTATATGTATATAATGGATTTATGGAAGAAGAAGTTCAATATTAATGTAGATAAGAACGCGGCGAGTTTAGTAAGGGCCAGAATTTTATCATATAATGAGGATATAGACGAATGGATAAAGGACGAGGTGGATGAATGGAGATTAAGATATATAGGGAAGGTAGAAGATAAAAAGTGTGTAGACGGTAGTTTATATGATTATAATTTAAAGAATTATAATAATATAGAAGACGGTTTAGATTGGAATTACATAACAAATAAAGCGATGGAATTACTTATTAATGACGGTTATCATGCGACTAGTTATAATAGCTGGTATTATTTGGGATGTGAATTGAAGAATTTTGATAATGGAGAAGAGTTATTCTTTAAAGCAAGCAATAATGTTGATTATAATGACAGTATTGATAAAATAAGAAAGAAATGGAATGAATGTAATGCAAGCGGAATAGATGATGATTTGATAAGAAAATGGGTTGGAATGGCCAATAATAAATATGGTAAAAATTGGTTTTTGAAATATATAAAGAAATAAGTATGAAGTACATAACACTAAGTGATTTATCTAAGGATATAAGGAAAAATGTTTATAAGATAAGACATGATATAGATTTTATCATTGGGATACCTAGATCCGGGATGATAGCGGCCAGTATTATAGCTGAATACATAAATGTACCGGTTATCGATATTGACAGTTTTTGTAAAGGCTGTATGCCGACCGGTGGTAACAGATTGACCTTAATAGAGAAGAAGGATACTAAGAATGTATTGGTAGTGGACGATACATGTTTTTCAGGGGACAGTATAAAGGGCGCCAAAGACAAGCTGAAGCAATTTGAGTACAATTTTATTTACGGTGTATGTTATTTAGAAGGACCTGGAGGAGATAATTTGGATTTCTGGTTGGAGGATGTGAGAGGATTTACAAATAATTTTAAAAATATAGTTTTATACGAGTGGAATATATTTCATCATTATGATTTTATCATGCAGAGATGTATGTATGATATAGACGGTGTTTTGTGTTTGGATCCGCCGGATGAAAGGAATACCGAGCAGTATGAGAAATATATAAAGAACGCGACGCCACTCTATATACCGAAAGTACCTATAGGAAGTATAGTAACATTCAGGTTGAATAAATACAGGGATATTACCGAGCAATGGCTGAAAGAGCAAGGTGTTAAGTATAATAATATGTGTATGTTCAATGCCGGATCCTGGGATGAAAGGAATAAGACAGGTGTATTACCTGAGCAGTTCAAGGCCGCGGTTTATCAGTCAGTACCTTATATGATGCTGTTTGTGGAGAGTGATGACCATCAGGCCAAAGAAATACACAGATTGACGGGTAAGGCTGTTTTATCGATAGAAGCAAATAAACTTTATAGCTGATATGGCGACGAGGAACAGGAAAGGGATAAGGATGTATGACAGGACGAAGAATATTAATTTGTATTCAAATTCAAATAAGTATTACGACGATCCTGTATGGAAGAAGGTAAGAGAAAACCATATTAAGAATTTTCCTGTGTGTGAGATTTGTGAGAAGCACGGCAGGACGAGCGCCGGAGAACATGTCCATCATATTATACCTTGGGATAGCGGAAGGACGGAAGATATTAAGTACAGATTGCTTAGGAACCCGAATAATGTTATCACTTTATGTAAGAAGTGTCATTACGGTGTTCATGACAAAATAAACAAATACAGATTGACGGGATGTTCAGAGCTGGATGATGAAGAATATAATGCAGCACATGGATACAGTTAAAAAAAGTGATAAATATTTCATTATTTTTCTGAATTATTTTTATTTGTTTCTATATTATTAATGTAAGTGATTAAGTTAAACATTAAAAAAACAAGATTATGCTGGTTATCAATAAAGAAGTTAAGACTGTAAAGCAGATGCTTAAGGAATATATTGTTAAAAACTTTACTGATTTGAAAGAGATTGTTTCTGAAGAGGAGCTTGATAATGGCATGATTGTTATGAATGGTGTTCATAAGAACGGTAAAGGTTATGAGTTTTATTATAATACTATTAACGGTTATTTCAGGGGTATTTATGACGGTTGGAATAGCACTAGTGTTTATGATTTGATGTTTAACTAAAAAAATATGAAAGCTTATTTAACTAATATCTATATTAATATCGATATGTAAATATCAAAGAGAATCATTTCTATATTTTAGTAAAATATATTTGGGGATCAGGCCATGCAGTGATGTATGACCTGATTATTTTTATATATAGTTTCTATATTAAATTAATATATGAGTGTTATGATGTCCATATTTGACCCACGTTGAACCCAAAAATAAAAGATAAGGGTTTTATTAGATTTTTCGTTTAAATCAAAATATGGAGGTTTTAGGAGCCGTTATGGGAGTTTTAGAAGATTATCTGAAGAGATACAAATTTAACAGGAGATTTTTTGGTTTTCCTGATGAAGAAATATTGGGTGACAGGAAGGAAAGAAGACGTTTCTTTAAGTGGTTGAATTATGAGTTGGACAAGCGGTATTATAATTTTTACCGAGGAGAATAAAAATGCTTATTATTAGTTAAAATATAAGACAAAAGATATGGAAAACAGATTTGACAAGTTATTGGAGGTTATAGATACCGATTTCATCAAGGAAAACCCAGATACTATATATGATTTGATTGCAGGTTTGATAAAGGACATTAGACATTATAAAGATTGTTTGGAGACATATAAACAGATAAATATGTTGGACAAAGCATGGATTGAGCAGTTGACATTCAAATTAAGAAAGCATGAAAAATAATTATATATGTTTCTATATTATATATAGATAAACATTTTATACAGAGATGGGTAAAAGTACAAAGATAATGACGGAAGAAGAAAGAAAGTATTATAATGAATACCATAGGGAATACGGAAAGAGCGAAAAAGTAAAAGAATATCAGAAAAGATACAGAGAAGAGCACAAGGAGTATTTTAAGAAGTACATGGAAGAATACAGGAAGAAGAACATAGAAAGATTAAGAGCATATAATAGAGATTATTACAAAGGCGACATAGTGTGTTATACTGATTAAACTTTATCCATAATAAACTAATTCATTCATATTTTTTCATTATTTAATTATCATATATTTATATTTATTTCAATAAGGAACATGATGAGTAAAATTCATCCAGCTAATTTCATTACATTTTTTATATCTATACTATTTCTACTGAGCGTGGTTTCATCATGTTCCTTATTTCATCAAATACCAGTACATGACCAAATAAATATTAGAGATTCAGTGGTTGTTAATACCATTGATTCTGTTGTTTATATACCTAAGGAAGTTATTAAGGACATAGTACCAGAGTATGATACGTTGAAGTTAGAGACAAGCAAAGCAAAAGCAGAAGCTTATGTAGATACAGTTCATCATGTATTAAGAGGTAAGATAGAGAATAAGGAAGGAGTTGAGTACAAGTATATATACAAAGACAGGATTGAATACAGAGACAGTATTGTTACTAAAGAAATACCTATACCGGTTGAGGTTGAGAAGAAAGTAAAAGTTCATCCGTTTTATGAAAGTATATTATGGTTGTTAAGCGGTTTGTTTTTGTTATCTATATTATACAAATACATAAAGAGTAAGTATGGTGGATTCTTTAGAAGAGTGTAGGAAGAAGAGAAGAGAATACATGAAAGAATACAGATACAAAAGACCGGTAATTAAAGGAAAGTATATTATACCTAATGACAAGGACAGTGGTAAGGAAGTTATAGCATATGAGGAAAGGTGTGAAGATTTTAATGAGTTGTGGGATTATATATTCAAGCAAGTTGTGAGAGATTGGGATTCTGTTTAGACCCGTGTATATATGATTGGTTATCAATTAGTTATACCCCGGGCCCCTGTTTTTAAAAACGCCCTCGGAGTCCAAAATAGCGCCCCTGGGTTTCTTCTTATGAAGAGAAGCAGAATTTCATGATTTCGTTATTGATTTGGAATAATTTTTTATCGAGAAACGATAAAATAAAAATAATACAGATTTTCTATGAAAGAGAAAGTATTTTTACAAAGATATACAAAATATTCAAAAGAGATCCAGGAATATATGAAATATATTTATGATCTTTTGATGGAAAAATACGGCGCCATTTACGAGCATTATTTAGTTAGTCTAGATACGTTGGCGATGAATTTGGACATTATGTTATTGGCCAAAAAAGATTTTGATGAAAGAGGTTTTCACCACAAAGACCAAAATAATTTGGACAGAAAATCAGGAGCCGTGCAGGTTTTCAATACGGCCCAGCAGGCGGCGCTGAAAATTATGAATCAGTTTGGTTTGAATCCTATTTCACAGAGCAGGTTGGAGAAGACCAGCAATAAATCTGAAAGATTATTGGAGGAATATGTAGACGATTTGACAGGAGAATAAAAATATATATATTAAAATATTTTGAAATGTAATTTTGAAAATATACCTGATATATATACTGATTACGCCAATAAAGTTATAAATGAAGAAATTGTTACCGGCAAGTCCATAAAGTTAGTAGCAGAACGTTTTCTTAAGTTTTTGAAAAGGGACGACGTTTATTTTGATACTGAAAGGGCGGATAGGCCGGTTAATTTTATATTAAAGCTTAAGCACACAGAAAGTCCATTTACAGGACAGAGTTTTGTTTTAGAGGAGTGGCAGAAGTTCATTGTATATTGTATATTTGGTTTAATTTGGAAGAAGAATGATTTAAGGGTTTGCAGATCGGCATATATACAGATAGCAAGAAAATGCGGGAAGTCCAGTTTTGCGGCGGCGCTTAGTCTATACGGAATTATAGCAGATAATGAGATGGCCGCCCAGGTTTATTTATGTTCACCTAGCAACAGCCAGACCCAGCAGGACTTCACATATGTTAAGAATTATGTAGAAGGAATAAACAAAGGTAATATATTCAAGATAATACATAGCAATATTTCATTTTTACCGAAGAAAAGTTTCATTAAGTGTTTGAGCCCGAAAGCAAAGTTAGGAGACGGTTTCAATCCACATTTTGCGATTATAGACGAGTACCACGCGATGGACGACAATACAATACCTAATGTTATGGTTTCAGGTATGGGAATGAGAAGGCAGCCGATGATGATATATATTACCACGGCGGGGTTTAATTTAGGAGGACCATGTAAGGAATATCACGATACGGCGATAGAGATACTTAAAGGTTTGAAGGAGGACGATACTTTATGGCCATTTATATACGAGTTGGACGCCGAGGACGAGTGGCATGATCCGAAGGTTTGGCCGAAGGCGGTGCCCAGTTTACCTAATATCGTTACGCCGGAGTTTATGGAGTCCAGGATAGTTCACGCCAAGAACACGCCGGGAGACGAGATAGACGTTAGGACAAAGAACTTAAATCAATGGGTATCAAGTAGTTGTGTATGGTTACAGGACGAGAAGATAGTCCAGGCGATGGAGAAAGTACCTATAGAACTATTTGAGAATCAATCAGTTTATGGTAGTATAGACTTGGCATATACGAGCGATTTAACAGCATATACGTTGATGATGCCGCCCGATAAATACAGGGAGTTTCACCCCGATAAGTTCATTTTTAAGAATTTCTTCTATTTACCGGAGCAATGTTTGAAGGACAGCAAGAATTGGTTGAAGTACAGGGGATGGAAAGATAAGGGTTATTTGGAGGTTACCCCGGGCGATACGACAGATTACCAGTATCTGTTGGACGAGATATTGGAGCACCTAAATTACTGCAGGTACAATAATTTATCTTATGACAGTTTTCAATCAGTGTTCATGATAGTTAAGGCCGAGCAGGCCGGAGTACCGTGCGCCCCGTTCAGCCAAAGTTTGGGTAATTTCAATAAGGTAGTTCAGACCTTTGAGATACTGTTGAGGAAAGATTTGGTAGTTATAGACGACAATCCTATTACCAGATGGAATTTCCAGAATGTAGATATGTATACGAACAGCACCGGGTTGAGGAAGCCGAAGAAGCCCGCGGATCCACAGCAGAAGGTAGACAGTGTTATTACGATGTTGCAGGCCATAGGTAATTGGTTGGCCGACGGAGGGGAAGCCGATATAGGAATTATGAGTTAAGATATTAGAAGATGATGATTATTTCATCATCTTTTTTTTTATATTCTATTTATCGTTTTACAGTAAATTTTTACTGATAATTGATAGTTTTATCGTTTTACAGTAAAAATTTACTGTTTCTATATTAATATATAATATATTCTATATATTCAGGATGGGTATTTTCAATAGAGCACAAAAAGTTCAAAGAGATACACAAGTAGTTGAGAATCAAGAAGTTAGAACAGATTCATTTAATTTTCCACTAGGTTTGTCTTTTGACTTAGCCAGAATAATCAATCAGGACAATAATTGCTTATCAGCATTTTACGGAGGTATTGAATTGATTACCAATAGCTTAGCAGCAGTGCCGATTACTGTAAAGAGTGTTGATGACAATAAGGTAATAAAGGGACATGAGTTATTGAATATCTTCAGTAATATGAATGTTCCTAGATTCTTATTGATAAAAGGGTTGGTTTCTGATGCTTATAGATACGGTAACGGATATGCTTATATAAAGAGGGGCAAGGACGGGAAGCCGGTACAGCTTATTTACAGACCCCACGGAGCCGTTTCAATAGAGTATAATAACTTAACACAGAAGTTGTATTATATTGATACTATAATGAGCGGCAAGAAAATCGAGCCGGTTAATATGATACATATAAGGAAAGATTCATTAGACGGTATAAGGGGTATTTCTTTAGGTAAGATAGGAGCCAAAATATTTGATTTGGCGAAGAGTACAGATTCTACAGCGAAGGATTTCTTTGATTCAGGATGTAATGTTTCAGGAGTATTGACGAGCACGAAGCCACTTAATCCAAAGGCGAAAGAGGAAATTTTGGCCGATTGGCACGCGGCATTTAACAGCGGAAAGGCGAATAATGTTGGAGTTTTAGGTTATGACCTTAGTTACCAGCAGGTTGCGAATAACGCCAATGATTCTCAATTATTACAGTCCAGAGAGTATAATGTTTTAGAGATTTGCAGATACTTAAATATCAGCCCGGTTTTGCTTGGTATTAAGGCCGGCGCGGCATACGGTAATATCGAGAGCGCCCAGATGGACCTTATTATTCATACACTTTTACCTTGGTTGAGGTTGATAGAGGAAGAGTTCAATAACAAGCTGGTTTTACCGAGTGAAAAGAACAGTTTCTATATTGATTTTGATGAGGACAAGATAATGTTTGCTGATAAGAACAGTACGGCCAATTATTATACGAATTTGGTTAAGAACGGTTTAATCAGTATTAACGAAGCACGTGAAGCGATGGGATTTGGACCGCGCGAAGGCGCCGATGATTTGATTATTCCTTATACGAATATCAATGACAATAAGGTTGATAAAGAAGAGGAGGAGAATAATCAGAAGCAGGAAGAAGATGAGCAAAAAGAAGATAATCAAGACAGTTAGTTTTGCTGATATAAAGTATTCAGACGGAGAAATTTTTTATCCAGAGAAGATAACTAATTGTAAAACATACACTTATATTATTGACGGAGACGGTAAGGAGAAGTTGATGATAGAAGAATGGGAAGAAAAAGATGAAGATTCAGAAAATGAGCAATAAGATATACAGATCCATAGGTTTAATTTCAAGAAATGAGGACGAAAGTTCAAGAAGAATTGAAGGAAGAGCTATAGTATTTGACAGTTTTTCTAAGAATTTAGGAGGTTTTATAGAAAGAATTGACCCCGGAGCAATAACACAGGAGCTTTTGCTTAACAGTGATGTAATAATGAATGTGGACCATAACAATGAGAGAATGTTGGCCAGATATACCAAAGGACAGGGCACATTGAGCTTAGAATTGAGAGAAGACGGTTTATATTTCAGTTTTGACGCGCCGGATACACAGTTGGGAGACGAGATTCTTTATCATGTAAGACAGAGAAATTACACTGAATGCAGCTTTGCTTGCTTAATATCAAAAGATAATATCAAGAGATATAAAGAAGACGGAGAATATGTTCAGGTAATCAATAAGATTGATGTTTTGTTAGACACAAGTATTGTCGTGAGAGGAGCTTATGGAGAGACTAATGTTTTTGCACGTTCAGAGGACGAAGCAAAAGAGGAGTTTGAAGAGATAAAGAAAGAAGTTGACGAAGAAGAGAAGGAAAAAGAGAAGGAAGAAGTAAGAGAACAGGATCCTGAAGAAGAAAAAGAGAAGGAAAAAGAAGAGGAAAAGGATCCGGAAGAGAATAAAGAAGATGATGAAGAAGCTAAAAGAGAGCTTATAATCAATAAGTTAGATGAAAAATTAAAAGAATTTTATAAAAATATATAATCTAAAATCATGACTAGTATTGAAATTTTAGATAAGAAAAATCAGTTAGTTAAGAGAAATGCTGATATAATTTCAGGAGCTAAATCAGAGGTTAGAGAATTAACAGCAGAAGAAAATGCTGAATTTGAAGCTAATGAATTGGAAATCAGGAATTTAGATGCTGAGCAGGATAAACTTAACAGAGAATTAGAAATTAACACAAATAAAAAAATATCTATAGATAGAAATATGGAAAAAAATGATTTCATAATCAGAAGTCTTTCTGAAGCTTATAAGGCAGGACAGAAGGATAATATCAAAGTTACTAGAGCTTTTTCAGTTGCAGATGAAGGATCTGACGTTGTTCCAGTTGATTTACTTAATGAAGTAATCATGCCACTTAGAGAAGACTATCTTTTTGGTAAATTACCAGTTAGAGTTATGAGTGGTTTAGTTGGCAACCCACAGATTCCTGTATATGCTAGAGGTAATAAGGCAGCACATGTTGCAGAAAACGAGACAGCCCCACAGGCAACCGGATCTTTCAGCAATATTTCAATGGCACCACATAGGATTTCCGCATTTTGCACGATTTCTAAACAATTTTTACTTCAGGCAGTTCCAGCAGCACAGGATGCTATTGTAAGAGACCTTTCTATGCAGATTTGGGACACCATTGAAGAGACACTTTTAAGCGACGATGCAGCTACAGAAAAAGCACCAGCAGGTTTACTTTACGGTAAAACACCTGAAGAAGTTTGGACATATAAGGATCTTGTTGATTTTGAAGCAGATCTTAGAGAGAAGAAGTTCAAGAACGTAAGTTTTGCTATTTCACCTAGAGCAGAAGCTTGGGCAAAGAGCACCATCAAGGGCACAAATGCTACAGGTATGATTGAAGAAAACGGTAATGTTGACGGTATTTCTACAGTTGTTACCAGTTCTATTGAGCCAAATCAGATTCTTCTTGCAGATTGGAGCAATCTTTTAATTGGTTTCTGGGGCGATATGACATTCCAGTTCTATGAAGATTTCCAGCTTGCTAAAGATAATCTTGTTGGTATTGTAATTAACGGTTATTGGGATGCTAAGCTTGCTAGAACAGACGCACTTGCAGTTGCAGAAGTTACTGATCCTGAAGCTTAATTACTAAATAATCAAGCACTTGGGTAGTAAAATACCCACCTCTATATATTCTTTATCACGGGCCGGTTTGATTATACAGGCCGGCCCATTTTTAAAAAAAATTTAGAAATTATTTATATGTATTTGACTTTAACAGAGCTTAAAAAACATTTGAATATCGATTCAGCTTTTACCGACGATGATACTTATTTAACGAGTTTGGAAGCGGCGGGCGAAGAAGTTGTGGCCAATTACATAAACAGGAATTTAGAGGATACTTTAGACGAAAACAGCTATTTACCGGCAGGTTTAAAACACGCCATTCTTTTATGGGTTGGCAGCATGTATGCACAGAGAGAAAGTGTTTCTTCTGTTAATTATACAGCAGTTCCACAGAGTTTTGATTTGATTTGCGATTTATGGAGGAAATATGACAAAAACGAATAATTATTTATAAATATATGTATTTCAATAAGTTATGTTTGCAGGTTTGTTGAATGAAAAGATAGATATTTATTCTTTTGTCAAGACTAAGGACGACAGAGGTATTATTACAGAAGAAAAGACTTTAAAATACACTACAAGGGCGAAAGTTATTCATAAGAGCGGATCAAGGAGTGTTATTAACGATAATATTCAGTTTCCTTATAATAAAACATTTGTAATTAGGTTATATGTTCCTATTACTGAAGACGATTGGATATTTTACGAGGATAAAAATTGGAGGGTATTGAGTATTGACAGGGATAAAGCTATGCAGCAGATAGTTGTTGATACTGAAATAGTACAAGAATAATTATTAAAATATTTTAGAAATTATGGCCAGCGGATTAGAGACAAATGTTACAGAAATGTGGGAAAAATTCAGGGAATTGACCGGATATGAGATGGACAAGGCCATAAAGAAAGGGTTGAAGAAAGCCGCCACTACAATAAAAAAGAAGACGGTAGAGAACGCCAGAGCGGGTATTAAGACATATAATAATGATCCTGATAATGAATATACACAGGCAGACAGTATTTTGGACGCCCCAAGGGTAAGTAAAATTCAGGATTGGTATGATGAAGATTCTGTTTCTATAAAGGTACATGTAATGGGACCTATACACGGTAAGAGCCAGGGATACAGATTCAGATTTTTAGAAAAAGGTACAAAAGAAAGAGAGGTTAGGACCCAGAAGGGTAAAAGTTTGAAGACCCCGAGAAAGATTGGAGCGATTAGTCCAAGATGGTATTTCAGGGACGCAAAAGATTCAGTTGATGCTGAAATAATATTTATAGAAGCGATTGACGAAGCAATAGAAAAAATAAACAGCAATAGTTAAAGGATATATATGAGACAGCACAGTTTAAAGACGACATATTTGATTCACGAGACATTGGTTAAGGATGAGAATATTACAAGTTTGATAGATGAAAAGAACATATTTCTTTTGATCCCGGAGCAGGAAATGACATTTCCTTATTGTATTATAAGGAGAACGGGATGTAAGAGCGAGAACGGTAATAAGGATTTTGCGGGAGATATAGTTTCTTTTAACATAAAGATTTATTCTAATAAGTATGAAGAAGCGATGGATATAGCCGACGCGATCAGATTCAGATTAGAAGGATATAGTTTGGAAGACGAGAACTTAAGGTTGAGCAGAATTAAATTCACAGGAGCCGGCGAAAATTGGATATATGATTCTTTTGAGCAGGACCTGAATTTTGAGAGCTTAGTAGAAGCCCCAAGAAATATTGAAAATCAATAAGTTACAAATATAAATAAATATAATACGTATTATGGCAAGAACAAGAATTCAAGGACATGACTGTATGGTATTTGATGCAGACGGTAAGAGTTTTGCTTTTGGTACAAATTCTACACTTAGTATTTCTACAGAGATGCAGGATGTTTCTGATAAAGATACTTCTAAATATGGAGCACAGAAGCCAGGCAGAATGACATGGAATATCACTACAGAACACACTTTAGATGTTGATGAGTATATGAAATTTGTTGATTGGCAGAACAGCGCCGAAAGAAAGAAAGTTTGGTATGGTATCAGAAAGGGTTATGAAGGCGGCCCAGACCAGAACAACACTTCTTATGGTATGCAGACAGAGGTTAATAACGGAGTTGATGGCAACAGAGATATTGAGCCAACTTCATATGCTTTAACAGGTTATGTATATTGCACAGATATTCAGCAGACAGCCAGCAACGGTGATTTTGCTAATTATTCAGTTACCTTAACAGGTGATGGATTACTTAGTAAAGCTTATTTCACAGCATCATAAAATAAGCTGAATATCAATCAGTTATGAGTTACCACTATATAATTAAAATTATATAGTGGTTTTTTCTATATTATAGTATAAATTTATTAATATAGGAATATATGAAGGTTAAGATCAATGATACAGAGGTTGAGTTAAGATTTACTTTTGACGCATTTATTGAATATGAGAAGAAATGGGGCGAAAGTTTAGGTGTTTCTAATGATTTGGCAAAGACTATTTCTTTTGAGTATTTTACTGTATTATGTTCAAAGAAAGGATGGCAATCAGATAATTGGTTGAGCTATGAAGATTTTACCGAATGGATGAATGATGATCCATATAAGTATGTAGAGATTTCTGAATTTATTGGAAAATACATGAATATGGAGAATGTATTGACCAAAAAGGAAGCGGACGCGGAAAAAAAAAGTTAGAACAGAGTAGTTTTTCAGCCGAATTGAAGAAAAAGAAGCTATGGGCGCATGAATTACTTAAGACGTTGGTATTTGAATACAGGGTGGTTAGTTTTGAGTATTTCATGCACGAAATGAGTATTTCTGAAGCTTATTTATGTTCAGAGAATATTAAATGGACCGATATTATTTACAGGAGTTATACAAGGTATTCAATATGGAATATGTATAACAGCAATCCTTGGATAAAGGGAGGAAATAAGATAAAGGTACAGGAAGTATTGGAATTACCTTGGGACGAAGGTACAATATTGAGCAAAGAAGAGAAGGAAAAGACGAAGAAGATTCAGAAGAGTATGGAGGAAATGTTAAAGAATGTAAAAGTGGTGGAGGAAAAATATATGTAATATTTTTTAATGAGTCAATTAAAAGAAGAACTAGTATTAGACGCGGGTGGGTTTAACCGAGAGATGGACGAAGCGACCGGTAAGGTTGAGAAGTTTGATGATGCTAGTAAAAAGGCCGGTGATTCTATAAAACAGATGGGCGACAAGGGCGCCATGAGCACTAAAGATTTACTTAAGGAAATAGGTAAATTATCAGGGGCCGAAAGATCAGTTACTAATTACAGAAGACAGTTATCTCAAATGACGAAGGACATTTCTGATTTGACTATTCAATATAGGCAAATGAGTTCAGAGATGCAGAACAGTGATTTGGGCAGGGCAACTATACAGAGAATTGAAGAACTTAAGAAGAAGGCCGGCGAGTATAAGGACGCGATAATGGACAGCCAGGCGGCAATCAAGAATTTGGCCAGCGACACGGCCAATTGGGACGCCGCAAGACAAGGTATTCAGTTGGTTACCGGATCATTACAGGCATTTGCTACTATAGGTTTGATTTCAGGTAAGAACACCGACGAGTTAGTGAAAGCTTTATCAAAATTGAAGGCCGTGGAGAGCGCCACTCAAGGTATTATCAGAATTGGCAACGCACTACAGAGGCAATCTTCTTTAATGTTGAAAATCAATACATTACAGACAGCAGCTTTAGCGAAGGCCAAAGACATTGAAGCGGCAGCGACAGCAAGGGCGACCATAGCACAGAAAGCTTTTAATTTAGTAGCTAAAGCAAATCCATATGTATTATTGGCCAGCGCACTTATAGCCGTGGGCGGGGCACTTTTATTCTTTGCTAAGAAGAGCAAAGAAGCAAAACAGGCCGAAGAAGAAAATCAGAAGATTCTTGAGGAAAACGAAAGAAAGTTAAACGATTATGCAACGACTGTTGGAACAGCGGCCGGTAAGGTACAGGGAAGTTTCCAGCAATTAAGGAAGAAATATTCAGAGTTACAGAGTTCATTACAGAAAACACAATTCATCAAAGACAATAAACAAGCTTTTGATGAATTGGGTATTTCATTGACCAGTATTAACGATGCTGATAATGTATTTATCAATAACGCCGATGCTTTTGAGCAGGCCGTGATACAGAGGGCCAGGGCGGCAGCGATGTTTACACTTATTCAGAAGAATTGGGAAGAATATGGCGAAAGTATTGAAAGATTAAGGAAAGGAGAGCAGAAATTTAAGCCGGGCCAGATACTACAGAGCAATATGATCGGCAACCATAAACCGTGGGAGTTAGGACAGACCGACAGGCATATGGGCCAGGATTATGTTACATTAAATCAGGAAGGCGCGGATAAATTGAATGCTGAGTGGATAGAGAAGCAGAGAGAAAAGATTTACCAGCAACTTTTAGACAGCAACAAGGTATTTCAGGAGGAAATGGACGCGGCGAATGCAGAATTTGACGCGATATTGGCAAAATATGGTATTAAGAAAGCCGGCGGCAACGGCGGCAATAACATTACCACTAATTTAGATATAAAGGCCGATACAGGTAGTTTAAAAGAAGCACAGGATAAAGTTAATGAGCTACAGAATTTACTTAACGCGATGGCCCCGAATAATTCAAAATTTGAGGAGACGAAAGCCCAGTTAGAAGAATGGAAGGCCAAATTAGAAGAGCTTAAGAAATTATATAATTTATCTGAAGAGACGAGCAAGACACAGAGCGAGTTAGATAAATTGGTTAAAGGATCATTGGCCGAAGCGACATATTTTGTAAAGAGCTTAACGGAAGATTTGAATAATATGAGCCCGGATGATGAAGGATTCAATGATACTTTATCATTATTACAGATATGGAGCAAGAGACAGAAGGAGATTCAGGAGATTATTAACGGTACAGACGAAATAGTTGAAGGTAGTTTGGACGAAGCTAATAAGAAAGTTCAGGAATTACAGAACGAATTGGCAAAGACAGTACCTGATACTGAGAAGTTTAAGGAACTTTTAGTAGAGCTAGAGAAGTGGAAGAAGAAGCAAGAAGAGATTACCGCGGCGATAGAAGGATCCAAGTCTAAATTAGAGGAATACAATAATTTACTTAACAGTGTAAATAATATCAAGAAAGGTGTTGAGATTGGGTTATACACGAGCGACGAAGGCCAGGCCATGATTAACGACCTAAAGAAGGAATTTACAAAGTTAGGATTAAAGATACCTATCAGTATTGACATAAACAATATTGAAGGAATACAGCGCGAATGGGATAAATTTACTAATACCATAACGACCCCGATTAAAGCCATAGAGACATTAGGAAATTCATATAAGAATATGATAGAGAAGATGGAGGATCCTAATGCAAGCGAATGGGATAAGTTTTGGAGTGTTATGAGTTATGGAGAGACAGTTATAAGCACTGTTTCTACATTATTGGGTGTTATGAGCACTGTTCAGGAGATGGTAGCCCAGGCAAAGAACAGGACAGCCCAGGCGACTATTCAGGAGACCACGGCAGAAGCAGCGGCGATAGCCACAAAGACAGCTGAAGCGGGAGCTAATGTTACATTAGCTGCAACAGCGGGCGGCGCGGCAGCGGCCGAAGGAGCAAGTTCAGTAGCAAGTGTACCATATGTTGGACCTATTTTAGCGATAGCGGCGATAGCGACTATTATGGCGGCGATTATTGGAATGTTGAGTACAGTTCAAGGATATGCTACAGGTGGTGTTGTTGGAGGAAATTCTTATACAGGCGATAAGATTTTAGCAAGGTTAAATTCAGGTGAATTAATACTTAATACAGCCCAGCAGGATGCACTTTATAAGGAGCTTAACACGCCATATGTTATCGACAATACAGATTTTGACAATAATATTGGAGGACAGGTAGAGTTTAAGATTAAGGGCACTGAGTTGGTTGGTGTATTGAATAATTATAATAAAAAGAGCAGCAGAATATAATGGTTTTATATAGTGAGTTCAGTTCAGCGAACGGACATAAATATTATTTAGAAATTAACGCCATAGGGGTAGCCGGAGAAGACAAGAATGTTGATTTAGGTGGGACCCCGGTTATTTTGGTTACAGATTCAAGCAAGATTTTTGATCCTATAAAGAGCAGAAGTTTGTCTATAGAGTTGGTTTCTTATGAATGGTATTTTGATTTGTATTCTATAGGGGCCAGAGATGTTTCTGTTAAGTTATATGATGATACTGATAAGACGGTGTTCAGAGGATGGTTAACCCCACAGGCATACAGCCAGAATTTTACCTATTTGGACAATATAGAGTTGGAAGCTGTGGACGCCATAAGCACTACAAAGTATTTTGATTACCAGACGGTTAATGAATATGTTGATTTTCAATCAGTTATATTAAGCATATTGAAGAGCGCCGGTTATCAGGGCGATTTATATATACCTAAGACATATGATTTGATTAACGGACAGACATTTCAGAATACTGTTTTATCTAATTTGAAGGTTTCCAGTTCAAATTTCATTGACGACGATGAGGAAAAGAGCCCGTGGAAAGAGTATGATGTTTTGTATGAAATAGCCCAGTTTATGGGTTGGAGTTTTATACCGGACGGTGATGATGTATGGTTGGTAGACTATAAGAAAGAGGCGGAAGGACAGGTTACCTATGAGAAATACAATATTGTTTCAGGACAAAAAACAGGTGAATATGTTTCTGATTCAAATGATATTGAGATTAAAACACAGGATATGGCCGGCGGCGAAAGTAAGATAGATATTGACGAAATTTATAATAAGATCGAAATTTCAGATAATTTATACGAGATAGAGGACATTTGTACCGATATTTTTGATGATGCAAATCATATTTCTGTAATGGACGAAATTGGCGGAAGTGTGGACGAATCACAATGGGTAAAGACGGAGACTAAATACTTTTTATGGTGGGTTACAAATCAGACTTCAGACATTACGGGTTATGATTACCAGACAATTTGCAGGTTAAATTCTAATTCAGGATGGAGACATAGATATTACCAGAAGAGTGATTTGGTTGAGTTACCGAATGACGACGGAAAAGGATACTATAATTCAAGTTCAAGATCTGTTTATAAGAACAACGCGATAAACAAGTATGTAAATACTGTTGGTTGTTTGATTCAGCACTATGCCCATAGAAAGAACGAAGGAAAGAATAATTTACCTAATAGTTTGGATTGGACCGATATTATGACATTTTTCATTACGGATGATACGACCCCGAATTACAGTTTGTTCAGTTTGAATAAGTTTGAGTTACCTGTTTTGGAATATACTAATTCAGAGGTTATAAACTACACGCCGGCGAGCGGCACAAATTGGATATATATTAAGGGCGACCTATTTTATCAATACAACGGCGCGAAATACGGCGAAAAGAACAAGAGCACATTGAATATAGTAAATACCGACAAGTTATATTATACTACGGCCCCGGTTGATAAGGCCGTGGATATAGACGAGTCCAAATACTGTAATTGTTACAGAGATTACGAGCACTATAAGGATACTTATTACGACACGGGTTTCAGCACTTGGAAGATGAAGCTGCAGATAGGCGACAAGTATTGGAACGGAAGTTATTGGACCAGTTCAGAGAGCACATTTTATATTAAGTATAATAATAACCCCAGCGACAGGGGCGATGAATATTTACCAGCTTTTACTTGGATGAAGTGTGTTGATACTACTAATTATAAGGACAAGGTTGGACAGGATGCTTATTGTATTCCTATTCATGATACTGATGTAATTAACGGCCAGTTGAAATTGACCATATATGTACCGAGGTTGTTACCGGTTGAGATGGAGGAGCTTTTCAGATACTTATACGGAGACAGTTATATTGATGTAAGTTGGATGAATATGAGCCCGGTTATATTCTGTAAAGATTTTGAGCTTGGTTTGACATATACCGATGGATCAAAATGGTGGGATAATCACGAAGTTGATACGAATAAGAAGGACAAGGTTTATACGGGATACATTAACGACGATTCAGTTAACGAGTTTGACGGTTTGGAGTTCAAGATTAATACTAGTGTTGAGGACAGGCCGATTTCAAGGAGTTATGTAATACTGAGCAACGGTAAATACCTTAAGACATTGAGACATAAGGGATCCGATTCAAATACACAGGAATACAATATAGTTGATTTGTATTTGGATCACTATTCAGACAGGAAGGTTATTTACACAAGGGCGATGGAAGGTTATTATACCCCGGACAAGACATTTTATAAGACAAGTTTGGGCGGCAACACGATGGTTATAGACAGCCAGGAATACGATATTAGAAGTGATAATAATACAGTGAAATTTATTGAGTTCTAAGGATGAGCAGAGAAAGACATTATAATGATTTTATACCATATAACAGGCCGAAATTAAAAAGAAATAAATACGGTTTATTGGATATAAACAGTTCAGTTTCAAATGGATCGAGCTTATTTGGATCAAATGAAGGAGCGGCACAGGTTGGTGTTGATATGAGTTCATTTAGCGATTTCAAGGGCGCGACCAGAAGCGAGGCCGGTTTAAGGGGTTTGGTACCGGCCCCGGAGGCAGGACAGAACGAGTATTACTTAAGGGGTAATGGGCAATGGGACTATATACCGGCGGCAAGATGGTTTAAGGAGTTTCCAGAAGGCGCCGGTTTTGAGAAGACCGGTTTGACCATAGACGGTGATTTGGACGTTAAGAAGACATTGAGCACTGTTAATTTGAATGTTACCGGAGCGGCCCATTTTTGGAGTTTGATTATAGACAAGGTAAAAAGTACCGGAGGGCAGCTGATAGTTAGCCCGGGATCATTTCATGTTGATTATGTTTCTAAGGACATTATTTATCATGAAGTATTTGCTGAGAAAGATAACAGTTTGTATGAGTTATTGGCGGCCAGAAAAGATATAAGCAACATATTCAGGGCATGCGGGGTTGAATATATAAAATGCAGGAGGTTATACCAGAGATGCGACGACGGGGAGAAGTCCATAACACATGAAGTAGAGGTTGGAGATATGTTGAGATGCAGGAGTTTCAATATTGGTGAAGGAGTTTACAGGAATGTTTCAAATAAGGACTATTGGACATTTGTGGTAGATAAGGGAGAAGGAGAATACACGGATGAGCAGGATGAAGTCCATAAGGCACTGTATATTGATATAGCTTATACATTAAGGTTGGAGAACGGCCATAATTTACCTCTAGGAACGAAGCTTAAGAAAGACGGGACATATGTAATACCTGAAAATTACACTGAAGTTGAAGATATTCTTGATTTGAAGAAGGTTTCTAATGATGTATTACAGGGAACAAGGACGGTTGAGGAAGAATGGTTGGATCAGGAAGAGCTTAAGGAAGTTACCGACAAGGTTATTGAAATAAGGGGCATAGAAGACCAAATTTCTGATTTGGTTAATTAGACCATATAATTTACCTAAATAAATATTTGGATTCAAATATGGAGGTTTTAGATAGCAAAGAACAAGAAATAGTGGATTTAAACAGATTGGTTTTGTTAAACAGACAGATGGAGTTTCTTTTATCAGGAAATACGGACCAGTTGGACGATGAAAGTATGGCCGAGTTGATTTTATACGGCGAATTTAAAAATATCAATACTAAATAATGGCAAGAACGGCGGAAGACATTGAATTAAAGATTTTATCAGAGGACAAGAGGATTTTGGTTGAAGATTCTATTTCTGTTGATAAGGTTGGAGGTAATAATATTACCATTAAGGAAGATACTGTTTCTGAAAGGGATTTCATTGCGGCAGACGATTTAAGGGATTCTGTTACCGGCGACATTATATACAACAAAGGGGATATTATACCTGAAGGAACGGAGTTCAAGGGCGATTGGTTGGTAGAGGATTTATCAGACGGTGAAGTGATACAGGAGATAGACCCGGAAGGCCAGAAGACCGATTTGGACGAAGAGACGGAAGAAGAGGTTAAGACGGGAAGCACGGATACCAATATGGGTTTGGACCGCCAGGTGGACAGTTTGATGTATGTTAATTACGACGAGATAGAAGAGTTTTCATTTGGTTATATAGGCGAGGGCGAATACATGTTTTCTGTTGATGACGGGGATGATTTGGTTTGTTTGGGACACTTATATGACCAGACAAGACAGAACGCCATAGTATTGAGCGCCACTACCCCGATAGATACCGAATTGACCGCGCCGGCCATAGGACAGTACAATAATATAGACAGGTTTGACCCGGTTTTGTCCAGATACAGGATGACCGCCATTGCGGCGAACGGTAACGAGTTCATTGGAAGTTTCCTTATTAACTACAAGAATACATATATGGACATTAACGAGAGGATTAATTTGTTCATAAACGATTTGGAGACGGGTTTGGAGACGGTTGGAATACATTTGGACGGTTTAAACAGCACTATAAGGTTGGTTGGATCGGTTGATTTGAAGCAGCACAGTTCAGATTCATATGATACACTTAGTGTTTATGATAATTTTAATACGAAGAGGGTTGAGATTAGTCCATTTGACATAGCGAAGAGGAATTCAGCACAGAGCGGAATAGACATTACGAAGAAGTATTTAAACTATATTTCTGACTACAAGACAGCCCCGAAGAGTTATGTTAGTTATGAGAAGTGGAAGAATTGGTGGAGCCCGTTTACCTATTCTTGGAAGTACAGATATACGATAAGCAACTATTCAATAAGCGCGACCAGTTCAGTTGATTTGGGTTATTTGGCACAGGGTTATGTTATCGATTTATCTAAACTTAATATACATTATTATGCTGATCCTTATTTGGTAGGAAGTGTTTTCATGAGCGACAGGGGAACGAATCAGCAGAGCGTTACTACATTAACTTATACCATAAAGAGGAACGGAGTAGCGATTTCAGGATACAATAAGGTTAATTTATTGAATAACAGCAACTTAAGTATTAACGGTATTAACACGAATGATGTTACAGCGACGATTTCAAGTACATTTTTGGACGATTATACCATAAGTTCAGCGGGCACATATAGTGTTGAATTTACGATGGCGATGAGTTTGTATGCGACATATACAGGTTGGACCGATTACAATAACTATTATATCAAGTTTGAGACCGGATTTTCTGGTAATATCACTTTATCTGTAAGCAAGAGCAGCGCGGGTAATGACGATATTTCAGGAAGGAAGCTTAGTATAGGAACGAACGGACTATCATTTGTTGGAAATAACTCAAGGTATTTCTATGCCGCCACGGACGGTTATGAGATGAAATGGGATGATGTTTCACTTAAGATAGATTCTAATGGTTTATATACCAATAGGTTATATCAGGTAAGAACAACAGGTGGTTATTTGGACAAGAAATATGATATTATCATATGCAACTATGTTAGCGGCGGATACAGTATTACTTTACCGGACGCACAGGAATTTGGTAACGGAAGGGTTATCACTGTTATTGGTTTTCAGGGTTTGAAGGTTTATACCAGGGGGAATGATAAAGTAAGGGTACCATATGCGACGGGAATATACGAAGGAGATATTATCGAGTTTGGAGAAAGCACTGTTTCAGGTAGTTTGATGATGCCGAAATACAATGTTCAGCTTATTTCTGCAAATGCAGGTTGGTATATTACTTCATATATTTAGTATATGAAGTGATAAGCACATGAATATTACGAGTTATATTTAAATCTTAAAGATTCTAAAATGGTTTCTAAAAATATTTGAAAATGAAAGATGAAGAAATTACATATTCTTATAGACAACGGGCACGGAAAGGAGACGCCGGGAAAGAGAAGCCCCGACGAGAGGTTGATGGAATGGAAATGGAACAGGGAGTTTGCTAAATTGTTATCTGAAAGATTGACCGAGCTTAACATAAGCAACGAGTTATTGGTTGAGGAAGACAAGGATATTTCTTTAAAGAACAGATGCGACAGGGCCAATATTACATATAAAGCACTGAAATGCAAGAACATAGATACAATATTCATTTCTATACACGTTAATGCGGCCGCCGGATCCGGTTGGCACAATGCAAGCGGGTTTACATGTTATATTTATACCAAAGCGGGAAGCAAATCTGTTAGGTTGGGACAGATATTTTCAAAGAACAGCAAGGAGATGAAATTGACCGGAAACAGGAGTTTACCGGGCACCGGTTATTACACGGCGAATTTCTATGTAGTAAAGAACACCTTGATGCCGGCCATATTATGTGAGAATATGTTTATGGACAATAAGGAGGACGTTGAGTTTTTACTGAGCGCCGAAGGGAAGAAGAAATTGATTCAGTTATATGAAAATTCTATATTAGAATATATGAAGGAATATTCATATGAATAGAAAAATATACTGTTTATCTTAAATGAATTTATTAGATATATTAAATCAAATTTTAAACACGAAGAAAGAGATTCAGGATATTATTGAAGAGAATAATAATATAGCCAGATATTCTGTTACCTTATACAATCTGTTTGTTGAAAGATACAATCAGGGATACAATCAGGGATGCAAGGACAGAAGCACCGAAGTTAGCGGAATGGAGCGATACGGATCCGGCACGAAGCAACCCAGGGAATACGATTACAATACCCCGACGAGTTTTGATCCTTTTACTGTTAATGGTTTATATACCATAATGGAAGAGGTTTTGACCTATAAGCTTGATATCAAAGACGTTTTAGGGACAGATTCATTATATTGGCCGGAATACCCGGAGCTTATAAGGGTTTTGCTTAATACTGTTTATGATGAAGGATACGACAAGGGGGTAGAAGACGTTAACGGAAGAATTATAGACCCGGAAATTGAAGTCCAGATACCGACCGCGAGTTTTTCAGACAATGTATTAACTTTAGCCACGGCACAAGCAAATGCAATAATTTATTATTATTTTGGAAGTTCTTCTGATGTAAGGATAAGATATACCGGACCGGTAGTAATTTCACAGACGGTTACTGTATATTATTATGCGAAAATTGAAGCGGCATGTTCAGAAGTACAGAATATTCAATGCAACTATAATCCAAATCATATAAACATAGACCCGGATACAGACCAGCCGGTTGAAAGACCGACAGGACCGGTCATTACCATAAACAAGAAGAACTTGGTTACAATCAAGGGCGGGAACAGCGCCGATGTAATTTACTATAAGGTTAATGACGGAGCTTATAATTTATATACAATACCTTTTTCTATTACCGAAGATTCTATAGTTTATGCTTATGCGATAAGGAACAATGTAGTAGGACCGGAAGTAAATGTAAGCTTGACATATACCGACCCGGAAGACGCCGAAGATCCTATTATACCTAAATGTTCAGCGCCGGTTTACAATCAGGACGTTAATACAATCAGTTTATACTGTAGCACGAATAATGCGACAATTTACTATAGGTTGGGAAGTTCAGGAGATTATTCTGTTTATACACAATCATTTGAGTTACAACAGGATACTATAGATTTATACACTTATGCGACATGCGACGGTTATGAGGATTCACAGGTTAAGAAATATACACTTATAAAGATAGTTGTAGTTGAGCCGCCGAAGACCCCGGAATTCTATATGGTACAGCCGGAGGTAAGTTCAAATTTACATATCTGGACAAGTTCAGAAGGAGCTTATATAAAATACAGATTCAATGTTGTAAGTGATTGGATTACAGTAGAATACAATCACGCCAATATTTATCCACAGAACGACTGTATAGTATATGCTAGGGCCTATGACCCGGTTAATGATTTATGGAGCGACGAAGGAGTTTATCAATATACCTGGTATTCAGAGGTTTATTCATTACCGGCACCTAGTTTAAAGATGGTTAATAACAGGGTTTATGTAGAAGTAGAGGAAGGGGTTGATTATTCAAATATATACTTTACCACCGACGGGAGCGATCCTATTGGCGGGAATGTTTATTCACTTAACTATAACAGGAGCAATATAGTAATTAATGACCCGGGCACGGTAGTTAAGGTAAGATTACAGTATATTGACGATAATTTAGTTCAGAGATGGAGCAATATTTCTTCAGGAGTATTTTCACCTAGTTACGAGGAGGAAGATTTTGACTATTCATTTGAATATTTCAATGTAATTGGGGCACATGAGATTCATTTGACCGGGGTTGTAAATGCGGCAAATTATGTAATGAGCTGGAGTTACGACAAGACAAATTGGAGCAGTTTTCAGGTTAATCTGACAGGTTTGGACAAGACAAAAAGGATTTACTTAAAAGCTTATGGTTCAACTAGTTACAGGTTATGGGATTCTATATACTTTGGAGAAGGAGACGAGGTTACCGTTTCTGGAAGTATAGTTTCACTTATTTGGCCGGATTCATTTACCGACCATAACACGGTAGATAAGGAAATGGTTTTCAGGGGGTTGTTTGAAGGTTGTAAGGAAATAGTAGATGCTAAAAATTTGATTATACCTATAACAAATTCTTATGGATATGATTACGAATACATGTTCAAGGACTGTTCAAATTTGGTTTACGCCCCGGAGACGCCGATCCCATGCAAGAATTACGCCAAATATGCTTTCTATCAGTGTTTTAAGGGCTGTTCTAAGCTTAAGAGCGGTTTCAGGAACAAGTTTGAGAGTATTGGCGATTTCTGCTGTAAGGAGATGTATTCAGGATGTTCATCTATTGAGAAGGTTGATTCATTTGTATTGAGCGGTATTGGAAAGAACGCGATGGAAGAATGTTTCAAAGACTGTATTTCATTACAGATGGTTTCTGTTGATGTTAACGACGACCTCAAGGAAGCAAGTATGAAGAGCTGTTTTGAAGGATGCAGTTCATTGGATCCTATTGTTTCATTTGGGGTTGGGGTTATGTATAACGGAATAAACATAAATTCACTTAATATAGATAACGAAAGCTTATACAGATGTTTCAAGGGATGCAGTTCACTTAGCGGTTTTGGAACGATTAATATGGTTGAAGCTAAGGAAAGATGCTGTTATGAAATGTTTTACGGATGCAGTTCACTGGAAAGAATGACCGGAATAGGTTTCACTAGGGGTAAGGCAAATGCTAAGTATTCTATGTATGGAATGTTTGAGGGATGCAGTTCACTTATTAACGCCCCGGAACTTAAGATTTCTGATTTGAATTCTTTGACCGGAATATATGAAAGAATGTTTTACGGATGCAGTTCATTAAAGTATATCAAGGCACTTTTCTTAACGGATCCTATGTTACAATATCAGGGCCAGGAAGCTGTATATTGGCCATATACAAGAAATTGGGTTTACGGAGTGGCTGAGAGCGGAACATTTGTTCAATCGATAGACGCGGCTTGGTTCAGGAAGGGAGTAAATGCAATACCTGAAAGCTGGGTTGAAAATTCAGTAGTAAATATCATTGGAAGGATTACAAGTATAGTTTGCGACTATGACAAGGTTTCTATCCAATGCGACAATAACGACGCGATTTATTACAGGATTAATTCAGATGACGATGATGAAGGAAGCAATGTTAATTGGACACTTTACACGGGACCTTTTATTCTTAACAATAATGCTTGGGTATATGCAAAATGTTTGAGTTCAAGGGGGACATGGGGCGATACATATGGAAAGCTTATAGAGATTTCAGTACCTAAATTGGTATTCACACAGAGCGGAAATACGGTTACTATTTCTGTAGTAGAAGGTTATGTATATACCGATATAATTTACAGGATAAGCACCGATTCTGGAAGCACCTGGAGCGATTATACACATTACGACGGACCGGTTACCATAAACAAGAACACACTGTTTCAGGCTTATGGTTTGAAAACGAACGGATCAAATGGACCACAGAGCAGTTATGCGGCCGAATACAGTTTGGGTTTGGTTTCTATTTCATGCGACAATAATGTTGTTACACTTAGCGCCGATACTGTTGATAATTTCAACGCGGGAGGAAGCGGCGATCAGATGAAGATTCAGTACAGTATAGATAACGGGGAATGGACCGATTATGATCCTAGAATAAAGTTTGTAATTTCAAGTACATGCAATGTTAAGGCAAGGGTAGCTTATTACCACTTAGTATGGACATATGGGGACGAGACCGAGGCAACATGCTATTACGATGCTAGCGGCCAATCTTATGTATTGGAAGTACCTGTATTCAAGCAGAGATATGTTACACCGAGCGGTAATATCACCGGCAACCCTAATATAATTTACTGTGAGTACCCGGTTACATTGGCTAAAATGGCTGAAAGGGGAATAAAGATTATGTATAGGATGAATAACGGAGCTTGGAGACAATGGATATACAATACCGATTCTTACGCCGGAACTTATACCATAATTACAGAAAATACCACCATAGATACTTATGCTGTTATTGAAGCAGATAATGTTCAATCAAGCACTGTTTCTTATAATTTTGCTTATACTTCTGGTTATGAGGTAGTTACAGTACCTGATCCTGAAATTACTGTAATTACTATGTATAATTATGATTATGTATATGTTACATGTTCAGATTCAAGGGCGACATGTTTTGTTTCAGCGCCGGATACTGTTAATTTGAGCGGTTGGAGAGCGGTTAAGGCCGGAGACGGAATAAGCTTATACAATGCGGGCAATCCACATAGTTTTGTAATTAAGGCTTATGCTGCTATAGATACTTATCAATCAAATATAGTTTCCTATAACTATTCTGATTCAAGCAGTTATGACCCCGGCGATCCCGATACACAGTTACCGGCGCCGGTAATAAGATGTTCAAATAATATTGTTTCAATACAGAGTATAGTTCAGGACGCCGATATATTCTATTCATTTGACGATATTAACTATAATTTATATTTGGCCGGTTTTTCTATAAACAGTTCAAGGAATGTATATGCTTATATTGAGGTTTCTAATAGACAATCAAATAAGGCAATCACATGGGTTCAATATGAAGACCTTAATCCTATTACAGTACCGGTAGTTTCATGTGTTGAGAACTACATTACTATGAGCAATTCTACACAGAACAGTACAATTTACTACAGGTTGAATAATACAGGGGAATATGTTCAGTATGTTTCACCTATAGCGATAAATGCTGATACTATAGTAGAAGCTTATACAAGATACAATTCACAGGTTTCAAGCACTGTTACTGTTCAGTGTGTTTATGTTGATCCTAGTTCACAGGACTGGTTTACAATCAGTTGTACAAGGAGTGGTAAGGTTTCTGTTGGAATATATAAATTCTGGACTGGAGAAAACGACCATATTGACGTGATTTACGAGCTTAACGGAACAGGAGGAGTAAGACAGAATGTAAATATCAATACTGTATTTGATTTGGCTGTTGGAGATGTATTGAAGCTTAAGGTTTATACATATTCTTATGGAACACTTATGGGCGACCAATACCTTAAAATAGGACCTATTAGCGGTTATGATATAGATGCAGGTAATATCTATTTGTTTGATGTTTCTGAAAGGGCCGAATATATTTGCGGCGGTAAAATTACCGGACTTAAGGTTTCTATAGAAGGAGGAATGAATGCAAGATGGAGTTTGGAAGACTGTTTTGAATACGGGGCAAAGAACATAGTTTCTTATTCAAATGTTGATTTGGACGGACAGAGCGCGGATTATTACGGTTTTGGAACTTATATACCTATAGTAATACCTAATGACCCGACGATAGAGTTCAATAATGTTTCCAATCAGTTTACTGTTATAAACAATCAATCTGGAGTTTCTTCTTATTACATTTACGGAGCAGGAGCTGAATACGCCGGTTATGACGATTATACACTTTACACGGGGGCTGTTTCACTTAGCGCCAGCACAAGGGTATATGCTTACAGTAAATATGTTTACGGTAATGAGACGGTTTATTCAAATAAGGTTTCACTTTACTGTGAGGTAGTTACACCTAGAGTATTAGTACCGACTGTTTCTTATATATTGGACAAAGACGGTTATGATTTAATGGAAGTTACTGTTCACGATAATAATACCGGAGGAAATTACAACAATATCGAGTTTGAATACTACAATGTTAAATGGTTGGAGCTATATGATTATTATGTTTCACAGAACAATACACAGTTAAGATACAGATGGCTGAATGCAGAGACTAATAATAAATATCCTGGAGCTATGGTTTCAATGATTTATGACGGTAGTTACAGTTCATGGCCACAAGTAGGAGGGGTTTCTACAGGAGGAAATTTGTATAATATGATAGACAGGACCGGAAATACTGGTAATGACGATTTACTTTTCAGAAATGAAGTACCTGTTGGAGGAATTATAAAGGCCCGCGCCAGAGTATATGCGCCGGGAGATTCTGAAGCTGATGTAAACGGTTATATATATTCTAGTTGGGTTTCTGTTGAAATTGAAAATATCTAATACATATAGAAATTTTCCATAGAGTAAAATTTCTACTTTTTCTATGGAAAATTTCTATATTTATATATGATAGAGAATGGGGAAAATATATTTCTTTATTTCAAATGAAAAGGTTTTCAGAAGGTACTAAATTGACGATTCAGGTTATTTTATCAGTTATACTAATATTTGCAGGTTTAACTTTACTGTTTTTAGGTTTCTTTACCCCGCCACAAGGAGATATAAGTAATTCAGTATTAGTTGCTTATGGAGAAGTTTCTACATTTGCAGGGGCTTTAATTGGGGTTGACTACACCTATAAGTTCAGGACATATAAGTTGGACACCGATATAGAAATGGAAGAACGAAAGAGAAAATATACAGAGGAAGATAAAAATGGCGACATTGACAGATAATATAAATTCACTATTAAGGACAAAAAGTAAATTTGCTAATATATTGACCGATAATGAAGTACCTATACCGGCCACATTTGAAGAATACCCGGACGCAATGAAAGGACTGATTTCTGGAGAGAATACAGAGGCGCTTGAGCTTACTGAAGATATATTAGGAGAATAAGTATATAATCTTTAAGATTTAAGTATGAATATTATAGATGCTACAACACTTAATGTAAATATACCTAGTGAGTATATTACGGAGACGGAGCTTGCAGAGGTTATTTCTAATATGGTTTTATCAGAGGAGCAAATGGACACACTTTTTCCTATTACAAATACAAATGAAGATTAACAATATGATATACAATCAGTTAGGAACAACATTTACACTTGAATGGCCGGTTTATATAGAAGACGATACAGTTTTATCTGAATTGGATATTACTGTATATGTTTCATGCAGCAGATTCAAAAAGGAAATGGATATTACGGTAGAGGACAATACTGTAACATTTACGTTTCAGGGAACGGACCAAAAGGTTTGCGGGGAATACGATTTGATTCTGTATATAAATGAAGGAAAGGCCGATCAGGTTATATTGAAGAACAAAAAAGTATTTAAGTTATACAGGTAATGAAATACACAACACCATATAAAGTTTTATCAGGGGACGTTTCTTCAGAAAATGAGAATATTCAATCTGGAGAAGTTTCTTTTAATACTGAAGAGATTCTATCTGGTAACACTAATACAGAGACATATAAATGGAGCAATTACGATGACACCAAAATTAAAGAAAGGATTTCACTGCTTGAAGGGGAAGTTGATGATTTGAGCAGGGCCGATGAAGGATTCAACAGAAGGCTTACTTTAATTGAAGGTTCATATGCTAAAAAGACTGAGGTTCAATCACTTGAAAGAAGAGTAACTAGACTGGAGACGGATCCGGTTGGACTTAACAACGAGCAGATGGACAATATATTTGATTAGATTCTAAAAATATTTAATAATAAAAAATGGCTAATACACCTACACTTTATGATAATTTCGAGAGAGTAAAAGACTGGAGTATTGAGAAATTTGCGGACAAAGAGCAGCTTGCTTATTCACTTGCGGACGTTGCTTTTTCAGGAGAGTATTCTGATTTATCTAATACACCGGATTTAAGTATATATACAACTTATGCTTATGTAACATCTTATGTTGCAGGAGCTATCGCTGAAATACCTAGTACAGATTTAAGTGATTACACGACATATGCTTATGTAACATCTTATGTTTCAGGGGCTATCGCCGATTTAGTTGGATCGGCGCCGGGCACACTTGATACACTTAAGGAGCTTGCCGACGCACTTGGAGACGATCCAAATTTTGCTACAACTATTTCATATGAGCTTGGTACAAAAGCTAATATTTCAGACGTTTATAGTAAGACAGATATTCAGAGCATGAGCTATGTTTCTACTTCTGTATTGAGTGGATGCGGCTATATCACTTCAATTCCTAGTGAGTATGTAACTGATTCAGAATTAAGTGCTTGCGGATACATTTCTTCTATTCCTTCAGAGTACATTACAGAGACCGAGCTTTCAGCTTGCGGATATGCAACTGCTTTAACACAGGAGCAAATGAATACACTTTTCCCAATTTCAAATTCTTAAAAATATTTAAAAATGAAAAATGCCAAATCAGACACTTTATGATAATTTTAGTCAAGTAAGACAATATATAGATCAGGAAAAACCTGATTTGAGCAGCTATGTAACAAAGACGGAGTTAAGTAATTGCGGATATTTGACAAGTATACCTGTAAAGTATCCAACATTAACCGGTTTTACTATACCTACAGGAGCTACAGAAATTAAATTTAGAAGTGGTGGATTAGGAATAGATAATACTACTTATGATTTATTTCCATCAACAATAACATATTCTTCTGCTGCATTACAAAGTAATAGAGCTTGGGTTGGTATGGGTACATTGAAGAACTATGTTGATGGTAGAATTTCTGAGATTGAATCTTCTTATGCAACTACTACTTATGTTGCTGATTATGTTGCAGAGCATGGCGGGGGTGAAGTAACTTATTCTTATTTAAGTGATAATTATCTTCAACTTGCTGGTGGTACAATCAAAGGAACTACATACATTAAGTCAGGAACATATTTATATTTAGGCACAGATAGACCTTGGAAATTATATGGGACCGGTGGTGGTTCTGGTGAATCAGTTGTTCTTCAAAACCAAGTTGATGGAAAACATTTCTATATCAAAGATATTAATTATAATAATATAGTTGATATACACAATAATCTTACTGGGTCAGGTTTTGTAAAATTTAGTTATAATGTTAATACTTATACAAATAATATTGTACCTAATGAAAATAATACTTATACTTTAGGAACATCAAGTGTTTTATTCAGTAATGTATATTCCAAGAATATTAATGTAGATAGTTCAATCAAATTATGGCAGGCAAATACCAATGAGATGGACATTAACCTAAGTAATACTACTTATTACTTCTTCAATAATGAAAGGTTTGCTCCTTCAACGGCCGCTAATCATAACAAGCTTGATTTAGGAAAGAGTGACAGAAGCTGGAAGACCACATATACACAGTCATTATACCTTAACAGCTATAATATAGTAGATACTATTAACGGTATATTCTCATATGATACTTCAACAGGTACATTAACTATTACAACTATATCATAATCAATAAGTTATGAATTTAACAATAGACAGTAATGTTCAGAATATAATATTTAACGGTAATGACGTACAGAAGCTTGTTTTCAATGGGGTGGAGGTATGGAGCAAATCAAATCCTGATCCTTATTTACAACAATATTTCTGTATGGAGGTTTTGGATTCTGGATATATATGGTTTATGACTTCAGGAAGCTCTTCAAAAAGGACATGGTATTATAGAAAGAATAATGCTACAACATGGAGTAGTGTTCAGGAGAATACTGGTTGGAGTTCATCAACTTCAAATAAAATAACTGTAACTGCTGGTGATAAAGTATATCTTAAAATGAATAGTCCATATTCCTGGAGTAACAGAAATTATAGTTATCATCACTGGATATATTCATATAATGTAAGATATAATTTATCTGGTAATATTATGAGTATAATTTATGGAGATAATTTCCTTAATTATTCTTCGATGCCAGCTAATGAGACTTATTTCTTTGAATTTATGTTTTTAGAGTCTTATTCAAAATCAAATAGTTTACTTATTTCTGCAGAAAATTTAAGATTACCTGCAACTGAATTAACAGTAGGTTGTTATGCAAATATGTTCTATAAATGTAATGCAATGACTATTGGACCTACAATATTACCTGCAACTACTTTACAGAATTACTGCTATTCGGCAATGTTTGCTGAATGTACTAGTTTAACCAAAGCGCCAATATTACCTGCAACTACTTTAGTATCAGGCTGTTATGATTCAATGTTCGCTAATAATACTTCTTTACAGTATATTAAAGCAATGTTTACTACAGATCCTGGTGGAGAACAATATAACGGACCTTGCGCTGTTTGGGTAATAAATGTTCCTAGTGGGGGTACTTTCGTTAAGAATTCTAATGCTACATGGAATAGAACGGGTGCAAATGCTGTTCCTTCAGGATGGACTATTGAATATGCTTAAATTACACATATATAACATAAAAATATCTATATTAATATAATGGCAAAATTAACAATGTATTTCGATTCTCTTGAAGATATGAGAGCTTATTTTACTTCTGGAAGAGTTGGCAGCATGTATTTAGTATATGTAAAGGATGCTAATGACAATTATGTATTATATACTGCTGATAACAATCTTGAAGGTGTTATGAAAGAATATGGCGGCTATATTGACAGCCCGGAAGAGGTTGAAGAAAAAGAGGAAGAGCTTGATTTATCTGAAGATATTCTCAATGGCGACAAGGATCCTGAATAAGGATTACTAAAATTTTTTAGAAACTACAAATAAATATATCGATATATAAAAATGGCAGATTTGATTACAAACTTACAATCAATCTATAATACAAAATTACAGATTAAGGAAGCTATAGGTACAGATTCTGATATATTTGCTGATTATCCTGCTTATATTTCTGCTATGGGCGACGAAGGATACGCTTACGTTACCACTAACGGCGACCACTCAGTAAACGGTTATGCTTATGTTAATGTAAATGTTCCGGGGGCCACAGAATATGACCAT
>Ga0265299_10000730_pt1 | contig 39992 bp, 61 predicted proteins | sample AusTroGonzalo_MG_4_FD_193485 | JGI IMG/M metagenome (GOLD analysis project Ga0265299, IMG submission 193485) | Bovine rumen microbial communities from tropical cattle in Woodstock, Queensland, Australia - Gonzalo_02 | ecosystem: Host-associated > Mammals > Digestive system > Stomach > Rumen ...
ATCTCTGCGTTAGTTCCAACTAAACTAAGGACATTGTAGTATGCATTGTAGCAGTCTTGCAATCTGCGGATACGTGTTTCGAGAGTTATCATATCATTAAACAGACATGCAACTATCCTATACGCTTCTGCATCTCCTTTCGGTAAATCAGATGGATTCTTGTCATTTTTCCGACCCATCTTATCTAAGGTAAGTGTTATCTTACCATTCAATTCTATGAGTGACATATGCGTTTCATGTATGCGGAACATATTTGCCCACATTTTATCTGCAATCTTTTCACAATACTCTGCATATTCCTTTGATACCTCATGCATCATTTCTCATCACCCTTCTCATAAAGCACAATCTTACAACACAGCTGGTCAGCATACTTAGAAAGAAGTTTTGCATCCTCTTTATTGCATCCTAACGCAATGTCACAGAAATCTGATATCGTGGTTATCTGCCCTAAATAGAATATTTTATCTTCTTTCTGACCACCTGTTCTCTCAACGAAGCATCTGTAGCATGTATCCATATATCTCATTCCAAGGTCTGCGATAATCTTGCTAACGTTGTTCTTCTGCTCTTCGGAAATCATTTCTTATCTCCCTTTATTACTTCGACCACAAGGTCATGCACATGCTTGCGTACTTCAGTCAGTTCATCGTCAGTCATGTTGAATGCATTCTCACAGCATATTCCTATGCCGACAATGACTCCGACAATATACGATGGATTCTTGTTGTTGTTTATAGCATTGTCCTCACAATCGTATTTGTACATTCTATCCATTAACTCAATAGCAAAATCCTTTGGGAATACTACTGGCGTTATATATCTTACTGGTTTCTTATCTTTCATAACAATCTCTCCATCAACATAAATCAATTATCCCAGTGAAATCATTATACTTCACTCGTATTGGTTTTACTGGGTTGCCAAGCATCTTAAGCAACTCTTCATACAGTCTGCTGGTTACCTGTATCATGTCAAGATCTGGATACTTGTATTCGATATCTCTATTCGCATCGCATATTAAGTTCGGGCATGCATAGTTTGTCCACGTAAACACATTGTTCACGGAAACATCATCCTCGATAAATACTGCCCAGACTAAATGCTCTCCCTTTGGGAGTTTCTGTAACACTGCATAGTAATCATATGTCATGTATAATCAGCCCATTCTTCTTGGTCAACATATCTGTTAACAAATATGTCGAGCCTTTTCTCTGCTCTTCTAAGTTGTTCGCGTATCGTTCTAAGGTCATCTATGGAGTAGATGTGCTCGTCGGAATAATCCTCAGACCGAATATCAACATAATATTTGCTAAGTCGTGCACACGTCATATGCAAATTAAGTGACAACTTAACAATCTGTTTGATGGTTTTGTCTCTAACCTTCTTTCCCATTTATCTCACCCACCTAATTTCAGTGCCATCATCATATTTCTTAATACATGGGAAGTCTAACTCTGGAGGTGGTCTTTTAACAATCTTTATACGACCATCAATAAACCTGCATTTAATTGTAGACTCATGCCTATGAATTATTGCATATGTCAAGTTATCCCAGTAAAGATAATTGTTTATCGGGGACTTGACAACTCCACAGATAAACACATCAAATATATCCATTGGCATAATAAGCACAGTGTCATCATTTTTACGCCCATAAACATAAACCCACCCGTTTGGGAACAACTCATCCCCCTCAGATAATTTCGCACCAAACCTTTCAAATTTAATCTGTCCAGATTTGTAGTCCATAAGGTCTGTCTCGCTAATTATTTTCTTAATCATATCCATGGCGCAGATACAATCATCGCAATCTATGTACATTGCAAGTTCAAGTTTCTTATTTGAGAAATTGTATCGCACATACATTCGATCTGTTATATCATCAATTATCATTCTCCATCTTCCTCCTCTTTAGGTGCTATATCCTTATCCATGTATGGTGCAAACAAACATTGAATCCTATATGTCACATGGTCAAATACATGCATACAATGGTATGGTTTCTCATATCTGTCATCAGCATACATTCTTGCAATACCTATCATGGCTGCTACAGCACGTGTTTTTTGTTCAACTGTCATATGTTGTTGGTGAGCAACTGTATAGTATGCGTCATCGATTAATTGTTCTACAAATTTCCATTTGTTAGTTATGCTGTATGTCATATTCCACCTCCTCAGATTTGAATGGTAATTTATCAACACCACCAAACAACTCATGGTTGTATTCAATTTGTTCGTATGCAAGACCTAAGTGTATGTAGAATGCTATCAACAAATCACGATCTAATTTATTCAGTTTTATACAATCCTCTAATGTTCCAAGTCTGATATTGAAGAACTTCATAGTGGTTTGTAGCTTGTGAAGTGTATCCAACATATTCTCTTTAATCTGGTCATTGTTTAGTCTTGACATTGTTATCATCCCAATCATTTTCATCTACCCATATGTGGTGTAGAATGGTACACAGTTCTGGCTTACAATCTTCAAGGCAGAACTTGTATCTATCAACCACTGTATTGATATACTCATCAGATAATGTTCGTGTACCAAATCCATCTTCTTCATTGGCAAGGACATCTCTCAAGACTTTAAACAGATAATCATATGCATCTGTCATTATACCACAGCCTTGTCAAGTTCATGGTACTTCTCTTTAATCAACTCAAATGCTTGATACAGTGCTCTCGCTTGAGTATCCAGCCATTCTTCTCTTGAGTTTGGTTTTCTGACTGACCCATTCGTGCGGGTAACTTTCTTCAATTCCGATGGAGAACACAGTAATTTTGCTATTTCGGAATCATAGATTAATGCACATCCTCCCCATGAATACTCCTTCCAATCTATTGCTCCGTTCAGCAATTTTTTCTCAAACTGTTTAATATCTGGAACGTACACTTCGCTGAAGTCTTGCTTATCATATATCAAATCCATTGCGTATTGCCGAACTCCCTTACTCCATGCAGAGCGGGCTTTGTGTTTTTGTACACTCTTATATAACTGCTCATAAGTAACCATCTATCTCACCATCTTAACTCCATAAGTAGTCTTAGCATCGCCGACTCTCTCAAGCACATTGTTGACATCATCATCACCTAAGTACTTGCGTACATCTGCGATGGTAATCTTCTCACCTGCATTCTTAACATTGTCAAGATACTTATCATGGAGTACCTTTCTGATATTATCCACAACGTTCTCATAGACCTGCGGATACATAGCGTGCAGTCTGGCACTGTTAACCGAACGGTTAGGCAACTTAACTGTCTTAACCAGTTCAAAATTATCTGTGCGTTCAATGTTGCGTTCATCAATCTCTTTGATTAAGTCTGCTTCCTTGCTTCTCAACTCCACAATCTCATCGCTGAGTTGGTTAATCTTCTTTTGAGTCTCGTATAAGTCTCCAAGTATATCGTACATGTTTACACCTCTGGTAAATCTTCATCTGCTCTCACTGCATACAGTTTGCTATTCTTTATTGTGAATCTGATTGGTCTGTACATCTCACCTTTAAGGTCGTCGATGTTAATGTTCTCATCACCAACCTCAATCAGCTTCAACATTTCTGGATGTGGCTTTCTGTGTAAATCTCTCCATGCCCTGTCGTAGTTGTTGTACATTTTCAATGCTACAAAGTTTCCACTATCTACTGGGCTTTCTTCCATAATCAGATAATAAAATCTTGTCATTTTAATAACCTCACTTTACCAGCCTTTGGCTCGTACATTTCACCAGCGGCAATCATCGCCTGCTTAGTCTCTTCGAGTCTGTCAGTCTGGACTCCTTTACTCTCTAATGCATTCACTACTGCTTCCCAGTCTGCCGTGTTAAACTCGTTAGCCATCTCTTCTATGGTTGTTCGTATCAATACCATACGACCTCTTTGTGATGTGGATACAGAATTAACTATCCTATCGATATCAACTTCCCCAGTCTCTGGGTCTTTTGCTATCTCAGATAACGATGCTTCTACCACATTAATAACCCTACCAACATCCTCTTCCGTATAAACGTCGGACAGTCTTACACGTGCACTTGCTTCAGCAAGTCTTGTCAGTGCTTCAAACTGTCTTGCAGTTATCGGTAATGCTGTAGTATCTTTATACCTCTTGCGAGTCTCGACGTAGTACTCTCTTAGTTTTTCCATAGCTTTCTCCGTTGGTTTAGGAAACACATTCTGCTTTGCGTACGCAATATATTTCACAACCAACTCAACGTCAAGCCCACTGCTTACCTCACCATATCTGGAATCAAAAATATGATTGGCTACGTGACTATCTCGTTCAGAGTTTGGAACGTCACGCAGTAACATAATAATATCAAACCTCGATATAAGCGATGGCGGTAAATTTATCTGGTCAGTTATCGTTTGGTAATCATCAAACCTACCAAGCTTCGGATTAGCTATTGCCAACACTGAGCATCTGGTTTTCAATGTCGCTACGATACCTGCTTTGGCTATCGTAACTTCCTGCTGTTCCATAGCTTCATGTAATGCGCTACGGTTTTCGTCGTTCATTTTGTCGAACTCATCTATAGTTACGTGCCCTTTGTCTGCAAGAACTAATGCTCCTGCCTGTAGCATCCACTCCCCGTTACCTATGGTATCACGGACTGCCGATGCCGTCAGACCTGCGGCACTGTTACCCTTACCAGAAGTCCAGATACCTCGTGGACTCATCTGTGTAACGTACCGACCAATCTGACTCTTCGCAACTCCGGGCTCGCCTATAATTAGTACGTGGATATCACCTCGTAAATGTTCATACTGCCTTTCCACAGCAACTCCACCGAACATCTGAAGAACTAATGCAAGTTTCAGAAGATTCATGCCGTAGATGCTTGGTGCAACAGCGTTCGTAAGTCGTTCATAGATGTTCTTGTCCTCAGACATTGCAGCTATGCGTTCAATGTCCTCATCGGTAATCTCTATACTATGGTAATCTATCTGGTCACGCTTGAAAGTACTACCATACATGCGCCGCCTAAATATCTGGGTGGTATCATTCTTTGACCACCTAAACACTTCGCCAGTCATGATGATACGGTCGCCTGCATTTATCTGACCTACTAAATCACCATAGAGTTCTACAACTATACTGCGTGGCTCTTCTCCAGTCTCTAACGACTCGTGTAACTCTTGGATAGATATGTATTGCACATCCTCATACTCCGAGCGTTCTGGTACTAACTCAAATGCCTTACGTTCACAGCTTGGGCATTGATATGGTGTCTGGATACTCGACGCACTTCTCTCTTGTTCCTTGAGTACTATCTGACCACAACTCCTGCACCTAAACGCACCCACTTTAAGTCGTAAGTTCTCTTCAGTGCTTTGCTTAACGATACCTTCAATGGAAATCAGTTTACCGATATCAGAATCTCTTATGTTGCGTATCAACGTCGTTCGATTCACACCAGTAAATCTAACCTCCAACTTGTCAACGACCGCAGAAGTAATGTTCTCATCGTCATCACCATAGAAGTTAAACAGATTGGAATACACAAGCCCATCACGTGCGTATGTTGTAGCCATGCGGGGACTGTTCATGCACATGTCTGCGAGCTTTAATCCATCGTTGCCTGCCTTAGCAACGTCGTTAATATCTATCGTAACCGACCTTGTATTTTCAGTCAACGACCCCAAGTCTTTTCTGCGGTTGACAAAGTACTTAGCCCACATTCCAGCGTAGTCAGTAACCATAGTTCACTCCCGACAATAATTAACAATCGATTCAACAGTCAATCCATTCTTGGATACAAGTAAACTAACCATGTATCCTATATCCTCGACCGTTCTATCGATATCCATATCGTCTATTCTCATGCGTAAGGATATTCCCTTGCGTTTGATAACCATATACTCTTCATCTATTGTCGGGTGAGTCTCCCATCCAACAGCACCAAACACTCTCACCAGTCTGTCTTTATCAATGCTCTTGACTGGCACAAAGTAGTGTGCATATCCTGTCACACTCTTTAAGTTTGCTATGCCGTGAGTATTGTAGTGCTTACTAAACCACTGATACGCCACAGATATATGTTCAAACCCATCTTCAGTGAAGTGGTCTAAGATAAAGCTGGGCAGATTCATCTCAACGACCTTGACAATCATGTATGGCTCATCACCAACCCAGAATATGTCTCCTTCATTGCCTTTCCTGCCACGTCTAAACGTAACTGTTTTCTTACCTGCATCTATTAACGACGCAAACTCTGGGTCAAACTTTATCTCAACTATCATTCGTATCACCATTTGCATATTCAGCACACAAATCAAAGAAACAATCGTATAACTTGTGCTTTTGCTCTGGACTCAGCTTATGTCTTGTCGTGGATACAATCAAAGATACTGCCGAAACCAAGAAGAAGAGATATTGTCTCCCTTCTTGCTTTGCTTCTCTCATCATATCACATCTCGACTCTACAACCTCATCCAGATACGCTTTCATAACCATGTTATCACTCACTGATACGCATTTCCAGAACGCATAATGATTTCTCTTACGTCTTTAGCATCAACCCATATAGTCCATGACACCCAGTACGAATAACCTATTCGAGTTGGTATTCCTTTTCCAACTTCAAACCTACTCATACCACAATTAACATCAACATTGCTGTGCAGGTAATTAATAAGTTTATCACACTCTTCTTTGCTGTTCGTATAAACGACCGATACCATCTCATACGTAATATCTTCAACACGATGTTCACGACCCAAGTTTATTTGTGGAATTTCAATTACCTCAGTGCTGAACGTAAGACTTCCACCATCTGAACAATGGCTCTCAAGCTCCCACGCTCTTACCTTGTGGTAATTTTCTTTACCCAAATCATATCCTTTTACAACCTCATCTATTATTGCAGGTATCCCTGTCATGTTTGGTTTACCAAACTCAATCCGATGCTCTATATTCATCGCCACCATCCTCTTCAACGTGCAGAAGTTTCTTTAATGACTCATGTGTTATCCATAACAAGCACTGAATGTTTGTCTGCTTGCCAGTGTGTACTACTTCAAGATGCTTTGTACTCTTACTCTCACCTATTAACTGGAGTAACTGTTGTGCTACCTGCGGGAAATCATCACCAACATCAATCATATCTATTATAAGATACACTTCATCATCTTCAGTGGTATTCTCTGTATTCATGAACAGCCACCTAAAGTCGATTATATTAAATCTTGGGATGGTAAAGTCAAAGAGATATGAATCTCTCTTATAGATACGCATACGAAAGTCATCGATTATATCTGACTTGGTAAATATATCCATAAGTCTCTTGCACTCGTCGCTATCATACGTGGTATTGTAGACATTAACCTTGTACGTAATCTTCATGGGTCACACCTCAACTGGAGCTGGGATAAGTGTAGTCGTCGGGTACAGAATCTTGCTTGCGACATTGATAATCTTGTTACGCACGCTGTCAGACAGTTCATCGTCGTGCGATGCATACTCTGTCACTGCATTGTAAACAGACCATCTGTCAGTATCATAGTAATTCAGATTGGCTCTGCTAACTATGTTCTCGGCATGTACCTGCGCACCTATCACACCTGCGATGCCGACAATCATATCATCACGACTCTCATAAGCAAGCCTGCTATCCATTGCCGTAACGATAACTTCACCCAGTCTGCTCTGAACGTTCTCAATCATGCCGACAGTAAACCTGCTGATAGCATCCTCAATCTTACCAATCGACCCTACAGTGTGGTAGATACTAAAGTTCGTATCCTTAATCATCTCCGATACGCACATACCATTACTGCACACCTGCCTTACTAAGAATGCAGAGCCTTTGAAACTGCTGGTCTTATCGTATGAGTTAACCACCTGCGACCCTGTAAAGATGTTGCCAACCGCACTAATATCAGAGATTGGCTCGATGTCACTCATCAGATACCTTACCATGATGCCATCATTGTAGTTGTATAGTGCTCCCGCAACTTCATGACCCGACAATCTAATGCCCGCAGTCAAATCAGTAATCGCATCTGAATGCTGGATGATACGATATGTATCTGATACAACCGATGCAACCTCGCCTGTGCCCCTATTCAGAACACCACGTTTATTCTGCACTTCAATCAAATCTTCCTGCTCAGTATCATGTGCATATATAGGCACAAGTTCTGCCGTATCCAAATAGCCTGCAAGAGATTCTAACTCGTTCACTGAATCAAAATGGATTGCTCCATTACCATTCAAAAATTTGTTTCGCATTATGTCTGTCATGTTTATTTCCTCGATAATTCAAACAACTCTCTACCATACTTCGCAACGTGCTGAACAAACAATCCCAGTTCATCATCAGTTGCTTCTGGATGTGCTGTCAGAAACGCCGCCACAACTTTCTGGCAATGCTGTTCGCGTATGCTATCATCTTTACTCATAGGACTTGCTCCCTCTCCAGTGTTTACCGGCGCACTCATTGGCTCTCCTCCATCTTTCTTGATGAACTTGATGAAGTGTACCCCATCCTGCACGCCGTATGAATACTCAACAGAATCCCCAACACCAATCTTATAATTAGGTGGGTATCCTACCATAGACTTAGCACCGTTGGCTAAATACTTGCCCGATGCCGTTGTGTATGGCGTAACATAACTGTACTCTTTTCCATTAATCGTGACTGTACTATCAGTCATATTGGTAACGTATCCATTCATAATCTGGTCTCCGTGTATTCGCATTCTAAAACCTCAACAAATCCAGCGTGCTCTGGAATAGCATTAGTTCTATCCCCTTCTGGATACTTCATAACTGCACGTAATACAGGAACAGTCGAACGCTTAACCAAAGCACTCAACAAATCTACTGGTAACACAGCCATGATTGCTATAGTATCATCTATACAGTGGTCTAAAATGTCATCCACTTTGGTTATAGACTCTGAAATCATTACGATATGCAAAGGCTTACCATACATACTCTCCAGTTCTTTACGCTGTGAGTCTAATGGTTTATGCCTTGATACCCATAACACATTTTTTACCATGTTTTTATCACTTTCCATCTGTCTTATATCCTCATACAATGCACAGATACACTGTAATCATTGGAATAAAATACGTGGTTAGGTATGACCCCTTTATATGCATAACATATGTGCTTATATAGTACATGTGTATCATAAAAACCACGTAATTTTTTCTTTAATTGGTATTTCCTCCAATTTTTCTCGGGTAAATTGCAAATTCCTCTTCGGTTTGTGCTTATTTCCAGTGGAAAAAATCAAACTTTTTTATGCTTTCTCCGATTGTAAATCCGAGCATTTTTTCTCGATGAAGTTTTCAAAAGAAGCCCAATTTGCAGACCTCCCTATTGCCTATCAATAGCCCGTGTGTGCTTAGCACTCTATGATGGTCGAGTCTTTATCACGCATCATCTGGATTAGTTCTTTCATCTCCTTGATGGCTTCATCGGTTGGGTACTGTCCCTTCTCCCACCACTTGATTACGTCACGTACTTTGTTGCATTTTGCATCTAATCTCATGTCCTCACATCCACACAGACCAGTTGTTTATGTACCAATACTCGATTGCTTCAATAATCCTGTGCATCATCTTCATCCACTCCGTAAAGCTCTTCGTACATTTCGTATGCATCCCATATGTCTATGTCAAACTCTTCAATCCATTTATCTATGATAACTTGCTTCGATAGCATCTTGCATCATTCCTTAAACCATGTGTAAAAAAGATGGGTTTGTTTATGGTCTCCTCATTTTTTCCGCGAGGTCAGGGTAAACCTGCGTGAACAGTGCACACGTGTAGCGCTTGCTTTCGTGAATCATCTGGAGAACTTCATGCATCAGTTCATCAAACAGTTCTTGTGGCAGTGTCCGGTCACAGTAGAATGCATCAGCCATGTCCGCTATAACAGATTCATACTCCCGCGTGCGTGTTGCGGATATTTCCAGCTTGGCTTCTGGGTGGTCGTAGTTCCTGTCGAGAAGTGCCTGGTATGACTGGTCGAGAGTGTCAAGCCTATACGCAAAGCCTTCATATGTGTTGTTGCCCGGATTCATAGTATCACCAATAAAAAAAATAACTTGGGTTAGTAGTATTCTACCCAAGTTTCCCCGTCGCACTCAATCGAGTTGTTGACAGTGTCCCTGTATAACTCGTTGAACTCTTCTAAGGTTAACCCGTGTTCTTTCATCATATGAAGTTTGATCTGGTTAGTGACTAAGGATCTTTCCTTTCCGCGCGCGGTATAATCACAGGTTACGATCGGGCATTTCGCGTGAAAGTGTCCACAAATCTTCTTCCTTTGTCCTGTCGAGGTTGATGGCGCGCGGTTCTTTGTCAGTGTCTTAAGAAGATCCTTTTCGATCATAGTTGTCTTAATGTCTGTCAAGAGTGTCTCAATCTCTTTGAGTCTGTCATCTTGTTCTTTGTAGTAGTCAAGGACTTCGATGATCTTCTTTGTGTTGTCCTCACTTATGTCGAGGACTTTACACGCGGCTTTAATGTCTAAGTTAGGGTTACTCACTTTCATTGACTGTATCAATGTGTATTGAGGTATTTCGGACAAGTTGATCTTTGTTGTCGTGACTTCATACCTTACGATTGTGTCTAAGGTTGTCTTAAGGGTCGTGACAACATCCTTATAAGTTGTCGGGTTGTTCTCGTTCGATACGTTCTTTGAGTTGTCTTTGTTGTCTGTCATGTTGTCTCACTTCTTTGTGTTGTCCGCGCGGTTGTCAACTTGGTCAAGTTGTCCGCGCTTACCTAATTCTATCTTTTTTCAAGTATATAAAGATACCGTTTTAATCGAAGGGAGATTCAAGCGTATTTTTCGAATCTAAGCGATTTACGCCGGAATTCGTCAACTAACGAAAGGAAAAAAGAAGCTCAATTTGAGCTTTTTGAGGGCGGCTCGTATAGGGCTTGGTTTTCAAAAAGAAGCTCAAATTATTTTTATTGCGCTGGTTTATATATTATCCACCGATATTATCTACGTCATATGTCGTATTCGACACCAAGTGAACTTGCCTTCGACAGTTGCCGTATTCGTCGATTGACGAACTGGTTTTCGACAGAGGTATACTACCTCATCCCCCAAACAAAAATTTTGAATTTTGGCTTTACCGTATAGACCAGCCATCGTCATTGCACACAAGGCGGTGGTCTCTCTTAAGATACCTTGTCACGGTACGCCTTATCGTTCCCAAGTACTGTGCCATCTCGGTCGTAGTTACCTTGCCTTTAAGTGAGATGTAATCATAAGTCACTGCTCGTATGAAGTCCTCCATCCCGATGACTGACACTTTCTTTTCTGGTATAGGTATGTCGTACGCAAGTCTGAACTTTGTTTCGTTACCGAAGTTTCCGACAACAAAACTCTCTGGGTAATCGCGTAGAAGATACTCTATCTTGCGTGTACTCAATCCCGTTGCTTTCGCTATTTCTGGAATCGTCAAAAACTTGTTTCCGTTCCTTGCGAATGCCCACTCAACAGCTCTCTGGTATTTCATGACTAATACTCTACTCATAAGTATATATACTTCTCGTTTCGTAAGTGTGCTAATGTTTTTATCGTTATGGGTATCATTACTTATATATGCCACCAAATACTTTGGGAATACGGACTAATGCGATTTGTAACGTCAAATGTCCTAACTGGTCTATATGCCCAATGAAAGACCTTGCCCTTGTGAAGAAGAACGGCAGAGGGCAGGCTAAGTGTGCACTACGAGACAAACCGCAACACATACTTGACTCGTTTGAAAACATCTACCTCAAACCAATGGATGAAGGTATCATCTCCGAACTGCGACGGTACATGATGTTACTCTCCATGAAAGCTGGCAGACCTACGGCAGAAATCTCCGACCTCAAAGATGCTGTTGATGCACTCGTTAAAATCTATAAGAGTACATGCATCGACAACAGGAAACTTGGCGGCGGAAACACAATCACGTTCAATGTCAAGGTAATCAACCAGCGACCGATGAAAGAGATTAAAGAGATTACCATAGAAGAATTACCAGACCCTAACTCTTAAATGCTATTGGTTACTATAGTATTGTATGGAAAACGAAGTAGAAAGCTGTCTCACGTGCCGTTACGGCAGAGATGTGAGAGATGGAAGAATCAATTGTAGAAGGTATCCAACATATGTCAGTAGAAAATACAAAGACTGGTGCGGAGAATACATCGTTAAAGATGGTGAAAACCAGACTAACAAACGTACCAATAGGCGAACTAAAGCCATATCCGAAAAACCCGAAGAAGAACACTAAAAAATCCGTCGATGCAGTAGCCGCGTCGATTAAAGAACTTGGCTACCTTAAAACCAGTATCACTGTTGATGAAGATATGGTGCTCTTAACAGGGCACACAACTCTCAAAGCATTACAGAAACTCGGTTACAAGACCGTTCCAGAAGTTGATATTATACGTGGTCTCACTGAAGATGAGAAAACACTGTACCGCATAAACGACAACAAACTTGGAACGATTGATGAATGGGATAAGAAAGTCCTCGCCGAACTGTACGCCACCTTAGACAACGAGTTGAAAGACGTATCTGGATTCACTGATGAAGATTTCGAGGAAGAGCCACAAGAGTTGCAGGAATCAGCCGACGACGAAAGAACGGTCAAAGCTGGCGACATCTGGAAACTCGGAAGGCACACTCTTTTTTGCGGCAGTTCAACCGACCCAGAATCATATTCAAACTTACCAGAGTTCACATTCATTCTTACCGACCCCCCATATGGGATTAATGTAGTCAAAGGCAACCACATTGGTGGAGAAGGACTTCTTAAGTTTACATCCGCAATCACACACAAAAGCAACGCACGAACGCTCAAATCAAAAAAGACCAGAGTATCTGATTTTAAAGAAGTTCTTAACGACGACAACACAGATGCAGCCAGAGCATTCTATGAACTCCACAAAGACAAGAAGATGATTCTCTTTGGTGGTAACTACTACACAGACTTTGTACCTGTATCCCGTTGCTGGATAGTATGGAACAAACATACCACAGGGAACTTCTCTGACGCTGAACTTGCATGGACTAACTTTGACGCAGTAGTAAGATTGTATGACTGGACGTGGAACGGAGTATCCCGTGAAGGCAACCGTAACGAAGAAGGAACAAAGAGAGTACACCCAAGTCAGAAACCAGTAGGTCTCATGAAGAAGATACTGGAAGATTTCACTGAAGAGAACGAAGTTGTTCTCGATGGCTTTGGTGGTAGCGGCTCTACACTAATCGCATGTGAAGCAACAAACAGAACGTGTGTATGTATTGAGATGGATGCAGACTACTGTAAGGACATAATCAACAGATACGAACAATACACTGGAGATACAGCCCACAAATGGAAATCGAAATAGAACTGTTACCTAAACAACAAGAGATACTCCAAGACCCGCACAGGTTTAAAGTACTCTCATGTGGACGACGTTTCGGCAAGACAGAATACTGTGCAACCGAACATATTCTGAAAGCGTTCGCTGGTGCGCCAAACTCCGTACAGTGGATGGTAGCTCCGACCTACACACTCTCCAGAATCATGTGGCGTAAACTGAAAAGGATTCTCCAAAAGTGTAACCTGCAAGAATACGTCACGGATATTAAAGAAGGAGAACTCTACATAACACTCGTTAACGGCACAACCATATGGTGTAAGTCCGCAGACAACCCATCCAACCTCGTCGGAGAAGGATTGACCCACGTATCTCTTGACGAGTTCGGCATCATGAGACCTGACGCATGGTTTGAATCAATCAGACCAACGCTGATGGAGAATGTAGGCACTGCAACATTTATAGGCACGCCTAAAGGGAAAAACCATTTCTATGACTTGTTCTGTAAAGACGACCCGAACTGGGTTTCTTACAATTATACTTCGCATGACAACCCGCTTATTACAGATAAGGAATTGAAAGACCTTGCACAAGATATGCCAGAGTTCCTATATCGACAGGAAATTCTTGCAGAGTTCCTTGACGAAGGTGGCGATGTATTCAGACAATACACTCGCATGGTTACTGAAGTTGAACAGCCAGACTATAACGACTTTGTTGTCTTTGGTGTGGACTTAGGTAAACTCAACGACTTTACAGTAATCGTCGGATACAGTACCTCAACATGGAAACCGATATACTACGACCGATTCAACAAAATAGACTGGGAATACCAGATTAATAGAATATCTGAAGTCTGTAGCAAATTCCCAAACCATATAATATACATTGATAGTTCTGGAGTAGGTGAGCCATTATACGATGCACTCAAGAAACAGAACTTGCTCGTACGTGCAGTAACAATATCGTCTGGTAAAAAGATTAACACCGTCGTGCAGGGTACAGTAAAACACACAGTTCCAAAGTATATCCTTGTGCAGAGACTTGCAGTTGATATCGAGATTGGAAAGTTCTACATACCAAACGATAAGAACTGCGTTAATGAATTTGGATGGTACTCATACAACATAACCCCAGCAGGTAATGTTACCTATTCAGCACCCGTAGGTAAAAACGATGATTGCGTAATGGCGTGTGCATTGGCATGCTTCGGTCTTGAGCAAAACACGACAGTAATTGGCGGATTGGTTACTGACCTTGAGTTCAGACAGACAGAAGATACAATTAAACTATATGACGATGATATATCTGATTATGATTCCGACGTGTTTGACTGGGGGGATGATTACTAAATGTTAGATAAAATCATTGGAGCATTCAAAAAACCAGAGCCACAAATAAACAAATCATACGACCCGACACTACAAACACTTGCTCTTTTTGGAAACATACCAGAAGAGCATTCAGCATACGATGACGTACGCATTGTCGGAGAGAAGGACATTGACGATACAGATGGAATGAGACGTGCCATCTCATCAATCAACAACTACTACAATGTACTTGGTATATTCCGTGCTGGTTTCGACAAAGGAATGAATGACAAGTTAGCTAACCATCCGTTCTTTGTCATGATTGAAAAATCCATCATGGATTACATATCCACAATTGAATACAACATTGTCGATGTCAAAACTGGTGAAGATGTCAAGTCCGCTAAAAAGTTCATTGACAGACCAAACCCGCAGAGTTCATTCTCCGATATACTCAAACCAATGATACGTGACTTAATCCGTTACGATGCTGGAGTCTGGGTAAAAACGTTCAACAAAGGCGGATACCTTGTAGAGATAAAACCATACTTAGGTACTGAGTTCTGGATAGAGCCAGACAGAGTACTAATGGAGATGACAGGACAGTACGGAGTCAACTTCACAGGATTCTGGACTCACGGATATGTCAAACGATTCTGGCAAAGGTCAGTAGTTGGTATCTATATCCCATACCACCCGCAAGAGATTTGCTACTTCATGTTGTATCCAAAGAGCGATGATGTCTATGGTACGGACTTCTTATCCAAGTTCCGTTCATATTTCCAGTTCCTCATTGACTCGACGAAAGCAGCAGGTACAGCTTTCCACAACAACCTTGTACCGTCAATGGTACTGACACACCCAGAGATAAACACTACACAGCAGTTACTCTCACGTGTTGCGGAGATTGAATCACATAACAAAGGCACATCCAGATTTGGAAACGTACTTCATTTATTGGCTGGTGAATCCGCACAGTCAATCTCGAACAGTTTACTTGATATGCAGTGGTTAGAAGGTCAGAGATTTGTGGGTCAGTTAATCTGGGCTGCTTGGGGATTCCCATCATCAGAGTTCATTGACGGCGATTCAACAAGAGCATCTGCATACATAAGAAGGAACATCACAAAGAGCAAGATGTTATATCCACTTATCAGACTGATTGAGGATAAGATAAACAATGAAGTCTTACCATACTTAAAAGGCTACAAGAAATCGTGGAAATTCCGTTTCGTCAAAGATATGGACTTAGACGACGCTAACCGTATGGCACAGACACAGGCAATTAAAATCTCTTCATACTCAGCATTACTCGCAACGGGAATGAAACCAAGTGTTGCACTTAAGGTCGTCGGTCTTGACTCTTCAGTATCAGAAGAAGATGTTGAGATGCTTGATGCATACATGGAGAATCTTGACCAGTTCGATGAGATGATGATGGGTGATGGTGACGTTGACGATGGCAGATACACAGATGAATCTGGCTCTTACGTACCGATAGACTTTGAAACCAACGGAACAAAAGAGATGAACAATCCAATGGATGAAGATATAGACTTTGATGAGCCAGTCCAGAAAGCACGTGTATATATCGACAACCCATCAGATGCACCTAAAGGACGAACAGTCAGACGTGGTGCTAAAGGCGGATACTATTACCTTACAGAAGAACGCAAACGTTCAACCAAGACAAACCTCATAAGCGACAGAGCAAAAGCAAAGCCGCGTAAGAAACATCGTGGTGGCGGTGGGGATTACGCAGAATCAGACAGTCAGACAGGTCAGCAACAGATTAACTACCCAGATGCACAAGTCCAGAGAGATAGATACGATGCATGGTTTATTCTCAAAGATGATAACTTCGCAATACTGATTTATCTGGAAGAGGGTCTGCTTGGTGGTAAGATGACAAATACAGAAGCCGCAAAGAAAATATCAAATGAAATCAAAGAGAATGGTAACGACGACTTTGAACAGATGAAAGAATACGCACGTGACCTCGCAGAACAGTATGGATACATTTTCAAGGAAGGATAATCATGTCAACAGAAATTACTCAAGACGGATACCAAGACATAGCAACGAATGTTGTACTCGGATTATGGCAGTATGCAGAACTTCAGACAAGTGACGGTACGCCGATTACCAGAAGAATAATCCAAGACAACACACCAACATTTTGGAAAGAAACAACCTTACCCGCATTTCTTCTTGAAACCACAGTGAAAGGCTCTGACAGTGACTTACCGAGTTTGCCAGTAACTATCGGAAAGATTGTACTTTTCAAAACTGCAGTTGATACGACTCCAGTATTATCCGTACCACTTACAAATCCAAAAGTAGTAGCGGCACGCACAGATAAAGTGGTCATCGACCTTACACTCAACATCCCAGAGGAATCATGACGTTACCTAATGAAAACTTCAAACCGATATACGCAAGTCCGATAACAGCACTCACGACTGACATATCAGAATCAGATACGACCATAACACTCGACGATGTTGCTGGCGTTCCAGACGCACCAAACATCCTAACCATTTGGGATGAGGACGAGAACAGAGAGATAGTGTACTATGAATCCGCACCAGTAGGAAACACACTCACAGTCACCAGAGGATACGGCGACAGCACAGCCCACGCATTTACAGCAGGAGCATACGTAGCCAGACTCATATCATATCTTGATATTTCAAACATTCAATCAAACACGGTTTATCTTGATTCTATTGTCATTACTAATTCAGACAATATAAGTATCCTACAGACTAATGTTTCGGGAATACAGACCGCTCTATCGGGTTTAGAAAGGGACTTACAAACACTTGATACAACAGTATCTGGACATACTACTTCAATCGGTAATTTGACAAATGATTTGTCCGCATTATCTGGTCGAGTCACAACTGCGGAAACGAACATCTCAACCACTCAGGGTAACGTATCAACATTACAGACAACCGTAAGTGGTCAGGGTACGAGACTATCTACAGCAGAAGGAAATATCTCTACAAATTCATCAAATATCTCCACGCTTAATTCAACAGTATCCAGTCAAGGCACAAGGCTTGCAACGGCAGAGGGTAACATATCGTCATTGTCAACGAGAGTAACCACTGCCGAAGGAAACATATCCACCAACACTGGAGACATATCTTCACTCAGTACTACAGTTACAAATCAAGGTACACGATTAACCACAGCCGAAGGTAAAATCACAGAGAACACTGGAGCGATAACCAACCTCACTACAAGAGTTGGCACTGTTGAAACCAAAGTTGGCTCTCTTGAAAGTTCAGTAGAGGGATTAACTACTCGCATGGGTACTGCGGAGTCAGATATTGATGCTGTAGAATTGTCTGTATCTAATCTTTCTGGTCGCGTAACTACTGCCGAAGGAAACATCACTGGGCTTGGTACACGCATCGACAACTTAACCACAACAAATGTTCCAGAAGGTAACAACCTATACTACACAGATGCGCGTGCAAAATCCGCCGCAGGTGGCTTGGTTGACAATTCTACAAACGTATCATTGACTTACGCAAACGACAAAATCACTGCCGATTTAGTAGCAACTGGAGTCACCGCAGGCTCGTACACCAACACAAATATCACTGTCGATGCTAACGGCAGAATCACAGCGGCATCCAATGGCTCTGGTGGGGGTGGCGGAGATATTACTGGAGCAAGTAACATCGGTACATCAACAGAAGGTATTGGAATTTACGACAGCGTAGATAACCACGTACTACAGTTCAAGCGTATCAAATCCGACAGCAACATTATTTCCATAGCAGACAACGCACAGGACAGTAACGTTCTGGTCGGAGTTACACCCTCAAACATATCACACACTGCAATCTCAGACATTGGAACAAACACTCACGCACAGATTGATACACACATTGCAGATACGAACAATCCACACGGAGTAACTAAATCGCAGGTATCACTCGGCAACGTAACCAACGACGCACAGCTAAAACGCTCGGCTAATGACTGGACTGATTTCACGCAGGAAACCACACCTAACACTGGAGATAAAGTTCTTCTTGAGGATTATTCCACAGGTACAAAGAAGTACACAACCGTAGGTGCAATCAGTTCTTCTGGGGGTAGTGGAAACGTACAGTGCAATGATACTATTACAACTGGTAACATCCCGTCGTTCTATTCGCAGTCTGGCGGAACAACCGTTATTGCAGATTCTAACATCGCGGCATCCAGCATTTTAACCACTGGCGACCTTACAGGTTATGCTACTTTGACTGGGACTGAAACACTGGCTAATAAGACAATCAGTGCAAATGACAACACAATTACTGGATTAACCAGTACTGACGTTGGACTTGGTAATGTAACCAATGATTCTCAGTTAAAGCGGTCGGATAACGACTGGGCAAACTATACGGCACTTGTTACTGTTGCAGGTACGGAAAAGATTCTCATCGAAGAAGCAGGTACAGGCGCTAAGAAAACCATTACGGCAAGTCAAATCTCAGGGGGCGGTGGCTCTGGAGATGTAGTTGGACCGAACTCATCCACTGATGGAAACATTGTATTGTTCAACGGTGCGACTGGAAAATCCATCAAAGACTCTGGTCATTCACTTTCAGAGTACGCTACTACAACCGACATAACCAATATGGTTACTACCGCAGGTACGCAGACTCTTACAAACAAAACAATTGCGGCAACAGATAATACCATCACAGGATTAGCAAGTTCTGATGTGGGTCTTGGAAACGTCACTAATGACGCACAACTCAAACGCTCGGCTAATGACTGGACTGATTTCACTGCTAAAGCATCTCCATCAGATGATGATGTACTTTTGATTGAAGATTCAGAAAACAGTGGCTCTAAAAAGCGGGTGACAATTGCGAATGTCAAGACCGCTGGCAGTGAAACAAAAGCGTTGCGCATAACTCTTGAAGGAGCAATCTCTGGACTTACAGCACCTTGCCCAGTATCAAGAACAACCGACGGGTGGGTACTTGACAGAACAAGTAATGCCAATGGTGTGTACGTTGAGAAGAGCGGCACGTATTATGTGTACACGCAAGGTCTGATTGAGAACTACGGCACAGGTTTACCAACAGGAGATATTGTCGATAACATCTGTAAAGCAGTATCCACTACAGCAGTAGAAGTCTATGGTAAAGTCGGGTCAAGCACAAGCGGTCAGAAAGTTGTTTGGAAAGTTGAATACACAGAAGGCTCGACAACAGACATTGACGCAGTGTACAAAGACGACATTGATATCTCAGACACCACAACATATCCAGCGCAGGACATCATAGACATAATGCATGACTCTGGATTGCTCGGACATTATGTGTATGAAACAACTTCTGGCACAGGTTACAAACTCGATAAAGACAACATGAACTACAAATCCGACGGCGTTACTGCATCCAATCTTACTGGTATAGATGGCGATGTAACCCTCGGAATAGGCAAATGTTTCTTTAAGCACGAGTATAACTCATCGACAAAGAAAGTGACCATCACACTTACGCAGGACAGAGCGTATGCACAGTCACATGGAATGTACACTATACACAGAGAGGATTTCCAAGAAACATCGAGCGGATCTGAAGCAACAGAATATGATATGTTGCACGTCGGATACTTCATTGGAACAATCTCAAGTAGCAGACTCCGTTCCGTAAATGTAAGTGCAAACCCAGCAGGAAACCAGACACTTGACGCATTCTACAACGCCGCAAACTATGGAACATCATCTGACCTACGTGGTATAATCACATACTCTGTCAGAAACCTTATTGCAATTCTGCACATGATTGTGTACAGGACACGCAACGGACAGAACATCTCTGTATCTGCCGCAACAAGTGCGCTGTCAAATGTAAACACTAACTTCACACCAACAAGCCCGTGGACGAATGCATCAGTAAGTAACAACTCATTGTCACTTGGTCTGCTTGGGCTGTGGGGTAACAACTATCACTTCTGTGATGCTGTTTACAATCATAATGGCAAACTACAGTTTGAAACATACATCAACCCATCACCAACAAACCGTGACGCAATCAACGGAACAAAGACTTCTGGCAAATGGGTAGAATGCCCACAGGCAAGTGTAACAAACAACGCATGGTTTTACTCAAAAGAAACATATCACCAAGCATCAAATGATACAACTGTATTAAACGTATGTCAGTTTGTGTATGCAGACAACACCGCCGCACGTACAACTCCGTACTATGATGGATGGTATTATACAACAAGTGGGGACTTTTTGTGCTTTGTGTGGGGTGGCTATAGCTCTTCCGCGTATCGGGGTTTGTTCTATCTGGATGGCTACCTTGCCTTGTCCTTTGCGCACGTGGCCTATGGCTCTCGCTTGCAAATTTTAAGTAACGTTGCATTGGGATAAAATAAAAATATTTTTATATAATGACAACATAGTTGTATTGCCGAACAGTGATGTGCGACTGGGGCGCAAAATAAACAACATACATTACACCATAAAAATGTGCAATGTGTGAGGTAACTATAGCAATTCCACGTATCAGGGTTTGTTCTATCTGAATAGCAACAATGCCTTGTCCAATACGAACGTGAACAATGGCTCTCGCTTAAAGGGTATAGGTAAAAAGTACTAAGCAAAAAGCCGCCCCATACCACAAGGTAAAAATCAGTACGTGTATGTTGACCAGTTTCAACATACTTCATACTCTGCAAGTGATAACATGAAATGTAACATATCATACTCTTCTATCATTTCCGAACAGAATTTGAGAATAGCTTATATTAATGCACGACGCGGTAAACGCAAGTATCGTGACGTTCAGATTTTTGAGAAAGACATTGATGGAAACATCAAGAAGTTGCATGAACTGTTATCTCGACATGAGTACAGAACACCTGCATATAGAACTCAGTACGTAACCGATTCAAATAAGACTCGTAAAATCTACAAACTACCATTCTACCCAGACAGAATAGTTCAATGGGCAATCATATTACAAATGGATTCTTTCTTTCGCAGTCAGTTCTCAGAACATTCGCACGCATCAATCAAAGGCAAGGGAATACACACTGCATTGAAAGATGTTCAGAACGCATTCAAAGAAGGATACAAGTACTGTTACAAAATCGACGTTCGCAAGTTCTTTCCGCACGTTGGCCACACAATACTTAAACAAATGCTTGAACACCAAATCTCAGACAGAGATACATTATCACTATTGTTTGAAAACATAGACAGTGTACCAAAGGATGAGGGATTACCAATAGGAAACTATTGTTCACAGTATTATGCAAACTATTATCTTACTCCATTTGACGATTACCTAACAAAGAAAGGTATCCGATTTGTAAGATATATGGATGACATATGCATTTTCTTGTTTGACAAGATAGGTTTCAGACCACTGCAACGTGATATTGAATGGTTTCTTCTCCGCAAACTAAACCTTACACTGAAAGACAACTGGCAACTGTTTCCAATAGATATACGCGGTCTTGACTTTGTAGGATATCGTATCTGGAAAGACAAAACTATAATAAGAAAATCCATATTCAAACGAATACGTAAACGCACAAAATCAATTAATGAGATGATTAAACTTGGAATGGGTGTGACAGAGCATGATGAATGTTCTGTCATGTCATACTATGGTTGGGTAAAGTTCTGTAGCCCACGAGCAAGAAGAACTATTTTAAATATTTATTTTAAAGAAATCACAGACTATCTACGTGCATAATTATATAACCTTAAGAAAGAATATCAAATTATGGCATGCATCAATACGAACTTTGGTGGTCGCAGACCAAACACGTTTGAGTTTTATTCTGATGCTGTCCTCGTATGCACGAACATTGAAAGCCACATAGACACCGAGCCAGAGGGCACGCAGTATGTCTATTACACGGCTGACGTGGAACGAATCTCATACGCAACATACAATGAGATTTACCACAGTGCAAACGAAGAGCGACAACTCGAACAGGACGAGGTATCCGCAGAGATACTTGAAATGTTATTAACAACAATGGAGTGAAATAAAATGGCAACATCTATCGGAAAAATGTACGCACGCTTAATCCACGGCGGAATGAGAACATTCCCAGAGGGCGTGCCAGAAATCTATCACGAACAGACAATCGAAGCATGGGCAGAGCTTTTCCCAAGCGAGCCGCCGCTTGTAGGTGTACAGTAATGTCTTTATTAAAAGCAATCCTTGACTTCATTTTTGGAAACTCGACTCAGAAAGCAACTGAAACGCAGGAACAGAAACGACCGTACACAGACATTAACAGTACAAAGGTTGGAGAAGTCAAGATAGACAACCCACAGTTCGCAAACACTGTCGGATTAAAGTACAGCATAACAAACGTGCCAGACTTCATCTTCACATGTATTCCGATGGTCAGCGGCAACGTAACATTCAGAGTCTATGCTGATGGTAACAAAGATGATTTAAACAATCCAGAGTTACAGACTGCAACATTCACTGAAGGCGGAGCAAGCAAACCGTTGAGATTCAAGATGAAGATGCAGGCTGCACGAAAGGTCGGAACACACACAATCTCAATCGACCAGATATGCTGGACTGCGAGACGTGCTGACGGAGCAAGAGTGTACACCACATACTCTACAGACACTTATACATTTGAAGTAACGGAGTAGTCATGGAAGATATTGTCGCATTCATAGTGACGTTACTTATCGGAGCATGTCTGCCGACAACGATCAAGTATCTCTTCAGTAAACTATCCAAGTTCATAGTGAATGTCGGTAGAGTTACTGACGCAGTAGACAACGCAATAGAAGATAACGTCGTTACTCCAGAAGAAGTCACTGACATAAAATCTAAGATTAACGACGCGATAGAGTCTGGTAAAGATTTGGTCAACACCATTAGGAAGTAAAGTATGTTTGACATTTCGAGATATGACTGCACACAGTTTGACAGTTACAGTCCGACTCGTCACGTTTACCTTGACGCATTCATTAAAAGAATAACTGCTGACGTTTACTCAAAAGCAGTCTTATATCCCGACAATCCAATCAGAATCTTTTGGATAGATACAAAGTTCAGAGTGGTATTTGATGGCTGACGTAACAATAGTCCAAGATGATACGTATCCGATAATCAAAGGATACATAACACACGGAGACCCAAAACGCAACAACAAATTCAATCTCTTTGGCTGGACTGGTACGATTGACATTTCCAGAGATGACATGACCCAAGTTGTTTCTGGAGACCCAATCACAATCACTGACATTGAAACTGGTAGATGGCAGTATGTTGTACCGACAACAGTAACTCATGAGCCAGCAATTTATTTATGCAGTCTCCGATTCACCAATGAAGAGAACAGCTTTTCTGCACCGTCTGACGGCGTGTTTTTCCTAAAGGTAATTCCATCAATTTCAAAGTCAGACAGAGTAGTATTGAATGCAAAGATTAAACCGATTACGGCAGAACAATGGACGAACAATTCATAGAGTTTGCTAAAGCCAACGGAATTACAAACATCGACGCACTCAAGCGAGATAAAGCAGGAACACCTTTTGAAGTCTCGTTTGATTTCGAAGTGCTTAGCAAATCAGAAAGAACAATTCGTGGAGTAGCATCTGTAGAATCCATCGACAGGGAAAACGAACTGATTACAAAGTCAGCACTCAAAGAAGCCATCGGTGGATTTGAACAGTTACCTATTCTCCACTACCAGCATACAGAACGACCCATAGGCATCTGTACAAAGGCACAGATTACAGACAGAGGACTTGAAATCGAAGGTAAGATTCCTAACCATCCACAGTGGGACGACATCTGGGAACGCATTACTAAAGGCGACCTTACAAAGTATTCCATACATGGTAGGAGAAGAGTCTTTACTCCAGAATGTAAACTTGCAGTTAACTCAAGAGAGTCACCATGTATTACTAAAGGATTGTACCTTGACTCAATCTCTATAGTCAGTGGCTCAACAGCAATCAACCAAGATACTTTTGTCGAAGTTGTGAAAGCAATGCGGGATGAGTTAGCTAAATCCACAGACAATTTAAATATTGTGAATGATAATAGTAGTATAGTTATGGCAGAAGAACAGGACATAACAAAATCCGAGGTAGAGCAGACTGTCACCAGCAATGCAGTGCCCGCTGTAAACAATGCTGATAATCCAACATCAGCTACATTAGCTACAAAGGCAATGCCAATGACAAATGATCAGATATCTGGTCGCTCTTCAGCAGACCAAGAGAACTTGGTTACGTCGGAGATTGTTAAGGCACGTGCTGAGTTTGAATCAAAGTTTGACGAACTTAGCAAAGCAATTTCGGTCATTCCAGAATTGCAGAATAAAATCGAGGAACTCACCAAGGCTAACAGTGAGTTAACCGAGCAGAACAAATCTCTCTCGGAGAAACTTGAAAGCGTATCCAATGAAGTAATTCTTAAAGGTACGCAGCCAGTGGTTATTCCTGAACAACTCGACCACACAAGTGGAACATTCCGCTTGAGAAATAAATTCTGAGGCATCTATGGATTATGTAGGAGCTAATATTAGGTCGGCAGTATCAGATTACGCCGCACCAAACCCAGACCTTCTCTCAATGGCATTCTGGGGTAACCTTCCTAACGGAACACGTATAGAAAATATGGATAAAGCGTTAATGAATGCGCAGGACAGATTCGCACAGCAGAGAAAAGATGTTGATGGATTCAATTATCTGCCGCTCGTTAACCCGTTCCCAGACCAGCTTGTTAAGGCAGCCATCTATGGATACAACGAGCCGTCATCTCATAAGTTATCAAATGAACTCTTTGAGAAAGCAATGCGCCCGTACCATGAGCAGATACTCAAACAGATTGCGTATGAGAATCCAGAATCAGATGTAGCCAAAGAGATTACAAAAGCTATCAATACTGGCTCATCACTCATGCATATCATTGCAGACCAAGAAGTTACTCTGCTTTATAAGAGACCGTATCCTATACAGGCACTCATACCAGTAGAAGCTAACATTGGTATCGCGGCACACTGGGATGTAATTCCGCCGTTCGGATTCAACAGTGCATCGTTCGGCACAGAAGATCCGAATCTCCAAGACACTGACTTCACATCGTCCAAGAGATACGAGTATGTCAAATATATGTACGCAGTTGGCAGAGTCACACAGGGTGCGAAGTTTGCTGGTCTTGCCCAGTACCCGACTCGTGACCTCAAGACTCTTGCAATCGACAGTTCGCAGGAAGCAATCAGAGCACTCAGAGAGCGTTCGATTCTCGGCGTAACCAGAGATGTACAGAACATTGACACCATCAAGTTCGAGGACGCGAACGACCTTCAGTATCGTGGACTGTACGAGATTATCAAGAACAACACAACGTCACCAAACTACGTCACTTCATCTGGCGACAGCTACGATAACATCATGGCTGACATTCGTGCATCGTACAGGCTCATGAGGAAAGATGGTATGATGCCGAACTTGGCAATCTGTGACCTTAACACGTTTGATACCATCGCCGCTGGATTAATGGAGTACTTCCGTACCGAGCCTATTAAGGAGTTCACGCAGGGTATCTCTAAGATTTCACTCGTGTTCCAAGGAGCAGGCGGTCTGCCCGTTATCTCCACTGAGATGTTACCTACACAGGACGGACAGCGTGGTATATTCCTGCTTGATACCAAACTTCTTGCACGCAGAGTTCTCTGGCAGGATATGTACGAGGACTTAGCAAAGATTAATACCAGCGACAAGTTTGTTATCAGTGCTTGTGAAGTTCTGATTGATAAGACAGATGAGAATGCAGAAGGCAAGAGCAACGGTGGAAAGTCACTTCAGGGTGGCGTCTTTGGAATAGGAGCGTAATCATGCCAGCGGCTAAAGTAGATTATGGACAGGAATTTGTGATTGTTGGTGAAACACCCATCAACACAAGTTTTACAGTAACGACACAGAATGACTGGGTAGTGTTCCCGTGTGCAGGAGTCCTCCATCTCGCAGGCGTAACAGTCTACGACGGCGGATTTGAAACATCCACATACTCACACCCGACACTGACTGTAAACAACGTATCTGGATACGACTCTTCAGCCACGAGCATTGCTTACGACGGCGCTACTGCAAACACAAGAAAGGGTGCAGGTTACCTCGTAGTCAACGATGCTACTGGAGAGATTATGTATGTCGAGAAAGATTCAGCACCGACAGCTACCAGTGGAACACTCACCGTAAGACGTGGTGCACTCGGAACAGAGCCTGCCGCAATCACTGACAACGACGTTCTGTACGTTCTTTGTACAGTTATAGCTACCAGTTCCAATACAGGCACGCACTTCATCAGATACCACAAACTGCCAGACGACCCGAAAGTATTGTTCTACTGAAGGTGATACCATGAAATGGTACAGATACTTCAAAACAATATTTTCTGACGGCGACCACGGGACTCTGAAACTCGAAGTCGCACAACCGCTCGCTGGCGGAATCGACCTCAAGAGTACCAATGTAACAACCACAGGAAAAATTACAGCAGGTACAATTGAGGGTACTGTAAGTGGAACAGTCAAAGCAACGACATCTGAAAAAGCATCTGGAGCAATCGACACTTCAGCCAACTATACCATCCTCACAGCTGGTACAGCGGCGGCATACACACTTGAGAATGCCAGTGCCGATAACTCTGGTAAGACAATTACCATTGTATCAACCAAAGCTGTAGCCAACACAGTTACATGTACTGGTAAATACAGTGGAGCAACAGTAGCGGCAGATAGTACAACTGCAACGTTCGGTACAACAGTCGCAGGCAACTCAATCACATTAGTATCTAACGGTACTACATGGGTTTGTGTTGCCAATAACGGAGTAGTGTTCTCATAATGGATGCATACTGTACCATTGAAGAAGTCGAGTTCGCAGGGGGATTAAGCAACAAAGACTTCATGCAAGGCGGAAAGGTAATGAGTACTGAAGAGTACCATAACTTTATGACGCAAGCTATTCAATGGTGCAGTCAGGCGATGAATCGTTATTGCAATGTCAAGACGTTTGAACTGCATGATGTTGTAGAATACCATAGCGGCAGATACAACAGATACGACGAGCCAGAAAACCAATACGAGACAGATTATTTCCTCAAACAGTTTCCCGTTTACTCGATAGGCAACGTATGGGTTGACCGTGTTCAGTCTAATGCACCAGCTAATTTCGTTCTACAACCCATGCGTACTGACACTCAGTCTGGTAATTACATCGCAAATATAGATAACGAGTTAGGTTACATTCATTTCGTTTCGCATTACCCATCAAAAGGTTTCAACAATGTTAAGGTAGAGTATGTCGCTGGATACCCAAGAGACTCCGAACAATACCAAGAACTTAAGCTAATCTGCGTTCGACTCATGATTAATTTCCAGTTAATCAAGAAGAAAACACAGGAGATAGCAGTAGTACGTAACACCAACGTCAGCGACTACTCGCCTTTCTACAGCATTGGTATGTCAGAAGAATTGTTCTCACCACATATCAAGAGCGAACTTGACAGGTATAAGATGCTCAGATTTACCAATCTCGGAGGTTTCTCATGAAACGAAAGACCAGTATAAAGCATAAGCAAATCTTGAAAGCTGTATCAAAGAAAAAGCAGAAAGAGATAAACCGAGAGTTTGAATCCAAAGTTAACCACTACCTAAAAAAACTAAACAAGCAATTTTTCAGAATCCTTAAATCAGATACCAAAGTTTACGACAACGTATCAAGAAGGCATGACAAACGTAAACAGGGAATCCCGCACTTAAGGGATTCATGGGTGATGCATACACGCAAAAGAAATGGGTTTTACATGACACCCAAAGGATTAGAACGTCATGAAATTAAACTGCGAGTAGACAATACTTCAATACCATATAGAGTCTATACCAGCGGAGTCGGAGACATAACTATTAAACCAAGAACAGAAGAGACTGGGCAAAGGTATCTAAGATTCTACAGTCCAGAATATAAACGATTCATACGTAAGAAAGAAGTGCAGTTGAGATACACTGACATGAACAGAGCAATTAAATCTTTAGTACAGGGCAGTGCAAAACAAGCCATAAGGAATGTCGGCACATATAAAATGGTTTTAAAAACTCCAGAGTCGATAGAAGAAATATTATACACAATTGATTTAATGTCGGAGTTATCATGAGTACCTATGCAGAAAACATATCACTGGTTATTGACGCAGTTGTAGCCAGACTTGTAGACAATCTCGACAAGATAAAGAATCCAGTTGTCGAAGTACGTACTGGCGAGACTCTTTTCCCAGCAGACTCAAATGTACAACTGCCGATAATCTATGTGTATCCATTCGTTGACGGCAACTCAATATCACTCACAATCGATAATGAGGCATCTCTAAGCGAGTTTAGTATTGCACTCGACTGTTTCTATTGGTTTGAGGACAACGACAATACAAGCACGTCAGTAAGTCTCTCAATCGATAACATGATGAACATAGCAGAGCTATTCAAAGCTAAAGGTGGTCACTTGTTACCAGAAGCATATGTTACCGACATTGAATGCGAGTACACAAAATATGCAGTAGGCGGCTCGGTTATCGACAGTTACGCTATAGAATTGTCCGTTACCACTTACAATTAATTATATATTTTATAAGTGCCATTACTTTTATAATGGCAAGCAGAACATATTTTGGTAACCGTGCCGCTGTTACACTTGGTGTGAAAGGGGGTACGGAAGTTAAACAGTTAGTTGTGCAAGATTTCAGTGCAGAACTTAACATGTCAATCGAGGATTTATACGGACTCGGCTCTATTGTAAGGCAGGATGTTGCAAGGCACTCAGCCAAAGTAGATGTCTCTTTTAAAGTGTTTAAGGTAGACCCACTATCTGGAACGGATAACTTATCCAAGATTATCACAGGTGCAGGTACTGGCACTGCTGGTGAGATTTCTTCTGGAGTTAATGACACATCAAAAGTTACATTCTACACCATGAAAGTATATCTCGACTCGGACGAGTCATCGTGCTTAACGGCAATTATCGATGACGTTGTATTTGATAAATTCCCAGTAAGCGGAGACGACAAATCATGGATTGGTTTTGAGTTCTCTGGTACAGGTGCATCATTCAAACTCGTTGAAGCAGCCCCACCATCATGAACGACTTTGTACGCGATGCATTAGAGGAACTCAAAGAGATTCAGAACGAAGAATCCATTGAGTACGATGAGTTAAAGAGAATAGTTACTGACTCAAAGAACAGAACAACCACAATCCTCATTGGCAATTCGGAAATTAGGATTAAAAACTATTTCCCAAAAGAACTCAAAAACCAGTTTGTTAAAGTAAACAAAGAGATTAACAAACAGAGCACCCCGAATGAGGAAGCATACGATTTGGATAACTACATCACATACACATTCTTAGCAGGAATTTGTTTGGATAGCCCATACACATCTAAAAAATTCTGGAGTGCATATGATGAGCAGGTCGGAGATGCCAGTAGGATTGCGCAGGAGATTATTGAGAGATTAAACTCCACAGAAGATAAGATAGTTAAATTTCGCACGCAGTAAAGCAGGGCAGGAACTTCTCAATTTGTGTGAGATGTTCCATAAAACCCCAACCGAACTTGACTTGACGTATGAAGAATTGCTTTTCTTAAGAGTTGCATCCAAAGAAAGATATGATAGATTGCAGAAGGAACGTGGTAAACGATGGTAAGTAAATCAAGTGTTGATTTGGGTGTTAAGGGCAACTACAAAATACTCGGTCAGAAAGCAATAGAGATAGCTCTCAAAGGCGGAAAGTTCCAAGAGGGAGCTTTCTCCAAATATGGTATTGATACAAAGGAAGCATTACGCAACCTTGCAAGTGCAATCTTTGAAGTGCTTAATGAGAATAGCGACAAGTACTCTGCATCGGATGTCAGCACCATAAAGAGTTACATCAACCAAGTATGGAACTATTCAAAAGGTGGGGGCGTTAGCAGTAAGGCTGTCAGTGTAAACAACGAACTTGTCAGCAGTGCTAAAGAAGCAACAAAGGAAATCCAAAAAGAAACTGAATCAATAACAGACTTCATAAGCAAACTAAACAAACTATACGAAGAACAAGACAAAGTAAGAGCACAGAGAGAAGCCGAAAAGCAGGCACAATTAGACGAAGAAAGAAGAAATGCTTCGGTCAAAAAAAGGTATGAAGAATTTCAAGCAAGCATCGAAGAAGGTTATAAAAAATTCAAAGAGCAATTAGAGCAGAACAAAAAAGCAGAACAATCTGAGACTGAATCCACAATTCAGATGCAGCAGGCTTGGGAAGAAGCAGGCATAGCTCTTTCCAATATGTTCGGCACAGTTAAACAAAACAAAACCGAACTTGAGTTATTCGATGAATACATTAACAAACTCATATCCAGTGACGACAAATTCAATAAAGTAATTGGTCACACACTCAAATACACCACAGACTTAATTTCAAAGAACAGAAAATTATCCATAACACAATCTCTGTTTGATGGAATACGCGGTGCATTTGGTAAGATGATTGGATACACAAAGATAATGAGTAGTTCAATCGGTCTTGTTAAGTCCAGTTTCGGATTTATAATCGATATGATATTCTTACCGTTATTGCCGTTAGTCCTTGCAATAGCTGAAGGATTCTTTATGGTGGGCGATGCCATAGGTAACACTCTCGAATGGATAGGGAGTATCAACCCACTATTCGCACAGCTAATTAGCTTAGGCGGTCTGTTAGCAATAGCGTTTGGTATGTTCCTCACTGGCAAGTTACTAACGGATTTGCTTGGTGTGAAGAATATCTTGTCAGCGATAGTTAATTTGCTTGGCGATGAAAAACTTGCCACTGCTACTAAGACAACTACATCGACAGCAGAAACAGCAACAACATCATCCATCTTATCGAGACTTGGTGGTGTAATTACATTAGCTGAATTTGTTATCGGGGGTGTCGCTGGTTGGTTTGCAGGTATGAGCATCGTAAAGATTATGGAGGACTTAGGAATCAGCCAAGCATTATCCACTATAGGGGAAGTGCTCAATATCCACAATGTAGCACATAGCGGTGCGGGATATAATATCTTTGAGTCTGGCGTGCCCGATGCCTTGAAATTTCTGAAGAACTTGCCCGGTGGACAAGTATTAGATGTGGCGGATAAGATACACTTCATGGGGGAGTTTATTAACAGCTCGATAGATGTGTGGAACTCCCTGCTTCCAGATTGGAGTATATCAGCAAAACCACTTACTGCAACAGGAATTGAAAAGACATTACAGGAAGGCAGATACAGTAGCGAACTCCAGAGCGTACTCGATACAAAGTTTGGAAAAGATACATTCATGTTCCTTGACGCAGGCAATCCTTTTGGATTGGATGAGGGATATTATTTAGTAATCAACGGTCAACCAATCGGCGGAGCACAAAAGAGTATGAGTAGTATGGTAAGTTCAACAAGCAACGTGAATTACACAACCAATTACCAGAACACTAATGGTAATGGTGCATTTAATCTGTTTAATGTAGCGGGGTTATAACATGCCAGTGTACAACATAGAAGCGCCATTTTGCATATTCTTACTCAGTAAGAGAATGGATGGAAATTATTACATGCTTTTAATGACAGAGAATTTCGAGCAAGAATTATTGCCAATAGTTCAGACCACAGAGATTCTATATAGTGACCAGTCATTTGATACAAGCATCACAGGCAACATCTCAAACAACCTAATCACGTATGACAAGCCAGCATCGATACCAATTAGTGCGGTTGTTGTAAATGATATGAACATTTGTTCGGACAACAAAGCAGGTTGTTTCTCAACAAACATTCGCATAGGTAATGACACCATTAAAGCTGAAGGCAGGCTTAGGACAATCAAAGCGTTATGGAATGTTTACGCACTGACAAAATGGGATAACTCTCAGAAAGAATTGTGCATTGTCAAATACCAGATGAATAACAATGTCCCGACAATCTTAGACCGCAAGATGTTTGCAGTTCAGATAGCTGATTTCAATTGGTCAATTCATAGCGGCATGGGAGAAGAGATAGATTACACACTCCAGTTAAAAGTAGTTGACCAGAAAACAAATAATCCATTAGTGTGAAGTGAATACAATGCCAGATTACTGTGAACAACATAAAGAAGTCAGAGACTTAACCATCACAACAAATACCACGCTTGGTCTGTTACGTGAGGATTTGAAAACATACAATGAGAACATCACAGAGATACTCAGACTCATCCAAGAGAACAGTACCAACATGCATGAACTTGATATTAATGGCTCAAGTGTATCTCGACAGAATAAGATAGAGATTGAACGTTGCAATGAGCAGATAAACGAACTCTCAAACAAGATTGCATTATTAACAAACAATAACGAATGGAAATTCAAGATACTAACCTACTGCGCAGGTATCTTATCTGGCATACTTATTGGAATTGTCTTGTTATTCGCAGAGGGGATTATTAGATAATGGCTACAATTACATGGGACGAACCTCAAACCGCAGGCTCTGGAAGTGCAACAACTTCTGGTACGAGTGCCAGCGGTAGTTGTTATTATAGGTCAACTTCGCAATCTAACTATTTCAGAATACATGGCACTTGTACAATCCCATGCTGTAGCAGTTACTCATTCACATTTGGATATTCCATTGACGATGCAAGTTTGTCGATGAGTTCAGATGAAATAAAGTATAGTGCAACTGGCTCTGGATTCTCAAAGTCTTATCAGTTCCCAATAACATATTCATCTGGCTCTGGCTCAAGAACAATATCGGAAACCGTAGACCCCCCAAGAGATATTACCATTGTTATTGACTTAGCTCTTGGATATGGTAATCACTATTCGGGAACAAACAGTGCGTACCTCAACAATTTTGTCGGAGTGTCTACTCCAACTGTGCCGACATTATCTAATCTTACTCCGACTATAACAACTGTAAACACAGCAACACAGTTCACAGTAACGACATCTACTGCATGTCCGCAGGTCACTTACCAGTGGAACTTTGGAGACGGCGGAACATCTACTTCAGCACCACCAGTAACTCACACATACACGACAGCAGGCGCTTATCAGTTAACTGTTACAGCAAGTAACACAGCAGGAACAACGCCGCCATTAACAGAAACGATTAGTGTAAGAGGATTACCGACAGCACACATCACACCATTAGAGAGACTCATTGGAGTTAACAGTAAAGTAAACTTCTCATCCGATGGAAGCACTAAAGGATACCCACCATACAGTTCCAGCGCAGACTTATTGTATGAATGGTCTTGTGTGAATAGTTCAAGCCAGCAGAGCGGATTCTATTACACTGACGGAACAACATCTACAAGTGCAAATCCACACATATTCTTCACGACAATAGATACATACACTGTATCACTAAGAGTACGCAACGGATATGGTTACTCTACATGGGATGCAACACATGTTTACGTTCTCGACAAAGCACCGCCGACAGACGAACAAGCAAGAGACGACATATTAATCATAACAACCGATGCAATGATTACCAAGAGGTTAGAAGATGTTTAAGGAACTAACAGTGACCCATGCTCTCTCATCCAAGAAAACATGCGAGTTTGTAGTTGTAGGCGATTCTGGACAAGCACCATACAAGTACGGAGATACAGTAGTCATCCCATACTTTGAAGGCGTATTGTTCTCTGGAGTGGTAATCAACACAAAGAAAATCCAAGCGTACAATGTAACCGACGCACCACAACTCTTCTGGAAAATATCTTGCGTAGATGATTTCGGATACTTAGAACGCTCGATATGCAAAAATGTAACCTCATACGAGAACGTAACACCATCAACACTGCTCAAAGCAATTCTCGGAGAGTCTTGGTGGTTTCCGAGACGGCTTACTGGTGGGACATATGATTCAATTACAGACTTAGACAGCACGTCAACAATATCATATAATCCAAATAACCAATCAAAGTCAGAAGCAGTGGTTAACATACTTTCCCAGACAGGTTACGAGTGGAGAATACGCAGACCGACATACAAAGCAACAGTAACAAATTTCACACAGAGTGGGTCAACTGGCAGGTTAAGATTCTCCCCATCGTTGCAGTTGTCAGACCTTGAACAGTATATCATCACCACACAATCAACTGAAGAAGTACCGATTTATTCCCAAGTGATTATGATTACTGGAAACGGTAAATATGATTGCGTGTGCAGGATAAGTCAGGTAGAAGATGAAGGCGACATTGAACTTACCAATTGTCCAGCAGATATGGAAAGCAGAGTTGCTATCGGAGATGAATTTATTATTACATTCCATCCGATACTTGAAGCATCACCAATACTTGACAACGTACTCGACAGAGAGTTCACTGTAAACGACGATATATTCCAGTTTGATGTGCAGGAAGATGAATCATCCATCTTTAATGCAGTAACAGTGAGAACACAGACATACGAAGGGGATGCATATACATCTTACTTGCCAGCGATATACAATATAGATTTACAAACATCTGTATGGGATGATTGTACATATATCTCTGGGGATAAAGTAAATGGGCAGGGAACAATCCTCGAATACGCTTACCCAGACGCATATGTTTCTACTGCAGCAAGAGATGGGGTAACTATGAAAGTGTTTGTCGTTGACCCAAACAATGCAACATGCCATTTCTCTGGTGGGGAATACATTTCATTAGGTGGTAAGGCATCATATTATATCGAGAATATAGAGACTGACCAGCAAGGGAATACTATATTGAATATTGATTACAATTCATTTAACAACCAAATACCAAGACCATCAACACCCATACTTAGGCAGAGAATACATGTTGTAAACGCAAGTGATTTGCATGTATCTTCTGGAGATAGTATAGCGATTGGTAATGAAATATATCCGTATGGTAAATACTCTATTGATACAACAAACAATTTAATAACAATAACTGAACTCGGAACATCACTCCATAAGTACAGGACATCCCCACATATGGCGGGAGTTATTGTGAGGAACGCTGGAAAGGCAAGTGAATCAAATCCACAGAACGGCTCACCAGTTAAACAGTTTGGATTCTTAAAGATAAAAGCGATGAACGCAACAAGTGGTAGTGACCCAGCATTAGCAGACAGAATAGCGACCACAGCTTTAGCATCTGGATGCGTATCTGCAAAGACTGGTAAGGGAACGATAATCTATACAGACTTCTATAAGACCATCTCTTCTGGAGAATTGACAAACCAACCATTAGAAGTCGGAGATGTTATCAGAGTGTGGTATGGTAGTGTAATCAACGCAGACGGCACACCAAACCCATCTGGATTAGTCAGTGAGGATTTTAGAATATCAGATATTAGTTTCGCACTGGATACTGGCAAGGTCGATATCAAGTTTGGTAACAGTCCAGAGACCATCGGAGACCACTTGGTTAGTATCAACACCACGATTGGCAGAGTTTAGTTGTCAAATCGTAGTACTTTCATACTTTCATACCGACCTATTGTAAGTATGTATCAGAAAAAAGTATAACAAATAATAACGTAAGTATGTATTCATTATATCATATGTAATTAATACTATATATAACTTACTAATACAACTATCAATAAAAAAATTGAGTGATACCTTTTGACAGGTATAAAAGTATGAAAGTATTACAATCTGTCAACTAAACTACCATGTGATATGGTTCATACTCTAAGATTATCTTGCCATTGGCTTTAACTTTAAGAGTGAATCGTACAAAGTAACCACGTTGATAGATTGCTCTTATGTATTTTATGTGGTTAGTGCATGAGTACCTCTTTCTCTTGAACTGGTAAGGTAACTCATCAACGTAATCCAAGAAAGCAATGCTCTCTTCTGGCTTATCACTGACTGCAAGATACTCTTTGTATCTCTTCTTGAGTTCCTGCACTTTGTCTTTCGGCAGCACATTATATACCCCATCAAAGACTATACACGGCTTATGAATTTCTTTGTGCACATCCGCAGACAAAGTTATCAGATTGTCTAAGTGGTTGCTCTTACACACATGGTATGGTATTATGTGGTGTGTCTCCAGCTGTACTATACTCTTTGTCAGACCAGTTACTTGACAAGTGTATCTGTCTCTATGGAGAGACTTTCGTTTTGCTTCAGACCAGCCTGCCTGTTCTCTCGTCAAAGTTAACTACCCTCCCATATGTTTCTAAGTCACGCAATCCTTTACGAAGATTTCTTCTTCTCTGTGCTTGGAGAGTTCTCCCTCTCCACAATTTAGCACAATAGTTTTCATCCAATGGGATTATGTTTCCAACAATACAGTTGTGATTCATCAGCATATTAATATTCCTTAGCAGTTTCTTAACTGTGCTGTCGTCATAATCCGAATGCAAACCATCAAGTAATTTCTGGTAGTTCTCCGTGGTGTAAACCCAGCCTTTCATAATATCATCTTCTGGATAAGGTAGTTTCTGCAATCCTCTTCAGTTACTTTAATCTTTAATCGTTTCATGATTGCGTGGACTGTCTTTACAAGTTCATCATTAACAGTATAGTTCTGCTTTGGGAAATTAATCTTCTCACGATTTAATTTATCTTCGAGATTAATATATAATTCCCCCCATGCCAAATCCATACTATGTTTCTTGCCTTCATCGATGTTAGTTGTTGTCATGAGAATATACTGTCTGACAATATGGTTAAGGAACTTGGATGCATTCTTCTGCGAGTCAAGGAACTCAACAATCTCTGCATCAAGTGAGAATGCACGTTTGACTTTCATTCTTCCTCCATCGAGTCAAGAAACTCTCTTGTCCTTTTATTAACGATGCTCTTTGGAAACTCAACTCCAGACTTATACGCTTGGATAAAGTCACTGAAGTGCGGGTATTGTTTCATCAACAAATCAATTCTCTTCTTACCCATACCATCTAACGCACTATACATCTGATAGTTTGGTGACAGTTTGTTCCTCGTAAACTTGTTGCGTATAACATCCTCAATCATTCCGCCGCTCGGATTGCGTTCAAGCATCTTACCTACATCGATGATTGCTTTCCCTAACTCCTGCGTCGTTCTAAAGTGATGGACTGGTACATTATGCACACACTCAATCGAAAGTATTTTGTTGTTATACGCGAAAGGTTTACATGGCGAGTTACGCCTAAACAGCGACCGCCAATCTCCATCAATAAATACACAGTAATGTGGATATTGTTTAAGGTCTGCAACCTGTGTATCTATGTGTCCGCTAACCGTAGACTGGTAAAAGTCATTTACGGATTTATGCTCGATAGCCAACAGTGTAGCTTCATCATCATTGCACCATAAATAATCACCCACTTGCAGAGCAGAGTATTGAACGTTATCATAATGTGCAGCAACATATTCCAATAACTCATGAGATTTTTCTCTTGTGTCGCATATCAGTTTCATTTTAACATCCTCGTTACAAAGTGGAGTTTTTTTAGTACTCCACCAATTCATTCATTATTTGGTTTTCTTCCTCAACAATAACCACAATCTTGGAACGAATACTTTCAATGAGTTTTTTAAATTCCTTGCTCTCAATCTCGTATTCATCCAGTGTGTTTGCTATACTCATAATCTCGTTCTGATGCATTATCAATGCCGCAATACAATCAACATTCCCTCGTATTGCTTCAAGCATCTTGCCGTGAAACATCAGGTGTGCATACAGTACTCTGGATACAGTGTATGATTTCCTTGGTATGATGTTCCTATCACTCATGGTCATAAGTGTTCTCATATCGATAAGCAACAGTCTAAGGTTGTCGTCTATCAATTTGTCTAATCTTCTCTTTAAATTCATGGTAACTCCTCTTTGTATCATAATACACATACAATGCAGACAGTAAAAGAATTGCAGTTCCGATATAAATCAGAATGCTCATCTTAAATATCATCGCAAGAATCAACAGTGCAAAGTCAAGGAACGTTGCACTCATCATCAATTCTGCCGAGTCTACTTTCATTCATCATCACCGCTATACTTGCAACAGATACTCAAAACTTCACTAAGTTCATTGGAGTTAAGTTTGTGTAATCTATTCTGAATCTGTTTGCTGTACGAAATGCACAACGACCGTTCAATTGTCTTAATGTGTTTCCAGAATAAATCTTCGGGAATATCTTCTACAGCACAAATTGGGTCTGATATTTCTGCGGAGATATACTCTTCACACAAATTAGTTGTATCTATCTTTACATGCACTCCGTTCTTCTCAAGTACAACCATATCTTTATGGATACTTGACAGACTCCATCCTCTTTGGGATAAGAATCCTAATACTGCGTTAACTGGATATTTATCTTCAGTCATGTTATCCACCCTAATCTTTTTAATTCAAGATTGGTCTCTACTTTGTCTTTCACAAACTTGCGTATGTAGTACAAATCTTCACTCGATTGGTATATAACCAGCTTGTTTATGTCCCTTATGTAAGTGATGCACACTTCATGCTCTGCTTTATAGATGCTGTCAACTATCTCATCGATTGGTTTACCCTCTATCTTAGCAATGTTCTTTACCGTGTTCATCAGATAGTCATCCCAATCATCGTATGGATAACTGTCATAGATTCTTAACACTGCGCTATTTCCTTTACGATAACCTTTACAGCTATCAGTGATATATGCTATATCCCATCCGTTCAGATTAAAGTATGATTCCAGAAAACATGTCCGCAGATTTAAAATATCTCTGATAACTCTTTCAGACAGTTCTTCGCAGTAACCATACTCTACATCTGGTGCATATCCATCATCAATCATTTTGATAACCCAACCATGTTGCTTACTTCTTTCCCATACGATTTAGTATCTGTGTCTCCATAGATTTCACCAAACCTTGTGACCTTCAGAAAGATTGGTATGTTAATCTGTGTATTCCTATTCACATTTTCAAAGTATAGTTTGCCAAGTTGTGTGGATATTTTAATCAGTGAAAAACAATGCTCTGGAGATTGTAATTCCTTAATATCTTTCGTATCCTTATCTTTCACTGCAACGAGGCAAATATCTCTATAGTATCTTAAAGCATCTCTTTTTCCGAAGATTGCTTTATTAAGTCTAATTACGTCATCTTCACTATAAATTATACCATAGTAGCACTTCTCATCGTAGTCTCTACCATCAGACGTATCTCTTTCAACGTTTATGTATTCCATAATCATCACCATACTCTGTAATTTTCAAGAATTTCAGTAACATCATCATCCGATATCTCTGCATTAGTACCAACTAAACTAAAGACATTGTAGTATGCATTATAGCAGTCTTGCAATTTGCGGATACGTGTTTCGAGAGT
>Ga0265299_10000731_pt1 | contig 39923 bp, 38 predicted proteins | sample AusTroGonzalo_MG_4_FD_193485 | JGI IMG/M metagenome (GOLD analysis project Ga0265299, IMG submission 193485) | Bovine rumen microbial communities from tropical cattle in Woodstock, Queensland, Australia - Gonzalo_02 | ecosystem: Host-associated > Mammals > Digestive system > Stomach > Rumen ...
TCTATCTGTTTTCTTCTCTACATCCTTATAAAGTATTTTTCTTCATGAAAATTGCCTTTTTGTATATACTTATGTTTACAATTCTTAACATGCAAAACCCATGCACCACATGGGTTTTGAGGTTTTTAATATTAAAAACAGGTCATTTGGGCATAATAAAAAAGCCGTTTTAATACGGCTTAATCTAAATAAAATTTCATACAACTTATGTATATTTTTATATTTTAAAAGCTCTTTTGTAATACAAAACAAATCCTATACCGCTGATTATTATATTCGGAAGCCATGCTGCCAATATCGGGAGTAATACTCCTGCTTCACCGAACGAAACGGAAAAAGCTCTTATCAGATAATAAAAGAAGATAATTAATATACTAAACAGAAATCCTCTGTTATATCTTACTCTGGGTGGTGTTATAGCAAGGGGAACCCCGAGCATAACAAGTACAATTGACGTAAACGGAAAAGCTGTTTTATCCCAAAGTGTTATTGTATTTGTTCTTCTTGTTTTTTCGTCTAATTTCTTATTTTCATCAGTTTCCTGCGAATCATCCGCGAGAATTTTTGCAAGTTGGAAGAAATTGTGTGTTTTCCCCTGGTCGTTTGAAAGTATTTGTTTATTAATTTCTGAATCAAAGTCAATAGTAGTTTGTTCAAACCATGATGTGCTTAAATTTTTGCCTTTTGGGGTAATTGTATAAGCGGAGGCGTTTCTGAAAAGCCAGCCTTCTAAATTCGATGAACCGCTTTTAGCCTGTATAATCTGGATAGCTGACGGGTCAGAAACATCAAGTATTGAAACATTTTTAAACTGACCGTCCGCGCAGTCCTCGACGTAGAAAAATCTTTTTAACTGTATTCCGTTTTGAAGTTCTTTTAATGTAAAGTTCTTTTTACCTTTTGGTATGTGTCTTTGCGTGATTGACCACATCGCAAGATATTTTGATTGCTGGGTAGTTATAGGAACTATTGTTTCGTTAATTAAAAAGGTTACTAATGTTGCGGCAATTGCAAACAGGAAAATAGGTTTTGCAATTCTTGAAATGCTTATTCCGCATGCTCTTAAAACTGTAATTTCAGATGCGAGGCACATTCTGTTTACCGTCATAACGGTAGCAAAAAGGACACTGATTGGAATGGTCATGACCATAATGGCAGGAAGATTTAATAAAATCATCATAAATGCTATTTTTACGGGCATTCCGTACATTGAAATCTGTTTTATCAGTGTTGTAAATGTATCCGAAGCAAATATTATTGAAGTAAATATCAAAACTCCAAACACAAAGATTTCGGTGATTTGTACCAAAATATATCTGTCTAATATAGATAATTTAAACTTATTCATATTATATATTTTAATTCAAACAAGAATTTATACATCTATTTTATTTTATCTTATTCAAATCTTTATAGTAATCAGAAACAATATCTTCAACACTTGTCTTTTCGGATAAAATTCTTCCGGTGGTTGTATTCAGGAGAGTTATAATATTTTTTTTGTTATCGGTTTCGGAAAATATTTGTCCCAAATTATTTATTTGTGATGAGCTGATAAACCTTGCTTTTTCTTCTTTTGTATTTTTTAACGTGAAGTATTTATCGTTTAAAGCATACTTATTTGCCGGCAAAACTGATGTTAATTTTGCAAATTCAAGTTGATTTTTTTCGTTTGTTAAAAATTCGGCAAATTTCAGAGCTGCTTTTGAATGTTTTGCTTTAAGCGGGATAATTAAATTCATTACAGAAAAATCATATTTGCCGTTTTTGCCCGTAAGCTGGTATGAAATTTCCGTATTTTTATATACTTCGGGGGCATTTTCCTTTATTATGTTTAAAAAATTTGCTCCTGCCTGTAAAAATACGATTTGTCCCGCCATGTATTTTTCAAGGGCTTCTCTGTGTCCCTGTGTCATTGCTTCTCTTGGAATATACCCGTCAGAATAATATTTTCTGTAATTTTTGTATGCTTCCGTTAATTTGGTTTTATCATTTTCGGATAAAATATTTATCTGATTTTTTAATAAGATTTTTAAAAATGTGTCATTTTCAGTTAATGCAGGCATGTCTGTATAAACATTTTTCAGATTTTTTATTTTATCACTTTGTGAATACATTTCGCTGAAAGTACGGGGAACTGACTTAATATGTGCTTCCTGCATTAATTTCTTATTGGCATAAGTTACCGCAGATGTCAGATAAAACGGTACGGCAAAGAACTTGCCATTATATGACAGCGATTCATACAGGGAATTTGGATAATTTTTCATTATTTCTGACGGGATTTCAGACAGAGCACCCCTTTGAGCCGCAAGTACGGAAAAATCCGGTGTCAGATTAATCAAATCCGGAGGATTATCAGAGAGGAGCGCAGCAAGAGTCCTCTTTTCTCCCTCTGAATAAGGTACATCCACCCATTTAATTTTTATATCGGGATTTTCTTTTTCAAATTCACTTATTACGCCGTTTATGTATTTATCGAATGTTCCGAGCTGAAGTGTCCAGAATACAAGTTCATTTTCAGGCATTTTGTTTTTTGTTGATAATAAGAAAACTGTGCCTGTTGTAATTAATAATAAAATTAAAATAAATTTTTTAATCATAGGAAACTTTTCTATATTGCTAATATAATATTAAATATAAATTCTTTTTAGTGCAAACAATTAACGGTGAAACATGGATTTATTTGACAATCTGAGAGAAAATACAAAACAGATACCGCTTGCTGAGATAATGCGTCCGAAGACTTTGGATGAATATTTGGGACAAACTCAATTGACCGCTGAAAATTCTGCCTTCAGCGAAATGTTAAAATCCGGAAGGTTGTTCTCTGCAATTTTCTGGGGTTGTCCGGGGTGCGGTAAGACTACGCTTGCAAGACTCGTTGCGAAGAATACAGACAGTTCTTTCGTTGAATTAAGTGCAGTAACTTCAGGTGTAAAGGATATAAAAGATGTGGTAGAAAAAGCGAAAGAAGCGCTTTTATACGGCAAAAAGACCCTTTTGTTTATTGACGAAATCCACAGATATTCAAAAACACAGCAGGATGCCCTTTTACCCCATATTGAAAACGGTACACTGTATTTAATCGGTTCAACAACGGAAAATCCGTCGTTTCAGGTTATACCTGCGTTATTGTCAAGAGTCCGTGTTTTAAGATTAAATCCCTTAGATGATGATAATATGAGAAAAATTATTAAAAAAGGACTTGATTATCTTGAAGAGAAATATTCAAAATATTCTGTTGATGAAAAAGTTTTTGATTTGATAATCAATTTTGCTCGTGGCGATGCAAGAGCGGCGTATAATTTGGTTGAGGATTTGTTTTTTGCTAGTCCTGTTAAGAACGGAAAAAAGTTTTTGACCGCTGAAACGCTTGAGCAAATTGCACAGACCTCTCTTATTAAATATTCTCAGGACGACCATTATGATATGGCTTCCGCATTCCAAAAGAGTTTAAGAGGGTCTGATAAAAATGCGGCAATATACTGGCTTGCAAAAATGATTACTGCGGGTGAAGATCCGAGATTTATTGCAAGACGCCTTATTGTATGTGCCGCAGAAGATGTCGGAAATGCAGACCCTAATGCCCTAACTGTTGCCGTTAATGCTTATCGTGCTTCAGAGCTTCTCGGCATGCCCGAGGCAAGAATCCCTCTTGCTCAGGCGGTTGAATATGTTGCCTCGGCACCAAAATCAAACAGGGCTATCTGCGCAATTGACGAGGCGATTTCGGATATATATGCCGGATTGAATTTTCCCCCGCCAATGCACCTCAGAGATTCTCATTATAAAGATGCAGCAAAATACGGATTTGGAAAGGGTTATGTATATACCCACAACAAACCTGATTTCAAACAACAGTTTATGCCAGACGAGCTGAAAGATAAAAAATATTTTCCTGAATAAATAAAATATACTTTAATAACAATTCATTTATTTTTTATTGAAAACAATGAATTTATTTATTGTAAATCCGAGAATCAGGTAAATCAGCATAGAAAGAGGAATAGCTATATTATCCGAGATTAGTGTTGCTTTCATATTAACTACGTGTGTTATAAATTCAAACAGTCCTGCTGAAAGCATATAACGGCAGATTGCGTATCCGAGCCAGTATGAAAAAACATAAGCCGGCAGCATAGTCAGGAAAAATTTGAAAAATTCAAAAAGCGGATTTCCATGGCTTTTGAATGTGAATTTTTTATTAAGATAAAAAGATGTTATGTTTCCGACTACATAAGCAAGTCCTGTTGAAATGGCATAATTATATCCGAGCAGATTAAGGGAAAGGAACGCCGTTCCTGTTCCGACTATCGTATTTATTACCCCTACAAGGCAGTATTTTATAAATTGTTTTGATATAATCATTATTCTGTTTACTGTTTATACATAAGGTCAAGAAATTGTTTTGCTATTCTCGGAGAGCGGAAACCTCTTGCAAGTGCAAATTGTTCAACGCCCTCTGCAATTTGTTCAAATGGTTCGTTAATTCCTCTTTCTTTTGCAAGAAGCCTTGTTATTTCCAGAAAGACTTCTTTTGATGGCATTTGATAAGTAATCATAAGACCAAATCTGTCAGATAATGACATCATTTCATCTATTGTATCCTGTCTATGAATTTCGTCACCCTCTCTTGCAGAGAATGTTTCTTTAACTATATGTTTTCTGTTTGAAGTTGCATAAATAACAACATTTGAGGGTTGAGATGTCAAAGAACCCTCTAAAACGGCTTTTAATATATTGAGGTTTTCGTCATCTTCACTAAATGTTAAATCATCAATGAAAATCAAAAATTTGAGCGGATTTTCAGTCAAATCTGATAATAAATCACCCAAATATCTCAATTTGTCTTTTTCAAGCTGAATAATACGCAGACCGACTTCGGCATATTCGTTTGCAAGAGCCTTTACGCAGGAAGATTTACCAGTTCCTCTGTCGCCGTACATTAAAACGTTATTATATTTATTGCCTGCAAGGAAAGATAAAATATTATCGTTTGCTTTTTGTTTTTGCGGCTCATAATACTTTAAATCTGATAATCTTACCGTGTCTGGTGTTAATACAGGCGTAAGCTTTCCTTCATTATTTACTTTATAGGCATAATGTTTTGCAAATTCACCCGTTCCGTTTTTAAGATAAAATCTTACGAAATCACCTGTGTAGTCCTCCCAAATATCTTTTTTGCCTGCGTGTTTATAAGAGCCTGAATATGTCGGAATATTATCTTTAATGTTTTCAAGCAGCGGATTGTTTTTTAAAAGTCCCGCAACAATTTCGTCATATCCAATCGTTGCCAAAAGTCTTATTGTTCTGACATCATTTTTAAATGCTTCGGATATATTTAAAGAAATGTCCTGAACTCTGTTTTTTGCGCACATTTTTGAAAAGATGTTTTCATCGTACAAAATAAGGTCGTACATATAGTTTGGTAAACTTGCGGAGGGTTCTTTTTTATATAATTCTTCGCACATTTCCGTGTACAGCTTTAGTGCTTCGGGAAATATCTGCTTGTTAATGTCGGGATTGCCGAGGTATTCAATAATTTTAAAAAGATTTAATACGACTTTATCTTTTTTTACTCCTGCCAATACAGAAATAGTATCTTTCATATAATTTAATTCAATGAACTTTTCCACTTCATATATCCTTTTCGTTTGCTTTATTTATCACAATTTAATTATATTTTCAGCTTTGCTGATTATTATTCTTTTTCAGTTCTTCAAGTTCGTTTCTGAGGTCAACAAGCTCGTATTTCAGACGCCTTAATTCGCATGTAATCGGGTCTGGAATTCTGTTATGCTGTAATTGTCCGTCTATCATAATTTTTTGATGAACTATTCTTCCCGGAATTCCGACAACTGTTGAAAATTCGGGAACTGATTCTATTACGACTGAGCCTGCACCAATTCTGCAGCCGGAACCTATTAAAATATTTCCCAAAACTTTTGCACCTGCACCAATAACCACGTTATTGCTGATGGTCGGATGTCTTTTTCCTGTATCTTTACCTGTTCCGCCGAGAGTAACGCCCTGATAAATTAAAACATCATCTCCGATAACGGCAGTTTCACCTATTACAACACCCATCCCATGGTCTATAAAAAATCTTCTTCCGATTGTTGCCGCAGGGTGAATTTCAATTCCCGTAAAAAATCTTGAGATTTGAGATATCAGCCTCGGAATAAAAGGTATTTTCCAGTAGTTAAGCTTATGGCATATTCTGTGGCAAATCAGTGCGTGCAATCCCGGGTAGCAAAATATAACTTCTGCCATATTTCTTGCGGCCGGGTCTTTTTCGTATATTGTTCTTATATCTTCCTGTATTTGCTCAATAGCTTTTTTTATAAGGCGCATAATTAATCCTCAAAGAGTTTTGTCGAAAGATATCTTTCTCCGAAATCAGGAAGTATTACAACAATTCTTTTCATTGCAAAATCATTTCTTTTGGATATTTCGATTGCTGCATGAAGAGCTGCTCCAGATGATATTCCGCATAAAATGCCCTCTTTTTTTGCACATTCTTTTGCAGTTTTTATTGCGTCGGATGTTTTTACTTTAATAATTTCGTCTAACAGCTTAACATCAAGAATGTCGGGTACAAAATTCGGGCCTATACCCTGAATACCATGAGGTCCTGCTTTTCCCTCGGACAATAAAGGACTTTCTGCCGGTTCAACACCGACACAGTAAATTTGCGGATTGTATTCTTTCAATTTCTTTGAAGTACCGGTTATTGTTCCCCCTGACCCCACAGCTGCCACGAAAACGTCAACTTTATAGTCTGTATCCTGCCAGATTTCTTCTGCCGTTGTCAGGTAATGTGAGAGGGGATTGTTCGGGTTTGTAAATTGGGACGGCATATAGCAGTCATTATATTTAGTCATTAAATCAAGAGCTTTATCAACTGCACCTTGCATTCCCTCTTTTGCAGGCGTAAGAACAATTTCTGCCCCAAAGCCTTTAAGTATTTTCTTTCTTTCTTCGCTCATAGATTCGGGCATGGTGAGTATCAATTTTAAACCTGCCTGTGCACAACACATAGCAAGACTTATTCCTGTATTTCCGCTGGTCGGTTCGATAATAACTGTATCACCTTTTACCGTACCCTCTTTTATTGCCTTATGAAGCATGTAAAATCCGGGGCGGTCTTTTGCCGAACCTGACGGATTAAAATATTCCAGTTTTGCGTATATTTCTGCAAAACCTGTATTTATTCTGTTTATTTTTACAAGCGGTGTGTCGCCTATAAGTTTTGTTATATTGTTATAAACTCGCATTATTGAATTACCTTTATATACTTACGTTTTCCTGCTTTTATGACAGTCGGCAGGTCTTTTGTTTTTATGATGGTGTTTATATCCGTGCATTTTTCATCATTAATTTTTAAACCGCCCTGTGCAATCAGTCTTTTTATTTCTCCTTTGCTTTCGGCAAGTTTGTTTTCCAAAATGATATCAACAAGAGCTTTATCTCCGCTGATTTTAATTTTGGGAATATCTGACGGAACTCCTTTATTCTGAACAACATTTATAAATTCATTTTGGGAGTTGTCGGCACATTCCTTTCCGTAATACATTTCAACGATAAGATGTGCGAGCTGCATCTTTATATCTCTCGGGTTTTCAACCTTTAAACGCTCTTCAATTACTTTCAGCTCACTGTTTGATATATCGGTTAAAAGTGAATAATAGCGATAAATTAAATTATCTGGAATTGACATAAGCTTGCCGTACATGTCAGATGGTTTGTCACAGATGCTTATACAGTGTTCAGGATGAGATTTAGACATTTTAATAACACCGTCCGTACCCTCAAGCAATGGAAGAAGCATAACAATTTGAGGTTCTTCTTTTCCGTAGGCAGTTTGCATGTCACGTCCGAGCAGAGTATTAAATCTCTGGTCTGTTCCGCCGAGTTCTATGTCACAATCAAGAACTACGGAATCATAAGCCTGCAAAAGAGGATAGAAAAATTCGTGTATGGAAATAGGTCTGCCTTCTTTGTATCTTATGCTGAAATCTTCTCTCGTCATAATCTGTGCAACAGTTACTTTAGATGACAAACTTATGATTTCGGGCAAGGTCAGTTTATGGAGCCAGTCTGCATTGTTAAGAACATCTGTTGAACCCATATCAATAACTTTTGAAATCTGGTCAAAATAAGTTTTTGCGTTTTCGGTTACCTGTTCTTTTGTAAGCGCCGGTCTTGTTTCTGATTTGCCGGACGGGTCGCCAATCATAGCGGTTGCTCCGCCTACAAGAAGCTGAAGCGTGTGTCCGAGCTTTTGAAATTCTCTGATTTTTCTCATAACAACAGTGTGTCCGAGGTGTAAATCGGGACGTGTCGGGTCCATTCCGAGTTTAATTTTTAGTGGTTTGCCCGTTTTTGCCGATTTTTGGAGTTTAAAAGCGAGTTCTTTTATCCCTCCGGGGAGAATTTCACAATCTCTGCCGAGTTTTTCGGCTTGTTCTAAATATTCTTTTTCGATTTTATCCATAGTTTCCTTTGCGTCAGTATTTCAAGTATTCTTTCCGAGTCTTTGTCGCCGCGACCCGATATGTTCACAATAATAATATCATCTTTTTTTGTTTTCGGCATAAGATATTCCAAATAAGCAACAGCATGCGAGGATTCGATTGCAGGGATTATCCCCTCGAGTCTTGAAAGCCTTTCAAAAGCTTCAATCGCCTCTCTGTCCGTTACCGGATAATATTCGGCTCTGCCGCTGTCTTTCAGATAGCAGTGTTCGGGGCCGCAGCCGGGGTAATCCAATCCTGCCGAAATACTGTAAGATTCTCTCGGTTTTCCGTCCTCATCGACGAGAACATACTGGTACATTCCATGCAGATATGTTTTTTCACCCTTAGTAAGACTTGCGGCTGTATGGTCTGTGTCAGCTCCCTCTCCTCCTGCTTCAAGTCCGATAAGTTTTACGCTTTCATCTTCAATAAATCCGGAAAAAATTCCTATTGCATTGGAGCCGCCGCCAATACAAGCCAAAACATAATTCGGAAGTTTTCCCTCTTTTTCAAGAATTTGCTGCCTTGCTTCTCCTCCTATTACGGACTGAAAAGAACGGACAATTTTGGGGTAAGGGTGAGGGCCGACTGCCGAACCGAGTACATAAAAGACTTCATCAGCGTGGTTAAGCCAGTATTCTATTGCGGCATCACAGGCATCTGCAAGTGTTTTTGTACCTTGTGTTACTGAGTTTACTTTTGCGCCGAGAAGTTTCATTCTGTCAACATTTGAACGTTGACGGAATATATCCGTTTCTCCCATAAAAATTTCACATTCGAGGTTTAACAGTGCTGCTGCAGTTGCGGTTGCAACACCGTGCTGTCCCGCACCTGTTTCTGCAATAACTTTTTTTGCGCCCATTCTTTTTGCTAAAAGACATTGCCCGAGAACATTATTGATTTTGTGCGCTCCTGTGTGATTTAAATCTTCACGCTTCAGATAAATCTTACCTTTTCCGTAGTGTTCTGTTAGTCTTTTTGCAAAATATAACGGTGTCGGTCTGCCTGAATATTCTTTCAGAAGTTCGTAGAGTTCGTTAATAAAACTTTCGTCATTGAATGCTTTTTCAAATTCTTCGTCAAGTTTTATCAAAACATGTTTGAAATTATCAGGCACAAACATACCGCCAAATTCGCCGAAAAAACCATCCTTTGTCGGCAAATTATAATTCTTGTTTTTAATAAACATATTATTTCCCTGAATTAAGTAGCTTAACAATATTTGTCTATGAGAGTTTTACAAGTAAAGATAATCCTTTTTTTGTAAATACAACATTTCCTTCTCTTGCAAGCCAGCCTAATGCTAAATATGCTTCTTCCGAGGATAAATCAAGTTCCTTTTTTAATTTGATTATTTTTGTTTCTCCTTTTTCATTAAGAAATTTCCAGATTTTTCCTGCGTTAAGTCCTATATTTTCGTTCATTTTTTATCTCCTTTTTCTTTGAATTTTATTTAAAATTTTTTTCAGTATATAATATGAATAACGAAAATGCAAAGGGGGAAATATGGAAAATATTTTGAAAGGAAAAGTATGGAAATATAAAGATAATGTGGATACGGATGTTATTATTCCTGCGCGTTATCTCAATACTTCCGATCCTGATGAACTTGCAAAATTCTGTATGGAAGATATAGACAAAACGTTTGCAAAAGAAGTTCAAAAGGGTGATATTATGGTTGCGGGGCAAAATTTTGGCTGCGGAAGTTCAAGAGAGCATGCTCCGATTGCTATAAAAGCATCTGGTATTTCCGTAATCATTGCAAAAACATTCGCAAGAATTTTCTTCAGAAATGCCATAAATATCGGTTTGCCGATACTTGAACATCCTGTATTCCCTGATGAATGTTCAAAAGGTGACGAAGTTCAGGTTGATTTGGAAAACGGTATAATTAAAAATTTGACTACGGGAAAAGAATATCAATGTGCAAAATTCCCGAAAGAAATTCAGAATCTTATTAATGAGGGCGGTTTAATCAATTACACCGCTAAAAAGTTAGGAGTAAAATAATGAAAAATTATAAAATTACGGTTCTCGGCGGCGACGGAATAGGTCCTGATGTGACAAATGAAGCTGTCAAGGTGCTTGATGCTATCGGAAGCAAGTTTGATATGTCGTTTGAGTATAAATTCGCATTAATCGGCGGTTGTGCCTATGAAAAGTTTGGCGTTCCTCTTCCTGATGAAACACTTGATGCTGCAAAAAATTCAGACGCAGTTCTTCTGGGTGCGGTCGGTGACTGGAAATACGATACGCTTCCGCCTGCAGTTCGTCCCGAAAAAGCACTTTTGGGAATAAGAAAAGGTTTAAATCTTTTTGCAAACCTCAGACCTGCCGTTGTTTTCCCAGAACTTGCATCTTCCTCAACTTTAAAACCCGAAATTGTTTCGGGTGTAGACATTGTTATCGTAAGAGAATTAACCGGTGACGTGTATTTCGGTGAACCGAAAGGCGTTGAAGTTCAAAACGGAAAACGTGTCGGCTTTAACAACATGATTTACAATGAAGATGAAATCAGAAGAATTGCTAAAATTGCTTTTGAAACAGCTATGGTCAGAAACAAAAAACTTTGCTCCGTTGATAAAGCAAATGTTCTTGACGTTTCAAGACTTTGGAGAGAAGTTGTTCTTGAAGTTGCAAAAGATTATCCCGAAGTTGAATTATCTCACCTTTATGTTGATAATGCCGCTATGCAATTAATTCGTGACCCGAAACAATTTGACGTAATCGTGACAGGTAATATTTTTGGCGATATTCTTTCTGATGAAGCTTCTATGCTCACAGGTTCTTTGGGTATGCTTCCCAGTGCTTCTCTCAGTGCTGACGGTCCCGGAATGTTTGAACCAATCCACGGTTCAGCACCAGATTTGAAAGGCAAAAACGTTGCTAACCCGATTGCAACTATTTTGTCGGCAGGTATGCTTTTAAAATATGGTCTTAAAAACGATGAAGCAAATGATGCGATTGAAAATGCCGTTAAGAAAGTGCTTCAGGACGGTTACCGCACTGCAGATATTATGTCTGACGGATGTACACTTGTCGGAACAAGTCAAATGGGCGATTTGATTATTAAAAACTTATAATAATTAATAATATATTAATTATTATAATTATAAAAAAGTAAACTTTTTAACTAATTAAAAAGTTTACTTTTTTTTGAAAAAACTATTCTCAGGCAGGATTAAATACTCTACGTATGGTTGTATACTTATATATGTAGACTGAATGTATCCAAACACCGTTCGGGGTTGCGAAAAGAGTTTTTACTTTTTTGTTTGTTTGGCGTTATATATTCGGTCTACTCTATTTTTAAAGGTTCTTAAGCAATATTTCAACAGCTTCGGAAGAAATTTTTGCTGTCATTTTTTCAAATTCGCTTTGGGATTTCGTTGCTGTGCCGTCAGCAAGGTCAGAAATTGCTCTTATAATCAGGCAGGGAACATTGTTGAAATTTGATGTTTGGGCTATTGCACAACCCTCCATTTCAGCAGCAATTGCACTGAATTCCGCAGCAATTTTCTTTTTCATCTCAGCTTTTCCGACAAATATGTCGCCGGTTGCAATTACTCCTCTGTGAACATTTGTGTTTTTTAAATTGTTTTCGAGAAGATTTATAATTTTGCCGACGAGTTTTTTATCCGAATTGAAAACGGTTGGTTTATCCGGATTAATACCGTTACACATGTATCCTCTTGCATAACCTAATGCCGTTACATTAAAATCGTGCTGAATTAGAGTTTCTCCGATAACTACATCGCCGATTGCAAGGTTCTCGCCGATTCCTCCTGCAACACCTGTGTTAATAATTATTTTAGGTGAATATCTGTCAATAATATATTGGGTATGAAGTGCCGCACAGACTTTGCCAACTCCGCTTTTTGCAAGAATTACGGGATGTCCGAAAAGTGTACCTGTATAAATTGTAAGATTGTTTGCTTCTTCGGCTTTGATGTTTTCGCATAAATCTTTTAATTTATTTATTTCGCAGTCCATTGCACCAATTATTGCAATATTATTCTTCATAATTCATTTTCTCCTCAGACCAGTCTTTTAAAACTTCAGACATGTCTTTTGCTGTTGCTTTCGCACCGTCTAAGTCATGGTCAAGATAATTTCCGCATTCGGATTTGTCAGAACCCGGAATTTTTCCCTCAAAATCTTTTATGAAATCACAGGTATCTTTTACAATTTTAAGTGCTTCGGTATGGGATATTTTATCTCTTACTATAAAATAAAATCCTGTACGACATCCCATAGGTCCTACATATATTATGTTGTCGCTGTACTTTGTGTTTCTTGCAAATGTTGCAAACAGATGCTCAAAAGTGTGAGCCGCACCTGTTGTTAAAAAATCGTTGTTATTCGGCAGTTTCATTCTTATGTCATAAGTTACGGCGTCACCGTCTATTCTTGATATGTACATTCCTTTTGTAAGTGTGTCGTGGTTTACTTTAAAACTTGCAATTGTTTTCATAAATTATCCCTTTTTCCTTATATTAACATAAAATTTTTGAGTATCTGCAATGGTATGATACTCAAATTTGTTCAGATATTATTTTATTTATTTATAATTATGAAACAAATACTCAGTTAAGTAACAAAAATTTATAAAAAATAACTGACATCTAAAAATAATAGCTATTGGCTTTTAATAATTTTGTTTTTGAATTTTCATATTTTTGCCGGTGTTATTTGGAATGTTGTTGTTTTTAATGTTGTGGATATTTATGTCATGCTTTTCTTTTTTCATAATGTCATCAATCATTTTGTGAATTAAGCCGTCTGATTTTTTATTTTCCTCAGTAATATTTTCGGGGTTAATTTTGCAGGCGTATCCAGTGATACAATTTTCTGTTGTTGTGATTGTGTTTAATAAAAAAATAACTGTAAATATCAAAAATATATTTTTTTTCTTCATTTTTACCCCCAAAAAATAACAAATCTTATTTCCAAACTTTAAAAATTATAAATTTTTTTTAAAAAATTAACATTATTGGAAACTATAATATTTGAAATTATCATGTTTGCTATAAAATAATGTAAATATTATACAAAGTAATTAGTTGGAAAGTTTATATGAGCGAAGTTGATAAAATAGTTGAAGTGCCTGAGGATAAATTAGTATTAAAGGCAACTGCGGCAAGCAAGTCTTTCAGATACAAATATTTGCTTGTTAGATTTTTCCCGTTTTTGAAGCCGTTTTTGGGAAGAGCAATAATAAATTTCGCAATTTCTTTTCCTGTAGGTATGCTTGATGCGGTTACGGCATTTGCAATTCAGCCTTATCTTGATAGAGTTATAAATGCGCCGGCTTCTCCCGAACGTGATTTGTATGCAATATTAATTCCTTTTGCAATCATTGCATTTGCACTTCTTCAGGGGGTTATAAAATATATAAATGTTTATCTTACAAGCTGGACAATGACAAAAATAACGAATTATCTTCGTGTAAAAGTATATGAAAAGCTATTGTCTTTAAATACAAGATTTTATGATGTTAACTCTTCGGGTATGATTTTGAGCAGATTTTTCAGCGACCCGTCCTCTTCTGCATCAACGATTTTAGACCAGCTCAAAACAATTTTGACAACAGGTGTCGGTTCAATAGCTTTGGTTTGCGTATTACTTTATAACTCATGGAAATTAGCTCTTGTCGGTATTGTTGTTATGTCTGCTGCAATATTGCCTGCAATGTTCCTCAGAAAAAGAATTTTGCGTACTTCAAATGCAAGTGTAGTTGTTTCCGGTGATATGTCTACAAATTACTTTGAAACCTGCGGCGGTAACAAAACAATTACGGCTTATAACCTTGCAAAAAGACAATATACTACATTTTTAACTCAAATTGAAGAATTATTCGATTTGCAGATGTCTTTGACAAAAAGAGTTGCGTTGGCTTCCCCTTTGATGTTTTTTATAGCTTCAATCGGTTTTGCGGTTGTTCTTTGGTACGGTAACCATCTTATCTTGACCGGACAAATGTCAATCGGTAAGTTTGCATCTTTCCTTGCTGCACTTATTTTATTGTATAAACCTATGAAAAACCTCGGTGATACTTTGACTGCAATACAGCAGTTCTTTGTTTCTTTGTGCCGTGTGTTTGAATTGTTTGATTTGGTTCCGGAAATACAGGAAAAACCAAATGCTGTTGATATCAAAGGTATTAATAATTCGGTAGAATTTGAAAATGTTAATTTTGAATATGTAAAAGGACTTCCGGTTATAAAAAATCTGTCACTTTCTGTTAAGAAAGGTGAAACTCTTGCAATAGTCGGTAATTCAGGAGGCGGAAAAACCACTCTTGTAAACCTTTTGCCGAGATTTTATGATGTCTGCGGTGGTTCAATCAAAATTGACGGAAAAGACATTCGTGAATATAAATTAGAATCACTGAGAAATATAATGGCAATAGTATTCCAGGATAATTTCATTTTTATGGGAACAATCAAAGAAAACATTTTGATGGGAAATCCGAATGCTACGGAAGAAGAGCTTCAGCAGGTAGTAAAATATGCTCATTTGGATGAGTTTATAGATTCCCTGCCCAACGGTTTAAATACTGTTGTCGGTGAAAGGGGTACAAGTCTTTCGGGCGGTCAGAGACAAAGAGTTGCCATTGCAAGAGCTATGATTAAAAAGACTGATATTGTTATCCTTGATGAAGCGACTTCCGCACTTGATAATGAATCAGAAGCTATTGTTCAGTCTGCTCTTGATAACCTTATGAAAGATAAAACTGTATTCGTTATCGCACACAGACTTTCAACAATTCAAAATGCGGACAGAATTGCAGTAATCAACGAGGGTGAACTTGTTGAACTCGGTACTCACGATGAATTGATGAATATTGAAAACGGTGAGTATAAACACTTGTACGATATGCAGTTCAGAAAACAGGAAGAAGCAAAGTCTGAATAGAAAATATATTATTTTGTCGGAATTAGAATTATGATGCAAAGATTAAAAAATATACAGGAAAAGAAAATACGTAAACCTGATTTCTCTACAAAAGAGGGCAGGGGGATAATGGCATTTATTCTTCAAAAAGAATTTGAATATATTCTGAATATGGACAAAGATGCCGAAACTCCTTTTATAAAAAGAGTTAAAGATGATTTCGTCAGCAGGTTTACAAAAAGAATAATAGATAATCCTTCAAAAAAGATAATGATTGGCATCTGTGGTGAATCTGCAAGTGGTAAAACTACAATTTGCAAGCATATTAAAAAAACTGTCGACAGATATTCTCTTCCTGTTGAAATCATCAGTACGGATAATTATTTTAATGATATTTCCGATTTGATTAAAGAGCACGGCTCATTTGACAAACTTTTGGAATCCGGTTATGACGTTGATGCACCGACTAATTTTATGACAGACCAGTTAAAAGAAGATTTAAAATTACTTGCAGACGGGCAGGATGTTATGACACCGCAATATCTTATTAACGGCAGCGGTGTAAGTGTTCCCCGTTCATTGCCTGCAAAATCCCAAAAAATCATTGCGGTTGAGGGTATGGCTACAATGTATGACAATGTTTATGACCTTTTTGATATAAAATTGTATATTGATATTGACCGTGATAAACAGGAAGAAAGATTTTTGGCAAGAGCAGCTTCAAGAAACCAAAACCGTGACAATGCACTTAAACAGCTTAAATATATAAGAGAAGCTTCCGAAAAGTATATTCTGCCTCACAAGCATAAGTGGGATATTATCGTTGACGGAAGTGTTTCAATCCCTTATTTTGAACAGATTATCGAATATCTTTACGGTATTACAAATAACTTTGAATAATTAATTTGTTAAAAAATCTTCAATTAATTTGAGAACTTTTGTTGTTACGTCATTTTCTGTATCAATAAGTATAATATGGCTGTTTTTATCACCGTTAAACCATGAACACTGTCTTTTGATATAGTGTCTTGTGTTCTTTTTTATTTCTTCAACGGCTTCTTTCGGGGGGTATTCATCTTTTATATACGGGATAAGTTCTTTTATTCCGATTGTGTTCATCAAAATGTTGTTATCACCGTATTTTCCGTACAGAAATTTGCATTCTTCAAAAAGACCGTTTTCAATCATTCTGTCGACACGGTTGTCAGAATTATTATATAAAAAACTTCTTTCTGACGCGTCAAGTCTTATCCATAAAATATCATACGGTGATTCTTTTGATTTCATTTTTTGACCTGAATTTGCTATTTCCAGTGCACGAATGGTTTTTCTCTTATTATTCGGGTGTATTTTTTCTGCAAGTTTCGGAGACTTCTTTAATAAATCCGCATATAGTTCTTCACTCGATAATTTTTCTGCCTGTTGCCTGAACTTTTCATCGGGTTTGACTTCCGGAATGTCAAATTCTCCCGATAGAGAGCGGAAGTATAAGCCTGTTCCGCCTGCAACTATTGGTAATTTATTTGTTTTTCCAAGTTCGTTTATTATTTTCTCTGCATCTTTGACAAATAAACCGGCTGTATAATTTTGTGTAACCTCGCAAATATCAATTAAATGATGTTTTATGCCAGACATTTCTCTTTTAGTTGGTTTTGCGGTTGCAATATTCATATATTTATATACGTATCTTGAATCAGCTGAAATAACCTCTCCGCCGAAAAATTTTGCTGCTTCAACGGCAAGTTTAGACTTCCCTGTCGAACTTGCTCCCGTTAATGCTACAAGTTTCTGTTTTTTGCTCATAATATAAAAATACCGTGCATACGTAATACTGAATATAAAAGAAGAAGAATAAAAACGGTATAAACGATAAAATACCGTTTCCGAATAACATCATCATAAATGATAATGCAATGTTTATCACTGTCATTACCGTAAAAATTACAACTGAGGGAAGTATATTTCTGAAAAGGAAACGAAAATTTTCAATAATTGCCATTATCGGATTTTTTGTTTTATAAAACAGCGACGGTCCAAACCATAAAATCAGAAAATGGAATATAAATACGCTGATTATCATTATGCTGAAAGCAATCATTATTGTTTGTATCTGGTCATAGTTCAGTGAATTTATTGTATTTGATATTTCCTGCTGATTTCCGGTATTTATTATTTTAAAAAGTTCTTGAGGTATATTTACTTTGGAAAACAGATTTTTTAAATAGATATCAAGATAGTAAGATAATAAAAATGTCATTCCGGCATATAGTGAGAACAAACCTGTTACAGGCAAAAAGTATTCGGAAACTCCGGGAAAAAACTGCCTGAGAATTTCAATCTGCTCATTTTTTACTTCATCTTGTGATGAATATTCTTTTTTGTTTAAAGAAATTGTATACTTTATGCAGTTATACCATCCTGCAATAAATGCTGAAATACACAGGATTAACAATAATGCCGCAAATAAAAATCCTGCATCAAGTGATGTCCTCATAAATAAGGGTTTTGACACAAACATTAAAATCAAAACGCCAAAAAACAAAGGCTGTATCACCATAAGGTTATTTTTTATCAATTTCGCAGAATCAATGAGTGTTGTTTTAATATTCATAACATGATTATATCAAAAATTCTAAATATTGAAAACTGTCAAATTATTACTGTTTAAGGTAATGATATGTTAAGAAATTTGAAAAGAGTTATTTTTTTGATAAAATTTTTATAAACAACGGGAGATGACATGCGGGGCAGACTTGTACTATTACTAATAATTTCGGGACTCTGGGTGTTCTTGTTTATTTTTCAGAATTATGTGAACACTTTTTGGGCAAGTATTTCGTTACTTATTTTTATGGCATTGTATTCCGCATATATGTATGTCGCCTTTAAACATCAGGTCAGAAAAATGAAAAAAAATCCGCCTGTTGTAAATAAAAATTACCGTCCGTTTATATCCATTATGATTCCCGCCCACAATGAAGCCGAAGTAATAAGAGATACGGTAGAGAATATTTTAAAAGTTGATTATGACAACTATGAAATAATTTTAATTGATGACAGAAGCACAGACGATACGGCAATTGCTATAAAACAGATAAATGCGGAAATACCGGCCATTAAGTATCTTATAAGGGAAAAAGATGCTTTCCCCGGTAAATCGGCAGTTTTAAACGATGCTCTTAACATTGCAAAAGGGGAAGCAATTCTTGTCTTTGATGCCGATGCCAGAATTAAACCCGATTTTATATCAAAGCTCGTTCCTAAACTTGAATCGGAGGATGTCGGAGCAGTTCAGGCGAGAAAAGTAATAAGTAACAGAAATGCTAATTTTCTTACACGCTGTCAGGATAACGAAATGGCTCTTGATACTCATTTTCAGGTCGGTCGTGATGCTGTTAAGGGTGCGGTTGAGCTTCGGGGCAACGGTGAATTAATAAAAAGAAAGGCTCTTGAGGATATTGGCGGCTGGAACAATTACACAATTACAGATGACCTTGATATGTCAACAAGAATGCAGATAAAGGGTTGGGATATACGTTTTTGTCCTGATGTTTGTGTTTATGAAGAGGGTATTTTGAATTACATGCCTCTTCTTCGCCAGCGCAGACGCTGGGTTGAGGGCAGTATAAGAAGATATCTGGAAAACTTCTGGGCTGTTCTCTTTTCAAAGGATATGTCCCTGCGTGTCAGTTTGGATATGACTGCTTATATTGCTGAATTTTTCCTGCCCATTTGGTTCGTTTCGGAAGTCTTATTTCAGTTTTTCAGATTTATTAAATATGATGCAAACCAAATTCTGTCATCATTAATACTTTCTGTTCTGATTTTTGTATTTTTCTTTACGGGTTTGGTTTACAGCCTCAGAAAATATAATAATCTGAAAATATTTGACAATATTAAACAATCACTGGAAACGAGTATATATATGGTTGTTCTGTGGTTTCCTATTGTAATTTTTATCATATTTAAAATAATTTTCACAAAGAAAACTCTTGAATGGGGAAAGACTCAGCACGGGGTTTCCTCAACGAATGTTGCTGAACTTGTTAAATAACTTGTTTGCTTTATAATTATTTTATACGTTCAAATTATGTGAAAGGATAAATAAGTGGAATTTTTTACTAATGCAACTATTCAGTTGTTAAAAATATTAAGTGATATCTTTGGCAGTTACGGTATCGGTATTATTTTACTGACAATTATCGTAAGACTTTTTGTGTGGCCTTTAAGTGTTTCTCAGCAGCGTTCAATGAGAATGATGCAAAAGCTGCAGCCGAAACTTAAAATGATTCAGGAACGCTACAAATGCGACCCGCAGGTTATGCAGCGTAAATTAATGGAATTTTATAAGGAAAATAATTTTAATCCGATGGGTGGCTGTTTGCCTGTTTTAATTCAGATGCCCATATTTATTTTACTTTATACTGCATTAATCAGTCCCCAGTTTATTGATATTGCGGGAAATGCCAACTTCTTGTTCATAAAAAGACTTGATGCAACTATAATGGGTTCTTCTGCCCGTTCTTTTGACGGCAGCTTTATGCTCAGAGGTTCAAGCAATAATTTCGTTTTGGGTAAAAAAGGAACAGTCTATTTCAGTGACGGTTCAATGGAAGAAGTTAAGCCAAAAAACTCCAAAGATAATCTGAAATTCGACGTTATTGCACCTGCTGATAATCAAGGTTCAAATATTCGTTTCAAATTAACTTTAAATGCTTTCCCTGTTGAAACAACTGAAGATAAAACAATTCAGTCTGCTGATGTTGAAATCTCAAATATCGGAACAAGAGAACTTGAAAATGTAAAATTTGAAAGAAAGGGTGACTTGCTTGTTGCAGAAGTTCCTGCCGAAAAATCAACAAGTACAATGAATTATGATGTTTTGCTTTTGGTTCTTTTATTCGGATTTACGATGTTTATATCAACAAAAGTTATGACTATGACAAAATCTTCTCAGCTTGACCCTCAGCAGGAAGCAATGCAAAAAATGATGGGGCAGACTATGCCTATCGTCTTAACTGCAACTTTCTTTTTCATTCCTATTCCTGCGGGTGTTCTGTTATATCTCGTTGTAAGTAACCTCTTGCAAATAGTTCAGACAGTTATTATCAATAAGAACCTGGAAAAATCAGAAAATAATGTTATTGATGTAAAATCGGAATAGTTGTTTATGAAACTTGAAGAATTTGATTACAATTTGCCGGGTGAATTAATTGCTCAGTTTCCCTCGGATAAAAGAGAAAATTCAAAGATGCTTGTCTTAAACAGACAGGCTCTTTCATTTGAGGATAAACACTTTTATGACATTGTAGATTTTCTTGATGAAAACGATTTCCTTGTTATGAACAATACAAAAGTCATTCCTGCAAGGCTCTTTTCTGTTAAAGACACAGGCGCAAAAATAGAGATTTTTCTGGTAAGAGAAGAGAAACCTCATATATGGATAGCTCTCATAAAACCGTCAAAACGTGTAAAACCTCAAATGGTTTTAAGTGTAGGTGAAAATCTTTCCGTAAGAATACTCGAAAAAATTGACGATAAATGGAAAATAGAACTTATTTACGACGGAAATATTTTTGATGTTTTAAGACGGTACGGAAATATTCCACTGCCACCTTATATTGAACGTAATATGTCTGACAGCCAGTACAAAAAACTTGATTTTGACAGATATCAGACTGTTTATGCCGAGCATGAGGGTTCTGTTGCTGCGCCGACAGCAGGTTTACATTTTACCCGTGAAATTATTGACAAACTTGAGGAAAAAGGGGTCGGACATACCTTTGTTAATCTTAATGTTGGTTTGGGAACTTTCAAGCCTGTCAAAGCAGATAATATTGAAGAGCATTCAATGGACAGGGAAACTTTTGAAATTTCCGAAGAAGCAGCTGAGAAGATTAACAAGGCAAAAGCTGACGGAAAAAATATCGTTGCCGTCGGAACTACTTCTGTAAGGACACTTGAAACAACTATGCAAAAACACGGTAAAATATTGCCGGTTAAAGATTATTCGGAACTTTTTATTTTTCCGCCATACAAATTTAAAATTGTTGATAAAATTATAACCAACTTTCACCTGCCGAAATCCACTTTATTGATGCTCGTATCCGCTTTTGCAGGCAAGGATTTTATTTTTAGCGCTTATCAGCATGCGATTGAGTCACAATACAGATTTTACAGCTATGGTGATTGTATGCTGATTTTATAAGTCTTTATGTGTGAATTTTCTTTTTCCCTGACAAAATTCACCAACAATATCACCGCTTCCGTAAAGTTTATACTTGTATATTGTTAAACCCTCAAGACCGACAGGACCTCTTGCATGCGTTTTGTTTGTTGAAATTCCGACTTCTGCACCAAAACCGTATCTGAAACCGTCGGCAAATCTTGTTGAGGCATTGTGGTAAACTCCTGCCGAATCAACAAAGTTCATAAATTTTTCCGCGTTTTCTTTGTTTTCGGTAATTATGCAGTCAGTATGTCCTGAGCCGTATGTATTTATGTGTTCTATTGCATCGTTTATGCTGTCTGTGATTTTTACTGATAGTTCTTTCTCACCGTACTCTTTAGCCCAGTCTGTTACTTCTTTTTCAAAATTAATTTTTACACCCGCATTATTCATTCTTTCTGTAAACAGAGGAATGAATTTTTCTGCAATATTTTTGTGTATTAAAACTGTTTCTACTGCATTACAGGCAGACGGATACTGGCATTTTGCATCTTCTATAATTTTTAATGCTTTTTCCGTATCACAAAATTCATCTGCAAAAATATGGCAAATTCCGCTTGCATGTCCCAAAACCGGAATTTTTGTGTTTTCCTGAATGTATTTTACAAGCTTGTTTGAACCTCTCGGAATAATTAAATCTATGTATTTGTCTTCAGCGAGCATTTGAGCTGCTTCTTCTCTTGAATGGATGAGATTTATTGCATTTTGGGGAAATTCTTTAAATTCCGAAATTGAGTCGAATATTATTTTAAAAATAACACTATTAGTGATATCGGTTTCTCTGCCGCCTTTTAATATAACTGAATTTCCTGATTTAATTGCAAGTGAAGTTATTTGAGCGATTACATCCGGTCTTGCTTCAAAAATAACGCCTATCACACCGATTGGGCAGGTGATTTTTTTTAAGACAAGTCCGTCTGCAAGTTCTCTTGTGAAAATAGTTTTATTTACGGGGTCATCAAGCTTTGCGACATCTCTTATACCCTGAATCATCTCGGATAACTTATTCTTATCAGCTTTGATACGGTTGTATACGGATTGGGAAATTTTACCGCTGTTCAAATCGGCTTTGGAGTTTTCCAAATCTTTGAGATTTGCATCAAGAATTTCAGAAATATTTAATTCGATATTATCTGCTATCTTGTTAAGAATTTGATTTTTTAATTTTGTATCCAATGCAGCAGTAATAACTGAAGCCTTTTTTGCCTGAGCTGCTATTTCGTGAATATTGGTCATATTATCCGCCTTTTTTATAAAAAAACTATGTTATCCCTTGTGATTATTGCGTCATAATTTTTGTAGCCGAGTATTTTCAGTATATTTTCGGAGTGTTCGCCTATTAATTTTTTGCAATCATCGGAATTGTAATTTACCATTCCTTTTGCAAATTCATTTCCGTTATCATCAATTATAGTAACGACATCACCTTTTTTAAATTCTCCGTCGATTTTGGTAATACCTATTGGCAGAAGGCTTGCTTCTTTTTCAAATACAGCTTTTTTTGCTCCAGAATTTACATGAATTTTTCCTGTAATGTTTGTTGCATAGCCTATCCATCTTTTTTTGCCCGATAACTGTTCTGACGGCAGGAAAATTGTTCCTGTATGTTCATCTGAGAATATTTTCTTTATTATTCCCGCTTTTTTCCCGTTGGCAATTACTACGTGTCCTCCTGAACGGGTAACTACTTTTGCGGCTTCAAGTTTTGTTTTCATTCCGCCTCTTCCGCCCTTTGATGCATTTTGCCCCATTTTTTCAATTTCGGGAGTCACTTCTTCAACGATATCAATTTTGTTGGCGTTCGGATTTACTTTCGGGTTATCGTCGTAAAGAGAGTCAATATCAGACAGAATTATAAGACAATCTGCTTCTAATCTGCTTGCAACAAGAGCAGAAAGTTTGTCGTTATCAGAAAAACAAATTTCAAATATCTGGTTATTTTCCTCAAGTTCAGAGGTTGAAACAGTATCGTTTTGGTTGATTATCGGTATTATATTCAGTTTTAATAACTGATTTAAAACATTGCTTAAACTCAAATACTTAACTCTTTGTGAAAAATCTTCTTCTGTCAGAAGGATTTGAGCGCATGTAATTCCGTATTTGTCAAAACCGTGTTCGTAAATTGACATCAGTGTTGATTGTCCTATTGCGGCGCATGCCTGTTTCAGAACAATATCCGTAGACGGGTCAACTTTAACTTTATTTGCTCCCAGTCCGACAGCACCTGATGTAACAATAATAATTTCTTTTCCTTTTTTGTGGAGTTTTGAGATATCTTCAATAAAAGAATAAATCCTTGAGAGAGAAATATCTCCGTCATCGCCTCTCAGGACATTTGTTCCAAACTTAAATACCAGTCTTTTTGCTTTGTCAGTTAAATTCATAAATCAATTATATCACAAAGTTATTTTTGCAGAGAATGAATTTTGGTAAAAGCTGGATTGCCAGGAAGTTCATTTAAAATAATAGCCGGATTTACTGCTGCTTCATTTTCTTTTACAGGTTTATAAAAGTCTTTTACAAACAACATTTTTATTTCAAATTTTGTAAAATTGTTTGATGATAAGATATCTTCATAAAGTTTTGAAGAGGACATATAATTTCTGTTCTTTACATAAATATTGATATTTCTGCTTCTGTTCCTGAGCATACCGATAAGCGGTTTTAAGATATTTAAATAACTGTCTTCATACTGTCTGGATATTATAATATCAATTATCCAGTTTTTATTGTCGTATGATAAAAGCTCTGTATATGCAAAAATGCCGTTTTCATCTTTTATTACAAACTTATATGAGAGATTTTGTGAAAGTCCTTTAAAAAAGCTTTCGTAAAATTCACCTTTTTCACACTCAAGAGAATATTTAAAATGTGGAAAAACAGAATTATTAAATAATTCCGCAACATCTTTTGCGTCGGAATTTTTAAATAATACAAAATCGTTTTTTTCCAACGGCGAGTATAAGTCGATGGGTTCTGTTAATTTCCATAAAACTTCTCTTGAGCATAACCTGAAACCGCACATTTTTGAAAACAAAGCTGCTGAATTTTCGTCAGTTTCATCTGCCAAAACACAAAAAGTGTCTGCTCCCGCAGCACCGAATTTTGAAACAACGTAGTCGATAAGCTGCTTTCCCTCTTCATACGAATTTTGACTTAAAAACAGTCTTTTGATAAACCATTTTCTGAAATTACCTTTGACGGGCGATATTGTCAAAAGTGCTTTCACTTCCTTTTTTTCATTTACAGCCATGTACGATTCCGAATAATATCTTAACCTCAGTGGCAGAATATCAATAGGCAGTAAGTTAATTACACCGTGAAAAATTTCGTTGCACGACAGCATCTTTTCCTCGGTAATATCGGAAAGTAATTTTTTTACTTTATTAAGATACTTGATATTATACTTTATTATTTTTGCCATAAATTCCCTTTATATTATAATAGCACTATTTTTTGGTTTTGTAAGGATAAAAGTTAAGAAATTATTAATTTCATTTGAGATATGTCTGTTTTTAACTATAATAATTAAAAGAGGGTAATAAAACATGGAAAATGAAAATACAGAAAATAATTCTATTGAAAACAGCTCAAATCCGTTTGCTGACGACATGAAAATCGAAAATACCGAAGCTTCCGAAGAACAACCAATTGAAGAAAATCCGGAAATTCAGGAAGTTGAGAATACCGAGGAATCAGAAGAGTCAGAAACACATGAAAATGAGTCTGAACAGACCGATAAAAATGAAAAAAACGAAGATTCGCCCAAAAAGAATATTTTTGAGGGTCTTTTTTCCAAAAAAAATCAGTCAGCAGATGATTTGAAAAAATTAAAAGAAGAATGTGAAAAAATTAATAATCAATATCTCAGGCTTGCTGCTGATTTCGATAATTACAGGAAAAGACAGGCTGCAGAAAGAGAAAGTCTGATAAAATACGGTATGGAACAGGCATTAAAAAAAATGATTGAGGTTGCTGATAATTTTGAGCGTGCTGAGAAATCTCTTGAATCAATTGAAGATATTGAGAAAGCAAAAGAAGCATTTACTGTGTTGTCTAAGCAATTCCGTGATTCTATGACAAAACTCGGTTTGGAAGAGATTAATGCTGAGGGTGAAAAATTTGACCCGAATCTGCATGAAGCAGTAATGCAGACCCAAACAGACGAATATCCTGAAGAAACTGTAATAAAAGAACTTCAAAAGGGATATAAATACGGTGATAAAGTATTAAGACCCTCAATGGTAAGTGTTTCGGTTAATTAGTGAAAGACAGTTATGGCAAATTATTATGATATACTCGGCGTGGCTCAGAATGCTACTCAGGATGAAATAAAATCAGCTTTCAGAAAAAAAGCGAGAGAACTTCATCCTGACGTCAACAAAGCACCGGATGCCGAAGAAAAATTTAAAGAACTCGGAAAAGCTTATGAAACATTGTCTGACCCCGACAAAAGAGCGTTGTATGATAGATACGGTGAAGAAGGACTTTCAAATGCGGGTTACAGTAACGCAGGTCCTTTTGATTTTGGCTTTGGCGGTATAAATGATATTTTTGAGGCATTTTTCGGTGGCCACGGTTTTGGAAGAGAACAGGAAAATCCAAATGCTCCCCGTCGTGGTGCTGATTTAAGAATAAGTATTGAATTGGAATTTAAAGAGGCGGTTTTTGGTGTCGAAAAAGAAATAAAAATTCCTCACGAAGAAACTTGTCCCAACTGTAAAGGAACTGGCGGAAAACCAGGAACACAACCAAAAACTTGCCATGTCTGCGGTGGTACCGGACAAATTCAGCAGGTGACGAGAACTGTTCTCGGTAATTTTAACCAAATTTCTGTTTGTCCGAACTGTCACGGTAAGGGTAAAGAATTTGAACAGCTTTGTGATGTTTGTCATGGTACAGGAAGTGTTGAAAAAGAAAAACTTATAAAAGTTAAAATTCCTGCCGGAGTCGACAATCATACGAAAATCCGTGTTGCAGGAGAGGGCGATTGCGGCAAAAATGGCGGCCCGTCGGGTGATTTGTATGTTGTTATTCATGTAAAAGAAGATGAGTATTTTACAAGAAACGGTAATGATATTTACACTGTTCTTCCGGTTACATTCCCTCAGGCTGCATTAGGGGATGATGTTGTTATTAAAACTTTATCAGGTGAAAAAAATATCAGTGTGCCATCGGGAATTGAGCATGATAAAATAATTACTGTCAAAGGTGAGGGCGTTCCTTTTGTGGGTTCTTCACGAAGAGGCGATCATCACGTTATTATTAAGCTTGTACCTCCGAAAGCTTTAAGTGATGAAGAGCGGAGCCTGTATGCCAAACTTTATGAGATTTCTCATAAAAAACAAATTAATAAGAATATTCTCAATAAAGTTAAGAGGGTATTTAAAAAATAAATAGGAAAAAGTAATGAAAAAGAAATTATTTGCAATATTAACCTTATTATTTTTGACAAAATGTCTTTCTGCTGAGGCTGTTATGCTTCCGCATTCAATGCAGGTATTCCTTTTTAATAACCAATCAGGTACATCAATAAGATTTGACGGCTTAATCAACCTGCCAGACGGCACTACATACATTCCTGTCATACCTGCAGTTCCAAATGATGTAGAAAAAGTTTCCGTAAAGTGGACTTATCCTGCCGGTAAACAAATGAAAGATAATCCTGATATTGTTGTTTTCAACAATAATTACACTCTTTTAAAGGTTATTTCTGACGGTAAAAATAAAACAATTGCAAGTTATAATCATATCCCTGATGAAGTAAAAACAGGTGTTATACCCCAAGATTTACTTGTCCCGAACGGTTTTTATATTCAGGAAGAGATTGCAGGTATAAAAGGAAATCTGGAAATACCTGTAGTAACAACAAGTATGAAAGGTAAACCACTTGTAAACATTAGCTCTGCGCAGGAAAGTAAACCGCAGGTTAAACCCGAAAAAAAAGTTACCAAAACAAAGAAGAAAACTTCAAAAACCCGTATACCGGCTCAATTAGACAACAAAATGTATCTTGTCACCAATTATGATTCAAATTATTTAAAAATATTTTTACCCGGCAGACCTGAACCTATTTACGGCTTAAAATTAAAAGGTGTTTTAAAAGATGCAAAGGTTACGCCTGACGGAAAATATCTTCTTACTGCCGTTTTTGGTAAAAACACTCTTGATATAGCAGATATTTCAAATGAACAAATTGCCAGAAGCATTGATTTGGAAATGCAGCCGTCAGAGATTTTAATTGACGATAAATCCAATAAAGCTTATGTTTTAAGTACAGAGGGCAAGTCACTTTTTATAATTAATTTATCGACAATGAGTCTTTCTGAAAAAGTTGAATTAGATGCAGTTCCTTACAGAATGGCTCTTTCAGCAGACGGTAATCAGCTTGCTTATGTTGATAAATTGAATGATACAATTTATGTCCTGAAATTAGATGACGAATTCAAAAATATTCCTGTTACTACCTTAAAAAACGTTTCTAAGGTAATTATTGATAACAACAGATTGTTTGTCATTTCAAGAATTACGAATAATTTAAAAGTTACCGATTATAATTTAAACAAGGCTATTTTTACCGGGGATGAAAGTGATGATAAAGGTGTTATACTTCAGAAGAAATTAGCCAATAATACTCACAGACTTCTTGGCAGTATGTCTATTCTTCCCGTAAAAAATCAGGAAGAAGAAGTTAATGAAACTGAAACGGCTCTTGTCAAAGAAACGGAATTTAAAACAGGTTTTAAACCAACTGATTTATATCTTTATGGAAATACTTTGTACATTTTATGTTCGGGTGAAAATAAAATGTATGTTTTTGATATTGCAAATATGAAATTTTCCAAACAAATTCAGCTTCCATTGCAGGGTTTTGCAAGAAAAATTACAAGGGTTGATAAGTCCGATATAGCATTGATTACTGATGCAAATTCAAAAAAATACTGCATTATTAATTTAAGTAATTCAAATATAATCGGAACATATCCTATTGATTTACCCGTTAATTTTATTACCATTATTAACAAAATCAACAACGTAAATCTTTTGGAACAGGCATTATGACGGTTGTAGATGACACTTTGAAATCTCTTGAAGAAACAAAAAATGATTTTTGGAATATTTCAAAAGAAACAGGAGATTTTATTGAATTTTTGATAAAAGTTTCAAACGCTCAAAATGTTCTTGAACTCGGCACTTCAAACGGATATTCCGGATTACGTATTGCTCTCGCCCTGAAAACCACGGGTGGAAAGCTTACCACAATTGAATATTGGGATAAAAGAAGAAGTATTGCAATTGAAAATTTTAAAAAGTGCGGCGTCGGTGATATTATTACTGCAAAACTCGGTTCTGCTCTTCCTGTCATTCAAAATGAACTACAAGACGAAATTTTCGATTTTATTTTTATAGATGCAAACAAGGCAGGGTATATAGAATTTTTTAAAGCACTTCATCCGATGTTAAAGGTTGGCGGGATAATTGTAGCTGATGATGTTATTTCTCATGCAGATGCAGTTAAACCCTTTGTTGATGAAATGTTTTCAAGAAATGATTATTCTTCTCAAATACTGAATTTACCCGATGGTGTTCTTATTGCCCGTAAAAACAAATAGTACTGTTTAATTTTTATTCTTAATGTATAATTCACTTATGAAAAATAATTTTAAAAATAATGAAATTTCTCTGGACAAAATTGGTATTGTCTATAACCAAAATACAATCGGTTATGAAAGTGTTGTTGGAGCATTAAAAGCTGAATTTTCCAAATATAACGTAAATATTTCGGTCAATCCGATTGATAATATGGATAAATCTGTTACTTTGGCAGTTGTTGTTGGTGGTGACGGAACACTTTTAAGGGCGGCACGATATTATGCCTCATTTGATACCGCTGTTTTCGGAATTAACATGGGAAGATTAGGCTTTCTGTCACAATCTTCGGCAGATGAAATAAATTCATCAATCAAAAAAATTTTTGACGGTCAGTACAATTGCGAAGAAAGACTTATGGTTTCCGCAAACCCCGGCAGGCTCTCTGCTTTAAACGATATTGTTATTAAAAGTGAAAGTTTTTCAAGGACAGCAAGATTATTTGTTTCTATAAACGGTAATATCGTTTGTGATTATCTTGCAGACGGTTTGATTATTTCTACCCCGACAGGCTCTACTGCATATAACATTTCTGCGGGCGGTCCTATTCTTGTGCCAAGATTGAATGCTTTTATCATCGTTCCTATTTGCCCGCATTCTTTAAATGCAAGACCGCTTGTTATTCCATCAAATGAAAAAATTGTTATTTCTTCGGCAGACAATACAAGACGTTTAAAAATTGCAGCAGACGGTCAGAATATTTATTCTGTTCCGGAAAATACTCCGATTTCAATCAGAAAACACAGAAACAGAGCAAAAATATTGATGCTTAACGATAAGAGTTTTTATTCCGTTCTTAAAGAAAAATTGTATTGGGGAATGACAAACAGTAAAAAATAATTGTCTTTTATACAATGTATTTACTGTAGCTTTCTTTAAATAAAATATCCAGTTCTTTTGGGTTTGTGCATTTGTATATCTCTGCAAAATTTTTATTGCTCAGTAAAATATTATGTTCATCTGTGAGTTTCAATATACAATTATATCCTCCTGCTCTTTGCTCCTGCGGAAGTAATAAATAAAAGTGTCTTAAGTGGAAAAACAGCTGGGTAATGTTTTTTTGTTTTAATTCTTCACTTATATCACATCTTTCTGACAACAATGGCAGAAAATCATTCAGCGCAAGACAAAAATCGAATTCATGATTTAAATTCCTGTTTGTATATAATCTGTCCATAACCGAATTTTTATTGCAGATGAAGTAATTGTACAGCTGTTTTGTTACTCCGTAGTATTTCTTTGCATATAAAAGATATTTCATTACAAAAACTGTGTCGTCGTGTTCGTATCTTTCGGGATAAGTAAGATTATGTGCATCAATAATTTCTTTTTTGAAAATTTTATTCCATAACAAATAATTTATATCCGTTGCAAGCTGTAATGTAATATCGTGATACCCTTTGTGTTTTAATCTCGGATATGCTTCATAGGCTTTATAGTCATTTTTTAGCTTTTCTGTATTGTGTATTCGGGTGTCGCATAAAACAATGTCTGCATTATATTCTTCAATAGAATTGACCATTATTTCTATCATATCTTCTGCATAATAGTCGTCTGCATCACAAAACATAATATACCTGCCTGTGGCATTAGAGATTGCCTTATGTCTTGCCTGTGCCGGACCGTAGTGTGGTTGGGAGTATACTTTTATTCGGTCGTCTTTCTTTTCGTATTCTTTTAATATTTGTAATGAATTATCTTCCGAACCATCATTTATGCAAATTGCTTCAAAATCCCGAAATGTTTGTGATAATAACGGATTAAGGCAGCGTAAACAATGCCCGGCATTATAAACAGGTATTATTACTGATACTTTCGGCATTATTTCTGCTTTTCTCCGATATTATATTTTATAAATTTGATTATATTATGATAAAAAAACGTATGCAAATAATCTCAGACAGCTTTGAAAAACTTTATAACAAAGTAAATTCAATATTAGTACCAATATTTTAAATCAAGTGTACCAAATAAATACCTAAATCTGGAATTTAATTCATTTCTGTTTTTACACCCGAGCAATTGACTGAAAGCCGGATTTTGCAATAAAATTTTATTGTTTTTTATTAGTTTTAAAATGTATTTATGAGCTTTATCCTGTCTTTCAGCAGGAAGAATTGTATAAAAATATTGTATGTGATAAATAAATTTATTTATAAATTTTAATTTAAGTTTGTCGCTAATATCATCCCGTTTTGATAAAAAAGAGAGATCTTCGTCGAGAGCATGGCAAAAATCGAATTCGTGGTTTTTGTTTTGATTTGTATAAAGTCTGCCCATAACAGAATTTTTATTGTACACGAAATAATTATATAATTTTTTATTTACTCCGTAATAACTTTTGCTGTAAAGCAGGTATCTCATCAGAAAAGATGCGTCATCGTGTTCGTATTTTTTCGGATATTCTATTTTATGAATATCCATAAGCTCTTTTTTGAAAATTTTATTCCATAAAATATCATTTATTTCCGTTATATTTTGCGGAGTTATGTCGTAATAACCCTCTAATTTTAAAATGGGATAATTTTCTATGGTTTCATCATTTGATTTAAAACCATCTAAGCAACAAATATTTGTATTGCACATTACAAGGTCTGTGTTATATTTTTCTATTGCTGTGACCATAATTTCAATCATATTATTTTCATAATAGTCATCTGCATCACAAAACATAATGTATTTCCCCTGAGATTTTGAAATTGCCTTATGTCTTGCATTTGCGGGTCCGGAGTGAAACCGGGAAAACACTTTAATCCGATTGTCTTTTTTTTGGTATTCTTTTAATATTTTTAAAGAGTTATCTTTAGAACCGTCATTTACACAAATTGCTTCAAAATCCCCGAAAGTTTGTGATGATAAAGCATCAAGACAACGCTCAATATATTTTTCTGCATTAAAAACGGGAATAATTACTGATACTTTCGGCATTTGATAAATACTCTTAATAAAAGATTTTTCCGGCTAAATTATATAATTATAATACCAAAATCGCAATATAATACAATATATTCAGCTTTCGTTAATCAATTATTAAGAAAGATTTACTTAATTGCTGAGATTTATAGGTTTGTTTCCGTTCTTATTAAAGGCTATGCGGATTTTAATCATGAAATTCATGTATTCATCATGTTTTTGGGGTTTTAAATCATGAAAACCATGTAATTGCATGGTTATTGACGATTTAAAATTTGTTTTTTGTTGTGCCAGTAGTCATAATGGTTAACAAGATTTAAAACATGAAAACCCGCGTATTGCATGCCTTTTCATGCTTTGTATCATGCAAATATAGTATTGTTGGGTATTTTGAGTTAATTAAGATCGTAAATACATACTGTTAGTAATTTTATAGTAATAAAACTGTTTTCGGAAAGAAATATATGAGCGACAAAGATTTTAATAATTTCTTAAATTTTTAAACATTAGCAATAATTCAATTTGTAATAATCGGGTCATTGATTTTTGCTTTATGTCTTATTGCAACAAAAAAAACAAAAAATATTAAAACGCATAAATTTCGTCATTAATATTCCAAAATTTGAAAAAACAGAAAAGGTTTATTACAAAGGTCTTGAGTTTTAAAATACACAAAAAGCGGTATGTTGTATAACATACCGCTTAAATATATGATTGATTTATCAATTAGCAGCAGCCGCAAGCACAATCAATGTGAAGTGCTTTTTTTGCTTCTTCTGCTCTTACTTTGATACGACCGTCAACAGCGATTCCTTCGCCTGTCTTTTCGCTGATTAACAACGGATTGATATCGAGTTCGTCAATGAATTTATAGTCATTTACGAGTTGCGATAATCTCAGTAAAGTTTCTTTGATTTGTTCCATTTGTGCGGGAGTTGTTCCTCTTGCACCTTTCAGCAAACCGTATGCTTTTACTGATTTAATCATTTCTTCTGCATCAACATCAGTTAACGGAGCAATTCTGAAAGTTACGTCTTTCATTGTTTCGATGAATACACCGCCAAGACCAAACATCATCATCGGGCCGTATTGAGGATCTGTTGCTATACCGCAAACCATTTCTCTGTTGCCTTTTACCATTTCCTGAATGATAACACCTTCAAGACCGTCGATTAAGCCTTTTTCTGTCAATTTGTTGATGAGGTCGTTATATTCTGCTCTGAGTTGTTCTTCTGATTGAATATTAACTCTTACACCGCCTACGTCTGTTTTGTGAGAAGTTGTTTTTGAAGTCATCTTCATAACAACAGGGTATCCGATTGAGTTACCGAGTTCAACAACTTGTTCTTCGTTTGTTGCCAAGCCGTATTTACAAGCTCTGATACCGTATGCTGCGAGTAAATCGATTGATTCGAGAGTTGTAAGTTGTGCTCTGCCGTCTTCTAAAGCACCTTTCATGATTGCTTCCGCTTTTACTCTGTCAACATCGTAGCAAGGAATGTGTCCTTCGGGTCTTTCCATCCAGAGTCTTTGTTGATTTAATCTGTTGAAGCCATCTGCTGCTTCTTCTGCGTACATAAAGAACGGCATATTAACGTGCATATCGGATAATTTTGTGAAGAATTCATTCTTAGTCATAAATACACCGATAACAGGTTTTTCAGGGTGTTGTTCCTTGATTTCCATTACTGCTTTTGCAACGTCGATATCTTTCAATCCTAAGAACGGTAAGTAAATTACCATAATCATATCAACGTTTTCGTCAGCGATAACTGTTTCAAGAGTTTGCTTGTAGTGTTCGATAGGTGCTGATGCAATCATGTCGATAGGGTTTTTAACTGATGCTGCTGCGGGCAGGAAACTTCTTAATTTTTCTTTTGTTTCGTCAGAAATTTTTGCCATTTGCATACCGTATTCGCAAACTGCGTCTGTTGCCATAATTCCGGGGCCGCCTGAGTTAGTGATGATAGCAACTCTGTCGCCCTGAGGAATAGGTGATGTTGCAAAAACTTTTGCTGTTGCGAAAAGGTTTTGCAATGAATATTCTCTTATAACACCTGATTGCATAAGAAGTGCGTTTGCAGCTTTATCTGCGCCTGCAAGTGAACCTGTGTGAGAAGATGCTGCTGAAGCACCTGCTGCTGAACGACCTGCCTTCAATGCAAGGATAGGTTTCTTCTTAGAAATTCTTGATGCCAATTTTCTGAAGTTTGAAGGGTTTTGGATTGATTCCATATAAAGAAGAATTTGTTCGACGTCTTTGTCATTTTCCCAGTATTCCAATGCTGTTTCAGCGTTAACGTCAGCCTGGTTACCGATTGAAATGAATTGAGCAAAACCAAGGTTTAAGTCTTTTAATATGTTCAAAATACCGCCGCCTAAAGCACCTGATTGTGAAACAAAACCGATGTGTCCTCTTTCGGGAAGACTTTCTGCAAAACAACCGTCCATTCTTACTGTGGGTTCTGTGTTTACAACACCTAAACAGTTAGGACCTACACATCTCATACCATAGTTGTGAACTTTTTCGAGTAATTGTCTTTCGAGTTCTGCACCTTCTTTACCTGTTTCTTTAAAGCCTGCTGTAATAACGCATAAGCCTTTGATTCCCTTTTCGTGGCACTGGTCAATTGTTGTTAATACGAATTTTGAGTTAACAACGATGATTGCCAAATCAATATCTCCGGGAACTTCATTTACTGTTGTGTATGCCTGAAGTCCTTCGATTATTCCGCCTTTCGGGTTAATCGGATAAATTTTTCCGTTAAATTTGTATTCCTGTAATCTTTTCATGATGTCAGAACCAATTGTGTGTTCTTTTGTCGAAGCACCAACAACAGCAATTGATTTCGGTTTCATAATTTTGTCTAAAAGATGTTCTGTCATTTTCTTACCTTTCTTATTTTATTAAAAGTCCAAAATAATATATTCCTTACATAATAATTTTGGCACAAACAATAATGAATAACAAGAAAAAATATAAGAAAATTTTTTATTAATATCCTCTTGGAAGCCACTCTCTGACTCTGAATTTTGCGCCGAGCGAAAGACATATTTTTTCGCATTCGGCAATGTCAATATCACAGTTAGGAAAACCGGAAACAACCGTTGCTGTCGTGTCAATTCCTGTTTCTGAACACTCTTTTATAAAATCTGTGACAGCTGTATATGCGTTTTCTTTGTCGGCAGGCTTTGAAATTTTGTTGTATTTCTCCTGATTTTCTGCGTTAAGACTGACAGATATTGCGTCAATATATTCTTTTAATTCGGGAATTAAATCACGTTTTGCAATCAGATTTCCCTGACCGTTGGTGTTTATACGGATTTTTATATCGGGATAGTATTCTTTTATATATTTTGCGGTTTGCAGAAGTATTTCAGACTTCAAAAGGGGTTCTCCGAAGCCACAGAATACCGTTTCCTGTGCAGTAGGGTTTTGGGATATTATTTCTTCAAACTGTTCTATTACATCGGACGCTTCAAAATTTTCGTTTTCAAGCCAGAGATTTCTGCCCTCTATTTCGTTTACATTGTTTCTTATGCAGAATACGCACCTGTTTGGGCAAAGGTTAGTAAGGTTTATATAAATTTTACCCTCAAGCGTGTATACAAGATTTAATTCGTTTTTATTTTTTGTCATAATATAATTTTCCCACAATTTATGCTGTTTTTTCAAGGTTTAATGTATTTTTTAGCAAACTCAGGAGTAAAAACTTCCCAGGCTTTTTCATTCGGATGCCAATCCGCAAAATCGTGTTCCAGTTTGTATTTTCTGTCAAACTTAAAGCCTAATAAATCTTTCGTATGAACAATGATTATTCCCTCTTTTTCAAGTTCATCCCAAATATTAGAATACATTGTATCTATATGAAACTTTATATAGTCTTTGGGATATTGTGTACTTATTTTTTCTTCGTATAAAACTACTATAAATTTTGCATGAGGTGCTAATTTCTTTATTCTTTCAGCAGATATTTCAATAACCTTTTTTAATAAAAGTTGACTCCTCTCGCTGTTTGGATATTCTGAAAGAATATCCTGCATTTTTAATCTTGCTATTATGTATTTGAATAAAAATACGCGTGACAAAATTTTTTCAATTTTGTTCAATTTAAATAAATCATTAAAGTATACATTCAGGTCATATCGGGTTGGCTCAAAATATCTTGTTATATGGTCATGCATATATACATAAATGACATATTGTGATTCTTTTACAATATCGTGATTTTTCATATTCAGGTCATTGTAAATTTTGTCTAATTGCTCTAATAAGTTGCTGCCACAAATTGCATAATTTAAAACAGGACGTTTTGTAATATTTGATAATAAATACGGAAAACTTTCTTCTTTTGTCAAACCGTGTCCATACGCATAAGAACAGCCTAAAACGGTTATCGGAGGTAGTATATATTCTGTTCCAAAGTTTTGCCGTTTTTCTAAACAAAATTTTGCAATAACTTCGTTCGTATTTTGTATTCTTAAATCTGATGGTTGCATTTCAGTATCGTATTCGGATAAATTTATATCAATATTAATTTTACCGGTATTTGTAATTGTATTCGGGTAATTCTGATAATTTCTTTCCCAGTAAAAATTTATTCCTGCTATTACGGCTGTAATGAAAATTAAATTGATAATTATTATGAATACTGCTTTTTTCATTATTATTAAATTCCGGTGTTTGAAAATAAAAATTTTTATAATATAAATAAAACTGATAAGTTCATTTAAAAGTATCTGTTATTTTAAGTAAAAATATTATAACATAAATATATGACTGAAATATGTATTTTATATTCAATATATAAAAGAGATTTGACAATCTATTCAATCAGAAAGTCAATATCCGAGCATTTTGGTATCTACACTAAGCCGAGCCACGGAACTATTCATCCGGCACTTAAAAAACTTTCGGCTGCGGGATTTGTTAATGTTCGGGATGTTATTTCGGATGGTGGAAGAAAATCGTGTTATTATTCGATTACTGAAAAAGGAAAAAAGTATCTTTCTTCACTTATCCTTTTGGAATTGAGTGAAAATCCGTCTGTTTTTATTAACGACATCGGAATAAGAACTGCTGCCTTGGGGGTCCTCAACGATTCCGAAAGAAAACAGTTTGTCGAACAAACATTAAAATTCCTTGAATTGTTTGAAATTCAGACAAAACGCTCTCTTGAAAACGAGTATCTCGGACTTGATTATTATCAGTCTGAATCCTTTAATCAATGTTTAAAAAATATTGTAAGTACCAAGCAGTTTTTAAATTCTTTAAAGGTATAGTATGACTGCCGAAATTCTTCAAACTGAAAAAAACTCAATTGCCGAAGATTTAGGACTTTCTCAGGGTGATTTGATATTAAAAATTAATGGTGTTGTCCCAAAAGATTATATTGATTACAAGTTTCTGACTGCCTGTGAAGAATTGGATTTGCTGATCAAACATTCAGACGGTACTCCGGAAATTTTTGAAATTGAAAAAGATTTTGATGAGGATTTGGGCATTGTTTTTAAATCGGCTGTTTTTGACAGAATAAAGCCATGTACAAATCATTGTATTTTTTGCTTTGTTGACGGACAGCCAGACGGCTTGAGAGATACTCTTTATATTAAAGATGATGATTACAGACTTTCTTATCTTCAGGGTTCTTATGTGACTCTTACTAATCTGACGGATAAGGACAGAGAAAGAATTTCTCAAATGCACCTCGGACCTTTATACGTTTCAGTTCATACGATGAATACTGAGTTAAGAGAGAAAATGTTGAGAAATCCAAAAGCAAAAAATATAGTTAAGGAGCTTGATTTTCTTAAGAAAAACGATATACCGTTCCACGCTCAGATTGTTTTATGCCCTGATTATAACGACGGTGACGAGCTTGAATATACTCTTAATCAGCTTTATAAATATAAAAAAGTTCTCTTATCAGTTGCAATCGTTCCCGTAGGTATTACCAAATTCAGAAAAGACTGCCTTAAAACGGTAGATAAAGAAATTGCGGAAAAATCAATAGAAATCGTAAATGAGTTCAATAAGAAAAAGAAAAAATTCCCCGTTTGTCTTAGTGACGAATTTTTTCTGATTGCCAAACAGCCAGTTCCCGAAAAAGAATATTACGGCAACTTTTCACAAATTGAGGATGGAGTTGGCGCTATACGGCTCCTTACTGACAGTTTTTATAACGGGTTAAAAAAAATTCCCAAAAAACTCAAAAAGAAAATATCAATTACATTCGCTCTCGCAAAATCATCTTATGATACATTCATAAAATTTAAAGATGAGCTTGATAAAATCGAAAATCTTGAAGTTGAAATGGTTAAAATTGTTTCTTCTTTTTGGGGTAAAGATATCACTGTCGCAGGACTTTTGAGTTCGTCTGATTTGATAAATTCCCTGTCGGACAGAAAAATTGAAAACTTAATAATTCCATCAGTTATGCTGTCCCCTTATACAAATGATTTTATAGACGGTGTTAATTTTGAAGATTTTAAGAAAAAGATGAATTGTAATATACATGTAATTAAAGATATATATTCTTTTAATGAAATTTTCAATTTGCTCAAATAATATTGTAATATTTTGATAATATTAAATTTTGTAAAATAAAAAATATTGATACGAAAATTCAATACACGTAATATCTCAACAAGTAAAATAAAAACAGATATATGTTCAAAATTATTATGCTTTATGTTAAAATGAAATCATGAAAAATATGATGTTTAAAAAAGCATTTACGTTAGCGGAAGTCTTGATAACGCTTGTCATTATCGGTATTGTTGCTGCATTGACAATTCCGACAGCAATTTCTAAATATCAGAAAGAACAAACTATTGCTCAGTTAAAACAGGTATATTCCCAGCTTAATCAGGCAATCAGACTCTCGGTACCTGAACATGGTGACCCGAGAACTTGGGATTATTCACTTGTAGGAATTAATTTTTTTAATGAATATCTGAATAATTATATTCAGATCAGAAGAATGAGTTTGGATACGAATGAAATAAAGTATCAAAGAACTAACGGAACAACAGAAACTGATTTTAATCCTTTAAAAGATGGTGCAAATGTGATAGTTTTAAATTCCGGGGCAATTATCTATCTTGCTGACAAATCTTTTGCAAGTGCTTTAAGTATTTCTTATAAACAAAAAGGTTTTTCTGTTGATATAAACGGGTTAAAAGGTCCTAATAAAATAGGCAGAGATTTATTCTTTTTTCTTCTTGACGGAGAAAATGGAATCATTCTCCCCCGTTGGATTGATGATAATCAATCTGCTTCTGTTGAAAAGTCAAGAGAAGTATTGAAAAATGGTCCTAGTTCTCAAAATTATCAATGTAATACAAACGGCAGAGGTATGTGGTGTGCTGCCCTAATCATAAAAGACGGGTGGCAAATTAAAGACGATTACCCGTGGTAGGCAGCCAGTTTTTTTCGCGCGCAGACTGATTTTCCCTTTTTTGGCAGTAAGCTGCGTTAACTCATTCTTTAGAAATGTTTGCTTTACTGTGTAATATTATTTTAAAGTGTATACTTCTGTCCTGGACATATAGATTGTGAATAGGGTAAAACCTAAACACAGGACTATATATTAAGAAATGTAACAAAGAATATATACAAAAAGGCAATTTTTAGAGAGAGGGATACTTTATATAAGAGTAGAGAGCAGGAGAGAGAAGATGACAGCAGATTTAACAATGGATTGCATATT
>Ga0265299_10000733_pt1 | contig 39908 bp, 68 predicted proteins | sample AusTroGonzalo_MG_4_FD_193485 | JGI IMG/M metagenome (GOLD analysis project Ga0265299, IMG submission 193485) | Bovine rumen microbial communities from tropical cattle in Woodstock, Queensland, Australia - Gonzalo_02 | ecosystem: Host-associated > Mammals > Digestive system > Stomach > Rumen ...
AAAAGTGCATAATATTCTGGGGTGTTTTCTTTATATGCTTCCATTCTCTGACGTTCTGTTGGAAGTTCCTCTATTTTTCTTCTCTGTTCTTCAACTTCTTTTATTTTTTTCTTTAAATTTTCATAGTATTCTCTTGTTTTTGCTATTTGTTTTTGTTCTTCTTCAAGTGGTTTTATATTTGCTTCATATTGTGCTTTTAATTCTAAAAGTTCTTTTGCTTCTTTTTCGTGTTTTTCTAATTGTTTTTTTTGGTCTCTTAAATTTTTTTGTAATTCTTTGTCACTTACTTCTGTTGTTATAACCAATTTACCGACATTTTCTTCCATAAAATCACTTCCTTTCTATTCCTAATTGCTTATAAAGATTATTTGCTCTTTCTTTTTGTTCTTTTGTAGGTTCTTTTCTTACCTGGTATTTCTTTAAAGCAACTTGTTTCTGTAATTCAATGACTTTTTGTCTTTCTTTAGGATCTTTAATTTCTTTTGGATTAATTCTTCTAAAATTTCTGACTCTATTAAATACACAACAATTACCAAGTTCACTGTTTGATAATCCGTCCATTAAATCAGAAAATTTCCACCAATGCATTTCAATCTTATCTATATCTAGGCCGTTATAGTCTCCATACATAGATGCCCAAATCAATCCATAATCTTGCTCATAATCCATGTCTGGCTTTTCATTGCTTTTTTTATATTCTTTATCACACAATAAATATCTTTGGCCTATTTCCAGCAAAGTATTGTAATCATCTGGTGAGTTTATTCCTTCGTCACCATAAAGTTTGTATATAATTGCTAAACTACGTTCAAAATCTCCTATTGATTTATCCTCGGCAATTTTATTACATTCTAAGGCTACCCTAAAATCAGTATTAATTTTATATTGTTTTCCATTTACTTCAGCGTATTCTGGATACATTATTTTAACACTTCTTTACTTCTATTAACAGATTCCCCATATTTTTCTTTTACTTTCTTTGTTATTTGTTCCATGCTTAAATTAATATGAGGGGTTATTTGTTTTTCTATAATGTCATCTATTTCGTCAAGTGTAGTCCAACCTAATTTTCTGCCATTTAATAGTTTTTGAACTCCGTTTGAACCTAAAAACATATTATATACTTCAACTTCTTTTTTAAAAAAGTCATTTACTGCTTTAATTTTATCTTCTTCATTTTTACTAAATAGTTTTTTACCCTTTACATCTTCTCTTTTATCTATAATAACCATTTGATTTCTCAAATATTCTCTATTCTTTTTGTCTCTTTCTACAAGTTCCTGAAATTTTAAAGGGAGTTCAATATCCTCTAAATCAAACTCTAAATACTCCCCTGTAGATTTCCCTTTATCCGTTACTATTTCTAATTTTAATGTATTGCTTTTATTTAACTTTATAACATTGTCTGTCATGTTATAATCTCCTTCCTATAAAAATAGAGCAAGGCGATAAGTCGCCTCGCCCTTACAGCACTTTTAATCTTAGTAGTAATACTACTTATAAACTTACGTTTGGTTCAAATGTAGGAACACCATTGCCATCAAATGTTACTGTTCCCTCTACACTATCGCCCTGATAATATAAATCGTATTCAATAGTTGCATCTTCACCCATAAATTGAGTTATTGCAATTAAGCCATCACTTAATTTTGCAGGATATGTGTTTCCTGTTCCATTATATGCGTCTATGTCAAGAATTTGTGTAACATAGTTAGTTTTATCTCTAGCCTCTGCAACAAATTCAAAACAAGGGTCATTCTTATATATAGTTTGGCTAATAGAACCTTGCTTTTGATTTGACCTATGAATGTTTCTTGCATTTTTTTCTATAATCCATTTTTCCTGGTCAACCTGTGGATTATAAGAAATTCCGTAATCCGTGATTCCGATACCCAAAACTTTGAATGTTGGGTTTGTTGCAGTTGGTGTTGTGTCTAAATATGTTAAAAACTCATTTCTATCAACTTTTCTTATATTATCAGGAATAACTATATTGTTTTCCATTTCATTCCTCCTTTGCTACAAACTTACAAAATTGTTTGTTGGTTTATATCTATAATTAATTTGTATTTGAATACTAAACTCTGCTGTGTTTGTTGTTGCATTTACTAATGTGCCACAATTCAAACACTCTATTTTTTCAATACCCTCAATTTCTGGCAAAATGCCCTCTTTATTGTTATATTTTATTATATTTTCAAAATCTTCAAAGAACCCAATATTTTCTAGGTTTGTTATTGTGTCTTGTGAGTATGCCATTCGGCTTCTAAATGCAAACACATCTCTGTGTATTTCTATACCCATGATCCACTTTTCTACTGTGCTAGCTGTTGGTATTTTATCCAATGAATAATTGTTTGGTTCGTTACTCAACATATTTGCATTCAATTGATATTTTTTATCTTTTACCAATGTATCTATTACTGTTATTAAGTATTCTCTTAACTTGGTTATTCTTTTATCAACTTCTGTCATTACTTACCTCCATGAGTCTTTACGTATTCTGCTACATCTTTTAGTAAATCTTTTCGTTCCGCTGATAGCATTAATTCATCCCAATATGGTCCTGTTCCAGGAGTTGTATAATTTTCTACTGGTCCTGTCGTATATCCTACGTATTGTGCATGAGCATATGGGGCTTGATATATAATTCTATCAGTTTCTTCAACCACATTTTCTCTTAAGTGAGTTCTGTTTTGGTTATCTCCACTATATGGGACATATTTATCCATGTATATTCTACTTGTATGTGTAAAGAATGCATGAGCTGGTCCTCCTGTAGCAATTCCTAAATCTTCTTTTATTACACTTGTTGGTTTTAAATATAATGGCATTATTTTCCTCCAATGTGTATATGTTGATTGATTCCAAAGTTATTGTCATTAATGCTTGTTATATTGTATGTTATATAATCTCCCAAGTCTCTTTGTTCTTTTATGTCGTTTGTTAAATTTCCTTGAACTATTATATCTCCAATACTAAAGTTTTTAATGTCTAAGTCTTTGTTTCTGTCGTACCAAATTCTTATCTCTACATCGTTTGCATTGTCATATCCTTTTCTTATACCAGCACCTTTTCCACCAAAGAACCACACGTTTTTGTAATTATATCGTGTCCATTTTTCTAGTTTAGTATCTTCATCAATGCTTTTATGGTATATTGTTAAACCATTATTTATTAGCATATCTATTCTCCTTTGGTAGTTCCTAAATACATTAGATGTTCTCCATTAAATACAACACCAAGTAAATATGTTCTTATTGTGTCACTAATTTCTTCACTTTTAGAACTTATTATTTCTTTTATTTGTGCTGATTTTACATAACTTACAGAGTATCCATCTATGCTTTCACTTGCGACATTTCCGTTTTCTGTTGCACTTGCTATGCTTTCTGCAAAGCTATTTATAGAACTTATTAAGTTGTATGTACATAATTTTACTTCTTGTGGTATGTCTTCATATTTTGTTCCTTTTAAACGATTTTGAGTTTCTATATCAATTTTACGTCTAGCTTCAAATTCTAGTAAATTAAAAGGAGTTATGTCTAAAGTTCCACCCAAAGACCTATATTCAGCATAAGTTAGGTATTGCCCTTCAAATTCCATAATAACCTCCTTTTATAAACTATAAACTAGGTGTTCCTTCTGGTTTAAGACTAGCAAATGGAAATCTTGTTGCTGTTTCGTTTTCTGCATTTACAGGGTTTGGAATTTCCCAACCAAGTCTCATAACAACACGAAGTGCTACCATGTCATCTTGTGCTAAGTTGTAAAGAATTGAACCATCACTTGGATCTTGAATAACTGCTTCAGTTAATACTTTATAAGTAATATCTTGTCTGATAGCGTATACTGCTTGAGTAAAGTCTCCAACTATTAATGTTGATTTTGTCTTATCCCAAACTCCGTTATCCATGAATTCTCTACGTACTGAACCAATTTCAGTTGTATTCAATGGTTGACCAGTAGTATCTAACATCATTCTGAATTTACCTTTTAATCCAGTTCCACCTAAGATACCATTTACGTTGTATCCTGATTCTTCAACTTTAACCATTGCATCATTAATATCACTATATAATCCATTATTAGTTTCTTCAACTTCTGCACCTACAGCTGTGATACTAGGAACAAGTCCTTTTCTCCAATCTGTTGGTTTGTCTACTCCAAAGAACATAGCGTTATCAATTTTCTTTGCAAATGCTTCTTCTACTCTAGGTCTTACTGTTGCCCAGATATCAATTGAAGCATCGTTTAATAAATTTTCCTTAATAGGAACAATTACTGCTAATTCAGCAATGTTGATATACTTCTTATCCCATGCTAACTTAGTAATGTTTTTTCTACCATTGTTAGATGTTTCGTCTACGAAATATGCAACTGGTAGTGAGTCTAATACTCTTAGTTTAGTTTTGTCTGATGTTGCGTTAGGTAGTCTTTTGAACATACTTAATGCTTTTGATTGTCTAATAGTTCCTTCAAATATTTCATTAGCAACTTGAGTTTCTATTAGAGCATCTACATCTGTTCTAGCTATTCCTGCCATTTTTAAATCTCTCCTTTTCTTTTTTAATTGTTTACTGCACCACGAAGAATATCATTCATAATTGAATTCGTTGTTTGTGGTGATCCATCTCCAGTATTTAAACTTGGGGATGTTTGCACTTTTTTCACTACAGTATCTCCAAAATATTGTGGATTCTCTTTCTTGTATGATTCAAGTGCAGTAGCAAAATCAGTTTCATCATTTACTTGTGAACTAATTTCACTTGTAACAAATTTCATAAATTCCTTCTTGACATTACTGTCACTCATTTGCAACTGAGTTTTTAGGTCTCTATTTTCATTTGTTATTGATTGTAAGTTTTCTAAAGACTTAGCATCATTTTCAATTTTATCGTTTAGTTCTTTTACTTGATTTTCATAATCGCTTACTTGTGTTTTGTATTCTTCTACCTGTTCTTTTAAACCTGTTAAATACTTCCCATGTTCAGCCATTATTGTGTCAATCAATTCCTTGTCTAATTCTAAACCTTTAAGAAAATCCCTCATGATATCTCTCCCTTCGCTTTTTATTCGTGGTCTCGTCCACGTGTGAATTGATATAGGTTGTTTCCAACTCTATATAAATAATAACACAAATTAAAAAAAGTGTCAATGTGACACTTATTTTATAAAGTCTTCGAATTTCATTTTTGAGTTTGGATGTTCTTTTAGGTATTTTTGATACGCTTTTCTTCTTATTGCATCATTTATTGATTTTTGTTCTGCTTTAATTCTTTCTTTTGTACCTTCTTTTCTCATGTTTTCTACATCTTCTATGGTTACTTTATTAATAATATTTTGGGCTTTTCTTTTTCCTATCTTATATTCTTGTGCAATTCTATTTGCTACCATATAATCATATCCTTCTTCTATTTCATGAATTTCAGTTGGATTATTTTTTAGGTATTCCATAACTTGTTCTTTTCCAAAGTTAGTTTTTGCTTTGGTTCTAATATCTTTATTCATTATATCATTTGTTTTTTCTCTTGCCTTTGCTTGACCTTTTTCTATTCTGTCTGTTGTATAGTTATCCATTATGTCATCTGTTCTCTTAAAGTATTCTTTGGTGTTTATTTTTCCATTTTTTAAATTATTATACTCATTGTCTAGTCTTTTGTTGTATTCTTCACTACTTATTTTTTCTTTTGCCAGTCTTTCTTGTGCTGGAATATAATCTATATCTTTTTTTATCTCGGTTTTTGTTTTTCCAGGATGTGCTTTTTCATATAATCTATCATATACAACTTCCCATGTTCTTGAACCGTTTGCTTCAAACATTCTGTCTGCTTCTTCTTCATCGTAGATGCCATCTTCCCATTTTGGATTATTTTTTACAAAGTCATCTATTAATTGTTCTTTTCCATGTGCATAATCTCTTTCAACTGGATCTATTCCTTTTCTTCTTCTTAACTCATCTCTTATGTCATCTTTTGTTGATTCATAATGGGCAGCTCGTCTTTCTAATTCTTCTTGTTCTTCTTCAGATATTTTATAAGAACCGTTTAATCTTCTTTCCATTTCACCTAACATCCTTCTGTTGTGTTCAAGTTCATCTCTTAATTCTTGATCATCCATTTTTAAATAATCTGCTTTTTCTCTGTTTGCTTTTTCTTGTAAATCTTGTGTTTTTGTTTTTTCAGATTCTTTTTTTCTATTGTATTCTTCTACTCTTTTTTTAAATTCTTCAAAATTCTGATGCTCTAAGTCTGATTTTTCGTCATTTGTTAACTTTCTTCCTTTTTTAAACTTGCCACTTTCTTTCATGGCACTCGCTAAATCTTGACCATCTTTTATAAACACTCTACGTCCACCTATTGTACGCCATACTCCACTTATGTCATCTTTTGCCACTTTATTCCTCCTTTTCAACATTAAAAGAGTCGTATTAACCCTTTTAAATCTTTTTATCTTGTAATTCCTTTTTTATAGTATTTATTAATAATTTTGTCGATTTTGTTGTAAGCTCTTTATTAATCCCATTTTCGTCAAGTGGTACAAAGTCCACTGTTTTTCCTACTAAATGTAAGATAAAGTGTTCATTAACAATTACTGTTATATTGTCTTTGTAATAATCATTGTTAATATGGGATACTATTATGTTTTTAACTCCAACTTTTTTTGCTAGTTCTTGAAACATCATATTTTACCCTCCTTTTTAGGTATTCTAATAATACTATATTTGCACCTAAAAGTCAAGTAAATCATAATTTATTTCTTGCTTGTTTTTTTCTTTTTTGGTTTAGTTGTTGGTTTAAATTCTACTTTTGGGGTTTTAGGTTCTTCTGTGGATGTTACAGTTGCTTCAACTTTAGGTTCTTCTTCTTTAATTATTTCTAGTAATTCTACTGCATTGTGATTCTTTAAGTATTGATATCTTTCTACACTGCATATCCATTCACTTTTTTTAGCTTGTCTATTTACCCCACTTTCTACATCGTTAAATGTTATTGTCGCTCTTACCCTACATTTTTCCATTTTTAATCCTCCTATCATTTCATTGTGGTAATTGAACCATACTTCACTTCGTGGGCATCCTTTTACCCATCCTTTTCTTTCTCTTATATAATGAATTATTTTAGCATTGTCTACCATTCCAGTTGTTTCTGTTGAATTGTAGATGTTGCTAACATATTTTATTTTATCTTTGCATACTATGTTTATTACATCTTGATCTGGGAAACAGTACCATTTTGTATTCAGTAATTGGATCATTTTGTCATCTAGTTTTTGTTCTCTTATTGCTTTTAGATTCATTAGCAGTACCCCACTATTAATGTATTTATCATCCATACCATCTATTCCCAGATGTTTACTCCATTCTCCAGGTTCTTTCGTTCCTATTAATACTTTATTTTCAAAATCCATATTCCATAATTCTTTTATGTCATCTATTACAAGTGCATCGACATCCACATATAATATTTTATCACATTTTATCAATTTTGAAAAATAGCATCGTGTATAACTCAATTTTGTGTACTTTGTTTTGTAGTTTGGGCTGTTTGGTGTAATGTATTCAGGAATGCCATTAACGTTTATGTACGTTATTCTTTTGTCTGTTAAATAGGGTATTGTGTCGTCTTCTATGAATAAATATATTTTTTTGACATCATTATGTTTTAATAATGCGTATACGCTAGTTAGCAAATATATGTACCAATTTCTTGTGCAACACATTGCCACTATCATTTTCTTAACCCACTTTCAAAATCTATCTCGCCATGGTTTAATTGCCAACATAAACTTCCTTGTCTAGGATAATTGTAATGTTTTGCTGTTATATCCAATATTTTTATAGTTGGATTCTTTTTTAATATCTGTTGCCATAGATGATAATCTTCACCAGCTACTCTCTGTTCTTCATTTCTAAAATTCTTCATAAATTCTCTACGCATAAATTTAAAACTACCACATTTATTGTGTTCGTTTAATTCTACCATTCCATAGTTGTTTGACGTTTGATAAAATATAAAGTCTGTGCCATCTAGGTATTCTAGTGTTTTTTCAAAGTTTTCTGTGTATAAATAATCATCACTTCCTAGTAGATCTATATACCATCCTTTGGCTTCATCCATTAATCTGTTAATTGTATATGATACGCCTTTGTTTTGCTCGTTTTTTAATAGTTTTATTTTAGGGTAATTTCTACAGTATTCTACTAAATTATTCCAAGTGTTATCTGTTGATCCATCTTCACATACAATTATTTCTACGTCATCTCTTTTTGGTATGCTTTCTAATGCTTTTATTACTAATTTTTCTTGATTCCAAACTGGGATGCATACACTTACTTTAATATTGTTGGTATATTCCATCTCTTGTCCTCCTTATACATTCATCTATTCTTTGTTTAATAATTGGGATCATTTCTTTATGTTTCATTTGACTTATCAGTTGAAGCTGATGCCCTATGTGGCAGTAGGCACAAGCATTCCAGTAGTCATCTCTTACTATTGATACGCTATTTTCTGTATTCATTCTATTCCAACAGTAACATATTTCGTTTAGGGCTACCACGTTTTCAAATTCCAAGTTGTCAGCTAGGCGATATGTCCATACTCTATCCTCCATCAATGTGGATTCACAAAAGTATACTATTTTATCTTTTCGTATCACTCTAGCCCAAGCAGTACACCATAGTCTACCATTCAACGAATACAAGTCTTGATAGCACTCTGGTTTATTATAATTTTTGTACCCTGTTCTTGTTGCAAATACCATTTCACATCCTATTGTCAACATTTCATGGTTGTATAGTCTTTGATTTATGTTTTTTAGTACATCTTCGTGTTTCCACCAGTCATCACTGTCTAGGAAACAGAAGTAATCAAATTGTAGGTTGTCTAGGGCATATTCTATTCCTACATTTCTCGAACCACCATTGTATCTTTTTCTCTTATTCTTTATCAGATGTATTTTATCATTTTTATATGATTCTATAGTTTCTATGGATGTGTCTGTACTCATATCATCTACTATAATTAATTCATAGTTTTTGTATGTTTGGTTTAATACACTTTCTATACTGTTTCGTAAGAATGTTTTACCATTATAATTTCCTCTGTCGTTATTACAGTTTGGAATTATTATTGCAAATGTGTAGTCTCTTTTTTCTGGCAATTTATTGTAATCTTTATCGGATATTTTTGCTTGTTTTATACATTCTACGTGATACTGTGTTAAGTTTATGTCTACGTAATTAATTCTTTTGTAGTGGATACAATGCAGATTTGTTTTTAATAATTCTTCTATTGGTTCATCATCAAATAAGTATACGTATTCATTTGTTGGTTCTACTGCTTGTAAGCTATTTTTATCTACAGCTATTTTCATATTTTCACCAATTCGATTATATCATAAAAATAAGAGTATGTAAAATATACTCTTATCTTATTCGCCAAGCACATCTCATAATTCTATCGCTTGGATCAAATGTGTCCATAATATAGCCATCAACGATAGCTGTCAAATGTCCATTGGTACTTACTGCATATTTTCCATATGGATATTCTTGTGCAAATTCACCAATAGTTTTTGAGTAATGGCATTCTCTGGGGTATCTATCATCTAAATAATCTTCGAGAAAAACTACACTATCCATCATTAAACTATCTTGGTTTGCTAAATAACTCAATTCTTCGTAAGTTTCGTTCCAATCTCTATTTGTTAATAAAGCTAACGCTCTTATGCTACAATCATCAATGTGTCTGTTATGTGGATTATTATTGTAATACGTATACATTATCTCATGCTTCTTTGTAAGGTTTCATTTAACATTTGTTTTTGCTGTGGTGATTCTGCTTCTTCGTGTAATACTTTAATAAAATCTTCAAGAGCTTTTACCATATAGTGAAATGACTTATCTGTTTCTTCTCCTGCACCGTATCTTTCTCTTGATTCCATGTATCTGCCATATTCATTGGACATTCTATCTAAACTGTCATCTCCACGATATTTTATGTCATATCCTCTGCGTCCGTAGTTTTCTCTACCATAGTTTCCATAACTACCACGTCCATATTCTCCGTAGCTATCATATCCAGGTCTTCTTGCACCATAGTTTCCGTACATTTCTTTATCCTCCTTTGCCATGTGTTTTATTTTACTTAGTTTATACAGATGATCTAAATTATTTGTATTTATGTCTTCATCTAGTATCTGTTTAATTTTTTCATTTACTTTTTCAATTACTCTTTCTTCCATCTTTTTCACTTCCTTTTAAAAGTGCCAAAATCTCGTTATTCTGGCTTATAATTGTTTTTAGGTATCTTTCATCTTGTGTTTGCAATTCGTTCATTATATCACTGTTATTGTAGTCTCTGAACAGTATTTCTAAACTTAGTGCTTGTAGTAATAGTGAAATGTTATCTATCTTGTTCATGCTATCTTTTCTATAATAATGTTTGCATCTTTTATTACAGGTATTTCTGTCTCTGTATTAGTAAGTGTAGTTGTTCCAGTTATAGTCGCTGGTAGTGAACCAACTGCTACTGTTGTGTTTACTCTTGGGCATATTCTTAATAACTTTGTAAATGAAATGTTTATATAGTTTCCAGGTGTCGTTACTTCTGCATCCATTTCTGTTCCTTCTAAATCTGTTCCTGTTGCTGTCTTTAGTGCTAGTGCTACGATTCCAGCAGTATCACTTGTTACATTGGCATTAAAACTTACTTTGAATGTTCCACCACCTATAATTGTAAAATCACTGCCTCCAGGCATATATTGAAGCCATCCACAACAGTTGGCACTATTTGTCCTTAGATCTACTGTATCAAAGTTTATGTTATCTGTATTGCTTGTTAATATTTCTGGGGTAATTTGTATTGCTTGTATCATTTTTATTTCTCCTTTCATAAAATAAAGAGACAGAACTCGTCCATCTCTTTTTGCAAGTTCTCTTATTGAGGGTGTCATATTGACTTTATGCTATTAAATAATATTTGTTGAATATCCATTGCATCCACATCCATTATTGTTGCAAGTAAATATTGGTGTTCTTCCATATACTGGAGTGCTTGGCACTGGGCAATTGCTTAATCTGTTGTATAGTGCGTCAACCTCATTAGCAAATCCTTGTGCTATAAATGAATTTTGTGCAATTTGACTTGCTTTTAAATCTGCCATATCTAGTTGTCTTTGAAGGTCTAATATTTTTTCATTTTTAGCATCAATCTTATCATTGCATAATTGATCTAATATTCTTTGCGTGTTAGCAGTTTGATTAATTAAGACATCTTTAAGGCCATCGGCAAGGGCAGCTCTATCAGCACAATTTTCACTTAGTATAGTTGAATTTAAGTTGGCTATACCTAAACGGTTTTCACAACAACAATCGGCAAATTGTCTGCTTAATGCGAATGTATCTTGCATTTGATTCATTGCTCTATTATTAGCACTTATTTCACTATTATAGAAACCATTACTTATTGCACTTGTTATATCAGCAGTGCTATTGCATAATTGGTTAGATAGTCCATAAATGCCATCTCTTGTGCTTTCTAATTGGTTACTAAGGTGTAGTGTATCAAATCCATTGTTAGTGTTTGTCATAATTTCTTTTTGACCATTTGATAGCCAAGCATAGTTATTATCAAAACCACTATTGCCACCAAACCAACCACCGTTGCCATTACCATTATTGCCCCAAATCAAAGCAAGTAATACGATTAGCCATAATGCACCATCACCACCAAATCCACCAAAGCCATTGTTTCCTCCAAATCCACCATATACTGGATAAGGATAAGCAAATCCATTGCCTCCGTTAGTAGTTGCTAATTCTACTGTTGGTGTTATTCCTTGTGATCCATTCATTTGTTCCACCTCCTTCCTAAACTTCTTATATCAATACTATTTTGTATTAATACCATCTTGTGCTTGTTTTAGTACATCGTCTGATATCCCAAATTGTTTAGCTCTTTCAAATAAACCATTTACTTGTTCTGGGCTATAATTCTTTGTTATCTGTTTTAGCATATCAATCGGATTGCTTTTGTTTTTTTGTGCTTGTTCTAGGAATTGAAACATTTGTGGATTTCTCATTTGAAGTTGTTTCATTAACATATTCATCATTTGATTTTGCATTTCTCATTTCCTTTCTTAACTCGCTTATTTGCATCTGTAAGCTTTCTATTAACATATCTCTATCATCTTTTGGTATTATTTCGTTTAATTGATATGTTTTAATTTCCCCTTTTGCATTCTTTATCCACACAACTGACATATCTTTACTAAAAAATGGGGTGTCACCTATTACCATATCTCTTTGCACCTCGTCAATAGAACTAGCATATCTAATTACTTCACGATTAGTTGGTGCTAGTTGGAAGTTTTGTGTAATAGGAACAGGTTTTTGCAATTGTTCTTTCATTTTTTCTAGTTCTGCCATTTGCATATTGATTCTGTCTATATTTGCTTGTGGATTATATACACTTGGCACATATGGATTGTTATACATTTCTACCTCCTATTAATGAAAAAAGAGTTTAGTAATAGTGTTTTAAACTAAATACTTCAACTCTCCTTTCATAATAAAAGTTTATAACTTTTTTTCTTTTCTAAATGGCAATAAAAAAGCACTACTACATTAGTAGTAATACTTTCCAGGTTTGTATGAATACATAGTCTTGGTATATGTCTTTTAGCTTTCTTATCTCATATCCTACTGTTCTTTGGCTTATTCCTATTTCCATTGCTATTTTTACTATACTGTCTTTATTTATAAGCATATTTATAATTTTTATTTGTTCGTCTGTAAGTGCTACGTTTCTTATAAAGTCGTCATATATTGCTTTGATTCTTAATTTCTCGACCATAATCCCACCTCGTTGCAGACTATTTTATATGGTTTCTTTTTAATTGGAATGCAAAGATAGTGCAAATAATAGCAAATAGTAGTAATTAATAGCATTACTTTACTTAATAAAAGTATTTGCTTATTTTCTCGTATATTTCTTTTTTTCTATTTAAGATTGTTCTCATTGAGTATCCTGTCTTTACCATGATGCTTTTGTTTGGCTCTCCACATATGCACAGATCCATTATTGTCTTTTCTTTCTTGCTTTCTCTTAATATGCCTTTTTTTATTATGAAGTCATACGTCTCTTTTGGCATATCAAAGTAGTAATGCGGTTTTTTCATAATATCACCTCTGTTAGGGTAGTTATTATATCTCTTATTTATTATTTATGCAATAAAAAAAGATATTAATTTCCTTTAATATCTTTCACATTATTTTCTAATAAGGCTATTTTTTTTTCCGCTTCGAACATCCTATCTTTTAAATTGTTGTACTTTTGTACTTTCTCGTCTAACTCATTTATCCTATATATGACAAGATCATTGTTTTTTTTGTTTGTTGATATGGTAGCAATGATAGACGGAACTGCTACACATAACCCACTGATTACTGCAATAATTATTTGATTCATATTAAACCCTCTTTCCAATATTCTTACATAATAAATTATAACATACATTCAAAAAAAAGGCAAGTTACCTTTTTTCGTTATAGTAAGACCAATCTAGGAATTTTTTGCCTCTCCATAGTCTTAATTTCTTATTCATTTGTTGTTTGAAATATGCTTTCTCGTCTAGTATTTTTCCACATAAATGACATACACCACTATATTGCACATACTTTACTTTATTGCAATACCCACAGTTGCTACATTGGATATTGTCTTCATATATGTTTTTCTTTTTCATTGTTTTCCTTTATATTTTAATACGTAGTCTAATTGTTTCTTTGTCATGTGGAAGTATCTATTTACATACATTGTTAGTGTGTAGTGTCTACCATATTCTCTAAGCATAGTTTTCAACTCACTATTTTTTATAATCATAGTTTTCACCATTTACTTTTTGGATTAATATGTTTCCTTCATATTCAGTTACAATTATTTCATCGTCTTCATTAATATTTGAAGCTTTTACTACTTTCTTTGGAACTGTTGCCAAGTATGAGAATACTCGTCTATCTCCATCTACAGTAGTGTATTTTTGTTTAATTAATTTACTCATTCTATTTCTCCTTCATTAAATGATTTTTTACATACTCTATTGCTTTTTGATGCCCTATTATGGCTTGTTCTTCTGTTGAATATCTTTCTTGATATTCTCCACCCCAATCTATTTCATCATCCTTTTTCTTAAATATCATTGTCTCGTAGTATAGTGGAGGACCATCTCCAAAACTATGATCTAATCCTAAATCTACTGTTGACACTACATAATCGCCAACGTCTGTCTTCAAGTCAAATCTTGTGTCCCAGTCGAAGTCCTCTCTAAAACCATATTTGCTTAAGTTTTCCATTTATCCTACCTCCTTTGTATCATTATATTATGATATTATTATAAAGTCAACAAAAAGAACACATTTCTGTGTTCCTGTGTTAGGTGTTCATAATGAACTAGTAGAAATTACTGATGCCTTATAAGCACCATAGAATAGATATAGTCCGGAAAGGTTTTTACAAATGGGCTTATCTACTCTATGCTACCTATAAAGGTAGCCCATATGAAGTTTGTTCTATCAGAACAATTATATTGTAACATATTAGTCAATTTTTTGCAAGTGTTTTTTTATCTGTTTTTATCTTTTTATAACCACTTACACGCATTCTTTCTGGTTTGGTAGATAATCCACTTACTTTAGATAATTCTTTATATTTATCTGTTAAGTCATTTATCTTCTTTTGACTTTTATATAACAATTTTTCATTATTACTTGCTTTAGCTATCATTTGTTGATCTTTTGTTTTTCTTATTGCTAGTTCTATACTTCTTTGAAGCTGTTGTCCTTCATACATTGTATATTCTTTTTTGTCAAATTTAAATTTTTTATGACTATTGTTCACTATCTTTTTAAGTTGTTCATTTGTGTATTGTGGAGTATTTACACCTAGCACTATTGCAAACGTGTAGTGATAGCAATTATATTGACCTATAGAACGTCTATCATGTCCTGTTTCTGCTATTGCTGGAAACTTTACTCCATCATAAGATTCTGCATCTTCATCATTTTGCAACTTTTCAAATTCTTCATTACTAAATTGTTTACCTTGCACTAATTCGTGGTCAGGTGCTGGATTCATATGCACTGATATTTCAACACCATCAGCTTCGAATTGTTTGCCTAGTTCTTCTTGCATCTTTATATGCATATCTCTTATAGCACCATTCATTTGCATTCTTAATGCACTATCTAATCTCATGTGTCTACCACTTTCGTAGTCTACTGTGTTTATTCCTTTTTCAGCTAATGTTTTTAATGATCTATATAATGCATCATCAAATGTTTCTTTTCCCTGTCCTACATTTAAGATTGCTTCATCTAGTATTGATTGATACGTTTCTGCAAGTGGAGAATATATTATTTCCCCATTAGCCCCATGTCTTGCAAATGCCATCGTATTAGATATATTTTGATAAGTCTCGGTTGTCATTCTTTTTATTGATTCTACTTGTCTTTTCAATGCCACATTTTCATCGTATGGTATGTATTTCTTGCTTCTGTACTTATAGAATTGTTCTGCAAACTGATAATCGTTTTTAGCTATTTCATCAAATATTTTGTATATATCTTTTTTGTTTAGTTTTGTTATTTCTGTTAACTTGTTTGCTATCTTATCGTAGTCTCCACCATATCGTAGGATCTGAACCAACTCTTGTGATTTACTAGGCGAAAGAGTGCCTATTTTTCTGACACTCTCACCTATCTTTTTTAATACATATTCGTTTCCTTGTTCTATTCTATTAACAAGTCTTTCAACTACTTTTTCTATTAATTCATCAGAAAGCATAGGACACCTCCTATTCTGCTTCGTATTCTGCTACTGTTTTTACATTTGTATATGAACTAAAATGACTATTCATCCATGTTTTTTGTGTTTGGTCTGCAACTATTATTTCACAATTTGTTGGTGTGCTTCCACTAAACATATATGAAGTGTCAGTTAATGTAGTAAAATCAAAATTTCTCATATCTACACGAGATAAAGAACGACAATCATAAAATAACCAATCTGTTTTTTGTAATCTTGATGTGTCTAAATATCTTAAATCTATGTTTTTTAAACTTCTACAATTCTGAAACATTCCAGACATTGATGTCATGTTGCTTGTATTAATTTCACTAAAATTTACATTTTGCAAAGAATATAAATCACTACAAAAATTATTGTATGAAGTAATATTTTGCCCACCTTTAATTTTTAAACTTTGTAAAGAAAAACAATTACTAAAAATATTTGAAATGTTTGTTGCAGATGTTATATCTAAATCAACTTCTTTTAAACCTCTTGCATTTTGAAACATAGATGAAAAATTAGTTACATTACTTGTATCTACTTTTGGAAATATTGTTAATTGACAATCATAATTATATTTACCATATAAACTTGTTTGAGTAACATCCCAATTTTCATATATTTGCTTAGCATAATCATAACTATCGCTTATAAATGTTGGTTCTGCATTATAACCAATCAAAGACCAATCATGTCCGCTACCTCCACCACCAGATAATGATTCTATTCTTGTATCAAAATCACTAGCTGTTATTGTATCAGTTGAACCCTCTGCTGTTCTTATTGCTTCTGCGACATCTGTTAAAAAATGTCCTAACGTATCAGTTCTTGCCATCTCAATAACTACCCCCTAAAGCATCTGTTATTGCTATTGATATTGCATTATTGACATAGGATTGTGTGGCGTATGTGCTTAAATCTAGTGTATTCCATTCTGTATCATAATTTGTGTTGCTTTTTTTTGTTAAATATTGTCCTGTTGTTCCACCACTTGGTACTCCAACACCATCCTGTCCATTTGTTCCATTTGTGCCATCATTTATTGTTGCAGTAGTTGTGCCATTCTTGTCTGTTATTGTTATTGTTGCAACACTACCACTTTTTGATACACTAGCTGTTGGGCTTATTCCATCTTGTCCGTCATGACCATCAGCACCAGCTGGTCCTGTCTGGCCTGTTGCACCAGTTTGTCCTGTTGCACCTCTACTAGGTTTTCCTGTGTCTGTTGTACCTAAATACCAATTGCCATTTTCACCTATTGTTGGTGTTATACCATCTTGGCCGTTTTCTCCATCTTTTCCATCAGTTCCGTCTTTTCCGTTCTGCCCATTAATTCCATCTTGTATTTGAACTGATTTTTGTGTTCCTGTTTTATCTGTAATAGTTATTGTTGCTGTGTTTCCTGCTTTGTTTGCATCTATGTCTAAGTTATCAACTTGTCTTAATGCTGTGTCCATAGCATCCAATTTATCATTTACTTCACTTAATCCGTCTTGTAACGCTTGTTCATATTGTTCCATTTCACTTGGTGTTATTGGTTGGCTATTTTCTGCATCTTTTAATGATCCTAACCATGTGTCAAAGTATGTTGGTGTAGGATTATATCTTTTTATTTCTGTTTCGTTTTCTGTTAAGTATGCTACAACACCAATTTCTACTGTGCCTTTTTCTACTAATGCTTCACTTGGTATTGCACATTCGTTGTTTACTATTATTTGTTTATATGTTTTGTCGTTTAGTGTAAAGTATGCTTCTTTTACATATTCATCTGTAATTTCTTCTGCAAATTCAAATTGACATTTGCTTATGTCTATTTCTTTTTCGTTTACTGGTGTTTTTTCTATTTCTATCTTATGTGGATTAACTATCAACTTCATTATTCGTCACCACCTTTTTCTTCTTTTTCTTTATCTTCTTGTTTTCTTTCTTTTGTTCCAAGTAAATCTTCTATGTCTTCTGATTCTTCTTGTATTTCTTGCACTTTCTCTTTAGCTATGTCGTCTGTTTCTCCGAATATCTTCATTCTGTATTCTACTTTACTCATTAGCCCTGCACTTACTTCACGCATTGCTCTATTTGATTCTGCTTCTTTATCTTCTATTATACTATCATCAAATTTGATAACCATATCTTCTGTGTTTATGTTGTATTTACCAAATTGACTTGATGCATAGCATATTGCTTCTACTAAGTCGTATATTGCACTTTCGTATCCTATTTCTAGTTTTTTCTTTCTTCGGAATAGTTTACTATTACTTGATACTACAGCTGTCGCAGTGCTTAAGTTTGTTCCGTCAAAGTGGTAATGGTTTTCTCCAAATCCTACTTTGTTTCCTAGTATGTTTAGTGCAGTGTTTAATGCACTTATTTGTTTATCTGTTCTTAAGTCATCAGTCTCTGATTGTATCAAGTCGTCTTTTGTTGCCCCTTTTGGTAATTGATATATTGACGTGTCTTCTGGATCGAATACCATTTTTTGTGTTCCGTCATCGTAATTAAACATTTCAGCTCTAGCAAATGTTCTTCTTTTGCCATCTTTTACTTCTGTCTTTAATGCATCGAATATTATATCTACTGTCTTCATGTTGTCTATTGCATTTGCATAGTGTGGTATTCCAAATGGGCTATTATTGAATAGGTTGTTTGTTAGTAATGGTTTGAATATACTAAACCATTTCTTATCTGACTTTGTATCAAAATCTTGTATTGTGTTTTCTTGTTCTTTTATCTCTGTTAACAATCCATTTGTTTCTTTGAATAGGTGATTGTATATGTGGTAATTGCCATTGTCGGTTTTTTTATGTACCGATAGTATTACGTATTTATCACCTTTTATGTACTCTACTGATCCAAATGCACATTCTGTTATTTCTTTATTACTCCAACTTAGTGGATATATCCAGTCTATGTCTACTATGTCTACTCTGGTTTTGGCTTCTGATACATCCAAGTACATTGCATCTTCATTTGCTATTATATCGTATACACTTACTACTACTCCAGCAGTACCTAATGCACCAGACTTTTCTATTGATTGGTTTATTATTGTGTATAAGTCTAGGTCATCTATTAGTTCATCAAATTGTTTTTGTGATTCATCATTCTTTAGTGATATTTCACATTTTTCACTCCATAGTATGTCTGACCAGTCTTCACTTATTTCTTTAGCCATGTTCATTGTAAATCTATGTTGGTTTACTTTCTTCTGTCCATTATAGATAAAGTAATTATGAAACTTTCTTACATTTCCTCTGTACCAACTTTTCCACTGTTCTATGTATTCTTTTAACTCTGTTTTTGCATTCGGATTGTAGTCATAATTTGTTTGTAGAAAATCTTCTAATTTCACTGTATCACTCCTTTTTATTTTTAGTATATTTTATAATTTGTTCCTCTAATTCTTCTTTAACATCTTTATTCTTTATAAACACACGTCTACCGTTTATTGTTACCCAATTGCCATCTTCATTCACTTTAATACCCTCCTTTTATATCCATCATCAATTTATCATAGAATGGAAACATTGAATATTCACTTGCATCTAGGTCATCTACTGGAGTTGTTCCATCGTCTAGTCTCTCGTCATCGTGTTTTTCATCCCATAGGGCTTGCGAATATGCATCTATAAGGTATTTGCACTTCTTTAGTATAAATCTTCGTTGTTGCCCAAATAAATGGCAATCTAGCTCGATTCTGTCTACTATTCTACCTTTTATGCAATCATCTACCATTAGTGGTATTCCATTTTCTTGTAAGTGTTTATTCATTCCATATGTTAACACTTGTCCTAATGCACCATAGTCTGCAAAGCAATGTGTTACTTTTCCATAGTTTTGTTTTACTCTTTTGTAGAACTCTACGAATTTTTTATACATTTCTTCTGGGCTATGGAGTCCAGTAAGCTTTTCTTCATCTATAGTCCATACTTGTTTGAAGTATTGTGTTATGCCTGTTGCTTTGAATTCTGTTTCTCCTTTTGTTGCACCATAGTCTATGCCTATTGATATGATCATAAAGTTTATTCTTTCTCCACTTTCTGTCAGTGCCTCATCTCTTATGTATAGACTTGGATTGTCGCAGAACTGTCTGTATATTATTCCTTCTGCATTTTTCCATTGACCTAGTATCAGTCTATCGTAGTATACTGTTCCTGCATATTCTTTACATAGGTTATCTACAAATTCTTTTGGTAGGAATGGATTGTCAAATATTGTGTAATGTTGTACGTATACGTCTAATCCTTTTTCTTCTATTGTGTCTATGAAGTCTTTCTTTAACCAGTGGTTTTGGTTCTCTGGATTCAATGCCCCATCGAAACACGAATATTCTTTGTCTAGTGACGCTTGTATCATTACGAATACTTCTTGATTCCATTTTGCTACTTCATCACCATAGGCATACTTTATTGACGTTCCTTGTATCTTGCTCACTTGGTTTGTTTTTTCACAACCTAAGCAGTATACTTCTTCAGCAAATATTTTTGCTATGTTATTGGAGTTTATTGTTCCTACCATGTTTTTACCATATAATTGTCTTAATGGTTTTAGTACGTTTCTTTCTATTGTTCCTTTTGATACACCAAATATGCAGTATAATCCATCCAACCCTTTTCTTTCTATTATTCTTTTTGGGATCATGTATAGGTTATCTAGGTATGTTTTACCACAACGTCTTGCCCCTACTTTTAGGTTATATCTATGATGGGCATTCTTAATGAACTCTTTCTGTTTCTCACTTAGTATCATTTGTTTGCCTCATCTTCTATTTTAGCAAGTAATTGTTCTACCTTACTTAGTTCTCTTTCTGTCTTATCTTCTTGTGCTAGTGTAAGTTCTCCCAATGTTTCTAGTATTGTTCTGTAGTTATTAGCATTGCCACCTATTGCCCCTTTTAATAATCCTAACGTTGCCATTTCTCTATATGTCTTACCAGTTTTACTTGGTTCATCTAGTATTTTTTCTAGTACGGCTTTCATAGTGGCTTTCTCTCTACGTGCTATTCCTGAAGCTATTCCGCCTTTTCTGCCATTAATCTTGGCTTCTTCTCGGTTTTGCTCACTTGTAAATGGTATCAAGTTATCTTCTTTATTAGCCACTATATCACCTCCTTAATATGCCAAAAGAGGATTAGTATAATCCCCATTCTGCGAATTTTTCAAACCCACCAACGTTTTTAATATATTCTCTGGCAATTTCAACTATTTCTTCGTATGGTTTACCATCTATTGTATCATCACCAATGGCACAGTTTAGTTCTACTACATCTCCTGTTTCTTGTGCCTTTTGGAATGCGTATATGTTTACTGATACATCGGCTTTAGATAAGTCTTTTCCATGTAATCCACCACCAGTAACTGATTGAGCCATATCTGAACCTAGTTTTCTGTTTGTTGCTCCAGTGTCTACATCAGTACCACCTGTCCATTCTCCTAATGGATTTACTATTACGTGTAAGTCTGGATATATAGTATTGAATGTTTGGTATAGTTCATTACTGTCTGCGTTACTTTGACATATAATTAATTTTTCATCAGTTAGGATGTATTTACCATCGGTTGGATATTTGTCGTATATACCTCTGGCAATCTCACTTATTGTTAATTCATTGTCTTCTAGTGGAACTCCTTTAAATATACCATTGTCTCCACATCTTATTTTTTCACTTTGGTTTCTACTTAAGTGTTCATCTTGTGTAGCTTGTGTAATGTAGACTTCTATGTTAGGTTGTTTAGTTATTCTTCTTACTGCATCTACTATTTCATCTGCACTATATTTGACACTTGATTCAATTATAATGTTGCATTCTCCATGTCCTATTAATACCTCTACTGCTACTTTTGGATTTTCTTCGTTTGTGTATGCTATGTCTACTATTGCCCCTGCAATTCTATCTGCTAACTTATCAGGGATGCGATGGGTTTACCTTTTCTATCATCGCACATCACTTCCTTTCTTTTTAGTTGAACCATGTGGATGAGGTTTTCCTAATTGTCTTAATGATATATCAGAACATTTTTTACCTTTATTCCACGCAGTCTTTCCTTTATTCCCTTTACTTATTTTTTCTATTTTATCTATCCTCATATTGTTCTAATGATAAATTATCACTTACAATTTTAATTGATTTCACTTTTTTAAACCCCATTGCTTTTATGTATGCTAATTCCATATCAAATAATACTGGTTCTTTTATATCTGTCGTTAGTACAAAGTCATTACTCGTATAACAGAATGATGTGTAGTTTTCTAGTTTGTATGTTGGTTCTTTGTATTCTACGTTTGGATGGTATAGTTTGCATTTGCCTACTTTTACCATTGTTCCTATTGGTATTTTATTACTTCCTGCGTATCCAAAGTTTATTATTTCTGTGTCTTTCGGTAATTTGTTTAACTTTCTTATTACGTTGATACCACCAACACCTGTTTTTATTATTTTTTCTTTTTTAAAATACTTTCTTGCTAATTTGTATTCTTCATCTGTGGCTACTGTAATGATTCTGATATTCTTTTTATGAAACATCTTGCACCCTCCACATTATGAAGTAAGTATGAACCACAGTTCTTCTTTGTTGGTTTTGGTATCTTTACTTTTTCTGCATTCTTTATTGCTTTCTTTATTCTTGTATCTATGTCTTTGGTATTAAATACACTAAAGTAGAACCCTGTTTTACATCCCATAGGAGACAAGTCTATCATGTCATCTTTAAATTCGTTTTTGAAAGCTGTTGCAAGTAGATGTTCCATTGAGTGCATTGTCTTGTCATCTATGTATGTAGTGTTTGGAGTTACTACTCTTATGTCGTATTTCTTAACCATTATGTCTTTCTTTGTGTATGTGTCAGCTAACCTTATGTATGGTGCTACTAACTTTGTGTGGTCTATTTTAAATGACTTAATCACTTATCAACACCGCCTTTTTGCCAGTTAGGTTTTCCCATCTTTCTATTATTACGTCCATGTATATCGGATCATATTCCATCATATAACAAGTTCTGCCTAACTGTTCACACGTTATTAGTGTACTTCCACTTCCACCGAATAAGTCTAGTACTATGTCTCCTTTTTTACTGCTATTTCTTATCATGTCAGCACATAGTCTTATTGGCTTCATTGTAGGGTGTAAATCGTTCTTTATTGGTTTGTTTTCGTGGAACACTGTAGTATGTCTCTCGTCCTCTAATAATTCCACTACGAGCTTTTTAAGTTCTTCTTTCTTCATCTTGTCAACATCTATCTCATCTTCTATTACTGTCGGATGGTTGTATTCTTCTACGAAGTAGTGTCCTGCACCCTCTTTCCAACCATATAAACATGGTTCGTGTTTCCACTTGTAATCTTGTCTGCCAAAGTTAAATCCATTCTTTACCCATATTAAGCATTGTTTTACAAGTAAACTATTTTCTTCACATTGTGTTCTAAAGTTTACTGTCTCACTATCAGCGTGCCAGATGTAGAATGCCCCTCCAGGTTTTAATGATTCACTAGCACATTCAAATGCATCGTGTAAAAACTGTCTAAATGAGTCACTGTCCATGTTGTCATTCTGTATCTTCATTCCTTGTGAATTACTAACATCCACATTATATGGTGGATCTGTATATAGTAAGTCTGCTTGTGTGTCTGCCATTAGTTTATCTACATCTTCTTTTTTTGTACTGTCTCCACACATTAGTCTGTGTTCTCCTAATTGGTATATCTGTCCTAGTTTTGATTTTGCAGTTTCTGGTATGTCTGGAACTTCGTCTTCTATTATTTCCACTTCTTCTGTTGGGAAGTCTAGTTCAAATCCAAATTCTGACATATCTATTGTATCAAACATTGCTAGTTCTTCGTTTAGTATGTCCATGTCAAAGTCACTATTCATTGTTAGTTTATTATGAGCTAGTGTATATGCTTTTCTTTCTTCATCTGTTAAGTGATCCAATCTTATTATTGGTATTTCGGTCATTCCTAATTCTTTACAAGCAATTAGTCTGCCATGCCCTTCAACTATTTCATCCTTCCAAATTCCTATTGGATCATCCATTCCAAATTGTTCTATACTCCTTTTTATCTGTTCTATTTGTTCTTGTGGATGTTGTTTTGCATTATTCTTGTATGGTTTTATACTTTCTATATCCACATATTCGATTTTTAACTTTTCCATGTATTCTCCTTCTAATCTCAATTTTAATTATACCATACTTTTATTAAATAGACAATTACATTCATTTTTTATTCTTTTTTTTAATTTGTTGTTTAAGTATTTCATAGTATTCTGGTTCACTGTTGTTTAGATAATTCCATATTGTGTTTTTGTGAGCTTCATCCATAAAAATATTAGCATATACATACCATTTATAAAATATTTTCCCATCATTGTCTAAATCTTCGTAGTGGTATTTTAGTATTCTCGCGTTTTTATAGAATTCATAGTATGTAACGAAACACAATTCATTTTTTATAAATCTACATATAGAAAAGTCATTCTCGTTCATCTTCTTTCTCCTTTTTTAATTCTTGCCAGTATTTGTCTGATATTGTACTTGCCAGACACAAAAAAAGACATAGTAATCCACCTACGCCTACAACCAAAACTCCAACTATTATAGAAACTATACGTTCCATAATACCACCTCTCTTTAATTCCATTATAACATAATTTTATTTTTTTACAAGAAAAAAACGGAGGTGATTAAATTAATCCGTTTCTTCAGAGGTTAGGAGTGCGTCATTAACACACCACAGTCATTATAACACAGAATTATTTTTCTTGCAACTACTCTATTCTTATAATAACACGATGGTTATTTCCGTTCTTTACTCTTTCTTCCCAAAATCTAGTTCTGTAGTAGTAAAATGTATTTTTTTTAATTTTTAATTTCTTACATATTTCTTCTCTAGTTCCTTCTGTAATAAATTCTTCGCCCTTATATACTGCATAAATCCATTGTCTATGCTTTTTGTATTTGTTCCTCATCTTCAGTTTCTGTTATTATTTCTTCTTCCTCTCTGTCTATTATATGACATTTGCTTCCATGTGATGACCATTCCCATATAAATATGCCACCTCTAGCTTCACATCTTTTTTTATCTGTATTTATCATTAACAATATTAATCCAATTATTAGAACAATCATTAATCCATAACCACATATAAATCCGAATGCATCACTTTTAATTATTTTTTTTATCATACTTTATCACTACTTTCATATCCAAAATTTTTCTTATAATCAAATTCTTTAAATGTTTGTAATAGTGTGTCTAAGTTTTTACCTTCATTTGATAGGTTAAATATTAAGAGACAAGTCAGTAGGTATAAATTATTGAATTTTTCTTCTTTTGATTCTATTTTGTCTATGTCTCTAATTATTTTTTTATATGTTTTGTAAAATTGCATCTAACATTTCCTCCAATTTCTTTTTCCAATTTGTTCCTAACAGTTCTCCAAATATTGCCATAAGTACATTTGTGCATATTGAGTCTCCAAAAATGTGATACATTGCACTATCTGTTAGTTTTATTTTATCTATATCTTCATCTTTTACATTCATTAGACGACCACATTCTTTTGGAGTTAGTTTTCTTATTCGTAGATTGTTAGTTACAGCTATCTCATTATTACTAGCAGTTGTTAGTGTAGGGCTTAGGTTGTTATTCATTAAGTAATCTTTTTCTCCATTTATAACATCTGTGGTATAGTTTATCTTAATTACATCATTTTCTTTCACTTTGTTGTTTCTTATTAACTCGTTGCATAATTCTTTTCTCATGTTCACATATATTTTTGTGTCTTTACATTTTGTGTTCAGTGTAGGTGATTTGTCTTTCCATACTCTACACCACATTTCCAAGTCTCCATTGTATCTTTCGTATTGTGTGTATTCTTGATGTTCTTCAGCTGTTTTCTGGATGTGTTCCATCAATTCATCACTTATGTAATATTTTTCTTTTACTTCTTTTTCTAATAAATCTTTTAGTTTTAATTTAAGTGGTATTGGTTTTGGGAATGTGTAACTATATTCTCCAAGTATAGATACCATAAAGCATCTGTTTCTTGTCTGTGGTATTCCATAATCAGTTGCAATTAAATCTTGCCAATAGTTTTTATATCCTAATTCTTCTAATCTCATTTGCCATTTATGGAAGTCTGCCATATTGTCTTTACTATGAACTTGAGGCACATTCTCCATTAATAATATTTGTGGCATTGATCCTAGTTCTTTACATTCAGTTAGTATCCGTTCTACTTCCCATAATAAACCACTTCTTGTTGATGTATCATTCATTCCTTTTCTTTTGCCAGCTAAACTTAAATCTTGGCATGGAAACGAATAAGTCATTATATATTCGTATTTATCTGTATCTACTATTTCTAAATCTTTTCCTTTTACTTGTTGTATATTTACCAAGTTATGCGTTAATAATATGTTTTCTGTTATTGTGTATATCTGGTTATCTTTTAATCTTTTTATCTGTTCCAATTTCATTGGTTCGTTATAATTTGAACTTATACCCCATTTATGCAATTGTTCTATTTCTCTTTTTCTGTTGTATCCTAGTAGTATTCCACTTTGGTATGGCATATGTATGTCTTTATATGTTTGTATTGACTTTACTGCCCATTCACATATTTTCCAGTGTTCAAATGGTCTTCCTAGATATTTTAGAGCAAGTGCTTGTGATCCATATCCACTAAATAATTCTATAAGTCTTATTGGTTTTGTTATTTTGTATTTTGGATACATTATGTCAAATATACTTGTTTGGTTCATTATACTTCCTCTATTTCTATACCATATTTCCATGCCATTAATTTTTTCTTCAATTTGTATTCTGGGGTTCTAAATCCCTTTGTATCAACAACGTGATATTTGCCATTCTTGTCTTTATATGTAAAGTCTGCTATGTATTTTGTTTTTCTGTATGTTTTATCTTCTAACTTAAATGTTTCTATTAATACAAATTCTACTTGTCTTTGTAGTTCACTTATTCTACCTAGTTTTTGCATATTTTCTAAATTTGCATACCAACGCATTTCTTTTAATGAGTCAAACTTCATTCCTTTGTAAACACATTTTTTGTTTTTATATTTATTTTCTTTAAATATTGTGTATGTCATTTTCAATCCTCTCATTTACCATTTTTATTAACATCGATTGATATTTCTTTTTGTTGCTATGAACCATTCTATGATGTTTTTCACAAAGTGGTATTACATTTCCCATATATGTCTTTCTCCCACATCGACCGTAGCGCACATGGTGGAGGGCTACTTGGTTATTTCCACAAATAGCACACACACCATCAAACAGTTCTAATGTTTTCTTATAAGTTTCCTTTTCCTGCGTTGTCATATTCTCTACTTATTTGATTCTCTATAAGACGCATCTGCAATTTTAATGAGTTTATTGCTTCCATGTTTGCACGATAGACAGTTTCTGCCACATCTCTTTTAAATCTTGCTTCTGCTACACTTGGTATTCCATAACAAGTTTTATCTATCATTCCTATTGCCATACCACTGTCTTTTAGTTTTAGGCATTCTTGTCTAAGCAATATTTTGTAGTCTCTTTCTGCTTGGGCATAAGCTGTACCACTTTGTCTTAATTCTAACACACTTGTGTCTAATAGTTTAGTTTTTTGCATCAATTCTAATTCTAAATCCATTTTTTTCTCCTAAAATGGTAGGGGTAGATTATCTATATCTTCTGTTGTTATTTGTGTTCCAAATTCTTCATATGGGTCTTCTTCTTTTTTATCTTGTTTATCAGTAGTAAAGCCCTGAATTACTATATACCAATGTAATTCTTTTTTTTCTTCTTTATTCGTTGTGTAGTAGAAACTCAAAAAGCCATGAGTTATATTTACCATACTTCTGTCCCTCAAATTTATTCCTTTTGGAAGTTTAACATCTATGTATGCATTTTCGTAGTTGCCATCTTTATTTGTTTTTGATAAACCTGCCCTATAATACATTTTACCATTAAATTCTTTTGCAAATATCATTGTATTATTACTTGTTATATTCATTTTTATCCTCCAAATTATTCACTATATTTATTATTTCTACTAATTCATTTGCTTTTATTGTCTTGACACTGTCATCGCTGTCAATAATATTTTGTGTTACTAATTCATTATCTCTTAAAATTGCTATTTCTATTAATTCACTTTCCCAACGATTTTCATATGGATTTTTTTCTCCCATATAAATCTTTTGCCATTTTTCTATTGCACTATGATTTTCTGTATGGCTTCCATACCCATTAAAACAACTCAATGTATAACCATTATCAAACTTTAGCCAAAAATGTCCGCCTTCAGTTATTAATTTCATTATTTATCACCTCTAATATTTGATTTATTTTTTCTTTTAATACTTTGAAATTGTAATTTAATTCTCTACTATCGCCTTTAAATACATACAATTCATCATCTGGTATAAGTGGTATGTCTTTGTCTTCTAACACTTCTACTTCTTTGTCTAATGCAAACATCGTTCTATATCTATCAAATAAATAAATTTGTGCGTCTGGTGTTGTTTTCAAACTTTCCTTTGTCACGTAACCATCGTAATTGTTCCAATACCAATCTTCATTATAAACTCTTATATGTTTTGGTTGCGTTCCTTCATATATTCTATTAATTAGTCCTATTATTTTCATATAATCCCTCCAATAGATTAATTAAATCTTGATAGGCAGATACTTTACTTACCCATCTTTTCTTTCCACGTATTCTGTCTTCCCATTCTGCTTGTATTCTCAATTTATATAATTTTTCAATTGCATATTCAATTGTTTGTTTTTGTGTTTTATTTTCTTCGTACAATTCATGTACTCTGTCTTTTATTGATTCGTAATCATTTTCTGCTTTCATTAGTATTTTATTTAATTCTTCATTATTCATTCTTTATCACTTCCATTTTGTAATATGTTTAATAAAATTTTAGAACATTGTGCTGGCAAATAATAATCTCTAATTAATCTATCATCTTTATTTCTACCAATTACGCATTCTTGTTGGTGTGTTTTATAATATTCAATTGCTTTATATATTCTACTAGTTAATTTTCCTATATCATCAACTTTACTTTTATATTCTTTTTCTAATCTTTCATTTTCTTCTTGTAAATTAGTTATGTAATTTCTTAGAATGTTGCTATTAATTTCTTCTAAAACAAATTTTACATTATCTGGCATTCTATCTTTTATTTCTTTACTCATTCATTATCACTTCCTTGTAATATGTTTAATAAATTTTGATAAGTTAATACTGACATTTCGTGTCTAGGATTTTCTATATATTCTATTGCTTTTTCACAACGAGATATATAATGTTCTAAATCTTTGTGTGTAATTCTCAATTGTTCCTTATATGTATCTTTTTCTTCTTGTAAATTAGTTATGTAATCTTCTAATTTAACTATCATAGGAATTTCACTTAACCCCATCCATTTTTTAATATATTCTAATATTTCTTTTATTTCATTATTCATTCTTTATCACTTCCATTTTGTAACAGTATTAGTTATTGTTTTTACATCTACTGGTTCATTTCTCCACATTTCTTCCATAGCCCCAATAGCGACTATTAACATTGCTCTTAATTCATCATATTCTTCTTGTGATAAATTCAATATTTTGGAAGATACTTCAAAATCAAACTCTCCATCTTTTCTAATTAATTTTAAATACTCAGTTAAATGTTCTTGAACTTCTAATTGATGTTTTAATTTTTCATTTTCTTCATATAATTCGTGGCATTTATCTTTTAGTGCATCTAAGTCTGCATCTGCTTTTGCCATTATTTTATTTAATTCTTCATTGTTCATTTTATCACCTGTTTTTCGCCCATATTGGCTCATTTTACCCTTTCTAGTATATTTATACTATTTTTATAGTTTCGTTCGTTCTATCCCCATAAAATTAAGTCTGGTGGTGTTTTAAATAACTACCAACGTTCTGAATAATCAATTTGTTCTTCTATAGGCATAAATTTGTAGTTATCATTGACATCTTTTTTAAAATCTTCATATTCTTCTTTTAGCATATCGTAATCTGCACTTAATTCTTCAAAAGCTCTATAAAATTCATCTAGGGTAATGAAGTCTCGATTTTCAAAATACTTTTCCACTACCCATTTTGCCATGTCTTCTGTTCTTAAGTATACTTCATCCATTATTTTAACCTCTTTTCTAGTAATAAGATGGCTTCTTGTTGTTGTTTGTATGTCATTGTTAGGTCACTATCTGTATTGAAATATTCATAGAATTCTGTTCTGTTAAATTTCTCGTCTTTTTCTTCGTTAGCTGCAATTAGTTTATTCATTATTTCAGTAATCTTACTTAATTCTTTTTCTTTTTCTTTTGATAGTTGTGTAAATCTGACATTATTTTTATTGTCCCTAATTACTAAGTTTTTTACATTGTCATTTTCATCGTAGTCTATTATTTCTACCCAGAAATATGTTTTTGTTGTATATTTGCCTTTGTCATTTTCAAAGAATTCTCCAGTTTTTCCTTTTGGTATCATTGTTTTCATTGGGAATACTATTATGCTTGGACTTGAATAGAGTTCACGTCCGATACCCCAGTTTATACAGCTCCTTTTGAAGGAGTCCGAAGCAAGGCCTTTCTCTTTTTCGGCGAAGCTTTCTGTTCCTGTGTCTTCTTTACTTACCCATTGTTTTTTATCTTCATCCCATATTGACACTATACAATTTGCATTTTCTCTAGTGTGTTCTCTTTTCCAATTCATTGATCCTACTGTTTCATCTAGGATATTCATATCGCATCTTGCGTCTTTGTATAATAACATCGTGCAGTAATTACTTGCTATTTGATTGATTCTTACGTCAATCTCGTCTGCTCTTAAGTTTCTAAATTTTTTCATCCTATACCTCTTTCTTTGTTGATAACAAACTTACTTTGTCTGCTATCACTTTCATTTCATTTTTTTCATTTTTTTGTAGTCTACCTCTTATACCAACCAAACTTCCTTTTTCTGCATATTCTTTTGTTTGTTCTGCTACTGCATACCATAATTCACAATCTATGTAGTCAGATTCATATTCTCCATTTTCATTTTTATAATTTCTTTTTACATCCAATGTTATGGTTGTTATTGATTTTCCACTTTCTGTTTTTTCTATCTTTACATCGTCTACTAACCTACCTACTACTATTACTTGATTCATCATCTTAACTCACCTCCTCTGTATAACTGTCTAGTACAGCTTTTTCTGTTTCCTCCTTACTTAAGTCTATTTCTCCAAAGTATGCTTGGATTAATTTTCTTTTGCCACTGTTCTCTGGTAGTTTGTCTTTTATTATACTTAACATGGTATCATACTTATCCCAGAATGTATTTTCACTCATATTTTCTAGTTGTTTTCTTGTAACATTTTTTTTCAAATATTTTTTCATTTCTCTGATAACATAATCTATGGCATTGCATCTTCTTATGTGTTCATCATAGTTAAAGTAGTCTAATACTTTTCCACAGTTTGCACATTGTATGTTGTATTTTCTTACTGCATCTTTATCTTCGGTTTTTATTATGCCTGTTAGTATATAGTTAAGTTTTGGAGGATAATCTCCATACACTTCACTTTTTAAATGTCGATCCAGTCTTTCGTTTACATCTTCAGCATCATATTCCTTTAATTGATTATACCATTCTTCGACTTTAAAGTCATCTACAATAAAGTCATTGTAGTATTGTTTTATTCTTTTTAAGAATTTATTAGTTTCTTGAACTGTCATTTTCGTATTTTGCCTCCAGTCTTTTTATCATAGCATCTTCACTTTCTTTTTCTGTTTCAAATTCATCTTCCCATCTTCTGTTTCTCAACCATGTATCTGGATATGGTATAAACTGTCCTTTGTCTTTTTGCCACTCTTTTGTCTGTTTAAATCTTTCTATTTGTTTTAACATAATTTTTAATAATTCATCATCTGGTTTGTTTTTTTCAAACCATTTTATGCATTTCTGTTTGCTCACTTTTTTTGGATATGCTTTCCAGAATTCTTCAAAGTGGGCATTTATTATATCTATACTATTCTCTACTATACTATTCTCTACTATACTATACTGGCTTAGCATTTGCTTAGCACTTGTATTTTCTAGGTTATATTCGTATTTTTGATTTATTAATTTTAATAAGTTTAATTCATCAATATATTCAGTTTCTGTTATTCTTCTACTATCTAACCAGTTGTTCTTGTTCCAGTCTGTTACTACCATTACTCCACTTTCAAATAGTATGAAATAACTTTTGGCTATTAATAGTTTAAAATCATCATCACTAAACCCACACATTCTTTGTAATTTTCTTGGTTGAAAGAATCCTTTATCATCGGCATCCATTCCTGCCATAAAGTATAGTGCTTTTGTAGAATTAGGAAGATCCATGAACTTATCTGTTCCTACTACTTTTTTATCAAACATTCTCTTTTGTGCCATTACTATTCTCCTTTATTTTTTGGTTTTAGTATGATCTTGTCTGAATATACTTCCATGTAATATTTTCTACCCCATTGTTCTACAATCTCTTTTGGTATTCTTATTTTATTTGTGCCTACCTCTACATTTTTTTGATAGATTAATGTTGGTTTTTCCATTCCTTACACCTCCTAACTTAATCCAATTATAACACCTATTTGACCCTTTTGTCAACACTTATTTTTGGCTATTTTATAGAAAATAAAAAGAGTTCTTTTGTAGAACCCTTATTCTATTGTTATTTCTAGTTTATAAGCATTTTGCCCCATGTTTCCAGCATAACCATCTAGCCCTTTTCCTACTCTGTCATCATATTGCCAAGGTAGGTTATTGATCCTATATTTTGCTTGTTTATATCCACTTGTATTAATAATATCTTGTGGAGTATTGTAGTAGATTCTTACACAATCAATAGGTCTATCATCACCAGCATAACCATTATAGAAATCTCTTGTATTGTATCCAGTTACTCTTGGCAACCATCCTACATTTTTTACGTGGGCTTGATACCATACAGAACCTTTGTCAACTTTCACCATGAATCCTATTATTGTGTTTTTACCTAATCCAGCATAATCATTAAGATTTTTTACTTCATCTAACCAACCATTTTCTTTAGTTTTAACCCTATAATATACATTAACTTTTTTAGGTATTGGTGTTGTTGGATAACTTATATATTTTAATTTACCATGCCATGTCCATTTTAAATTTCTTACACCATTATAATATCTACTACCATCACTTTTTATATCACTAATTATGCATCTATTTGCACCCCACCCAGTTGTACATTCAAATACTTTTCCATTGCCTAAATATACTCCTGCGTGTTCATATTGTGTGCCTTTCATACATAAATATTCTCCAGGTATTAAATTATTAAAATTTGTACTTGTATTATCACAATAATTTATTCCAGCATTTGCACCAAAATCTGGTACACCATTTGATAAATATATAGCCCCACCATGTGGTTTATTCTTATCAGCTTTGAATCCCCATAGTAATCCTTTAATTGATACAACACAATCCATCATGAATTTGCCATTATTTTTGTTATAATTACACCACGTTCCTACTTGACTATGATAATAGTTAGGTACATCATATACTAACCAATTAAGTTTTTTTATAAATTCATCGCTTGTAAAAACTTTAGACATCTGTGTCATCTTCTTTCTTTTCTTTTTTTGTAAAATAATATGTTATAACTGCTGTAATAACACTAGCTGTTAGTGTTGGCTCTAGTTTTTCTTGCAATGCCAATATTGTAAACACTATCATAACACATATAGTCATTATTGATTTTACTTTTAACAAATTAATTACTGCTTTTTTCATAATTTCACCTCCTATATTATTTTACTACTTTTGCAATAAAAGAATTAGTCAAATAAGAACCACTTACATTACCGCCATATTTTGTTGGTTGTGCAGAATTGTTTACATATATATATATTTTATCTCCTTGTTGAACATCCATAACAACATTAGGTATAGTAACACTTTGATAATTATCTCGTAAATAATGACTAAATCTTGCATACGCATTATTATTTTTATATATATATATAGCAACTAAATCAGTTGTAGGAATAGTAAACACATAAATCATTCCAGATAATTCAATTTTGCTTACACCTTGCCCTACAACAATACAATTATTTGTTGTATCTAATGTTAGTTGACTTCCATTACTTGATATATTAGTATCTAAAGGAAATTTTGTTGTTGAAGTTGTTGTTATCGTGGTTTCTTGTGCCAATCCTACCATTATATACTGACCTATTGCATTTTCTACATTTGTTTGTATTGCATTTAAGTTAGTTGCATTTATTGGTGTTGCCGTGCTAGGCAAATCTTCAAAATTTATTTTTTCCATATTTTTTTCTCCTTTCACTAATCTGTTGTTTTAGTATATTCTATTACAACGATTGCTTCTCCATGCCCATAGCTACTTCCAGTTGCTACTACTAGAGCATTACTGCTTAAACTATAATAAACATTAGCATAATCTCCACTATTAAAATAATAAGGCAAAGCAGTAAAGTTACCACTGGCTTGTTTATTTGTTCCGTATATATGGACTATGTCTTTTATATTAGATGGCATACCATAAATATAATTGTATGTATTAACAGTTGTTGTTTTAGTATATACTTTTCTGTATAATGGTTTGTTATTCCATGTGCCAATTACCGTTTCTGTTGTGGAATATGATTGTAAATTTGTTAATTGCGTTGTTGTTGTATCTATTTTTGTTTCTAATTCACTAAAATTATTATTTAAGTTGTCAGCATTTAAGTATGGGGGTGAATTGTTTTCAAATTCTACTAAAGCCATTCTTTATCACTCTCTCTTTCTAATTTTTCTATTCTTTCTTGTAAATTTTCTATTATTTTTTGTTGTTCTTTAATTGCTTGTAAACATACAGATACCATTGAATAAATATCTACACCATCATTTTTTGGTGAAGTTATTTCTTCACTATATTTATAATTATCGCCTATAACAAATCCAATGTGTTTTTTATCTTCATCATTTTCATTTTTTAAATTATATTTATATATGTCTGTGTTTTTAATTATATCTAGAGCATTTGTTAATTTTGCAAAATTCTTTTTTTCTTCTTCTTTAGATGTTTGTGTTAATGATACACAAGTTATATTGCCATTGCTTGCTTGCATATTTATCACATTATTTAACCCATCACTAATAGTTAAGTAATCAGGCGTTATATTAATGACGTTTGAAGTTGAAGCACTTTGGACGTCAATGCTATAAAAAACACCCCCACTATGTCCAAAACCATTTATAAAATTATTATTACCATCAAAATAACCCATTTTTGCATCAAATAGTTTTTTGCTACTTGGTGGGGCGGTAATTACAAATTTACCTGAATTTGTTGTTGTAATACCTGAAATTAAATACCATCTTAAATTAATCAAATCAGCAGAGGAAAACTGTCCATCATCATTAAAATCATATTTTTCATAATCTTGTTGTGTTGGTGTTATTGTTCCTAGCAGTATGCCCTGTAATCTAGTATAATCGCTTTCTGTATAATCATATGGGGCATATATTTCTTTTACAAAACCGTTTGAACTTTCAATGCTAAATCCAGCAATATCTCCAGCAGTTGCAGTAATTTTACCATCTGCATCTAAAGTAAAATTATCACTATCTATTGTTATTTGATTTCCTGTTAAATTAATTATACCTTGTCCATCTTGTATTGCCAAGTTAAGTTTGGCTATTATTTCATCATCTCCGACTTTTGCATTTACTTCTTCTGTTATACTTTCTGCTGTTTGGCTGATGTTGCTTTGAACATACGCTTCTGTCGCAAAGCTGTCTGTAAATATATTTTCTAATAAGTATGTACAACTTAATATTGCTGTTGGAAACGATTGTAATGTTATAGTAGAGTTTGCTTTAACATTTAATATAATGCCACGTCTTGGTTCTATAACTTCTGTTGCTAACTGATACATATTGCCTTCACTATCTATTCCCACTCTACGAATTATATAACAAGTTCCATTTTCATATATAAATTCATCATATACTGTTGTACTCATATAATTTAAGAAATCAAAATCTAATTTGTATGTTGTATCATCTATTATTAAATTAGTTTCTTTAGAATATAATGTACTACTAGGATACAATACATCGTTATTATATGGAACTGGAGAACTAGGAACTAAAGTATTACTTGGTTCTAATCCATCGTGTGGGGTTAATGCATAACCATATAATTCATCTGATTGTGGAAATAATAAACTTATGTTTCCTTTAATAGATAATTTGTATAATTGTCCTTCATTAGCATTTTCTAGTGTTATACTTCCTGTTCCTGTTTTTGTATCTGATATATATGTTGTATTGCTTACAAGCCCTTCAATAATTCCTTGTTGTTTGTCTACTATTAAATTAGTTTGATTTATTCTTCTGTCTGTTGTATCAGCTTTTGTATAATCTGTAACTGTTTCTTCTGGCAATTCTGTATATATATTTTCTTCTAATCCTTGTGTTATATTTACTTCATCGTTTAACATTACACAACTATATGTATTTTTCCCAATAGAAACATTATATCTATCACATATGTCATAATAACATATTCCTGTGCTTGAAAAATCATTTAACATAAAAGTTAAACCATTTAATTTGTTGTATATTCCTGCTAAATATATATCTCTATCATTACCACTCATAATCACATTGTCTGTAATTTTTAATTCTTTTGGATTTTCTGGCAATACAGCAGGGTAATAAACATTGTCTGCACCAGCTCCTCTTGATAAAACAATAGTATTTATAGGCCCAAATGATTCTCCAAATGTTACGTTGACATCTTTTAAATATTCTTCATCTATGGTATCTTCTGTATCTGTTATATATCTTATTTCTAACTCGTCATCCTTATTTATGCAAATTGTACTAGCTGTTACTTGGGCTAGTTGATCTAATATATCTCTAAATGTATAACCAAGATTTTTACCATCATCGCCAATAAACAATTCATTAGGTATTTGTTTGTTATAGTTTACAAATGTGTCTGTTGTATTTGCAAATGTTAATCCTAAATAATTACATATTTCACCAATATAATCTCTTACTGTTATTGGATATATTATATTCATATCTACATAATCTTTCATTGAATATAACATCTTGTCATAACAAGTTATTTTATATGAACTCATATCTTCTTGTTTTTCTACTTTATATACTATGTAATTTCCATAATCTATATAATCATAGTTGTCTCTATAATCTTCTGCATCTGCATATCTTACTTTTATTCCAAATTGATAGTTTATTTCTGTTCCAACTGGTATTTCAACATTACTATCTATATCTAGTTGTTTCATTATAGATTTTAATATAGTTCCTTCATATCTTAAAGAAACAGAATTTAAATCCTCGTTACCTAAAACTATAGTTTCACTGTCTTCTTCATATGTAATTATACTATCTAATTCACGTCCAAACGTTTTAATCGCATCTTTAAATTCACTTGTATGTGTTCTCATATTAAGACCTCTTTCTTATTGCTATAAATGAGCAAGGAAAACTCTCATTTTTCATGCTACCATTAATTATATTTTTGTTTACAATTTCATAATCTCCAGTATATGTTGCCATTGTTACAGTTGTTTTCTTATTAGGGTCGTAATATTGCATACTCTGATTAGGCGAGTCTAATATTGGAACGATTAATTCTAACTCTGCTTTTGTTAATGCTCTAAATTGCAAAATAAGTTTCGGAAATATTCCTACGAGAGTGCCCGATTGGGCTCCGGCAAGGTTCCTGCCACTGTCTGACGACCATAATTTATTATACCCATATTTTGCTTCTACTAAATATTGCCCCAATGACAAATAATTATTCATTTCGTTTATTTTTACTTTTACACTGTCTTTATTAATAAACATAATATCACCTACCTATTTGAAGCAAAACTGTCTTCTGCTTCTATCCTTTTCATTTCTCTTACCACCATTCTGTTTCCTACATAAACAGGAACGGTTGCATTAATACTTACAAATCTACCTATTGTCTCACCAAGCATTTGCATTTGCTGACTATCAGTAAGTGGCAATATCGCTTCTGCCCCTCTCTCTGCTATTACAGCCCCATGATATGGAACGCCTCTGCCTGGTTGATTAATAATGCCCCCAGATGCCAATTTAGGTAAGTTACTAGGGTAATAAATACCACCCTTAGCAAAATATTTGCCACTAGAGAATGATGCATTAAATCGAATTTCGTCTATACTTCCGTTTGAAACTGACCACGTTATTTTTATTTCACGATTAAATCTTGCAATTTCACCATTCCACCATGCCTTTAATTTATCCATTTTTGTTTTATATTTATATGGGTCTAAACCTTCTCTAATACTATCTGGTATATCTTTAGAAAAAGTTTTCATACTATTATAACTCATGTTTGCCATTGCCCTAGAAATATATTCACTTGCTTCTTTTGCAGATATTTTTCCGTTATTGTATGCTTCTATTACAGTTTTCTTTAACTTTTCATAACTTTTTTCTTTTTTGGCATTTGCTAGTTCTGTCTCTATTGCTTGTTTTGTTTCTTCTTTTTCGGCTTTTTGCTTTTCTTTCAAAGTTGCTGTTACCCTACCTTGAGCAACCTCCAAATTAAGATATGCATCATATATTTTCTTTTCTGCGTCTGTCAAACTTGTATAATTCTTGTTTCCTTTTTCTATTATTGCGTTTAATCCATCTTGGCTTATTCCTGTTTCTCTCATTACCCTTGCTAGTTCTTCATGAGCCTTTTTTTCCTCTTTTACTGCCCTTGTATAATTTAAAGTTTTTTCTGATAAGGCCAACTTAGCATCATTCAAGTCATTTGTTGCATCTTCAACGCTTTTTATTCCGTCTCTATTTCTTGTCAACTCTACCATCAACACCCCAATCATACCTATTAAAGAACCAATAGCTAGTATAATCCAAGCGATAGGCCCAGATGCTACCCCAATAACCATAAGTATTGCTGTAATTGAGGCTATTATTACCCCCAATCCTTCCAGAATTCTACCAAAGTTTTCCCAACTTGGGTCTTTTATCATTTGAATTATCCCAGTTATAAATGTATATATTCCAAATCCTAAGATAGCACCAAGAATACCAACAATTGGGTCAAATCCAGAAAGTTTTAATGCTATTAATCCAGCGGTTATGGCAGATAAAGCACCTAATACCAAATCTTTATTATTGGCAATCCATTTTAATATTGAATTGTCATCAACTTTAGGTAAATCAATACCTCCTATTCCACTGTCAAGACCACCACTGCTTCCCACATTATCACCTAATATATTCATTTCATCAAAGCCAGCAATAGTTTTTCTTAATTCGTTTGCACTTTTATTTGCTGATTTTAAATGTTTATTTGCATTTGCAAATATATCATATTTAAACCATGCTTTAATTATATAACCAATGTATGCTAACATTAATTTAACTAAATCAACGATGCGTCTTACAACTGGTTCTAATGCATATGCAAACACATTTTTCATATACGTTATATCTGATTTTAATTTTTCATCATCTTGACTTAATACATTGATGGCATTTCTTACAGCCATGTAAGCCCCACGAATACCAAAAATTGCTAGAGCCCATCTGCCAACTTTTTTAGTAATCCTTGTCATAGACTTGCCTATGTTATTAATTGAATTATTGATACCATCTAATACACTTCTTTTTTGTAGTTCTGCATTTGCTTGTTGAATGTTTTGTGTTATTTGCTCCTGTTTTTTTACATTTTGCTCTAATTTGTCATCTATATCACTAACTAATTGTTTTTGTTCTGCTAATTCTTTTGTAATTTCTTCATCACGAAAACTGCCTAGGAATGCGACTTTATCTAATTGACTTCTTTCTTTTAAAAGTGCATAATATTCTGGGGTGTTTTCTTTATATGCTTCCATTCTCTGACGTTCTGTTGGAAGTTCCTCTATTTTTCTTCTCTGTTCTTCAACTTCTTTTATTTTTTTCTTTAAATTTTCATAGT
>Ga0265299_10000736_pt1 | contig 39866 bp, 31 predicted proteins | sample AusTroGonzalo_MG_4_FD_193485 | JGI IMG/M metagenome (GOLD analysis project Ga0265299, IMG submission 193485) | Bovine rumen microbial communities from tropical cattle in Woodstock, Queensland, Australia - Gonzalo_02 | ecosystem: Host-associated > Mammals > Digestive system > Stomach > Rumen ...
GTACATATCCTTTGTGCAGGCCGAAATCAACCTCCGCCCAAGAAAACTTTTGGACTTCGATACCCCAAAATACAAATTTATGCTATATTTGCACAACCGCGTTGCACTTGGTTGTTGAGTCTACAGAACCAAAAACTTGCACCATAAAAGTCGAATAATAAAATTATTTCGTATATTTGCAGCGCTGAATGTATGTAAAACGAGTGGACTATGTCTGAAGTTGAAGACTTGTTGGAGCGAATCGAAAAGCGCGTAGAGGCAGTGGTGAACGAGAATATATCGTTGCGCGACAAGATAAGCGACCTCGACAAAAGACACAAGGACATGCAAAAGGCACTGGAAGATAAAGATATATTAATTAACAATTTAACAGAACAAAACAAAATACTTAAATTAGGAAACGCACTTGCTCAAAAGGGCGATTCTACAGAGATAAAGTTGAGAATCAACCAACTCATCAAGGATATTGATAAAAGTCTTTTGCTATTGACCAAAAAACAAGAGTCAACTGATGAATGATAATCCAGTCACAGTGACGATATTAGACAGGAACTACAAGCTGAAGGTTAGTGCAGGCGACGAACCATACATCCAAACGGCTGTCGAAAAAATCAATGCACAAGTCACGGCATACAAAAAAGCCTACGCCTATCAAGACTTTCAAGACTTGCTTGCCATGGTTGCCATAGCGAAGACAACACAGTTGAACAAATTGGAACAAATCACCAGCCGCAGCGAAGAATCAATGCGGGAAAGGCTCGAGAGGCTGGAGAGTATCCTGGATAAAGTGAACCGCGATGAGTTATAAGTTTCAAGTCAGCCAAAACTTAAAACCTTAAAACTCCGAACAGACTCTGCATCAAGCCCGAAACAGTTTGTAAACTCAACATAATTTACATACCGAGTAAGCTCAGGGGTGGGTAGATTGTACGATTGATACACCCGGCACTCAAATCCTAACAATTACAGAGTTTTCTAAACTCCCGGAGGGTTTTGATGCAGTTTTTTTCTTACTAACGCCAACCGAAGGCGAGTCCGTTTCCCCCAAACACACATCAACACTATGAACTGGATAATTGGAATTGTTATCGGACTCGTTGCGGGCGGAGGCATAGCCGTGTGGCTGTCCACCACCATCATGCGCAACAAACTCATGGCCAAGAGCCAGCAGGTACTGAAAGACGCCGAGGAAAAAGGCGAGATGATAAAGAAAGAGAAGAACCTGCAAGCGAAAGAGAAATTTCTGCAACTGAAATCGGAGCACGAAAAGCAGTGCAACGAGCGTAACAACAAGTTGCAGCAGGTGGAGCAGAAGTTGAAGCAGCGCGAGCAAGTGCTCACCCAGAAGGTTGAGGAGTTGCAGAAAAAAAGCAACGAGCTGAAAAGCGTAAGCGACAACCTGAACAACCAAATAGCGGTATTGAACAAGCGTCAGGAGGAGGTTGAGAAGGTACACCGCGAGAGCGTGGAGAAACTGGAACATATAGCGAACCTCAGTGCCGAAGAGGCCAAGACGCAGCTGATAGAGGCGATGAAAGACGAAGCCAAAGCAGAAGCAGCCAACAGCATCATCGACATCATGGAGGAGGCGAAGATGACCGCCAACGAACAGGCGAAGAAAATAGTCATCCAATCGATACAACGAACCGCCACGGAACACGCAGTGGAGAATACAGTGAGTGTGTTCAATCTTGAGAACGAAGAGGTGAAGGGCCGTATCATAGGACGCGAGGGTCGCAACATCCGCACATTCGAATCGTTGACCGGAGTAGAGGTTATCATAGACGACTCGCCTGACGCCATCATTCTTTCCGGCTTTGATCCAGTGCGGCGCGAAATAGCCCGCTTAGCCCTGCACAAGCTTGTTACCGACGGCCGCATACACCCTGCCCGCATCGAAGAGGTGGTAGCCAAGACCCGCCGCCAAATAGAGCAGGAAATCAACGAGGTGGGAAAGAGGACATGCATAGACCTCGGCATATTGAACATGAACCACGAGTTGATGCGAATGATAGGCCGAATGAAATACCGTTCCTCGTATGGGCAGAACCTGCTACAGCACTCGCGTGAAGTTGCCAATCTGGCTGCGACGATGGCCGCCGAGCTGGGTCTCAACACCAAGTTGGCCAAGCGAGCGGGATTGCTGCACGACATAGGCAAGGTGCCGGAGAACGAGCCCGACTTGCCGCACGCCATCCTCGGAATGCAGCTGGCAGAAAAATACAAAGAGCATCCCGACGTGTGCAATGCCATAGGAGCGCACCACGATGAGACGGAGATGAACAACCTCATCTCGCCAATCATACAGGTATGCGACGCCATCAGCGGCGCTCGTCCTGGAGCTCGCCGTGAGGTGGTGGAGGCTTATATCAACCGTCTGAACAAGCTGGAGGAGATGGCCATGACCTATCCTGGAGTGGTGAAGACCTACGCCATCCAGGCCGGCCGCGAGTTGCGAGTTATTGTCGGGGCCGACAAGATTGGCGACACCGAGGCCAACAAGCTTAGTTATGATCTTTCCAAACAAATCCAGAGCGAGATGACATACCCCGGCCAAATCAAGGTTACCGTGATCCGCGAAACCCGTTCAATAAACTACGCAAAATAGCGGTCAGTGGTCAATGATTAATAAAATGTAAAGATGCTGGAGCTTTTGTATATACATTGGAATGCCGACCCCGTGATGTTTCATTTGGGCGACTTCGGCCTAAGGTGGTACTCCTTTGGATTTCTGTTTGCTTTCGTGTTCGGGTACATGATACTTGTGCGGATGTTCAAGATGCAGAAGGTAGATGTTAAATATGCAGACTCGCTGGTTGTGTATATGTTTTTGGCGGTGTTGGTTGGAGCGAGGCTGGGTCACTGCCTCTTCTATGAGCCCGGCTATTACCTGACCAGTGAGCATTGGTGGGAGATAATAATACCAATATCCAACGGACACTTCACCGGTTATCAAGGGCTTGCCAGCCATGGTGCCGCCTGCGGAATTCTTATAGCCTTATGGTTGTTCTACAAGCGGAAACATATAAACACCTGGTGGGTACTGGACAGGATCTGCATAATTGTCGCCCTCGGAGGAGCTTTCATCCGCTTCGGCAACTTTATGAACTCGGAGATATGGGGATATGAAACCACGGTTCCTTGGGGAGTTATTTTTGAGAGAGATGCGAGTGCCGGTCCCAATCCACGTCATCCGACACAACTATACGAGTCAATATGCTACCTGCTGCTTTTTGCAGTCAGTATGACAATCTTCTACAAAAAGAAAGGCAACCTGCACAACGGACGACTTTTCGGGTGGTGGCTTATTGCACTGTTCATGATACGCATACTGCTAGAATTCACCAAGGTGCGCACCGTTGATTTGGGCAACAGTTTCTTCAGCATGGGCCAATGGTTGAGTGTGCCGTTTGTTTTGATGGGAGCGACGCTGGTGGTGCTCTCATACAAGGGGGTGTTGCACGAAGGAATATATACGGAGAAGTAGTTAGTGGTTAGTGGACAGTGGTCGGAGGTTAGTGGGTGGAGGGGATTCCATTTAAATATTTCAACTCTTAATCTATTACGATATGAAAACATTAATTCTTGTACGTCACGGCGAAAGTGCGTGGAACAAACTGAATCTTTTTACAGGCTGGACCGATGTGGACCTCACCGAGTTTGGCTGTCATGAAGCATACGAGGCCGGACTATTGCTGAAGAAAGAGGGCTACCGTCCCGAAATGTGCTACACGTCATACCTGAAACGAGCAGTGAAAACGCTCAACCAGATGCTCGATGCCATGGACATGGACTGGTTGCCAGTGGAGAAGAGCTGGCGACTGAACGAGAAGAGCTATGGCGCAATACAGGGACTGAACAAAGCCGACACAGCGGCCAAGTATGGAGACGAGCAGGTGAAGTTGTGGCGCCGGAGTTTCGATGTCCAGCCGCCGAAGCTTGAAATGGATGACAAACGCAGCCCGCGAATGGATGCCCGTTATGCAGCACTCACTGACGAGGAGATACCGCTCACCGAGGCGTTGAAAGACACGATAGCACGCTTGATGCCCTACTATCAAGGAGTAATCATGAAGGCCTTTGAAAGCCACAATCAGATAATGGTAGTGGCACATGGCAACAGTCTGAGAGGAATAGTGAAAGAGCTCAAAGGCATGAGCAACGAAGAGATAATAGCCTTCAATATTCCCACTGCGGTGCCCTACGTTTTCGAGTTTGACGACAATATGAAGCTTCAGAAAGACTATTTCGTAGGCAACCCGGAGGAGATAGCCGCCAAGATGCAGAGTGTTGCAAATCAAGCAAAAAAGAAATAGCATCCAACTGTCCAATGGGTTGAAGAAAGTAATAAGCTAAAATAAATTTGTCTGTTTCGCAGAAAGTTTGTACTTTTGCAGTCGATTTCACAAGGGGTGGGAAAGACAACATTCCAGTAAATCGAAACAGCTACGGAGAGGTGGGTGAGTGGCTGAAACCAACAGTTTGCTAAACTGTCGTACTCGATTAGGGTACCGGGGGTTCGAATCCCCCCTTCTCCGCAAAAAGAAAAAGGGCTTGAAGAAAGCCTTTTCTTTTATGGAAAGAGTTCTTTCACACAAACGCTCGGGATATAGTACAGTTGGTTAGTATGCATGCTTTGGGAGCATGAGGTCGCCCGTTCGAGTCGGGCTATCCCGACTAGAAAAGAAGCAAGGCCCCGTAGCTCAGCTGGATAGAGCAACTGCCTTCTAAGCAGTAGGTCCTGCGTTCGAATCGCAGCAGGGTCACATTCAAAAGAGCCGATATCGGGGGACGATACCGGCTCTTTTTCAATATTAAGCAGATAGCCGAAAAACAAAAAACACCATAACCATGGATTTGATACCCAGTTTTCAAGTTGACCACACCAATTTAAAACCCGGAATCTATGTGTCGCGCACGGATGTCCAGGGAAACATCAAGATTATAACATTCGACCTGAGGATGACATCTCCGAACAGAGAGCCAGCAATAAACATAGCGGCCATGCACACGCTCGAGCACTTGATTGCAACATATCTCAGGAACAGGGAAGGCTTCAAGGAGACGATGATATATTTTGGTCCGATGGGGTGCCTAACAGGGTCGTATCTAATTGTATCGGAGGGCAAGGACGAGAACCGTTACACACCGGACACCATGAAAGGCATTGTCATAGATGCCCTGAAATTTGTAGAGAGCTACGAGGGGGAGGTGCCAGGGACCACACCGCAGACGTGCGGGAACTACCTGATGCACGACCTTCCCATGGCCAAATACGAAGCGACTCGCTATCGTAAAAGACTGGAAGAGGAGTTTGTTTCGGAATATCCGAAAGCCGTCCGCCCCGTAAGCGACGACGGAAATGTATTCCACGATGCCTAAAGAGATCAATGCAAGGTGAAAATATGAGCATCGCCATGTCAGTGTAACCAATAATGACCGTTTCCCCATGAAAAAACCGCTTGTACTCATCATTCTCGCAACTTTCATTCTCTCTGTTGCGAAAGGGCAGAGCGACAGTTACCGCCCGGCAGGGTTTGACTTTATCGGTGCATCGTACAAAACGTTCTCGGTGTCGGCCACAAAGAAGGTACATTTCTCGCGAGGCAACCTTCAGTACAACGCAGTACAGGACAAGTGGCGATTCGCCCCGAGGCAGTACACGACTGTCTGTTCAGGCAATTCAAACATTGCCGCAGACTATGACGGATGGATAGACCTCTTCGGGTGGGGGACAAGTGGGTGGAACAGCGGAGCAGCAGCGTACCAGCCATGGAGTTCGAGCAACAACAAGGCAGACTACACCTTTTATGGAGAAGACGAGAACCCGAACCTGACGGGAGAGCACGCCAACTCCGACTGGGGAGTATATAACAAAATATCGAATGGGGGGAACGGCAGAGGTATGTGGCGAACGCTGACAAAGGAAGAGTGGAGCTATTTGGTAGGGACAAATGAGACCCGCAACCAAAAATGGGGCATGGCCACAATAGACGGTATATATAAAGGGCTGGTGCTGTTGCCAGACGACTGGACCATGCCCGAGGGATTGAGTTTTACCAGAGCCTATCCGAACGGATATGCCACCAACAAATATACGATGAACGAATGGAAACGCATGGAGTCCGAGGGAGCGGTGTTTCTGCCCGCCGCGGGACAGCGCAGTTCCAGAACATTAAGGTATTTTGGCGAGGAGGGACAATATTGGTCCAGTTCCTCACTTGGCGAAACATCGATTATAGACGCATTGAATATAAACTTCAAGTCCAACACGTTCACTACAGGAGCAAGGACCATAATATGTATGGGAATGGCAGTGCGTCTGGTGCGCGACGAGCGCTCGGCGAGGGGCGAGGCGTTCGACGAGAACGGGGCGTCGTACAAGACTTTCTCGGTGTCGGAGAACACAGCGGTGCGCTTCTCGAAGGGAAACCTGCAGTACCACGCGGTGAAGGACGAGTGGCGGTTTGCAGCGAGACAGTACCAGTGTCTCGGTGATGCGAATGCGAATGCTGCGGCCGACTACAATGGATGGATTGACCTTTTCGGGTGGGGTACGAGTGGATGGAACAACTGTATAAGCACCTGCTTCCATCCGTGGAACACCAGTTCGGTTGCGACTGATTATTGGTTGAACGGGGACAACCTGACAGGCGACTATGTGAAGGCCGACTGGGGCATATACAACAAAATCAGCAACGGCGGAAACCAGAAAGGCCTGTGGCGCGTACTGACGAACGACGAATGGGCGTATCTGATTGGCGACAACGCGACGCGCAGCGGCAAGTGGGGGCTGGCGACGATAAGCGGAAAATACACGGGCTTGGTTATCCTGCCCGACGACTGGACGTTGCCTGACGGATTGACCTTTACATCGGGAAGGGGGAACGGTTTTACCACCAACATATACACTCTCGAGCAGTGGCAGGAGATGGAGAGCGCGGGCGCACTCTTCCTGGTTGCCGCCGGCTACCGCTACGGTACTACCCTGCACTATATCGGCACACACGGCTACAACGGCGAACGCGGCTACTATAGTTCCTCGATTAACAGCGGGGGGGAATATACATATAATTTGAACCTGCAAACTGATAGAGTGACCACAAACACCTACACGGCCGCTGGAGGAATATCGGTGCGCCTGGTGTGGAACGACTTGGAGGTGGACATGTCGAACAATGGGTGCGACCCGACGTGGGTGGACATGGGTTTGCCAAGCGGCAATCTGTGGTACAGCGCCAACATCGGAGCCTCTGCGCCGGAGGAATACGGCTCCTACTTCGCTTGGGGCGAGACTGAACAGAAATCGGAATACGGTTGGGACACGTATAGATACGGGACAGCTGTAAACGCACTCACAAAATATTGTTATGATTCAGAATATGGTTTTAATGGTTTCACAGATGCGTTGACCATACTTCAGCCCGCCGACGACGCGGCCAGAGCTGCCCTGGGCGGAAATGCCCGTATGCCGAAAGGAGAGGAATGGCAGGAACTGATAGACTATTGTACAAGAGAATGGACAACACAGAACGGTGTTCAAGGATATAAGTTTACCAGCAATGCCAACGGCAATGCAATGTTCCTGCCTGCTGCCGGTATTTGGGGTATTAACGGGATTGGCGACGCAGGCGTTTATGGTTACTACTGGTCGTCGTCAATCTACGATAGCACCCCGGCCAATGCATTGGGTATGGATATCGGCTCTACTTTTTGTGTTGTGGGCGACGCTAACCGAAGCAGTGGACAACCTGTGAGGGCTGTGAAAGGTGATGGTGTGGAGCCGGCGTTTGACGAGAACGGGTCTTCTACCAAGCGGTTCACGGTGGCAGAGGGGCGTACGGTGAGTTTCTCGAAGGGGAACCTGCAGTACAACGCGGCGCAGGACACCTGGCGCTTCGCAGAGAATCAGTATGACTATGTCGGCAATGACAACAGCAATATTTCTTCGAGCTACAACGGCTGGATAGACCTATTTGGTTGGGGGACGAGCGGATGGAACTCTGGCGCCAATGCTTATCAACCGTGGGCGACGAGTTCTACGAATTCGGATTATTATATTGGCGGCAATTATGAGAACAGCTTGACGGGAGATTATGCCAACGCCGACTGGGGAGTTTATAACGCCATAAGCAACGGCGGTAACCAGGCGGGAATGTGGCGCACGATGACAAGTGATGAGTGGGAGTATCTTATTAATACGAGAAATGCATCCACGGTTGGGGGAACGAATAATGCGAGATATGCGAAGGCAACAGTAAACAGTATGGCTGGGTTGATAATCCTTCCTGACAGCTTTACTAAGCCTTCGGGAGTAGAATTAGAGAATATAAACACAGCGGATGCCGCATTTGACGGTAATACATATACTATAAGTCAGTGGAGTGTGCTGGAGAGGGCTGGCGCGATATTCCTCCCTGCTGCGGGTGGCCGCGGTACGGAGATGAGCTACGTAGGTACGGGCGGCTTCTATTGGTCGAGTACGTACTACGGTGCGAGATACGCGTGGAACATGAACTTCGGCGACGACGTTCTCGGCGTGGACTACGACAATCGCCACATCGGCCGATCGGTCCGTCTCGTTAAGGATTAAAACAAATCAAGATGTTAAATGTACCCCAAAACCCGATTTTTCCATACGGCGATAGCCGTCCGGAAAAATCGGGTGCACAAGGGGTGGAGGATAGCTGGTGTATATCCGAATCCCTTCGTTGTTCATTTGTCGATGGCAACGGTAATTGATGCAATTGTGTGCGTTGGGAGTTTCGGGTAGTTGCTGTAATGATTTATAGTTGGTTGTGGTTATAGGTCTGTATCAAGTCTGTATGAAGTCTGGGTGAATGTTGTTCGGGATTGCAAATCCCGAGATAAGGAGTGCTGGATTGCAAATCCGGCACAACGGATAGAGGAACTAGACAATATAGAAGGACTAGAAAATATAGAGGATAGGGGGACTAGACAATATAAAAGAACTAGAAAGACTATAAGGGATATATGATGGGGCTAAGGATGGGATATCCAATGTATATGTAATGTCAAAGGTTGATAAAACAATGAATACAACGAAGCTGGAGTTTCCGAGTAACCGAGTTGCGGATATAGAAAGGTGTTACCAGGAGGAGCTGAAAGGGCTTTATAGGGCGGAGGAGATTCGGTCGTTTTTCATGATGCTCTGCGAGGCGTTTTTAGGTTGGGACAGGGTGGCATATCTGCTGCACCGTGTGGAGAATATCAACCAGAGCGATATGCTGCGGTTCCACTGGGCATTGGAAGACTTGAAACGCCACAGGCCGATACAACACATCATGGGTTATGCCGACTTCTGCGGATGCAGGATTGAGGTGGACGAGAGGGTGCTGATACCGAGGCCTGAGACGGAGGAGATGGTGGGGTATTTGGCAGTCAGGTGCGTGCCCACACCGGGCGATAAAATATTGGTCAACAGTCGGCGGGCGACATTTCGTGTGCTTGACCTCTGCACGGGCAGCGGGTGTATTGCAATTGCGCTGAAGAGGGCGATGCCGTGGAGCAAGGTGACGGCGGTGGATATATCGTCCGAGGCACTGGATGTGGCGAGAAAGAACGCGGTGGGAAATGCCGCCGAGGTGGAGTTTATACAGGGCGATGTGCTGGGGTGCAGGCAGTGGTTGGCGGACGGCGAGCAGTGGGATTTGATTGTCAGCAATCCGCCATATATCACGAAGTCGGAGAAGGGCTCGATGGAAGCGAATGTGCTTGACTACGAGCCACCGCAGGCCCTCTTTGTGGCGGATGCCGACCCACTGGTGTTCTACCGTAGCATAGCGTTATTTGCGAAGGAGCACCTGAGAGATGACGGGATGTTGGCGATGGAGATAAACGAGAGGTTCGGGCAGGAAACCCTACAGATGCTCTGCGGCTACGGATTCGCCGTCGAGTTACATAAAGATTTCAGAGGCAAAGACCGTTTTGTCACTGCCGTTCTTTCGAGTCGATGATGATGGTGACCGGGCCGTCGTTGATGAGAGATACCTGCATGTCGGCACCGAAGCGGCCGGTTTGAACGGGCTGGCCGAACTCTTGAGAGAGTCGGGACACGAAGCGTTCATAGAGCGGGATGGAAATCTCCGGACGGGCAGCACGGATGTAGCTTGGGCGGTTGCCTTTCTTTGTGCTGGCCATAAGTGTGAATTGGCTGACGACGAGTATGCCGCCGCTGTGGAGCGAGGTGACTGGGAGGTTCATCACACCGTCGCTGTCGTTGAAAAGTCGTAGGTTGACTATCTTACGGCAGAGCCAATCGATGTCTTGGTCGTTGTCAGCCTCCTCTATGCCGAGGAGTAGCATAAGCCCCTGGTTGATGGCGCCGACCTGTTCGCCAGAGATGGAGACGGAGGCGTTCTTGACACGTTGAATCACTACTCGCATGGTGCGTTATTCTATTAATGTGAGTTTGGCGAATTTCAACATCAGCTGCTTCTGTCCCACCGCATCGAAAAAGACAATGGCTTTTCGGCTGTCGCCCTCGCCTTCGATTGCCATCACCTTGCCGCGGCCGAACTTGGCGTGTTCTACATTCATTCCTACCTGAATGCGGTTGATTTCGGCCGGAGGGTTGCCCGGAGTGGGTCCGTGTTTGACAGTACGAGTGCTTGACTGTCTGGCGGTGTTGGATGTTGCAGGTTTGGCTTTGCCGGCGTTGAAGAAGGCGCGAGGGAGCTCGCCCACCTCAGGAAGCCGTTTGCGTTGCGCCGGCATCTCGATGTAGCGAGAGTCGATTTCTTCGACAAAACGGCTGAGTTCCTGGAAGGACTGCTGACCGTATTGGTAGCGGGACTGAGCGTAAGAGAGAGTCAGCTGTTTCTCGGCCCTTGTGACGGCGACATAGAAGAGCCGCCGCTCCTCTTCGAGGTCAGGTCTGGAGGAGATGGACAGGAAAGAGGGGAAAAGGTTTTCTTCCATACCGACCACATAGACATAAGGGAATTCCAGCCCTTTTGCGGCATGGATGGTCATCATGGACACTTTGTTCGGGTCTTCCTTCTCTTTGTCCTCGGAGGTGAGGAGGAGCACTTGCTGCAGGAACTGGTCGAGGGTTTTGAGGTTTTGCTGCCCGTCTTCGATTTTTTCAGGGGTTATCTCGTCCTCGCTGTCGCAGAACTCCTTGACGGCATTGAGCAACTCCTCGATGTTCTCAATGCGGTTGGGGTTGTCAGGGTCGTCGTCGTCGCGCAGGTGCCGTTCGAGACCGGAGGCAATCAACACCTGACGAGCCAGCTCGTAGGCGTCGGTGTTGTAGATGCTGGAAGAGAAACGCTTGATCATGGTGACAAATTCGTCAATCTTCCTTTCGGTGGAGGCCAAGATGCCGAGGTTGAAGTCTTTGATGTTTTCGAGCACTGTCCAGAGACTGACATCATTGTCGCTTGCAGCGAGACGGATTTTGTCGAGGGAGGTCTGCCCGATGCCGCGTGGAGGGTAGTTAACGACCCGCATCAAGGACTCGTCGTCGTGGTTGTTTGCGACGATGCGCAGATAAGCGAGCACATCCTTGATTTCCTTTCGGCCATAGAACGAAAGACCCTGGTAGATTCGGTATGGGATGTTCATCTTGCGGAGCGCCTCTTCGATGGCACGAGACTGCACGTTGGTGCGGTATAGGATGGCGAAATCCTTGTATTCGAGGTCGTTTGCCAGCCGTTCGTTCTGGATAGAGTTGGCTACTTTGTTGCCCTCGTCGCGCTCGTCGGAGGCCCGAATGAGTCTCAGCAAGTTGCCTTGTCGGTTGTCGGTCCAGATGGACTTTTCAATTTGGTCGCGGTTGTTGGAGATGATGGAGTTGGCGGCGTTCACGATGTTCTGGGTGGAGCGGTAGTTTTGTTCCAGTTTGAACAGGTGCATATTTGGGTAGTCGCGTTTGAAGTTGAAAATGTTCTGAATGTTGGCACCACGGAAGGCATAGATGCTCTGGGCGTCGTCGCCCACAACACAAATATTCTCGAAACGCGCAGCCAGTTTCTTAACAATCAGGTACTGGCTAAAGTTGGTGTCCTGGTACTCGTCAACCAAGATATGAAGGAAACGGTTCTGGTATTTCAGCAGCACGTCTGGGAAGTCGCGCAGCAGGACGTTCATGTTGAACAGCAGGTCGTCGAAGTCCATCGCCATCGAATTGCGCAGCCGCTTGTTGTAGATGCTGTATATCTGGCAAATCTCCGGTCGTTTGGATGTGACATCGGCCTGCATAATATCCGGGTTGTCAGCATAGTCTTCGGGAGCGATGAGGTTGCTCTTGGCCATAGAGATCCGGCTGAGGACAAAGCCCGGGCTGTAGGTCTTGGAATCCAAGTCCATGCCCTTCACGATATTTTTAATCAGCGACTTTGAATCGTCGGTGTCGTATATGGTGAAGGTACGGTTATAGCCCAGTTTTTCGGCCTCGATGCGGAGGATGCGTGCGAAGACCGAATGGAAGGTGCCCATCCAAATATCCTTAGCGCTGGGGCCCACCAGGTTGATGATACGCTCTTTCATCTCGCCGGCGGCCTTGTTAGTGAAGGTAAGAGCTAGAATGTTGAAGGGGTCCACGCCAGTCTCAATCAAGTGTGCAATGCGGTAAGTCAGCGTCCGAGTCTTGCCAGAGCCAGCTCCAGCAATAATCATTACCGGGCCCTCGACACAAGCCGCCGCCTCGCGCTGTGCTTCGTTCAACTGATCTAACAACTTGTCGCTCATAGGGAAATGGAGATATTTAAAGGATTAAAAGATTGAAAAGAGAGGGATTGGGCACGATAGTCAAGAGACTTTAGAAATATCGCACAGACGGTCGAAAGCCTGCCGGACACGCTCGCTGTCACGCTGTCTCACGGAGAACTCGATGCAGCACTCCATATCGAACTGCTGGCGTTTCGGAGTAATGGCGTTTTCTTTAAGGATGCGCATCACGTCGTTCATCTGCTCATATTTGAATTTCACCAAATACCGGTCGTCAACGGTGCGGAGCTCGATGGTGGCGGACTCCAGAGCGTCACGTGCAGCGGTTTTGTAGGCGTTGGCGAGGCCCGAAGTACCGAGTAGCACGCCTCCGAAATAACGCACGACCACCACCAGCGTATCAGTGACATCGAACGATAACAACTGCCCATAGATGGGTTTGCCGCCAGTGCCAGAGGGCTCACCGTCGTCGTTCATGCGGAAAGCCGAGCGAGAGGCGCCGAGGGAGTAGGCGTAGCAGTGATGCCGTGCGTCGAAATATTTCTTGCGCAGCTCGGCCAGGAAAGATTTCACCTCTTCCTCACTTTCCACATGCCAAGCAAACGCCAGAAACTTGCTTCCCTTCTCCTTGTAAAGTCCTTCCGAGGGCGTTGTTATGGTTTTATAGGTGTCCTGCATATATGTAAATTGTATCGCACCCCGTAGATTGCAGACGGGGTGCGATGCATTAGAAACTATTGTCTTCCACTATCAGCCGAGGCGTTTGAACTGACAGGTGAAGTGGCGCATCAGCTCGGCTTCCCAAGTGATTTCAAGACCGCGTTTGATGGTGTCGCGACGGTCGTAAACGTTCTTGAGGGCAGCAGCGATGACGTCCATGTGGTTGTTGGTATAGACGCGGCGCGGGATGCAGAGGCGCACGAAGTCGTTGCCGCCGAAGCGGTTCTCGCGGGTTACCGGGTCGCGGTCGGCCAGCACATAGCCAATCTCGCAAGCGCGGATGCCGGCTTCGAGGTAGAGCTCGCAGGTGAGGGTCTGGGCGGGGAACTCCTCCTTCGGGATGTTGGTAAGCACCTTGTCGGCATCGACAAAGATAGCGTGTCCACCGGCGGGGCGCTGGTAGGGGATGCCATATTCGTCGAGCTTGGCGGCGAGGTAGTGAACCTGCTTGATGCGGGTTTCGACCATCTCGAACTCGATGTTTTCTTTCAATCCGACTGCGAGAGCGTCCATATCACGACCGTTCATACCGCCGTAGGTGAGGAATCCTTCGAAGGGGATGCAGAACAGCTTTGCTCCTTCGTACCAATCTTTCTTTTTGGTGGCGATGAAGCCGCCCATGTTGACGAGGGCATCCTTCTTGGCGCTCATGGTCATACTGTCGGCATAGCTGAACATCTCTTTGCAAATCTCGCGGAGGGTCTTGTTCTCGTAGCCTTTCTCGCGGGTCTTGATGAAGTATGCGTTCTCGATGAAACGGGCGCTGTCGATATTCACGGGCACACCGTATTTGTGGCAGAGTTCGCAGGTCTCGCGGATGTTCTGCATGCTGACGGGCTGTCCGCCGACGGTGTTGTTGGTGACGGTGAGGACGAAGAACGGCACGTTACCTTTGTTCTCCTCAAGCACCTTCTGGAGTTTCTCAAGGCTTACGTTACCTTTGAAAGGCACTTCGAGCTGTGTGTCGTAGGCTTCTGGAACGGTGACGTCGATGGCGAAGGCCTTGCGGCTCTCGATGTGTCCTTTGGTAGTGTCGAAATGTGCGTTGCCGGGGATGACCATACCGGGCTTCACCAGGTAGCTGAACAGCACGTTCTCAGCAGCACGGCCTTGGTGAGTAGGGATAACGTATTCAAAGCCGGTAAGTTCGGTGATGGTGTCTTTCATGTGGTAGAACGAGCGTGCACCGCCATAGCTCTCGTCGCCCATCATCATGGCGCTCCACTGACGGTCGCTCATGGCGCCGGTGCCGGAGTCGGTGAGGAGGTCGATGTAAACATAGTCGCTCTTCAGCATGAAGATGTTGTTGTGGGCTTCAAGAAGCCACTTCTCGCGTTGTTCGCGTGTGGATTTCTTAATGGGTTCAACCATCTTGATTTTCCAAGCTTCTGCAAATGGTAGTTCCATAGTGTTATATTTTTAAGTTAAAAATTATACAACCATAATGCCTATAGAAACCTATAGGTTTATATAGAATCTATAGGATTAGCCAGAAATACTAATAATTGAAAACGTCCCTTTTCTTGATGTTGAGGAAAAGGTTTGAAAGAGAAATAAATAAACCGTGTTTAATATTTCGATTCACGATTACAAAGATACAAACCTTTTCAGACAAATCCAACAAGCAAAGTAATTTTTTAGGGAAAGGTTGTCACTGACACACTTATGCAGAGACAACATGAATAAAAAGCATAATCAAAACCATCAATCAAAATATTCTTATTGAGTGAATAAAATATATTGACTATCTTTGCGGAACTATTTTCATGCGCGATGAAACGATTGCCGCTCATTTTCCTCCTCAGCCTGCTACCGCTCTATATGGAAGCCCAGTCGTGGGATGGCCTTAACCAGAGAGGTTATCCGCAGTGGTTTTCAGATGCCAAGCTGGGTATTTTTGTCCACTGGGGACTATATTCGGTGCCGGCTTACGCATCACCTGAAGGATATGCCGAATGGTTTTATCGCGGACTTATGGTGGGCGACACAGCTCGACGGCGGGTTATGAGCCAATATGCCGACACGACTTTGCCGATTTTGGACCAATATCGACAGCTGACCAAATATTGGAAAGCGGAGAAATGGACCCCCAATGACTGGGCTGCGTTATTCAAGGATGCGGGTGCCCGCTACGTGGTACTGGTGACTAAACACCACGACGGCTACTGCCTATGGGACAGCCCACACCAGCCGCAGTGGAACAGCGTGACATCGGGACCTCGCCGCAACATTGTGGAGGAACTCACCACTGCCGTACGCAAGCAGGGTATGCGTATGGGTTTCTACTACTCGCTGCCCGAATGGACCAACCCGCGCCACATCTGGATGCAGGATCCCGACTCGCTCATCGGCGACTATGTCGATAGCTACATGGTGCCGCAGTTCAAGGAGCTGGTCTCTCGCTACCGCCCGTCGCTCGTCTTCGCCGACGGTGACTGGCAGAACACGGCTGAGCAGTTCCGCTCCGCCGAGCTCATAGACTGGTACTACCGCACTGTGGGCGACTCGGCCATAGTCAACAACCGCTGGGGCGGTGGCACTCAACATGGATTCAAGACACCGGAATACAGTTCCGCTATCTTCGACACCGTGATTCCGTGGGCGGAGTGTCGCGGTATAGGACGCAGTTTCGGATATAACCGCAACGAGTCGCCTGAGAACTACCTGAGCGACGGCGAGTTGATACGTCACTTCTGCGAGCTGGTGGCTCACGGCGGTGGACTTACTCTGAATGTGGGCCCGATGGCCGACGGCACTATACCTGAACTGCAGCGGCAGCGTCTCCTCTCACTCGGCCTCTGGCTCAAAGTCAACGGTGAGGCCATCTATGGGTGTCGTCCTTGGCGGACAGTATGTATCACAGAGCATCGCACAGCCGAGTTGCCATCGGTGGATGGTATCGACTTTGACTGGGTACGTAACGCTCCGCTGGAGGGTGTGCCATACGATCATTTCAGTATATGTTGGAGGGGGACGGTTGTTGCACCTGATGATGGGGAATACACTATCAGAGTCGTTGCCGACGACCAGGCCACCGTCGTGCTCAATCACGGGGACACCCTTTTCTACAACCACGGTTGGGCTGAAAACACCGCTGCCACTAAACAAATTGTACTCAGAAAAGGCGAAAAGATGGAGGTGGAAGTTTTTTATCAAGAGAAAGATCTGGAAGCATCCATAGCGTTGGAGTGGAAGCGTAATAGCGAAGATTATCGCCCGATACCTGCTTTAGATGGATGGAAGGGAACTGCTGAGTGGCAGCATGTAACTCGTTGCTTCACCAAAAAAGACAACCATCTCTATATTATCGAATTCAACCGTCCAGGTCAGACTTTGGTCATTCCCGATATGCCTCGATTGAAGAAAGGAACCAATGTGACTCTCCTCGGAACAAAGGGTAACCTAAAATGGAAACAGCAGAAAGACGGCACCATCTCCATCAACCTCTCCTCTCTCAACCCCGAAGAGTTCAACGCCCTCGACCATGCGTGGGTGTTCTGTGTGGATAAACAATAGGGTAGGCTATCTGTTCACCTGCATCACCCGTTCGTAGAAGTCGGGAAAGCGCTTCTCGAGTGATATGGGACGACCGTTTTCAAGAAAGCAGTGTGTGCTTGTCGCGGTGCACACAACCTTCCCTTCGACGGTCATGGTATAGGCGAAGATGACCTTCAGCGGAGATGTCTCGGCTAGGTTGACAGCGATCTCTATCACGTCTTTGAATGTGGAGGGTTGGCGGTATCGGCACTCTACACTCACCACAGGGGAGACCACCCCTTCAGCCTCCATCTTTTCGAAACCAAAACCTAGCTGATCCATCCAGTCAACACGCGCCTCCTCCATGAATCGGATGTAGTTGCTGTGATGTGTGATTCCCATACGGTCACACTCATAGTATTTCACCTCGTGGCGGTAGGGCTTTATCTCCATAGTGTCTGATTGACGGCGCTTAGCAGTATTCGAACACTCCGTGTTCACTCTTCACAGTCACGTGAGCCTTCGGTGCGGCTTCGCAGTGTCCTATCACTTGGGCGTCGATGTTGAACGACTTTGATATCTCGATGATGTCCGCTGCGGTGTTTTCATCGGTATATATCTCCATGCGGTGACCCATGTTGAACACCTTGTACATCTCTTGCCAGTCGGTTTCGCTCTGCTCGTGTATCATCTTGAACAGCGGTGGGGTGGGGAAGAGGTTGTCTTTCACCACATGTAGGTCGTCAACAAAGTGTAGCACCTTCGTCTGTGCGCCTCCGCTGCAGTGTATCATGCCGTCTATCTTCGACCTGTAGCCGTCCAGTATTTTGCGTATCACGGGTGCATACGTCCTTGTTGGCGAGAGTACCATGTGTCCTGCATCCACGCCTGCCACCTCGGTCGTCTCGGTCAGCTTCTTATGACCTGTATATACTACCTCGGCAGGCAGCGCCTGGTCATACGACATCGGGTATTTCTCGGCATAGATTTTTGAGAAGACATCGTGGCGGGCCGAAGTCAGTCCGTTGCTCCCCATGCCGCCGTTGTAGGCATTTTCGTAGGTGGCCTGCCCGTAAGAAGCAAGTCCCACTATCACGTTGCCGGCTTTGATATGTGCGTTGTCTATCACCTCGCTGCGCTTCATTCTGGCGGTTACGGTGGAGTCGACGATGATAGTCCTTACCAGGTCTCCCACGTCGGCCGTCTCGCCACCCGTAAGGTATATTCCTATGCCCAGTTTTCGCATTTCTGCCAAAAACTCTTCAGTGCCGTTAATCACGGCGGCAATAACCTCTCCTGGGATAAGGTTCTTGTTGCGCCCGATAGTGGACGAGAGCAGTATGTTGTCAACAGCTCCGACACACAGCAGGTCGTCCAGGTTCATCACCACAGCATCGATGGCGATACCTTTCCACACCGACAGGTCGCCTGTCTCTTTCCAGTACATGTAGGCCAGCGACGACTTCGTGCCGGCTCCGTCGGCGTGCATGATGTTGCAGTATTCGGCATCGCCGCTCACGAAGTCGGGCAGAATCTTGCAGAATGCTTTGGGAAAGATTCCTTTGTCGATATTTTTTATTGCGTTGTGCACATCTTCTTTCGAGGCCGATACCCCGCGTGCGTTGTATTTCTGTGTGTCCATAGTCATGATTAAGATATTATAAGTTCAAGCGACAGGAGGTTGCAAGGATTAGAATCCAGGCTTTCCGAGCAGGCGGAACATGTTGGTCTTGTAGGCCTCCACGCCGGGTTGGTTGAACGGGTTCACCCCGAGGGTGTATCCGCTTACGGCACACGCAAACTCGAAGAAATATATCAACTGTCCCAATACTTTTTCGTCGATACGAGGTATCTCCAATCCAATTACCGGCACACCGCCAGAGAGATGCGCATCGCGAGTACCTTTCAGAGCGTTATTGTTGACGTAAGTCAGGGTTCGGTCAGCGATATAGTTCAGTCCGTCGATGTTATCGATGTCACTCGGTACGGTGAATTCGTTGGATGACTGAGCCACTTCCAGCATAGTCTCGAACACCATGCGCTCACCTTCCTGCATATATTGACCCAACGAGTGCAGGTCGGTCGTGAAGTTCATACTGCAAGGCAGTATACCTTTTCCGTCTTTTCCCTCGCTCTCGCCGTACAGTTGTTTCCACCATTCGCTGAAATAGCGCAAGCCGTATTTGAAAGAGGTCAGAACTTCCACCTTGTAGCCTTTACGGTAAAGCAGGTTGCGCAGGGTAGCATACATCAAAGCAGGACTTTCCTCTATTTTCTTGCAACACAAACACTCTTCTTGCATTTCTTTGGCGCCGGCCAGGAGTTTCGCTATATCATAACCTGCGGCAGCTATCGGCAAAAGGCCTACTGGTGTCAGCACCGAGAAACGGCCGCCCACATTGTCGGGTATAACAAACTGCGGAAATCCTTCTGCGTTGGCAATCGTATGCAAAGCACCCTTGTGAGCATCGGTGATTACCGCTATGCGTCGATTGGCCCCCTCTTTACCATACTTTTTCTCCAAATGCTGACGAATCAAACGGAACGCTATTGCAGGTTCAGTCGTAGTACCCGATTTCGAAATAACAATAACGGAATAATCTTCCTTGTCGAGCCTTTTCATAAGTTGCGCATAGTAGTCAGGGTCCATAGTATGACCCGCATATACAAGGTCGGCCGCACGGTTTTTGCGTCCTTTAGCGAGCAGAGCCTCCACCACAGCTCTTGTTCCGAGATAGGACCCTCCAATTCCAATTACCACCACCGTGTCTGACATCTTTGCCAGGCGTTCGGCTTCAATCACCGTTGCATTGATTGTATTTTCTGTAATATTTTCCGGCAGCTTGAGCCAGCCTAAAAAATCGTTGCCCGCACCATTGCCAGACATCAGCACTTCGCGAGCAGACTCAATCTCACTGCGAATACCGTTAATATCAGCCAATGTGACAAACTTATCAATTTCTTGAGTGTTAAGTTTTATTTCGCTCATATATTATTATATGTGTTTTGAACATAAACGGCATTTCACATTCAAATGGTATGTAATGGTAGAAAAAAATGTTCCTGTCCAGTACCTTTTTGCGATTTATTTTAGTTACATTTTTCGAGAAATGCAGAAACAGCTCTTTTGGGATACGGCCTTATCTTACATTAAATCAATAGTTTGAAAAACAAAATAATGAAAAAAGAAAAAAAAACTTTGTGAATAGAAAAAAAATCATACTTTTGCAATTTGAAACTATCAAGTCAAAGTATGGGCATCGGGTTCTCCCGCACTGCGATTTACTAATCTAAGAACCTCTTATTAAAAAAAAACGCTACGCGTTAAAAATCAAACACAAATGACAAAAAGAATTTTACAATTTGGAGTGCTGCTATCCATTTTGAGCTTCTCGATGAGCACATTTGCTCAGGAAAAACCAAGAGTGCAAGACTACCCGCGTGTGGGGTTCTGGAGCAATTGGTCAATCGGTGCCGACCTCGGCATGAACATTCAGATCAACCAGCAGAGCGGTTCCATTTATCGTTCACTCGGTCTTGGTGCCCATGGTTTCTTCCAGAAAAAATTCCACCCGCTGTGGAATGTCAGACTTTACCTTGGTGTTCCCAGAATAACCAAGGACAGCAAGGGACCCGCCGACCGTTATGCTGCTGCAGGAGCAGACATGATGTGGTCAATTATGAATGCTTTCAGTTACAATCCTGATCGCAAGGTTGACCTGTTCATCATGGCAGGTAACGGCATCAGCTTCCTGTTAGGCAATTCTAATGGTGGCAATGGTAAATGGAGTCTCTATTCCCGTGGTGGTATGGAGTTTGACTGGTATGTCAGTGAACATTCTACCATTTTTATCGATGGTCTCGTTGGCGTTTACGACGTTGTGAACCCCAAAGGTTGGTTCAAGGGTGATTCTCGCACCGGAGCTCTCAACTCCTATGTAGGTCTTGGTTATATGTACAACTTTGGTCTGACCAAAGCTGACCAAGAGCTCTTTGCTCAGAAAGGATCTCTCCGCAACGACAATTGCGATGCACTCAACGACCAGATCAACGATCTCGCTTCCGAGCTCGCTTCCTGCAAACAGAACGAGCGCCGTCTTGAGGACCGTGTGAACGACCTCGAGAACGAACTCGCCATGTGCAAGAAGAATAATGGCGATGCCGCTAACAGCGAGCTCCAGAAACGTATCGACCAGATGAAGAACGACCAGCTCAAGTTCTACGCACTGCCGTTCTCTGTGAACTACGCTACCAACCAGTCTGAAGTACCCGCTGGTGAGCAAATCAAAGTTAAGACTATCGCTGATGTGTTGAACGCCGACAAGGATCTCAAGCTGAAAATCGTTGGTTTCTGCGATGCTACCGGTCCGGACGAGCTCAACCAGAAACTTTCCGAGAAACGTGCTGAGAATGTCAAGAAGATGCTTGTTAAGAAGTATGGTATTGACGAGAACCGTCTCACCTGCGAAGGTAAAGGCAGAACCATCGTATTCGGTGACGGTGCATGCGCTATCGACCGCCGCGTTTCCTTCTACCGCGAGATTGAATAGTCTTATAGGATAGAATTAACAAAAAAACAGCCGTTGGTAATCAACGGCTGTTTTTTTATAATTGAGGATTCAGAAAGATGGCTATGTATCAACAATCACTCCTATCGATTTATGTGGCGGAGGTCATTCAGCACACATATTGTTACGGAAACTGTTAGGGTGTGGTTTAATAAGGTGGTGTGAGGCTGACGCACGTTTATATGGCGTGAGAGGGGGTGGTTGAGGCTTTATGGGAGACTACTCGTATTAATCATCCCCCCAAAGACCTTTGCGTATCTCCACTGGACTTACGATAATCGTATAGACCTTAAAACTCGTCAATTACCTTGTCAACCCTGTATAGCTTGTCGCCTCGGTGGACGGGTGTTCCTGTCTTAAAGCTGAAAACATCGCCTTGCTTCACCTCCTGTACCGCACCTTTGTCAAGACGCAGTTCTGTGATAGTACCTCGGTAAACTCCCGTTGTTTGGCCGGTTATCATCACTTCTTCACCTACAGATAATGATTCTGAGGTCTGCATCCTGGCTTCGGCGACGCCGATGCGGTTGAAATAATTGGTCACGAGACCGAGAAACACCTTGTTTTCGGTAGCTTGCGAGCCGTAGCGTTCGGACCATTCGCCCATTTTGCGTCCCAGATAATAGCCGTCCCAAAAGCCGCGATTGAAGACGGTGCGCAGCCGTTCGGTGAGGCTGTCAATAAGTTCTGGAGTGTAGCGGTTTTCTTCGATAGCCTTCAACGCCTCACGGTAGCAGGTTACAACCGTCTGCACATAGTCGGCGCTGCGGCCGCGACCCTCAATCTTCAGCACCCGCACTCCGGCTTTCACAATTTTGTCCAAAAAACCGATTGTGCAGAGGTCTTTGGGCGACATGATGTATTTGTTGTCCACTACCAGCTCTATGTCCGATTCCAGGTCTTTCACTAGATACTCGCGTCGGCAGAGCTGCAGGCAGGCGCCGCGGTTGGCGGAATAGTTGTAGTTGTCGAGGCTGAGGTAGCACTTGCCAGATACCGACATGCATAGGGCTCCGTGGGCGAAGACCTCTATCTGGAGAAGCTCGCCTTTGGGTCCGCAGATGTCGTGCTCGGCTATGGCTTTTGTGATATCTGCGACCTGGCGGAGTGAGAGTTCGCGGGCGGTCACCACCACGTCGGCAAAACGCGAGTAGTAACGGGCGGCCTCGAAGTTGGAAATGTTACATTGGGTAGAGGCGTGGATTTCTACGCCTTTGCTACGGGCGTATTCCATAACCGCAAAGTCGGAAGCTATTATAGCCGAGATGCCGACCTCGCGGGCTTTATCGACGATGGCGCGCATCTCATCCATCTCGTTGTCGTAGATAATGGTATTCACGGTGAGGTAGGTGCGCACGCCGTGTTGCCGTGCGATGTCAGCGATACGCTCCATGTCCTCGAGCGAGAAGTTGTTGGCCGAGCGGGACCGCATATTGAGGTTGCCCACCCCGAAATATACAGAGTCGGCTCCAGCTTGTATGGCAGCCATGAGCGACTCATACGAGCCGACGGGTGCCATGATTTCCATCTTGTTCATCATCTGGTATAAAGCTGTATGATGTTCATCTTGGTCCATTTGTTGGGTTTCAGAGCCTCGTCCTCGCACTTGGCGTCATAGTATGTCACCCGACCTGCTAACGCCGCATTTACGAAAGCCTCAAATTCCTGCATGGTGTCGGGCAGGTACCCTGCCACCTCATGTCCACGACCTTTGAACCTCATTATCCAATAGGGGTAGCGGTTCTTCTGGAACCGATGTTTTACCAGCCATGAGGCTCCTGCCAGCCGGTGTTTGCCTATATGGAATGTTTTGTAGAATACAATTTTATCTTCTGTGCCGTGGAAGAAACAAGTGGGAGCAGGCGGTGTCTTGTATTTAAGCCTACCCTGTGTTTCAAAAATCGCACCAGAGTAGGGTATCACCGCAACAGGTTTCCACCCTGCTGGTAGCACTGCAGCCTCGGCACGCGAATTGGCCCGGCAGTAGTCGGTCTGCAATATCGTTACAGCTCCTGCGCTACTGCCTGTAAGTATAATCTTCGACGGGTCGATACCGAGCTGGCTGTTGTTGTCGGCAAGATACCTCAGGGCGGCGCAGCAGTCCTCGGTGGCAACACGTATCGAACTGTCGAAATAATCGAACACTTTGGTCCACTTGATTTTATCGGGCGACATGCGTTTGAGCCATAGACGGTAATCGATGGAAACTGCTGTGAACCCTCTGTCGGCCAAAAGGCGGCAAGCTTCGACCGACATGCTGTCGTTGCGTGCCCCAACCACAAAGCCACCACCGAAAACATATACTACCGTAGCTTTGTCAGGACGTGGGTTGGCGGGACGGTAGATGTCGAGTTTCATCTCCTGGTCGCCGCGTTTCGTGTAAGTATAAGTCTCCTGTGCACCTCCCACCAACGGAGAGAGCAGTAACAGGAAGAGTTGAATGGATAATCCAGCGGTTCTACGACAAATCCTCATCACCTACTTTCCTTTCTTTTCGAACACGTTGAAATCGTAGGTAAGTCCGGTCGTGATAGTGAAAGGCATATATACGGCGCTTGTGCCTGAAAATACCGCTTTGTCGGCGCTGGTGCTCCAGAGCTGGCTGTATCCGATATCCAGCGTCCATTTGAGGTGTTTGCCTCCGGCACGGAAGAAGAATTGTGGCTCAAGCAGACCGATAGGGTCTTTATTTGTTCTTATTTGGGTTTGACCGCTGTTTGCGTAAATTTTCTCGTCATATATGTCAGGGAATATACACCCGCCCTTCAATCCGACGCCAATGTCGATGTGGCCTTTTGCAAGACCAGCCCAGCCGAAATTAAGTTGGCCGAAAGGCAAATGGAAGCGTGAGGTGACGATGTGGGTGTTTTCATCGCTACTATTCGACTCCCAGCGGTTTCCTCCGAAACCATAGCCGACATATCCTTCGAGGACGGCTTTTTCCCACGCTTTGTAGGCACCGACTGAGGCTTGGCCGAAGGCTCCCTTGTCGCCCGTCCAGTTGACATGTGCTTGCACCGCCAGCCAATCGGTGGCGCCATAGGTTGCTGTGGCTCCAAGATAGCCGTCGCCCAGCGGAGCGCTCAATCCAATACTTCCGTTCACTTGCAGTTCGCCTTTTTCGTGAATAAGAGGGATTTGGGCAACCTGAGGACGGTAGGCTACGCATGAGCAAATCATCATAGTGACAATCGATGCTATAGTCAGAAATGTTAAATTAACGCTTTTCATGGTTTAGTCTTTTTAGGTGTTGTAATTCTTTTGTTCTTTTAGCTCACCATTTATTTCATTTTACGCAATATATCGAAGCGTGTTACGTTATTGATAAAAAAATTAAAACATTTCATTATGAGCGAGAATCAGACATCCTCAACAAAGAGTTTCATACTCGGAATTAGCTTGATTTTGGCAGCATTCGTACTCGGCCTGATGCTGTTGTTCACAGTCAGAACCCTTAAGTCGTTTGACGACACCGTTTCGGTGCGTGGACTTTGCGAACGCGAGGTTCCTGCCGATCGCGTAGCCTATCGCATTAGCTACACAGAAAAAGCCAACACCCTCTCTGAAGCCCGTAGTCTTATCGACCATCACAGCAAAGCCATCATTGCCAAACTAAAGGAAGCCGGTATCGAAGATTCTGAGATTTTCGTTGGCAACCCCAGCATGGACGACCGCTATTCGTGGAGCAACGACATATCTCGTATAACCTACCGCTACAATGCCGGCCAAAGCATCAACGTTTACACCTCCAAGATGGATGTGGTCACTAAGTTGCAGAACACCCTTGAGGCCGACATGCTGAAAGAGGACATCCTCGTCAACGGTTATGCCGACTACCAATTCCTCGGCCTCAACGAGATAAAACCCGACATGATTGCAGAAAGCTTGGTCAAGGCACGCGAGAGTGCCGAAGAGTTTGCAAAGAACAGCCACAGCAAAATCGGCAAGATGCGTACCGCTTCCCAGGGATATTTCGAGGTGAACGACCTCGACGAGACAACGCCGCAGATGAAGAAAGTGCGTGTGGTCACAACCGTTGAGTACTATCTGAAATAAGTTAAAAGAATCAACCCTTTTTCTGACTGTTTCATTTTTCAATCTTCAATTCTCAATTTGAAACCATGCCTCTCCGTAAAACAATATCGTGGATTCTATGGCCAATCACAATGTGGTATGGCATAGCTGTTATGATTCGCAACCTACTTTTTGAGTTGGGATTACTGAAGCAGACCATTCCGCCAGTGACGGCCATTGGAATCGGAAACTTAGTGGCTGGAGGAAGTGGCAAAACGCCAATGACAGATTACCTATTAGGTCTTTTTGGAGATCTCTACACCACCGCAATGGTAAGCCGAGGCTACAAGCGCAAAAGCAGCGGGTGTGTGATTATGGAGCCAAAAACAGCACAACAGTTTCAGGACGAGCAACAGTCCGTTGTCCACGAACTCGGAGACGAGACCGCCATGCTACTTTCCAAACACCCCAACGTGGCGGTAGCAGTGTGCAAGAATCGGAACGAGGCCATAGAGCGACTTCTGGCCACCGAAAATCCCCCACAGCTGGTTATACTCGACGACGTATATCAGCACCGCTATGTCAAGCCCACCATCAACATTCTGCTGACCGAGTACGGGAGGCTATATTCGGATGACCACATACTGCCTTTCGGCAACCTTAGAGAGCCCCGTTCGTGCTCACGGAGAGCAAACGTAATAATCGTCACCAAGTCGCCCAAGAAAATCAACCGTTTGGAAAAACATACAATTGCCAACCGGCTTAAAGCACAAAGTTACCAGAAGATGTTTTTCTCTTACATCGACTATGGCGAACCCATACCTATGCTTGACGCAGCTCCTTTGAGCTTACAAGATACTCGACATATATTATGCGTAACTGGTATTGCAAATCCGTCTCCCCTGCTTGACGAACTGCGACATCGCGGCATAAAGGTGGAGCATCTGGCATTCTCTGACCACCACGATTTCGACAGCAAAGATATAGAAGAGATAAAGCGTAGATTTGAATCCATCAACAGCCCCTCCAAGATAATCCTCACCACCGAGAAAGACGCTATCCGGTTACGCGAAGTAATGAAAGAATCGACCACCCAACTGATGGATACAACAGAAACTGCGGAAGGTCCCAATATATCAGAACCGCAAGAAACTCCTAACGGCCATTCAAAACTTCCCATATACATACTCCCCATGACAATCCGTTTCCACGATGAGAACGGCAACGACTTTCCTGACTACATCACATCTATTGTGAAAGAAAACATCTCGTTTATGACACGTCTGAAAAAGACACTTTGAGCAAAAAGCACTCAATGGCCACACTTCAAACCAAGAAAGTATATATCGAGACCTACGGCTGCCAGATGAACTTTGCGGACAGCGAGGTCATCACGTCGATACTGAACGGGGTCGGCTGTGAGAGGTGTGAGAGTGTGGAGGAGGCTGACTATGTGCTGATAAACACCTGTGCCATACGCGACAACGCCGAGCAACGCATACACCACCGTCTGCGCGACCTGAGAGCCGTTCAGCAACGCCGCAGGCTGTATGTCGGGGTGCTGGGCTGCATGGCCGAACGGCTGAAGCAGCGGCTGATGGTGGAGGAAGACAACGTGAGCTTTGTGGTGGGTCCCGACGGATACAGGAGGCTGCCGGAGATTATGACGAGAGTGGCCGAGGGAGCGAAGGTGGCGGAGACGGAGCTGAGCGAGAGCGAGACGTATGCGGACATAGTGCCTGTGAGGCTTGACGGTAACGGGATTTCGGCTTATATATCGATAATGCGCGGATGTCAGAACTACTGCGCCTACTGTGTTGTGCCATACACCAGGGGACGGGAGAGGAGCCGAGACGCGGAGTCGATAGTGAGAGAGGCGAGAGGGCTGTATGAGGCGGGATACAAGGAGGTCACGCTGCTGGGACAGAACGTGAACTCGTACAGGTGGAACGGGGTGTCGTTTGCGCAGTTGATGGCTATGGTAGCGGAGGTCTCGCCGCAGTTGCGGGTGAGGTTCGCCACGTCGCACCCGAAGGACCTGTCGGACGAACTGCTGGCCACGATGGCAGCATACCCGAACATCTGCAAGTGCATACACCTGCCGTTGCAGAGCGGCAGCAACCGCATGCTGAAGCTGATGAACCGCAGATATACGGCAGAGTGGTATATGGACCGCATCGCGGCCGTAAGACGTTTTATGCCGAACTGCTCGATAACAACTGACGTTATAGCGGGTTTCTGCGGCGAGGAGGAGATCGACCATCAGGCGACGCTGGATATGTTCCGCAAGGTGGGCTACGACTACGCCTATATGTTCAAGTTCTCGATGCGCCCCGACACCTATGCAGCGAAGCACCTGAATGACGATGTGCCCGACGAGGTGAAGGGTCGCAGGCTTGAGGAGATTATAAAACTGCAGGGCGAGATAGCGCTGGAAAACAACCGCAGAGAGGTGGGCAAGATATACGAGGTGTTGGTGGAGGGGACGTCGCACCGCTCAAAGGAGCAGCTGTTTGGCAGAAACAGCCAGAACAAGGTGATAGTGTTTGACCGTAATGATGCAACTCCTGGCACATACGTCTTCGTTGAGGTAATTGACTGCACTGCCGCCACCTTAATTGGGAGATTGAGCAGTCAGTAGGCTATAACCTGTCTCATATTAACCTTATAGCGTCCTTTAGTTTAAAACCTTAAACATTATGAAAAAGAACGGCTTTATCCAAAAACATCCAATAGCAAAACACCTGCTGGCCATGCTGGCAATATCGGTGGCAATCATAGTGTTGGTGTTCATATTCGTAAAGATATATTCCCGTCACGGACAAGAATATGTAATGGAGAACTATACCGGCCAAGTTTTCAGCACCGTTGAGGCATCTAACAGTTTGGGGTTAAGGTTTGTAATAACAGACTCAATATACAGTGACGAGAACGCTCCCGGCACCATCCTGTCGCAAGATCCGCCAGCCGGTGCGATGATAAAGAAAGGTCGCAAAGTTTACCTTACCATCGCATCGTCCGAACCCGAAGACGTGCTGATGCCCGACTTAGTGGATATGTCACTGCGGCAGGCAGTTTCGCAGCTCATGAGCGAGGGGTTGACCATCGGGCAGCTCTATTTTGCCGAGAGCCAATACCGCAATGCAGTTCAATCGGCAAGCATAAAAGGGCACAAAGTGCTTGCTGGCCAGAAAGTCAGTCGTGGTACAGAAGTGGATCTCACGGTGGGCAAGGGGACGAACGAAGTGGGTACAGTGGTTCCGGTGCTGATAGGCAAGAACCGCGAAGGAGCGCAACGCGCCGTGTTTTCCTCGTCTCTCAATATCTCTGAGCATTTCAACGCAGGGGTGTCAAACAAGGTCAATGCCAAGGTTTACAAACAGGAGCCAGTTTGCTCGGATGTGAAATATCCGCTTGGCGCTATAGTAAATGTATGGTATTGCAACGCCGCAGAATTCGAGAAAAACCGCCGTGCTGCCGACCGTGAGATTGATTCGTTGAAACGGGTAGCCGACAGTCTGCGCCGGGCTCTCGAAATGGGCGAAGATAGCGAGTCGGACGACTTCGACTTCTTGGATATCGACGATATCTGGTAGGGATAAGTTCAAATATTTAAATTTCACGTTTCTTCAATTTTCAACTTGCAGAGGACCGTTTGCATCATATCGATTTGTCTTTGCGCCATTCAACTCCAAGCCCAAGAGCTGCTGGTGCCACTGTGGGGCGGTCAGCGGCCAATATTGTCAGCGTCTGGCATAAAACAGAGCGACGTTCTGACCATCCCCTTTTTTGATGACTTCCCACATGAAACCCTTGACTGCCACAGATGGACCAACAACCAAGCAATAATTGCCAACGGCTGGGGGCTATACCCTCCCACTGTAGGAGTTGCGACACTTGATGCAGTGGACGAAAACGGAGAACTATACCAGCATATATCCTCTACATTCCCAGCCGACACCTTGCTTTCTGCCACCATACGACTTGACAGTGTGTTTTATCCTTTTCCAGAATCGCTTTTGCCAGCCGATTCACTTTATTTCAGTTTCTACTACACCCCTGGTGGACGGCAGGGGGAAAACGGAGGACGCATAGGCGACATACCAGAGTCTCAGGACTCGCTTTCGCTCGAATTCTATGCTAAATCGACTGACCGTTGGGTTACTGTATGGTCCACGCCAGGCAAAAGTCCCGAAGACCTCAACCGCGAGACTGGCAGTTACTGGCAGCATGTAATGATACCGATTATCGACACAGCCTATTTCACAGATGCGTTCCGTTTTCGTTTTCGCAACCTATGCAGTCTTGACCCCGTAACCACCCCTGGAATTGTAGCCAACAGCGACCAATGGTATCTTGACTGCATATCTCTTGACCGCTTCCGCACATACGACGACATCGCCGAGCGCGACGTGGCGTTTGTCCATCCCGCCCGCTCCCTGCTGAAGAACTACTGCGCAATGCCTGCGCGTCACTACCGTAGCAGCGAGATGGCCTCCACCACAGCCACTCTCATAACCAACCGCTACACCCAACCTGTTGCCTCACACTACGAATACCGTATTATTTCGGAAGCAGGCGACACGCTGCACTACTATGACGGCGGTTTTGAGAACGTACCATCCTACCCTGTCACGAACAACTATCAGGGAAACGACTTCCACGCCAACCCTGCTGTCGATTACACCTTTCCTGCCGACGGTGCTACGACCACATACCGCATAGAACATATTGTCAAGGAGGGCGTGCTTGGCGACAGCTATCCTGCCAACGATACAACGGTGTTCTTTCAAGTGTTTGACGACTATTTTGCCTACGACGATGGCACCGCTGAAAATGGCTATGGCCTCACCTCCACCAGCAGCAATGTGTACCTCGCCCTTGCTTTCCAGCTCAACGAACCCGACACCCTCCTGAAAATACGTATGTATTTCAACCGAGTGCGCAATGACGAAAACCAGAACATGGCATTTCGTATAGCTGTATGGAAAGCCGGTGCCAACGGACCTGGCGAACGAATCTACCGCGACGCCACACTACGGCATCCCGCTTTTGCAGGACTCAACACTTTCGTAGAATACCAACTTGATCAGCCGCTTCCACTCAACGGGGTGGTTTACATAGGGCTTGAACAGGAAAGCGGCGACTATATCAACATTGGCTTCGACCGCAACTACAACCATTCCAACCGACTCTACTACCGCATCGGCAGCGAATGGCAGAGAGCGTCGATATCAGGCTCCATTATGCTGCGACCCTGTTTTACCCCATTCAACGGCAGTTTGGGTATCAATAACACTTTGACGCAATCGAACACCATACTAAAAGTATTCCCCAACCCTGCCACAGACCGCATCAATGTACACAACCTTCCCATAGGCGCCACCGTAACACTCTACGATGCATGTGGTCGTCGGCTCCTACACTCCATTGCGTCAGCCGGAGACCTTGTATTCCCCTGCAAATCGCTGCCCAGCGGCATCTACTACATATCTGTCACCACTGCCGACAACACCAACACCGTGCACAAAGTAGTGGTAATGTCCAATCGATAATCACAAAAAACAATCATGGACGACCCCAAATTCGATTCTTCCGACTTCTCCTCCGAGACTCCACAACACGACAACACCGCCACCGAAGACGAGCTCTACGAGCGTCACCGCATAGTGGTCGATGCAGGGCAGGAGACCATGCGTATTGACAAGTTCCTGCAGCAGCGACTTTCGGGCGTCAGCCGCACCAAGATAAAACTCGCCACCCTCAACTCGTGCGTCCTCGTCAACGGCTCGCCCTGCAAGGCCAGCTACAGCGTCAAGCCCGCCGACACCATCTCCGTACTGCTGCCCTATCCACCACATACCGACGAGATTGTCCCCGAAGACATACCCGTCGATATCGTATATGAGGACGACGACATCATAGTCGTTGACAAGTCCGCAGGCATGGTGGTTCACCCAGCCGTGGGCAACTTTACCGGCACCCTCGTCAACGCCCTTACCTTCCATCTGCAGAGCCAGAAAGGTCCCGACGGGCAGCCGCTCAAGCCCTACCTCGTACACCGCATTGACAAGGACACCTCGGGACTGCTGCTCGTGGCCAAGAACGAAGCGGCACAGGTGATGCTCGCCAAGCAGTTTTTCGACCACACCACCGAGCGAAAATACGCCGCCCTGGTGTGGGGCGACTTCGACGAAGACTCGGGCACCGTGGTAGGCAACCTCGCACGCTCGCAGAAAGACCGCCGCGTCATGGCCGTCTATGACGACCCCGAGGTCGGCAAGCACGCCGTCACCCACTGGACGGTCAAAGAGCGTTTCGGCTACGTCACCCTCGTCGAGTGCGTCCTCGAGACAGGCCGCACCCACCAGATACGCGCCCACATGAAGCACATAGGGCATCCCCTCTTCGCCGACAGCGCCTACGGCGGCGACAAGATACTCAAAGGCACCACCTTTTCCAAATACCGCCAGTTTGTCGATATCTGTTTCGCCATCATGCCGCGTCAGGCGCTCCACGCCTTCATATTGGGTTTCGAGCACCCCACCACCCACCAGCGCATGCACTTCGAGAGCCCCATGCCAGCCGACATGCAGTCCGTCCTAGACCGCTGGCGCACCTACACCCAAACCCGCTAAGCCTTACCCCAAAAACCACTAAGCCACACCAACCCTCCCCACCCAAACCTGCTAAGGCTCACCACCCAAAACCTCCAGAGGCTTTGCAGTGACTTTGCAGTGGCTTTGCAGTGGCTTTGAATCATCCCGCCTCCCCAAACTTATGAACAAAGAAATTAACAATTTTGTTTGGTGGTATGGAAATTATTCGTATCTTTGCACCCTCATACTAAGCAACTAAGGGTTTGATTTACCCGTTCAAAGCTCTGAGTTGCTGAGTGTTGCGAGGGTTGTCCGGTGGGAGTCCGTCCCCATGTGTGAGAGCCGTAGCGGCACGGATATGACAAAAACGGTAAGAAAAGAAACACAAAAAGAACAATGAGTACATTAAGTTACAAAACAATCTCCGCCAACAAGAACACCGTCAAGAAGGAGTGGGTTCTTGTGGATGCAGAGAACCAGACGGTTGGCCGTTTGGCCACAAGAGTCGCCAACATACTGAGAGGCAAGACCAAACCTTGCTACACCCCTCACGTCGATTGCGGCGACAATGTGATTATCATCAATGCCGAAAAGATCGTCTTCACGGGTAAAAAGATGACTGATAAGATTTATCAGCACTACACTGGCTACCCCGGCGGTCAGCGCGAGACTACTCCCGCCAAGGTGCTTGCCACCCATCCCGAGCGCGTCCTCGAGCACGCCATCCGCGGTATGCTCCCCAAGAACCGCCTCGGCGCAGCTCTCTACCGCAACCTCTACGTGTATGCAGGTTCCGAGCATCCGCACCAGGGTCAGAATCCCAAAGTCATCAACATTAACGACATCAGATAAGCATTATGGCAGAAGTTATTAATACAATAGGTAGAAGAAAGACCGCCGTCGCCCGCATATACATGAAACCCGGCAACGGCGAAATCAAGGTCAACGGCCGCGACTATAAAGAGTATTTCACCACCGGTCCTCTGCAGTACATCGTCAACCAGCCTTTCCTGGTTGCTGGTGCTGAAGGCAAGTGGGACATCAAGGCCAACCTCGACGGTGGTGGAATCACCGGTCAGGCTCAGGCTCTTCGTATGGCTATCGCCCGCGCTCTTTGCGAGAACAACATCGAGGATCGCCCCGCTCTCAAGAAGGAAGGTTTCCTGATGCGTGACCCGCGTATGGTCGAGCGTAAGAAACCCGGTCAGCCCAAGGCCCGTAAGCGCTTCCAGTTCAGCAAGCGTTAACAGATTTGCAAGTTTAGTATCCAAATCGCCGAGACGCTCCGTCCGATTGCTCTCCTGCATACTTTCGCTATGCGGACAAATCGGACTCCCGTTTGGAAGGACTACTCAGCGATTGGTTTTTAGGAACGTAAACAAAATAAAACAAAATGACAGAACTCAAATTCGAAGAACTGCTTGAGGCTGGTTGTCACTTTGGACACCTCAAGCGCAAATGGAATCCCAAAATGGCTCCCTACATCTTCAAGGAGCACAACGGAATCCACGTGATTGACCTGCAGAAGACCATCGTCAAGGCTGACGAGGCCGCTGCCGCTCTGAAACAGATTGCCAAGTCGGGCAAGAAAATCCTCTTCGTCGCCACGAAAAAGCAGGCTAAAGACGTCGTCTCCGAGATGGTGAAGACCGTTGATATGCCGTTCGTGACCGAGCGTTGGCCTGGCGGAATGCTGACCAACTTCGAGACAATCCGCAAAGCCATCAAGAAGATGAACTCACTTGACGGTCTGATGAAGGACAAAGTGTTCAACAGCATCTCGAAGCGTGAGCGCCTGCAGGTGCAGCGTGAGCGTACAAAACTGGAGAAGAACTTGGGTAGCATCTCCGACCTCACCCGCCTGCCGAGTGCACTTTTCGTCATCGATATCCAGAAAGAGCATATAGCAGTGGCTGAAGCTCGACGTCTTAACATCCCCACTTTTGCTATTGTTGATACCAACTGCAACCCCGAACTCATTGACTATCCTATCCCAGCCAACGACGACGCCTCGAAATCCATAGCTGCCATCTTGAAACACATGGTTGAAGCTATTCAGGAAGGGTTGAATGAACGTATGATGGACAAGGAAGCAGCAAAAGAGGAAAAGGAAGGCACAGAAGAGAACTCAAGCGAAGCTCCTGCAAAGACAACTCGTCCCAGGAGAAATCGTGCTCCTAAAGCCGATCCCGACGCCCCCAAGGCCGAAGACAAGCCTGCCGAGAAAAAGGTTGAGGAATAATACGACAGTTATTTAACAACGACCGATTGGCAGCAACATGTCAATCGGTTTTTTCAAATCAAAAAAAGAATACATTATGGCAAACATAACAGCAAAACAAGTAAACGAGCTGCGCCAGCTTACAGGCGTGGGTATGATGGACTGCAAAAAAGCCCTCGTCGAGTGCGACGGCGACTTCGAGAAAGCTATCGACTATCTCCGTCAGAAAGGTCAGAAGATGGCTGCCAAACGTGCTGACCGTGACGCCAACGAAGGTTGCGTCTTGGCCAAGAGCAACGGCACCTACGGCGCCGTCATCATGGTGAGCTGCGAGACCGACTTCGTGGCTACCAACGCCGGCTTCGTGGAGTTCACCATCTCCATCCTCGACAACGCCATGTCCAAAGGGCTCAAGACCAAGGACGAGGTGCTCGCCATGCAGATCGACGGCCGTCCCGTCTCCGACCACATCACCGACCAGATTGCCAAGATAGGCGAGAAGATTGAGCTCGCTCACTTCGAGGTTGTCGAGGCCGCCAAGGTCTACGCCTACGTCCACCCGGGCAACCGTATGGCCGCCGTGGTTGGAATGAACAAGGACGGTTTCGACGAAATCGGACACGGCATCGCCATGCAGGTGGTCGCCATGCGTCCCCTCGCCGTTGACCCCGACAGCATCCCGCAGGCCACCAAAGACAACGAGCTCAAGGTCGCCATCGAGAAGACCAAAGAGGAACTCATCGGCAAAGCCGTCGAGGCAGCCCTCAAGAAAGCCGGCATCAACCCCGCTCACGTGGACAGCGACGACCATATCAACTCCAACATGGCTAAGGGCTGGATCACCGCTGAGCAGGCCGACCTGGCTCGCAAGATAAAGGTGGAAGAGGCCGAGAAGAAAGCCGCTTCGCTCGACGAGAAGATGATCACCAACATTGCCAACGGCCGTCTCAACAAGTTCTTCCAGGAGAACACCCTCCTCTTCCAGGAGAGCATCATGGAGAGCAAGATGACCGTGAAGGACTACATCGCTCACGCCGACAAGGACCTCAAATGCACCGACTTCAAACGTCTTGAACTTGGCGCATAAGTAATAATTATTACATAAACAGGAGCAAAACGGCAATGAATAACACTGCCGTTTTGTTTTTGTTTATAATTGTACTCTGTCCTATCAAAATAATCGTTTGAATTACAGTAATATTTTAAGTCGGAACGATTTTATTACATAGAAACTGAATAAATGTCAATTTGCAATATATTGTAAAACAATCAATTACCCCCCCCTGTTGATATTTGATGGTAAAGCTTTGTTTTTTTGATAATTGTATGTACCTTTGCGGTTGTATTTCAAATTTCATGTTATGAGAAAGAAGATTACACTTTTCATGGTCATCCTTACTGCAGCTATTGCGGTCATGGCCCAAGGCATATCGGTAAGATTCACCGCACGCAGTGCTAATGGAGCTTACCATCCGTTTGACACCGTACGTATTGAGAATCTTTCTCGCGGCTGGACTTATTCGTTGGTATATCCCGATACCTCTATTGTGCTGGGCAGTGGGTCGATTGAGGGTATTGTAAGTGCGGAAGAATATGGCGAATTAGGGCTTAAAGTATATCCAAACCCATTTGCAGGGAGTACTGAAACGATGATTCAGTTGACCAAGGGCGGCAATGTGAATATGCGTATTATCCGTATTGACGGAACGGTTGTATCGTCCTATAGCGGCATCTTGGCAGCAGGGGAATATCGTATAGGAATAAACATGGCAAGGCCTCAGGTTGCATTCCTCTGTATCGAGACGGGAGAACAACGTTACGTTGCGAAATTGGTGAACAGTGCCTCAGGCAGCGCAGACAGGATAGAGCTAAACACCATCGGCAATCAGGTGCCACAGACCAAAGACACGGAGCCGGGCGATTTCGAGGAGGGCGACACGATGCGTTTCACCGCCATAGATGTGTCGCATGGAACGCGGACTGAAAGCGAACCTGTAACAGAAGCTTTTGTCGAAGGTGGGGAAATGATATTGACTTTCGAAACAGATGCCGAACCCACTGAGCCTACGGTGAGTACTGCTGCAATATATGACATAACGACAACCTCCGCCACTTGCGGTGGCAATGTGACCGACGATGGAGGTGAGGATGTTACGGCAAGGGGAGTATGCTGGAGTACAACATCGGCACCGACCACCGACGACAACCACACAACGGACGGCAGTGGCACAGGCGAGTTCACAAGCACCATCAGCGACCTGACACCGGCCACCACCTATTACGTCCGAGCATACGCCACCAACAGTGTAGGAACCGCCTATGGTGAAGAAGTGATTTTTAATACGGAAAGTATAGGTGGATTTGATGAGGTTGGAGCTTCCAATGCTTTTTTTTCAGTGAGCACAGACCGACAAGTCAGATTTTCGAGAGGGAACTTACAATATCAGGCCTCTACTGATACTTGGCGATTTGCAGAACATCAATATGATCGGATATGGACGGATAACCTACTTATTTCTGATACAAATAGTGGATGGATTGACCTTTTCGCATGGGGTACCAGTGGGTGGAACAGTGGTGCAAATGAGTATATGCCATGGTCACATTGTAAAAACAATGCAGATTACTTTATTGGGGGGAACTACTCAATTAATATGACTGGCATATATGCTGATGCCGACTGGGGAGTACACAATGCTATCTCCAATGGTGGAAACCAGTCAGGGATGTGGAGAATGTTAAACGCTGATGAATGGAATTACTTGATAAATTATAGAGAAAACGCAAGTAGTAAATTTGGTTTAGTAGTTGTAGATAGTAGTTACAGCGGCATTGCCATACTTCCGGATGAATGGATTATGCCCGAAGGAATGATATTTAGAACAGGTATACAGACGTCAAATACCAATAGATACACAATGGATGAATGGAACATGATGGAGAATCATGGAGCAATATTCTTGCCTATGGCAAACTCTTTGGGCTGTGGTGAAATGGGATGGCCAGTAGATGCAGTGGGATTCTATTGGTCATCATCCATAAACACTTCAACAACTACTGCATGTTACCTTAATTTCTGTGGTGGATTCATAGGTTTTGGCACAACTAATGGACGTTGGTTAGGTATGTCTGTACGGTTGGTAAGAGACTCAGTGCCAAGTTGTGGGCATCCTGCGGCGATTCCAACAGTTACTACTACAGACGCATCCGAAATCGGAACAACGCAAGTTATTTGTGGTGGAATTGTGCTAGATGGTGGTGTAACCGAAGTTACTGATTGTGGAATATGCTGGAGTACTGAAACAAATCCGTCCGTTGTCGACAGCACCGTATCGAATGGTTCAGGAGCTGGTAATTTCGAGGTTACAATAAGCAATCTTTTACCAGGAACCGTATATTATGTCCGAGCATACGCCACCAACAGCGTAGGAACTGCCTATGGCAATGAGGTGACGTTTACAACCGAGGAGGACAGCAACCTTGTGGAGGGCGGTTTCGACGAGAACGGTGCGTCATACGCTATTTTTTCAGTTGCAGCCGACAAACAAGTACGTTTTTCCAAAGGCAATCTGCAATATCGGGCGTCAACAGGCATCTGGCAGTTTGCCGAAAACCAGTATGACTATATTGGGAATGGCAACGCCAATATTTCCGAAACCTATGATGGCTGGATAGACCTCTTTGGTGGAGGGACAAGCGGATGGAATAGTGGGGCTATTGCATACCAACCGTGGTCAAGTAGTGGGTATAATGATGACTATATCTCAGACAATAGTGATAATGCCAATACCGATTGGGGAGTGTATAACGCAATCAGCAATGGAGGCAATCAACCGGGCATGTGGCGCACATTAACTCACGATGAATTCGAATATCTTATCTATAACCGAAATAATGCTGAGAATAAATACGGCAAAGCCTCAATAAATGGCATATTTGGCTTCGTCATTTTGCCGGATAACTGGACTCTGCCAGATGGAGTAACATTTACAGCTGGTTTGAATTCCTCTGCTGCGATATCAAACACATACAGCTTAGAGGAATGGGGTCTTATGGAGTATAACGGTGCTATTTTCTTTCCTGCTGCGGGATACCGCTCAGAAACTAGCATCCAGGATGTAGGCTACGGATGTAACTATTGGTTAATTACTTCGGATTATGATATACAATCTGCCATGTATTATGATGCTTATGTGGAAGAGGCGGAATATCTATTTGACTGGTGGTCAAAATCTGATGGTTGTTCTGTCCGTTTGGTGAAAGATTGCGAAGACAATCACACTGTACCTTCAGTATCCACTTCAAGTGTTACAAATATTGGAACTTCAACAGCAATTTGTGGTGGAAGTATAGATGACGATGGCGGCGAGCCAGTCATTGCCCGCGGAGTTTGTTGGTCTTATGAGCACAACCCTACTATTGCTGACAGTCACACTTACGACGGCGAAGGGATGGGTACTTTTAGTAGCAATATCAGCGGTCTTGCGCCCGGCATTACCTACTATGTTCGAGCCTACGCTTCAAATAACGTCGGTACCGCCTATGGTAACGAACAAGAGTTCTTGACAGATGGCGAAAGACTGTTGGGATTTGATGAAAACGGAGCATCGTATGCCACATTCTCTGTTGCTAATGGCAGGCAAGTGAGCTTTTCCAAAGGTAATTTGCAATATCAAGCATCTACGGGCATTTGGCGATTCGCTGAAAATCAGTATGACTGTTTAGAAAACAACAATTCCAATATATCTGAGACATACGATGGGTGGATTGATCTTTTTGGTTGGGGGACGAGTGGTTGGAACAGTGGGGCTAATGCGTACCAACCATGGTCAACAATAAACGCATCCACAGATTATACCCCGGGAGGGACTCTGAAAAGAATGCCCTATTGTTCTTTATTGGTTGATATTGTTTGCTTTAAGTCTTTTTGAAACTATCTGAATATGGTCGCAATGACCAACAAATCCTCTAAAATATGACCAAATTATGACCAACCTTAAAACTCAAATATTACTCTCTATTCCAACCCTTTCAGCCATTTCTCCACCTTGGCACGACCGTTGCGCACCTCATGGCCATAGATGCTCCATCCTTTCTGGACGTTGGCTTTGGGGAAGGCCTGGCGGACGTCGCTCTCACATGAGGCTAAGCCGCTGCCTTCGTGGGTGGTGAAGGGAATGACCGTCTTGCCGTCGAGGTTGATGTCGCGGAAGAGGGAGAACATCACCTGCGGGTAGGTACCCCACCAGACGGGACCGCCGATGAAGACGGTGTCGTACTCCGAGAGGTCGGGAACGGCACCCTCGTAGGGCGGCAACTCTCCCTTGTTGGCCTCCTCCTGAGCCAGCTTGATGAGCGGCGTGTAGGCCACGCCGTCGTATTTGTGGGTGACGATTTCGTACTGCGCCGCACCGGTGATTTCGGTGATATAGTCGGCCACAATCTTTGTGTTGCCGACCTCGATGTTCCCCACGCTGTAGTTGTCGCCCGCGTGGGAGAAGAAGATGACTATCGTTTTGCTCATGTTGCTTGATTGTTTGATTGCGTTATTATTTGAGTTTTGCTTGCATGCAG
>Ga0265299_10000737_pt1 | contig 39864 bp, 28 predicted proteins | sample AusTroGonzalo_MG_4_FD_193485 | JGI IMG/M metagenome (GOLD analysis project Ga0265299, IMG submission 193485) | Bovine rumen microbial communities from tropical cattle in Woodstock, Queensland, Australia - Gonzalo_02 | ecosystem: Host-associated > Mammals > Digestive system > Stomach > Rumen ...
TCAGTCTTACCTAAGTAAGTCTTGAACAAGCTAGTGTAGTTACCAGTATAGTAAGCACCTGTGTAGTTTTTGCTGTCGCAATCAGGACCGAAGTATGAATCACCGTCAAAGAATGTGGATGAGCTAGTAGTTGTAGTACCAGGGTCAGTGCCAGGATCTGTTCCAGGGTCAGTGCCAGGATCTGTGCTTGATGAACTACCGACAGGTAAGATGTCTACATAATCGATGTTGCAATATGTAGTTCCATACTTGATCTTCAATGTATGTTCACCAGCGGTTAGTTGAACCTTTTCTTTTGAGGTTAATTTATAGGTATCCCAATCGTTACCACCATTTCCATCTGCGGTCAAAGTACATACATTCTTCTTATCTACTTCGATGATGATTTCAACATCATTAATACCATTAGAAGTGTAAGCTGAAATCTCATATGTAGCAGTAGAGTCTACTTTTATTGAATATTTCAACCATTCGTCAGTTGTTGTGTGACCAATTGCGTAGCCAGTACCACCTGTTTCGATATCTACACCATCATTACGGTATTTGCCACCTTCATTCTCATCATCAGTATCAGAATAACCGAATCCGTTACCTCCCTTATCGTAGTTCTCTGCCTCGATTCTACCAGGGATAGCGATTACACCTTTGTAAGGTTCTTCTGTTTCTGTTGGTTCTGGCTCAGGGAGTTCTCCACCGCAGATGGATCCTGCACCCTTGCAACCATTCCAGCACATAGAAGCGTATGAGTATTCGATGGAACCTTGTCCACCACCTGACTCACATAAGAATTTACAGTCATAGACACCACCTAATGTAACACCCTTTTGCTCCCATGCTTTGAAGTGCTCGGTAACATTGATGGTTCCACAGTTTGTATAAGAAGAACGAACTGCAAAGATTTGTGTGAATGTCTGAGTACCATCAATAGAAGGTGCATTCACTCTCGTACCAACTTTCAATGTGTATGTAACACCATCCACAGTGTAGGTTCCTTTGTCGGTTGCACCATAGAAGTTTCCGCCACCTCCGAAGGAGTCGTCTACAATATAATACTCGGTCAACGGATTCTTAGTCCAACCATAGATACCGATGTAAGAATAGTTGGATCCTCCACCGTTCTTCGTGTATTTGTAACCAGCGATGATTGGGTCAAGTGCAGCATGTTTCTTTGATGCACTTCCATCATAGTAACCTACACGAGCAAGGAAGTCACCGGAGTTGTTCCAGTTTGCCTTGAATGCACATTCAGCTTCGCCACCGAATGCAGTCATGTAACCTGGATTTCCTTCGTCACTCCAGATTTCAAGGTGATAACCATTACCAACATCTTGAAGTCCCTGACCAGATACTTGCTTTCCACCAGAGAACTTATTGTTCTGAGAACATGGATCTACAGGATCCTTTGTAGTCGTACTAGCGTTAGTATTTGTATTGGTGTTAGTGTTAGTATTGGTATTTGTATTAGTGTTAGTATTGGTGTTAGTATTGGTGTTAGTATTTGTATTGGTGTTTGTGTTTGTATTGGTGCTAGAAGAACTGTTTCCATCGCTAGAATCGTTGTTAATCTCCATCTTTGCGTATTTGAAATCTACGTAACCAGAACCACCACCAGCTTCAGCCAAGATTTGGCATTCCATCAAACCACCGAGGTTCAAACCTAATTTCTTCCATTGTCTGAAGTGCTCAGAAACGTGGATAGTACCACATTGACGACGTTTTTGACGGATACTGAAGATTTGAGTGAAGGTAGAGTTACCCCATTTAGACTCTCCAGTACGAGTACCTGTCCAGACGGCATATTCTTCACCATCTACAGTAATGGTACCTTTTTTGGAACCTATGTAGCTACCACCTGGAGTTCCACGATCGTGCAACCAGTCATCTACGATGTAGTACTCGATTTGTGGGTTATCCATCCAACCGTAGATTCCTACGTATGAATAAGATCCACCATCATTACCAGACTTGGTGAATTGGTATTCAACCACCAAGTTACCACCAAGATTATCAACTGATGGTTTGTTGCTCCATGATTTACCTACACGTCCTAGATAATCACCTGCATTATTCCATTCAGCTTTAAAAGCAGCTTCTTGATTGTAAAGAGTGATTGAACCAGAACCGCCTCCGTTACGCCACAACTCGTAGCTATAACCAGATTGCGTGTTTCCAATTTTTTGGTTTCCTCCACCGAAATCGATTTTTTGTCCTCCACTAACGTTAGGACTCATCGAACATGGATCAGCCGCAAAACTGTTAAATCCTGACACGAACATAAGTCCTGTCATACATGCGGTGGCAATAAGCCTGCGCACTGTCATTTTTTTTGCGTTCATCTGTGTTAGATTTAATGTTGATTGTTTTATAAAATGTAATAAATTGTTTCGAAATCCGAAAGGCGCAAGTCGTTTCTTGACATTGTCAAAAGACGACAATACATAGGTAAGTGAAAAATCAAGTCGTTTCATAATAATAATGGTTTTAATTCATGTAATAATGTATCAAATTATTTTTTTTCGCTCAGTGAAAGTAACATCTCATTATCCAAAAGTTCAACAGACAAAATCATCAAGTTGGATAAACAACATTTCATTCATACATCTCAACGCTACAAAAATAGGTTGGAATATGGTTATTGACTATGAAAAATTTGGCAAATAAGAAGAAAATTTTGTCAAAATAAAAAAACAAAAACAGGTGATTTATTATGTTAATGCTTAGAAAATGAGATGTTTATGTTGCAATTTTCAGGTTTTTTCCATTGTCATATAGAAGACAACGCAAAGAAAGTGAGGTGCCAGATTTTTGGCACTCACTTTATCTCTTTTGCTTTATAATTATGCTATTTCTTAGTGTATATCCGTTAACATTCATTACATAGTGATAAATTCCACTAGGCAAGGAGTTTACATTGATTGTTGCGGTATGGACACCTTCGGATTTTTGTCCGTTAACAATGTCCATTATCTTTACACCTAGTGTATTATAGAGAGAAAGGATGACATAACCTTCGTCACCTAAACTGTAGGTGATGCTTGTTTCTCCGTCGATGACTGGATTTGGTACGTTTTGAGACAACGAATATGTATAAATATCTCCGCTTTTATCGATGATTTCGCTTGTTCCATCGTCCTCGTTTGTAATTTTGTGGCCAGACCATGCTTTTATCCAATGACTTTGGTCGGTTTTGATAGTGGAACTCTTAATATTCGTATTAATAGTACTGTCATCATACAGGAACTTCTTGATGAATTTCGTTTGGGCTGTGTTTTGGTTTGAGCCTACACTAGAGCATTGCATATTATTATCAATCACATAGCCAAAGCGATCTTCAATGTCCATGGCTTTCCATACCTCTTCTGCTCCCTTCATTCCAGTGTAAGATGCTTCAGCCCCTGCTGGGTCGAAGCCAGAATTAAAGAGACCAAGGAATGCACGAGGTGCAATCATGGCGATTAGCTCGTGGTGGTCATAAGGAACCTTATCGATTTGTCCTTTGAAGGTGCTTTCGAAACGCTTCAAATACCAGTCGTATCCTTCGCTAAAAGTGTAATCCTCACCATTGTTATATTCTTCTCCAGCTCTCCATGAGTTGAGTGAGCCGTCGCCTGATTCTTGAGTGATGGTCAGTGCGATACGTTCGTCGAGTGCACCTGCATAAAGAGCTATCTTGCCAGAACATGAGCGTCCTGTCACTGCTATGCGTTTAATGTTAATGTTAAGTTTATCTTTCAGAAGATACAATCCATCGATTAGACGACTGACACCCCATGACCATGCACAGAAACCTGTTTTTGTGTCGAATGTGCCAGGGTAGAGTTGGTAGAATGGATCATTCTCACTTCTGCCTCCATCCGAGTAGTAGCCTGTGATTTGTTTGTGAGAGAAAGGCACTATAAGACAATTATTGAAGATAGAAGAGGAAAACTCTTCTGTGTTTTCATCTATACAAATTACGACAGGGTAAGTGCCTGCTGTAGTAGGAATGTACAAATTACTTGTTAATGTCAGACTGTTCTGTCCGTTGTAGACTTTCACCGTCAGGGTTCCGTCAGTGTAATCGGCTTCCAACTTGTCGAATGCAGGTTTTTCTCCGATTTCCCAATGTTCGATTTCCCTTTTGATTTCGTTGCGGCGGCAAGCCCAGTCGCTGAATTTGGTGACTAAACCAGAACCATCAGCCCATTCAAATGGATTAGGTAGGGAGGTGCAAGACTTCAGATTATTTATGTCTAATGTTGCCGGGTCTGCACAATCAGCTCCCGTGTTTTCTTTGTCGTAGTTTAAAGGATATTCACTGGCTGTCGTAATAATACTGCCAGTCGAATCACCTTCTGTGATGTGTCCTGGTTGTCCATTCCATGACATGGTGGCGAAAGTAAAATCGATAGAGCCTTTTCCTCCGCCCGTTTCGCAATTGATTTTGCAATCGTATATGTTTCCTAGTTTGATGCCTAGTTCTTCCCAGATTTTAAAGTGCTCGCTAACAGAAACGTGTCCGCATGTACGGAATTCACTTCTTACAGCATAGATTTGAGAGAAATTTTTTTGACCTTCGATGCAGGGGTGGTTGAATCTGTCTCCTTTGTACAAAGTGTATGTGGCTCCATCTAAGGAGTAGGAACCTAACTCGGTTGTTTCATAATACATGCCTTCACCGTCAGGCGTGAAAGAGTCTTCCACAATATAATATTCTAACAAAGGATTTTTGGTCCATCCATGGACTCCTATGTACGAATATTCTCCAGCAGTGCCGTTTTTTATGTGATTATATTCAGCAGTGATATTGCCAAGTTTTGTGTAATTCAGAGTGGCCTCTAAGTCGAAATAACCAACAAGAGCGATAAAATCACCGGAATCGTCCCAATTTGCTTTGAAGGCACAATCAGCATCCCCTCCATAAACAGTCATAGAGCCAGTTTCAGTGTTTTGTTGCCAAAGTTCGTAATTATACCCGTTAGCGATATCAGAAATCCTATTTGATGTGGCGGTTTCCCCTCCCTCATATTTTGTGTTATGGGTGCATGGGTCAGCTTTTGCACTAAATAGAATAGTTGCAGTGAAAGAAGAAAGCAATACTATACATAACCTTAGGTTATTGTACAAGAATGACATAGGAATTGTTTTCATCGTATTATAAAATTGTTATATAGAGTGTAATAAATCTTCTAAATCTAATCTAAAAGTGTAATAAAATCTTCTAAAGTAGCGTAACTATACTAACACTGACTATATAAATAGTGTAATATATGTTGTCGTTTCGTAATAATGGACTCTAAATCTTGGCAAATATACTCTATTTTTTTGTATTAGCAAGTTTTTTTTCTGTTTTTTCAAATTGGTCAATAGAAATGTTTTTGTTTCTTTTGCAAATCAAAATGAAAAATTGAAGTAGATATGTTAAAGAAAATTTTATCAATATCTGGCAAGTCCGGATTGTTTGAATTGGTTTCGCAGGGTAAAAACATGTTGATTGTTGAATCGTTGACAGACCATAAGAAACTTCCTGCATATACGAATGAGAAGATACTTTCTTTAGGAGATATTGCAATGTATACACAAGAAGGAGAGGTTCCTTTAGCAGAAGTTTTTGTAGCCATGAAGAAAAAAGAAGAGGGTAAGTTAGTTCCATTCGATGCAAAGAAGGCCGATTCAAAGACGCTTTCAGACTATCTTGCTGCTGTTCTTCCAACATATGATAGAGAAAGAGTATATTCTTCTGATATCAAGAAGTTAATCACATGGTATAATATCTTGGTTGAAGCAGGACGTGACGATTTCGAATCGGATGTCCGTAAAGATGAGGAGAATAAAGAATAAGATTTGAATTGAGAAAAAGAATAAGGAAGAGTGTCGTTATGGCATTCTTCCTTTTTTGTTTAGTTGACAGGAGGAATAAAAAATGAGGGGAAAGATAATGAAGAATCTTTTTTGTTATTTGGTTTGAAATACCTAACTTTGCAAAATCTATAATTATGAGCATGAGATTTTCGTATAAGATAGTTACTTTGGCGATAATGATGGGTTCTTTGATGACTTCTTGTGGCGAGTACACAAAGATCACAAAGAGCGGTGATGCGCAGTTGAAGTATGATAAGGCTTTTGAATACTACGAGAAGGAGGATTATATAAAGGCGGCCACTTTGTTGGAAGCTACGGTTCCTACTTTTAGAGGTACGGAAAAAGGTGAGAAGGGCTTATTTACAATGGCAATGGCTTATTTCAAGAATAAGGACTATGTTATGGCGAAGAGTTACTTTTCAACATATTGCAAAGGTTATCCATCTGGTACCTATGCAGAGGAGGCCAGATATCATGTGGCATATTGCTACTATTTAGATTCGCCTGATGTGAAGTTGGATCAGTCGAGTACACAGAAGGCGATAGATGAGTTCTTGAATTTCTCACAGATGTATCCCAATAGTGAGAAATTGCCGAGAGTGCTAGATATGATAAAGGATATGCGGGAGAAACTTGCAGAAAAGGAATACTTGAGTGCAAAGTTGTATTACGATTTGGGCGATTACATGGGTAATAATTACCTATCGGCTGTGGTGACTGCTACAAATGCATTGAAGAAGTTTCCTGATACTCAGTACAAAGAAGAGTTATCCTTCCTTATATTAAAATCTAAGTACATGCAGGCAGTGAAGAGCGTTGAGACAAAAAAGGAGGATCGCTTTAGAGATACAGTTGATGAGTATTACAATTTCGTCAGAGATTTTCCGGAAAGTGATTACCTAAAGGAGGCTAAAAAGTTTTTGGAACGTTCTCGACATTTCTTAGATAAAAATAAGACAACAGAAGAAAACAATAAAAAGTAATAAAATATAATTAATTATGGATTACAAGAAAGTAAATGCTCCTACTAACACGATTACACGAGATATGAACTCGTTGTGTGCAGATACGGGCAATGTTTATGAAACTGTAAATATTATTGCAAGACGTGCCAATCAAATCAGCATTGAAATGAAGAGTGAGTTGGAGAAGAAATTACAGGAATTTGCTTCTTACAACGATAACTTGGAGGAGGTATTCGAAAATAGAGAACAAATTGAGATTTCTCGTTTTTATGAAAAATTACCAAAGCCTACGTTGATTGCAACTCAAGAGTATATCGAAGGAAAGATTTACTATAGAAATCCGTTGAAGGACAAGGCAAAATTTTAATTAATATATTTCGGAAGGTCATCCGTTAAGGGTGACCTTTTTTTACGTTACGGTATGAATAGGGAAAAATGGATTGACGTCGCTCGTTGTTTGGGTATCTTTGGGATTTATTCAGTACACATGGGGGAAAGTATAGGATCGGCATATATTTTCTTCTTTAAATTCATTGTTCCTCTGTTCTTCTTTTTGGCAGGATGTACGGAGACGTATCAGAAAGACATCACTTTCTTTGATTATGTTCGATTGAAGGTAAAAAGAATATTGTTGCCTACGTTCTTGTTTGTTCTTTTTGTCATGCTGGTGCAGTTGCTCCAAGATGTAAGTATATTAGCTCCATTTCAGACACTTCGAAATGCTATTGTTTATGGAGAACTGAGGAATTTGCCATATGTTGGTACTCTATGGTTCTTTACATGTTTGTTTGTCATTCAAATCTTTTTCAGGGTTCTATGCAAATTAAAAAACAAATGGATTGTTTTGGCTTTGTCTGTGGGTTTTCTATTGATAAGTGAGTATGCATTGCCTCATAGACCTATGTTGGAGCCAAAGTGGGCATGGAATATAGACAGTGCCATGTTTTATATATTTTATTACGCATTAGGTTTTGTCTTCTATCCCTATTTGCGCAATTGGTTTTTGTTGGATACAAGGAAGAAAAAAATTTCATGGTTGGCTGTTGCTCTCGTATCTGTTGTTTATACCATTGCGGTTTTCGGGCAAGCTGAAGCTTTGTTAATCGAGCATTCTGAATTGTATGCACTAGTGGCCTCCCATCCAGTTTATAGAGAGTTGAATATAGTGGTTATCTGGCCGTGCTTGATTATTATGTGCATATTATGCCTATCTAAACTATTTGAAGGGGTGGAAGTATTTAACTTGTGTGGTATGAATACATTGTATTTGTGTGGCAATGAGTTGATAATGAAGATGGTTGTTCCCAGTTTGATGGGATTAGTTGGTCTGGAGTTGCAGTTCCCTAGTCCGATAACTGCTTATTTCTATTGCATTCTATTGATGTTCTTGACATATAAATTCGTTATTCCTGTTCAAAAAAACATGATGAGTTGGATGGAAGGTCATATTTCTATCAACTAGAGAAATGGCAAAGTAACAACTTTTTATTGTGGTTTTCTCAGAAAAATTTTCATACATTTGTTTTTATTAATAAACCAAATAAAAGAAAGTATATGAAGAATTTTTCGGAAATGACAAATGAAGAGGTGGTTGACTATTTTGTTAAAAGAAGACAAGATGGTATTCCTTCTCGTGACTTAATTAATTCACTAAATAAACTGGATTTTACTCCAGAGCAGCAGAGACTGGTTTTAGATTGTTTGAAAAAAGAAGACAAGAAAATCAAAAAACAAAAAGAAGCCGAAGCTCTAGTCTCAAAAAGAAATAGTTCGATTATGAGAATTGTGGGTGGAATTGTACTCTTTCTTTTGTCTATTATATTGTTTGGCGAAACGTTAAAGGCAGGAAGAATAGCAATTCTTAATATTATCATGTTTGGTGCTGCGCTTTTCCTTTTCCTTACAGGTATTGTTGGGTTGATATCATGGATTAGAAAAAAATAGACATTCTCTGACACAAACAAAGGTAAACACAGGATTCTGCAGAGTGGAGAATGTCATATATAAATGAGGGGTGTCTAAACCATGGTTTAGACACCCCTCATTCATTATTTTGCTAAATTTCCTTTCGAAACAATTTATTCTATTAATAGATAATATGTCTTAGGATTGTATATGAATTCTCCAGAGTGGCTAATACCGATGAAATCAATCTTGTCGATAAATTCGCCATTTGCCTTTTTTAATAAATAAGCAGGAATCTCACATATAAATCCAACATTGTTTTCTTCTAATCCGAAAGCAGTTTGAACATCTGGTCTTTCTGCGAATGTGGCAGTAAAGATGTTATTGCCTAATTTCAAATAGAGGTTGTCTAATTTTGCTTTTGCCTCTGTGTCGAATGCCCATCCATAAATAGTGATCATTGTTAATTGTGCATAATCCTTTATATGGATAGTGCTTGTCCCATTTGTATAAGAGTCAACATAAATACCTCCATTGGCATACTCTTCATTTCTAATGCGTTCTGTAAGGGTAGGAATGGTGGCGTTTTTCCTTAAATCAAATTTGATAGGGGAGTAAGCTTTCCCATCTTTGGTAATTTTGATTATTTCGATTTGATTAGCAACGAAACCTGTTTGATCGGTTAATAATTCTTTTGAGAATGAAAAACTGAAACCAACATTCTCAGAAGAACATCCAAGCACTTCTTTTACATCTGTTCTTGGTTTGCCGTAGTTTGCTTTGATATAATTTTCTCCAATATGTAGAACAATGTCTTTTAGCTCTGTATTGTTGTTTTGGTCGATAGCCCATCCTGACAATCTGATTGTGTCAGCATTGTTGAAATCTAAGAGGCTAATATTGGGGGTAAGGTCATTACAATAGTCAATATTAAAACCACCATTTCCATTCACTGGTTCAATTGTTGGAAATTCTGGTTTTTGTGTGATCGAACATCCCTCAAATACTTTAGATGAATCATTGTTACAACTAGACAACATACATAAGGAAAGTATGCAACAACTTAAAAATAGTGATGAGTGTTTCATGACTTAAATTTTTTTGTATTTAAATTCTGTAATTGAATATTTTATCTGGTTAAATTAATTTTAAATGCAATTCCGAAGTCGTTGGTGACTGTTGGGTAGCCTTCAGATACCTTTGGCGTGCTGGATTTGCAATCATAGTATAATTTCACATTTAATCTCTCGCTTAAAACATAATCGGCAGAGAGTTTAATGGTAAGAGATCGTAGTCCGCTACTTAATTGAGAATATTCATCATCAATTACACGGATGTATGCATCAGTATTTTTGAATCCAACGTCTCCGCGTAGATTCAAGTCGTTTTTAATTTTTTTCTGATTCTTTCCAACCTTGATGATCATACCGATATCATCGAATCGATATCCACCACCAAAGACATACTCCATATTACCAGACTCTAGAATCTGGTTTCCAGGAATGTCTAGTTGTATGTTACGTGACTTCTTCACCTCAAATTTAAGAGAAAGATTGTTCTTTAAACTTGCATCAATTCCGAATAGAGGGGAGAATTGTTCACTGATACTTACAGTGTTTACTTCATAGTGTGAAGTGATGAAATTGAAGTCCTCATTTTCTCCATTGATTCCGTAAACATCATCTCCATATATGCCAATCCAATCAGTCATTGATCTGTAGGCAGCTATATTATATGTACACTTATATGTATGGTTGATGTTGAATGACTTAAACTTCTTTTTGATTTGTGGAATCTTCATAAGAGCATCACATGTCAACTTCCAGTTAGGAATTAGGGAAGAGACCATCTTCAGAATGTTGCTTTCTGGAACGAAATTCAAATCTGTTGTAGAGGCGTCTTTGCCCATATATGCTGCATAGAAAGCAGGAATCAAAACATCAGCGTTGCTTTTGCTTACGTAATTAGGTTTTCCATTTGCATTTTCGTAACCTACTTTGCTATAAATTCTTTTCTGAATAATGTTTCTGTTTTCCAAGAATTTAGCAAAGGTTTTGGATTCTGCCGTGTTCTTTGTAAAGGCCGTTCTTATCGGTAAGCAAGTACGAGAGAAACTTCCTGCTACATCTTGTGAATTCCATCCGTCCTTATAACCATACATGTAATAGATGTCATCTTGGTTATTCTTAAACCATGAAGCATTCAAGTCAATTTTCAGTCCTGGTATAGGTTCCAAAAGCGACTTAACGGTCAGGTTCTGAGAGGTTGTATGAACGATTGGGTTGGTGATGTTTTCGTTCATGATTAGCAAGGAATCTTCATTATAAGCTCGATTTAGGAATTTGTCCACATTGTAGAATCCGAATGTGAAATCATATCCTGGTTTTTCGTTATCTTGACCCAAGAATCCACTGAATGGACGATATCCGTTTACTTCAAGAGCGTCGGTTTGTCTATAGTTAATATTGAAGTTTCTAATTAACATCAAGAAACGAACACTGTAATCACGTATTTTGTCGAATGCATTGTCTTCTCGTTCATTGTTTTTGATTGTTAAAACAAGATTGTTGAAATCTGCCTTAGTGGAGATGGAGATAGAGTTTGGATCAACAATGCTGTATTTGAATGGAACGTTTACTCCGCCAGTGTCGGTTAGAGTCACAATCAGTTTCACTGAGTTGAGTCGGTGATTGATACGTGTTTTGTTACCTGCTTTCAGTCTGAGTTTCTTCCTTTCGTATACTTTAGGTTTGTTATCTTTCTCTTTCTTCTCTTTATTTTCGTCTTTCCATTTCAACGAATTGGTAGGTTTTTGAAGCTTTCTGTTCAATTCTTTTAAATATGGGAATTTGTTGTACAGAGTTTCAAAATTGAAGCGAACGTCGCCACTCCAATTACGTTGATTGTTGATGATGTTACCCGTGACAGGATCTTGTCCTAAAGTCAAGATAGCACCTTTGTCCCATTGGTAGTTTGCACTGTATTGAGCATTGGATGTGATCCAATCCAAATGTGGTAATTTGTTGATTGGAAGAGCATAAGAAGCTGAGAATTTTTGCTCATAGGCAACAGGGTCTCCAAAGTTCTTTATACTACTCCATACCGTATCTTTCCATCTTTCATACCAATCGAAGTAACCAATATCTTGGAGGTATTCTTTGTTAATTGGAATGTTGACAAGACGATTGCCATCTTCGTTATCAGTACTGATGATCTCAGCGATTTCGGAGTTCATGGCAGAACTGAAAGATAATTTCAAGGATCTGGTTAAATCCCACTTGATGTTAGATGTTCTGTCCCATTGCCAATTTTTGTCGAATGACATATATTGGAATGTGGTATCTTTGATGATAGGAGAATTGTAGTTCCTATTTTGTATCTCTTCATAGTATCTAGTCATGGAGGTACTGAATGATACATTCTTAGGAGCGTAATAGAAGTTGAAATCCTTGATTAGTTTCAGATGGTTGGATTTAAGCCATTTCACCTTTTTGAATGGTTCCACTGGCTTTGGATTGAGGGAATAAACATAGTTGAATGTTCCCTTGTAGTTTTTAATTTTTTCGTATTCAACGTCTGGGTTTGTCTCCTTCGTCTCGTTATATCCTAAACTGAATGAGAAGTTAGCCGGATCATAAGGCATAGGTACTTTTTTGCTTGCTACGCCCACGCGTACGTTGTTCAATGAGAAACTTTGGTATACCTTGTCCGTTCTTGACATGGCTTTTATAGAATCCTTTATTTTGTTGTCATCGTAATAGTCGAGAGTCTTGTCCAGCTCAGTGTCTGTGTTAAGCGGATCATATTTAGGTTGTGACATCTGATGTGTTCTCGTATAAGTGAAAGGCATGTTAACCTTTCCCTTTTCTGGGAAGAGCTTTCCTAACTGAATAGCAGCTGTAATGTTGTATTCGTAGTAGTCCTCTTGGTTTCTACTTGTGACATTGTCCTCTATGTTTCCGAATCCAGTTGTCTCTGCTTGTCCTCCGATGGTGAGAGATCCTAAATCAGAGAATACGACGCCTAAGTTGGCTACGGCAGCCCAACCACCATCTTCGTCGAATCCAGACATTCTCATCTCGTTCACCCAGATTTCTGCACTATGGTCAACGTCGTCCTCGTTTACGATACCAATCATGAGCGAAGATATTTCGCCGAATGAAGGAGAACCGATGACAGCCATCATGTTTCGTCCGTCCATTTTGGTGTATCGTTCATTAAACTTCACCTGTCCCGCATTTTTCTTTTTATCTCTCTCTAGCTTCAGATTTGTGAGTTGTTCGAATGCGAAATCAAAGTTGTTAGAAGCAGGCCATACTGTTTCTGCAAGGTTGGCTCCTTCTGGGGTTATTTTTAGAGGTATCCTGTATTCGTAGTAGTTGTCGGTGAAATCAGAACCTAAACGAACGAATGCATAAATTCTGTTGTCTGGAATATCCTCTCCGTCAATTAGTTTTTCAGCGTGTACAAACATTTTGAATCTCTTATATTGACGAGTATCCAGTGAAATGGTTTTGTATACGGCACGAATGTCATTAGGTTCCAAACTATCAATACGAAGAACCATAGATTGTTCATTCTCCTCTACCGTACTTTGTTGTTGGCTAGGATCGTATGTAGGTTTAATGTGTGGAGGTAATTGATAACCCACTGGTTTTTTACTTGAATCATTGTATTTGCAGACAGATGAGATATCTATACGACCTGAACCTTTCAGTTTGCTAGCGATTGAGCTCTCCACTAATCTGTCATTTTTCTCGTAGATTCTCCAATCTGTACGTACGAGTTGTAATTCACCGATACGGAGGTGTTCTTCCTCTTCAAATCCTGTCATATACATACGGATGTATCGGATGGATCTGAAATCGGAAATGTTACCTTCTGCACGTTTCTTGTTGGTTTTGATAGGAATTCTTATTTGATACCAAGTAATTGTATCTTTCGTACCGTTTTTAAGTAGTACTTCAGAAGTTGCTTTGTTGGTAATGAAGTTTTCTCCCCATCTGTTCTCATCTTTAAAGTAGTCTTTGTCGATTTCGAGGATATATTCGTAGTATTGCTCGGTTTCGTTAAGAGTGTTATCTCTGTTCAAGTCCTCGCAGTCAGGTGTGTTGATAGCGGTAGAGGTGAAATCATTTTCAGAAGAGGTGGTTGAGTTACCTTCTGTTCCGTTGTAGTATTTATAGCAATCGAAGATGTGCGCCTCTCTTTCTTCGTAGTCTCTTCCTCTGAAGTAGTGGAAGTTATCACCAGCAGGGTCGGTGAGAGGTGAAAATGTTTCCGAATTCCATCTAGCGATTGCTCTTGAATTGACCTTCTCTTTGACAGCCTGCGCATATCTTCTATAAGATTCAGTAAAGTTGAACTCATCTTCATCCGAAAGGCCATCCAATCCTAAATCTTGTTGAGCAAGATAAGCGTTGTCGAAGGACGTCGTTATGGCAGTAAGACGAGGAACACGGCCCCAAATAGTGGAGTCGACAGCTGCCATGTTTTGGGTGGTCGGCAATCCATTTTCGAAGGCTTTACGTCCATCTTTCAAAATATCTTCAGATATATTTCCTAAGTTGAACACCAGTTTACCTGATGTGGTATTCATGTCGTTATAGATGAATGGGTCCATCAACCATAATTCCAAATATTCAATGTTGGAATTTTCAAAGTTGGTGTTGTCAAGTTTTCTCATGATACCAGCCCATCGATCTCCAGGATTCTCAAGGTATCCATCCTCGTTCATTCCATCCACATCTAGGTTGTAGGCACCTCTTTCTTTTGGATAATAGTGAAGGTGGAGTGTCTGGAGTGTTGTTGATTCAAGATTGCTGAAATCCTTGTCGAGATATATTTCTGTTTCGTGGGTTTGTCTGACATAATGGTTAGACAGTATATCATCTTTGTTGGCTTTAATGTATGATGGTGTACTGTTTTTTGTATGCTCAGAGGTGAAAATCTGGTCGATATAATACCAAGCCATGTGAGAACGATTCAAACCATAACCTATATAAGACAGCTTTACTGGATCAAGGTATTTACCCCAATAGGAATCATTCTCACGGATGAAATGTTTACTGTACAAAGGTCCGCTGGTGACTTTAGGCGTACTAGCCAAAGCCCATGAAGAAGGATTTTTGATGTTGATGCTAGATTCAGCTCCTTCAAAATCATCGATGTAAGAGATACCTGATTTGTCATCATCTTGGTTGATATCCCTACAATGTCCAGGAATCAATTGTGCAAATTCACCAGAAAGAGCAAATGATGATGGAGCTTTTGCATTGATAAGAGGAAGTTTGTCAATAGCGTTTGTCAGCCATTGCCAATCTGTTTTGTAGGTTCCATTCATGCCCCAAATGGTATTGGATAAAGGTTCATTTCCTAATGACACTTTTGAGGTGAGAGGTCTTTCTGTTAAGTGTAGTAAGGTACTACCTAGCGAGAATTTGTCGGAGAATACATATTCTGCATTGACACCAACCAGAGACTTTCGTTGCGTACTGAAGAAAGACTCACTCTCCAACGATACGTTGATAGGGGAGTTGGATGCAAGAGCTGTTTCGTCAAGGATCTTCACAATACCTAGGTTGTAGTCGACGGTATAGCCTGTACCCTCTGTCAGTGTTCTTCCTCCAGCGGTAACACGTACAGAACCTCTTGCCACATTCGTAACGCCTAGTCTGATTTCTGATCCAGAAGTCGAGCTGTATTCTCCTGTGATGATGTATTTATTCTTTTCCGTATACTGTTGTGCGACAGTCAAGGTTGAGTCGTACAATTCAGGATAGGTGTATTTATCTATGTTTGGAAGGTTTCCATATCCGTTTTTAATACCCGTATCAAAAGGTCGGGTGGATAGGAATATGATACGACCCGTAGAAGGGTTCACTGTATAGCCTGGAATGTAGTCGAAATATCCGTCTGGCATTGCGTTTTGGCGTTTGTTGAGACGGTCCATGTTGAGAATCTGCAAGAGGTTCTTGTTATTCAACGTAGGAATGTAGTTTAGATAGGCTGTAAGCGAATCGCTTTGGAAATAGTATTTAATTTCAACTTTAAAATTGTCTTGTTGAATGTTAAATGCACCCAGAGAATAGATGTTACGCATGCTTAAGTTCCATAGCTTTTTATTAGAAGGCGTAGGAATGGTACTTTTCAGCAATTTCACTATAATGTTCTGAGAAGATGTTTTTGTGGAGTCGGAAGTCGTTGTAGTCAGTTCTCCCACACGGTATTTTTTACCTCCTTTTGAATATTCGTAAGCAACTGCAATGATATGGTCGGATGAGGTGGTGCTTCTTAATGAGATATATCCCAATTCAGGATTCAGGGTATATTCAGACTCGGAAAGTAATCTTGCACTATTTAAAATTTCGTAATCTTTAGCAGATTCGAGGTTGTTGCCATTGTACGTTGCAGTGTTAAGTGCGTGAGATACAGTTTGAATATCTCGTATGTTTTGATTGGAACTTAACTGTTTGTACAAATCGCCATTGTTGTTATCTGGAGCATTCTCAGATTTCCCGTCAGCATCGTAGGTTTCGCCTATATCTGTTAGGGCGACAATGTTTCTTGTCGTATAGTTAGCAGAAGAGGATGACGTGTTGGTAACCCAGACCTCTACTTTGTTGATTATTATGCCTGATTGAGGGTTAGGCGCGTTTTTAGCCCATTCGTCATAATGATCGTAGAAATATGTGGAGAGGAAGAAGTGTTTGTTCTCCTCGTATTTTGTTGGTGCCAATTCAAATTTTGTGGTTTGAGCACCATCTGTGGAGATTGTTTTCCTTGTAGAATTCTGTTGGGAAGCAATAGCAGATATTTTCAATTTCCCAAATTGAAGGTCGGTACGAATACCGAACAAGTCTGTACTACCAGAGATTAGCGACGAAGATAGAGGAAGACTAACATCACCTGCTTCGACACGTTGAAGAATGTCGTCTTCATCACCTTTGTATCCTAAGTTGATCAACTTCTTATCTGCATCGAATGAAGCTTCGGTGTTGTAATTCATGTTGAAGTTGATTTTGTCACCAACAGATCCTGTGGCGGAAAGCTGAATCTTAGGGTCGAAATTGAATATTGTGTTGATTCGATTTCTTTCAGAGATAGTAGGGTTGTCTCGTTTGGATATGGTGAATCCGAAGTCGAGATCAACAGAACCTTGAGTTTTTAATTGAACGCCACCGGGGCCAAATATGTCTTCTCCTTTCTTGCCTAATCCGATTTGAACGTCGCTGAAGGTGAATTTGTTTCCTCCGTCGGTGTTGGTTTTTGCTTTTTCTGCCCAGTACTGATTCATGGATTGTTGCAGGGCATAGCTTCTATATTCATCTTCGCTTAAGACGAATGGGGTGGCGATATCCATATCGCCGACTCTGTTGTGGAAGATATAGTAACCTGTTGTAGGATCGTATTCAATCTCAGAGGACATGTTGGATGGGTCTTTTAAATCGATAGCAGGTTGATCGATTAAGTTGTCATAAGTGACAACTTCGGTTGATTTAACAGGGAATTTCAAACCTTTCATGGTATCGACTCTACCAGTCTGAGGAGCCTCTTCTTTTTCTGTTTGGTTGTTTGCAGGTTGGGCGGTTCTCGCTCTTGGGTTAAGACTCATTCTTCCTGCAGGTCTTTGTGCATAACCAGAAAGAGCTACTATGCTGCATAGTAGCACAAAAACGATGGCAATATATTTTAAACTCTTTTCCAATTTTCTTTATTCTTATAGATAAGAACGTCAACGAAGCCTATTTAGTGCCTCTTTAATTAATTTTTCTACTGAAATTGAAGGATTCTCTTTTACAATAGCATCAACGACTTTAACCGCAGCAGATTGATTGTAACCTAAAACAACAAGTGCAGCCAATGCTTCTTCTTTGTTTTCGTTGAATGATTCAATTCCGTTAGAACTTGTTTTGTTTACTTTATCTTTCAGATCAACAATGATTCGTTCCGCTGTTTTACTTCCAATACCTTTTACACCTTTCAATTGTTTGACATTTTCTGTGCTTATGATTGCCTCTAGTTCCTGTACAGTGTAAGCGGATAGAATCATGCGCGCGGAACTCGCACCGACTCCGGAAACAGAAATAAGGAGTAAAAATAGATTTCGTTCTTCTTTTGTTGCAAAGCCATAGAGGGAGAACGCGTCTTCTCGTATAGATTCGTATATATATAGATGTACATCATCTTTCCCCTCAATTGCCGAGTATGTATTTAGAGAAATATTGATGGCAAACCCTATTTGCTGGGTTTCTATAATAGTTTGAGTCGGACTTAATTCCGCAATTTTCCCTTTTATGTATTCAAGCATGATTGAATTTCTATTGCTGATTTTATAAGAAAACAAAAATTGGTGCAAATGTAAGAAAAAAATATTGCATTTAAGAGTAAACGGAGAAGGATTTTTGAAACATCAAATTTTGGTATTAAATTAATATCGTGTACCTTTGCAAGGTATTTTGTTTAAAAATGTATGCTATGCAAAAACGAATTTTATGTTTAGTTATTTCTTTTGTAATTTGTCTTGTTTCGACATTTGCCCAAATTTCGTTTCAGAATATAGGCAGGATAAAGGTTGATGAATTGACAGATACGCAGATAGCACAGTTTGTTAAGAAATATACTGAACAGGGTTATTCATTAGCGGATGTTGAGCGTATGGCAAAGGCCAAAGATATGCCTGCTGCAGAATTGGAAAAACTGAAGTTTAGAATTAATGCATTGGAGTCATCAACGGAATCTGCAGAATTGATAGAGGCTCCTACAATTCAGTTGCCAACGGTGACGGAGAAAAGTAAACAAAGTAGAGTCTATGGAGCGTCATTGTTTGATCGATCGAAAGTGTCGTTTGAGCCTGGACAATCCATACCAACACCAAGAAATTATATAGTTGGAGCTAATGATGTTTTACATGTTGATGTGTATGGCATGTCTGAAGCAACATATGATTTGACTGTTTCGTCAGAAGGGTCTATTCGAATTCCGAATGTAGGCATGGCTCAAGTGAGCGGCTTGACAATCGAAGCAGCAGAAAATGTGATTAAGAAGAAATTGTCCGTTATATACAATTCAATTAACTCAGGTAGAACTACGGTTGCGGTTTCTGTGAATAGAATTCGTTCAATCAAGGTGTACATTATGGGTGAGGTTCACAATCCAGGAAGTTACACATTGTCATCCGTTTCTTCTGTGATAAATGCAATGAATGCATGTGGTGGTCCGTCAGAAAATGGATCCATGCGTTCTATCAAGTTGCTGAGGAATGGTAAGGAGATTGCAAATGTGGATTTGTATGAGTTTTTGATGAAGGGTGTTATGCCTAGCGATATGACTTTGCAAGATCAGGATGTAATACATGTTCCTCCATATGAGAATCGAGTAACTGTAAATGGTGCGGTAAAGCGTGATGGTATTTATGAATTGAAAAATGGGGAAACATTACAAAATTTGTTAGACTATTGTGGAGGTTTCACAGAGGATGCTTATACAGAGAGAATATCAGTAACACGCAATATGAATGGAGAAAAGAGTGTTGCTGATGTGACAAAGGATATTTTTAAGATGTTCAATCCTGCATCAGGAGATATCTATCAGGTGGATCGCATTTTGGAAAAATACACGAATAGAGTACAAATCATAGGTAGTGTCTTCCGTCCTGGTATATATGCTTTGGAAGAAAACATGTCGCTTCGTGATTTGGTGAATAAGGCAAATGGTTTGACGGAAGATGCCTTTATGGAGAGTGCAACTGTATTGCGTCTGCAAGAAGATCTGACACCAGAGATTGTCTCCTTTAATGTAAAAGACTTGATGGAGGGTAAGTTCAATCTGTTATTACAGAAAGAAGATGTTGTAACGATTGGTGGAAAAAATGATTTTGAACCGGAGAAGAAAGTTGCTATCTATGGTGCTGTTTTGTCGCCAGGATCATTTCCATTTTATGAAAATATTACACTGCGAGATATCGTTTTCTTGGCGAGAGGATTTGAAGATTCTGCAGATCCGGAACGAATTGAGGTTGTGAGAAGAGTAAAAGATGCTGATGTACTGAAAAATAATGATAAAAAGACGGAAGTTTTCACATTGTCTTTAAACCGTGAGTTGTCGGGTCCAGATGCAGATTTTAAATTGCAACCCAAAGATCTGATTACGGTTCGTAAAAAAGAGGGATATGAATCATTGGGTACAGTTCAGGTGTTGGGTGAAGTACAAAGACCTGGAACGTATGCCGTAACACGTAAGACGGAGCGAATTTCAGACTTGATTGCAAGGTCTAATGGTTTGTCACAGTATGCATATGCAGAAGGTGCCTTTTTGATTCGTAGTTCTAAACGTACGGAAGCTGAACGTCGTAGGGATCTTAAATTGTTGGCGATGTTGAAAGAAGCTGATAATGTATCCTCTATCGAGGAAATACGCAAAGAAATAGAATCTCGACAAGATTTGGTTGGCATTAGGTTGGAGGAGATTGTTAGGACTCCGGGTTCTGAAACAGATTTGTATTTGGAAGCGGGCGATATCATTTTTGTACCTAAGACTTTGCAAACTGTTACGATAGCAGGTGCCGTTCAAGTGCCAGGAATGGAGATTTATACGGGGCCATCATTGCGTAAATATATAAGAGGTGCGGGTGGATTTGAAAGAAAAGCAAGAAGACGAGGTGTATATGTGGCATATTCTAATGGTAAGATTGCATCTACACGTCAGACTTTCTTGTGGGTGAAGAATTATCCGACAGTTAAACCTGGATGTCATATATTTGTGCCAGAGAAAGAGGTGAGAGAATCGAATGGAAAGGAAAATGCCACCTTCTTTGTTTCATTGTTTAGTTCTGTTGCCACAATGGCTTCTGTGGTTGTGACTGCTATAACAGTTATTAGTAATCAGTATGGTCATTCCAGTTCTGGTGGAAATCCGTAAGTTGAGTAATTGTTTAGGTTCTGATAGTGCATCAATGATAAAGAAAGAGAATAAGTATGAGCGATTTTGAAGAGTTGTTTAAATCAATGGTTTCTGAAGAAGAGAAGAACCCTTCTGTTTCTTTGAAAGATATAATTTTAATCGTCAAAAGATATTGGAATTACATTTGGAAGAAGAAATGGATTGTTGTCGCTGCAGGCTTAATAGGTGCAGTTTTGGGGTATATTTACATATACAATAAAAAGATAAATTATAGAGCCAATTATGTTTTCACGGTAGGTGGAGATTCCCCTTCTTCATCGGGATTAAGCATTACTTCCTTGCTGGGAATGGGAAGCCTTTCGATGAATGCTTTTTCAGGGGATAATGTGCTTGAGCTGTTGAAGTCAAGGAATATGGTTGAGAACACATTGTTGTCTCCTTGTGAGTACCAAGGTGATACAATAACATATATGGAATATGCTCTAATCTGTGATAGTGTTCGAGAGATGTGTGCAGAAGGTAAAATAAAACCAAGTGACGAAGATCAGATTTCTATTTGTGATATTTCATTCCCGTATGGACAAGACAGAAAGACTTTCAGTAGAATACAGGATAGTATCATTATGGCGGTAGCATCAGGTATGATAAAAGACAATATTACAGCAGTAAGAAGAGATAAGAAATTATCCTATATGGAGTATCAGTTTGTTTATCCGAATGAAGAGTTTGCCATGAAGTTTTCTGCCACGCATTTGAAATCTGTCACGGATTTTTATGTAGAGACAAAGACTGGTCTGTCAAGGAAAAATTTAGAGTCGTTTCAACATAGGGCAGATTCTGTACGGAGAGAATTGGATAAAACCATTGCAAAAAGTTCTGCTTTTTATGATGGACATAGAAATGCTTCTGGTTCGTTTGTGTCGGCTCAGTTGAAGAAATATGAGATTGACATTCAGGTTTTGACCTCAACATATCAGGAGATTGAAAAAAATATTAAAGTGTTGGAGTTAGACTTGGCGAGAGAAACTCCATTGATTCAAATCATTGACAAACCATTCTATCCATTACCAAATGACAAAGTGAGGAAGTTAAAAGGATTTATTATTGGAGGATTTTTGGGAGGATTTTTGTCATGCTTGACTCTTGTCGCATTGCTCTATTTCTTTGAAATGAGGAAGAAATTAGAGAATGAAGAGAAAGAATAATCATTCAATCGAACAGTAGAAGTTAGTTAGTATGAGTTTACAAGGCAAACATATTTTGGTAGGCGTAACGGGTGGTATTGCTGCATATAAGATGGCAACGGTAATTCGTGACTTCAAAAAGAAGGGCGCTGAAGTGAAAGTTGTTATGACCCCAATGGCGAAACAATTTATCACACCACTTACATTGGCTACACTTTCACAAAATCCTATCTTGGTTGATTTCTTCGACCCTGAAAATGGTGCGTGGAATAGTCACGTTTCCCTCGGAATATGGGCGGATGCATACTTGATTGCTCCTGCTACTGCAAATACAATTGGTAAGATGGCTAATGGCATTGCTGATAATTTGTTGCTGACCTCTTATCTTTCTGCAAAGTGCCCTGTATTTGTCGCTCCTGCGATGGATTTGGATATGTATGCTCATCCTGCTGTGCAAAAGAATATAGAGACATTACGTTCTCGTGGAAATCATATCATTGACGCGGAAGAGGGCTTCCTCGCTAGCGGATTAACAGGGAAAGGTCGTATGGCAGAACCTTCAACTATTGTTGATTCGATGGAACTCTATTTCGCTTCTGTGAATGATTTAAAAGGGAAAAAAGTGTTAATCACGGCGGGGCCTACATACGAAAAGATAGATCCTGTTCGTTTTATTGGTAACTATTCTTCTGGGAAAATGGGATACGCCTTGGCTGAAGAGTGTGCGTCTCGTGGTGCTGATGTGATTTTAGTCTCCGGTCCCGTTTCATTGAATCCTGTTCACCCTAATATTAAAAAGATTTCGGTAGAGTCGGCAGGAGAGATGTTTGATGCTGCGGTTGAAAATAGTTCTGATGCGGATGTTGAAATCCTGTGTGCGGCAGTGGCGGATTATACGCCAGCTCAACGTGCGGATCGAAAGATAAAAAGAGAAAAAACAGGGGAGATGAGCATCGACTTGATTCCAACTAAGGATATTGCTGCTCATCTGGGTAAGATAAAAAAGGAAGGTCAGTTGATGGTCGGATTTGCTTTGGAAACAGATAATGAAGAGGTGAATGCGGTTGACAAATGTGCTCGTAAGAATTTGGACTTCATCGTGCTTAATTCTTTAAATAATAAGAACACATGTTTTCAGAGTGATACCAATATGATAACTATATTTGACAAGGATGGTAGTCGTTATCCCTATGAGTTTAAACCTAAACGAGAGGTGGCTAAGGATATCGTAGACCATATAGTTGAAAAGCTGTCATAATGGAATAAAAATAGGATTCTTCCGTTTGATAATTTAGATTTTTAAATACGCTTTAAGATATGAATTTGAGAAATATATGCATGTCATTGTTCTTTCTTATGTGCATCGGTCTGAATGCACAGGAGATAAAATGTCATATTCAAATAAACACAGATAAAATAGAGGGTACTAACAAGGATATCTATAATGAGTTGGCAAATGATCTCACGGAGTTTGTTAATTCCCGTAGGTGGACAGATGCTACTTTTACTGAGGATGAGAGAATAGAATGCACTTTTATTTTCATCTTGGAACAAACTGCGGGAGAGTCTTATTCGGGTAAACTACAGGTTCAGGCTTCTCGTCCTGTATATAACTCTGGTTATAACACCACCTTGTTTAATTTCATGGATAAGAATCTTAATTTCACATATTCTCGTTATCAACGATTGGAATTTGATGAAAATGTGTATGAGTCTAATCTCTTATCTGTGGTTGCGTATTACGTAAACATTGTATTAGGTCTTAATTTTGATTCGTTCGGACGATACGGAGGATCTAAATATTTTGAGAAAGCGGAGCTGATTTGTGCTTTGGCTCAAACGTCCGATGATGCGGGTTGGACTGCCTTCAAAAGTGATCAAAACAGATATGCTTTGATTAGTAATTTTATGGATGATCGTTTAAAGAAATTGCGTGATATCATCTATGAATACCATCGCTTTGGACTCGATGAAATGGTTAATAGTGTAGAAAAGGGTAGAACAAATATTTACAACAACCTTCCGTATCTTCGTGAAATGAATAGGGCCGTTCCTTATTCAATTGCATTGCAGACTTTTGTGGAAAACAAGATAAACGAGTTGTTGGATATGTTTAAACCTGCCACTGCGAAAGAGAAGAAAGAAGTCTACGATATTCTACAGAGCATCTTGCCTACGGAGACTACCAAATTTCAAGAATTGTTGAATTAGAATTTTTGAATATGTTACAATCTCTTTCTGTTGAAAATTATGCTTTAATCGAAAAGACTGAGATTAATTGGCGTAAGGGTTTCTCTGTTATCACTGGTGAAACAGGTTCTGGTAAATCCATTCTATTGGGTGCATTGGGATTGATTCAGGGTGCTCGCGCTGATATAAAGACACTAAAAGATACAGAAAAGAAATGTGTGGTTGAGGCAGAGTTTGATGTCGCACCCTATTCTTTGCAACCGTTTTTCTCTGCGAATGAACTGGACTATGATGATATTTGCTTGATTCGTAGAGAAATAACTCCAAATGGCAAATCGCGTGCTTTTGTGAATGATACTCCGGTCTCTCTTAATGTATTACGAGAGCTGACTGCATATCTTATAGATATCCATTCGCAGCATGAGACATTGTTGCTGAATGAGAGTTCCTTCCAAATGCATGTTTTGGATGCATTGTCTGATACCAAGACTCTTTTGAATGAGTATGTCGCTATGTATCGTCAGTATCAATCTTCTCAGAAGAGATTAAACGAGATGATTTCCATCTTGGAACAACAGAATGCTAATCGTGATTATTTGGAGTTCCAACTAAACCAGTTGAACGAGGCTGGATTTTCTTCTGACGAGCAGAATGAATTGGAGGAAGAATCGGATTATCTATCTCATACAACGGAATTAAAGGATGCGTTGACGAAAGTCAAGTGGCTTCTTTCTGAGAAGGAGGAAAGTGTTTGTTCGGCTTTGAAAGAGATGAATGATGCGATTGCTTCTGTTCTCTCTGTTTATACAGATTTGGAGCCTGTGGGCGAGCGTTTGAATAGCGCTTGGATTGAACTGAAGGATCTTTCGAGAGAGGTGGAACAACGCTTGGCAGATGTCACTGTTGATCCTCAACGCTTGGAGTTTATCACCCAACGTTTGGATCTAATCTATACACTAGAAAAAAAACATAAGGTGAATGATCTTCCTTCTTTACTGGAGGTGAAACGTTCATTTGAAGAACAATTGAATGGATTGGATTCTTCGTCGGATCAAATAGATGCTTTGAAGAAGGAGATAAAGGCGATGGAGAGTCAGTTGTCTGGCTTGGCGCAACAGATCTCTCAAAAGCGTAAGAGCGCGAAGCAACCTATGGAGCAGTCGGTATGTGACATATTGCGTGATTTAGGCATTGCAAATGCTAATTTTGAGGTCAAATTGGAGACACTCCCTTCGTTCAATGAAATGGGAACGGATGCTGTGACATTCTTGTTCTCCGCCAATAAAAATGCTCCTTTGCAACCTCTTTCTTCTGTTGCTTCAGGTGGTGAAATGTCACGTCTTATGCTGGCTTTGAAGTCGATTTTGTCAAAAACAGACAATCTGCCAACCATCATTTTGGATGAGATCGATACGGGTGTTTCTGGTGAAGTGGCTGACAGAATGGGTAGATTGATGAAGTCGATGGGAGAGTACATGCAAGTGGTTAGTATCACACACTTGCCTCAAATTGCTTCTAAAGGAGCAACGCATTACAAAGTATATAAGGAGGACAACGAAGTGAGTACCGTTTCCCATATAAAAGAGTTGACTAAAGAGGAACGTGTGATGGAGATAGCTCAAATGCTTAGCGGGAACAACCCTTCTGAGGCCGCTCAAGAGAATGCACGCGAGTTGCTTGCTTACTAATCGACCGATAGGTTGTGAATCTAATGTTAACACAAGGATAAATTTTGAATCAAAATGCTATTATCATATTATAAGGAGAATGTGGTGGAAGCTGGATGCGACGAGGCTGGACGTGGTTGCCTGGCAGGTCCTGTTTTTGCTGCAGCAGTCATATTGCCCACTGATTTCCAAAATGAGATATTGAATGATTCAAAACAACTGACCGAGAAACAAAGGTATTTGTTACGCCCAGTGATAGAGGAACAGGCCTTGTCGTGGGCAGTTGGTATTGTAAGCGCACAGGAAATTGATAAAATCAATATCCTGAACGCTTCTATTCTAGCTATGCATCGTGCTCTTAGTCAGCTGACGATTCCACCTCAACATATCATTGTCGATGGTAATCGTTTTAAACCGTATGAAAAAGTGCCTTATCAGTGTGTGGTGAAAGGCGATGGCAAGTATATGTCTATCGCAGCAGCCTCCATTTTAGCTAAGACTTATCGTGATGATTATATGAACAGCATCTCCGCGGATTATCCAATGTATCAATGGTCTAAGAACAAAGGCTATCCGACCAAGGCACATCGTAGTGCAATCAAGGAGTATGGTCCTTGCGAACATCATCGTATGTCATTTACATTATTGGAGGATACCCAATTAGAATTCCAGTTTGAATAGTCCTAGAACTCGTCTTACGCCTTTTCGTAACTGACAAAAGCAAATTGTTTGCTGTCGGGCGACCATGAATTAACATTGATGGTTCCTTGTCCGCCAAATAACTCAACAATCGTTTGTGGTGTTCCCCCTTCTGCTGGCATCAGTCGGAGAAGCACATTCTTGTTTGGTAAATGTTCGTCAGGTTTCAAATCTCCTTTGTGATAGGCTATGTAAACAACCAGTTTCCCATCGGGTGATACATGTGCGAACCATGCGTTAAGATCTTCGTCGAAGGTCATCTGTGTTTGTTCACTGCCATCTTTCTTCATTCGCCATATTTGCATTAGTCCAGTCTTTACCCAGTTGAACCAGATGTATTGACCGCACGGACTATATTCTGGTCCGTCGCTGAGCCCATCTTTCCCCTCTGTATGGGCGATTTCAACACCTGTCGCTAAATTCATGGTGTGAACCACGTGAGCCTCACCACGGAAGGCACAGTAGGCCATCTCTTTCATGTCGGGACTCCATCCATGCAGGTAACTAGGGCCATTCGGCGTGACGCATTTTGCCTCGCCTCCTTCAAACGGTAGGATGTAAATGCGGGAGTTGCCATCTTCTGCGGTGTGGTGACTGACGGCAATCTGTTTTCCATCAGATGAAATAACATGATCGTTGTTGCATTTCTGCGCGATGCCCGATTCGATCAGTTGTGCGTCGCCTTTGCCATCTGATGATAATCGATAAAGACGACCGTTTGAGTTGAAGACAAGCCACTTGCCGTCGGGCGACCAGTTGGGTGCCTCGATTAGGTAGGGGAATGATTGAATTGTTCTACGTTTACCAGTTGGTATGTCGTAAATTTCTAAATGACTGATGATCCTTTCCATTTTTTTATTTTATAAGTTAATACGATTAAAATTTGAGCAGGTGCATAGGCTGCCCAAACTAAAAATCTGAAAATTTCGTGTGAAACATTTATAGTGACTGCTTTAAGAACAATACTGTAATCGCAGATGAGAAAACAGGTGATGGCGAGCGCAAACAGAAACTTATCGGTTGAATGCTCCTGATTCCATCGGCGCCAGGCGGTTATGACATTTATTGTAAGCATCACCATGTTTATCGCTCCAATGGCTAAAGAAATGGTGAATTTGTCGGTGACGATGAGTAGTGCCCAGAATGACAATATCGCAATGAGTCGTATGATAAAGTTATTGCGAGGCATTCCTAAGTAGAAAGCATAGATGGTTTGTACGATCACAAAAAAAGAAAAGCCCACTAGCGTAGATATGGAATCCAGCGAAGGGGATATGTTGGGTAGAAATACAAGGAAGAAATCAGCTACAACGGTGGTCCATAGACCCAAAAGTAGTAAATCTGTGTTCCATACAATCTTTTCTGAAGCATCGATGAATAATTTGGTTGCGAAGATTGCATTGACAACGATAAATAAGAATCTAACGGAGGCGTAGGTCACATTATTTGCGTAATAATCAGAGACTTTAATTGCCAAAAACAATAGAGTCTGAATGATTAAATAAACAATCGTCTCTTTCGATCTCATGGATGAAGTTTAGTTAACTATGGATGATATCTTTTTAGTGGCCGTCAGTGTCAGTTTATGCATGGCTCTGGTACATGCAATGTATAATAGACTGCGATCCATCTCGTTGTTGTATTCTTTTTCGGTGACAAAAGGAACCACTACCTCATCAAACTCCAATCCTTTGGCGGTATGAGCTGTGGTTACGATGATTCCGTTGGAGAAGGCGGCACTCTCACTTGACAACAAGCATACTTGATCGGTTCGTTCTGACAAGATGCTGTGTAGTTGAATCGCCTCTTTTTCTGTTTTACAGATGATGCCCATCGATCCATTGCCTTTCAGTGCGTTTCCAACATACGTATGAAGGTATTCTAATTCGTCATTAGCAGATGGAAAGGTGAGAACAGATGGTTTTTCACCATGACGTTCGATGGCAATCAAATCCGGACTTTTAGAGATCTTTTGTGCAAAGTTGGTGATTTCGTAGGATGAACGATAACTCTTGCAGAGTTTCATCACTTCAGCACCTGCCAAGACCCGCTGAATGTCCATGTAGTTGGTTGAACTATATGGATTGACAGATTGCAAGGCATCACCTAAGATGGTTTTGTTGCAAGGGAAGAGAAGTGAGAGCACTTTGTATTGAATAGGAGTGTAGTCCTGCATCTCATCTACCAAGAGATGTTTGATGGGAAGTTTCTCTTTCAATCCCTCCATCTTTATCTTCAGATAGAGGAGAGGTGCGACATCTGCATATTCAAGCTGTCGATTTTTCCCTTTTTTGAAAAGTTCTGGCTGACCTAACCATTCGTAGAATGACTGGTAGAGTGAAAGATCGTTATTGCCAGAAAACATCTTTTTAATCTCCGCTTTAATGTTGTTTTTGTCGGTTGTGGTCAACTCTAAGTTGGGAGCAGATAGTTGAAGTTCGCGGATGATATCCTTCGCTATCGGTTCGAATCGACTGCGCATTGGAATACGATGATACGCTTTGAAACGTTCCTCAATGTATTCTTTAGGAACTGGAATGCGTCCGATTTTGATATCCACCGCTTGAAAGCAATGGTTCTCCACATACAAAAAGAACTTATCCATTTTGTCGATAAATTCAACCGATGATTTAAAACGGATTCGGTTGATGAATGCCTCATCATGTTTCTCGATGATTTCGGTCACCTGCTCGAAGAAGGTTTGGAATTTGTATTTGCTTTGTAGCTGCTTATCCATTAACTCTTCGAATCCACACTCTTCGATGGTCTCTTCACCCAATTCAGGAAGGACGTTGGAGATATAGTCGGCAAAGACTTTATTAGGAGATATGATAAGGATATCTTTGGAAGAGATTTCCCCTTTAAATCGGTATAGAATATACGCAACGCGGTGGAGTGCGATGGATGTTTTTCCAGAGCCTGCCACACCTTGAATGATGAGGGTCTTAGCCTCTTCGTTACGAATGATTAGGTTTTGTTCCCGTTGAATGGTGGCAACGATGTTTTTCATTCGTTCATCAGATGTGCTGCTTAGCTCTTTTTGAAGGATATCATCTTGAATGTTGATGGAACTTTCCAACATGAATTCCATGACGGAGCGACGGATACGATATTGCCTTTTCAGATTGATGGTTCCGTTGATGATTCCGGATGGTGATTCATAATGAGCCTTACCCGTTTCGTAGTCGTAGAACATGGTAGAGATGGGAGCACGCCAGTCGTGTATGACGTTTTCATTCTTTTCTGTGTCATAATAAGAGTGGATACCGATGTAAATAGGCAAGCTCTCTTTTTTCTTATCCTCTTGAAAATCGATTCTTCCGAAGTAGGGAATCTCAATCATTTTGCGGATTCGTTTTTTCCGTTCGACGATGGCTTCACTTGATAAGACGGCTTGGGTGACATTATGGCGAACCGCACTCTTTTCTGCACGGTCTAACTCGGATTGGTTTTCCCACAAATAGTTCTTATACTCGCGTAGGTCTTTTACGTTGTTATTGATTACTTCATCCAGTTTGGTGATGATTTTTTCCAATCTTCTGATGATGCTCTTCATATAAGAGACTTCATCTTGCTCTGTTTGATTAAATACGGACACCGTTGTATGATTTAAGATGGGTTCTCTGAATTAATTTCGTGAACTTATGTGTTATGTATGAAATAGTTACGTTGAAATGTGATTGTCAGGCAAAAGCATTCCATTTCGCTAAACTTTCATAGAGACAAAGTTAAATAAATTCTGTCAGTGTGCAAATATTCTTTATCTTTGTGATGTCATTAAAAATTCGAGTAACATGGAACAAAAAAGAACATATCAGTGTGTGGGAACATGCTCTAAGTTGATCAATGTTTCTGTGGAAGATGGCGTCATAAAAAGTGTACAATTTTTAGGAGGCTGTCATGGAAACACGCAGGGTGTTGCTGCATTAGTGAAAGGTATGAAGGTGGAGGATGCGATTTCCAAATTAAAGGGAATCGATTGTGGAGGAAGAGGTACATCATGTCCAGATCAGTTGGCGCACGCATTAGAGGCATTCCTATAATCGAAAGGGGAGTACAAATGACTCTTGTGTGGAGAAATAATATTGTACAACTCTAAAAATATGTCTAATTTTGCACTTCAATAAATTTGTATACAAATACATAATTCAATATGGTTCTATTTTTCAAAAAGGCAGATAACGGCTATTTAGCTGTGGATGCTGAAAAAAAGTTCGATGCTCAAGATATTGAAAAGCTTACATGGCTTTTCAGTGGAGCAAAATTCACTGATGAAGAGAAAATCTCTGGTTGGTTTATCGGTCCTCGTCGCGAGATGATAACTCCATGGAGTACCAATGCGGTTGAGATCACGCAAAACATGTCTCTTAAGGGAATCCGTCGTATAGAGGAGTACTTTGCAGCAAAAGGAAAGGATTCAGAGCATGATCCTATGTTGCAACGCGTTTACAATGGATTGGATCAATCTATCTTTACAATTGATAAAAAGCCAGATCCAATTGTCTATATCGATGATTTGGCAGCCTACAACCAACAAGAAGGTTTGGCTCTTAGTCAGCAGGAGATGGACTATTTGAATAGTGTAAGTGAAAAGATCGGCCGCAAGTTGACAGATAGTGAGGTGTTCGGATTCTCTCAAGTGAATTCAGAACACTGTCGTCATAAGATATTTGGTGGTTTGTTCATCATCGACGGAGAGGAGAAAGAGTCTTCTTTGTTCCAAATGATTAAGAAAACATCTGCTGAAAATCCTAATAAGATTGTTTCGGCTTACAAAGATAATGTGGCTTTCAATGAGGGTCCCGAAATCGAGCAGTTTGCACCTGCAAGTGGTGACAAGCCAGACTTCTTCGAGGTAAAAAAGATAAAATCTGTGATCTCATTAAAAGCAGAAACACATAACTTCCCTACAACAGTGGAGCCATTCAATGGTGCTGCAACTGGTACTGGTGGTGAGATTCGTGACCGTCTTGGCGGTGGTAAGGCAAGTTTGCCTATCGCAGGTACGGCTGTATATATGACATCCTATCCTCGTACGACTCCTGGTCGTCATTGGGAGGATATATTGGACCCTCGTAAGTGGTTGTATCAGACACCAGAACAGATTTTGATTAAGGCTTCTAATGGAGCAAGTGATTTCGGTAACAAGTTTGGTCAACCATTGATTTGTGGTTCATTGCTTACCTTTGAACATGCTGAAAACAACAAGAAATATGCTTATGATAAAGTTATCATGTTGGCAGGTGGTGTTGGTTTCGCTAAACAGAAAGATAGTTTGAAGGGCAATCCAGAACCAGGAGAGAAAGTGGTTGTCATGGGTGGTGATAACTATCGTATTGGTATGGGAGGTGGTGCTGTCTCTTCTGTTGAGACAGGACAATACTCTAATGCTATTGAGTTGAATGCCGTACAACGTGCGAACCCTGAAATGCAGAAGAGAGTCTCCAACGTGATTCGTACGTTGGCAGAATCAGATAACAACCCTATCGTTTCTATCCACGACCATGGTGCAGGTGGTCACTTAAACTGCTTGTCAGAGTTGGTTGAGGCTACGGGTGGAAAAATCGATATGGATAAATTGCCTATTGGCGACCCTACTTTGTCTGACAAGGAAATCATTGGAAATGAGAGTCAGGAGCGTATGGGCTTCTTGGTAAAAGAAAAAGATATTGCCTTGATTAGTAGAATAGCAGATCGTGAACGTGCTCCTATGTATGTGGTGGGAGAAACAACCGACGATATGCAATTCGTCTTTGAACGTGCAAATGGAGATCAACCGATCAACCTCCGTTTGGATTATATGATTGGTAAACCACCTCGTACTGTGATTACTGATAAGACAGTGGTGGAGAAATTTGCCCCTGTTCAAACTGACGAAAAGAATATTCAAACTTATATCAACGATGTTCTTCAATTGGAATCTGTGGCTTGTAAGGATTGGTTGACAAACAAAGTAGACCGTTCCGTAACAGGTAAGATCGCACGTCAGCAATGCGCTGGTGAGTTGCAGTTGCCATTGAACGACTTGGGTGCTGTAGCATTGGATTACAGAGGCAAGAGTGGTATTGCAACATCCATCGGACATGCACCATCTGCTGCATTGGTGGATCCTGCTGCAGGTTCTGTTCTATCCATCTCTGAAGCTTTGACAAACATTGTATGGGCTCCATTGCAAGATGGCTTGGCAAGTGTCTCATTGAGTGCCAACTGGATGTGGCCTTGTAAGAACCCAGGAGAGGATGCTCGTTTGTATAAGGCAGTTGAGGCTTGTAGCGACTTCGCTTGCGAATTAGGCATCAACATACCAACAGGAAAGGATTCATTGTCTATGACTCAAAAATATGGAGAGGATAAGGTATACTCACCTGGTACGGTCATCATCTCTGCAGGTGCTGAAGTATCCGATGTTCGTCGCATTGTCTCTCCTGTTTTGGTTAATAAGAAAGATACATGCATTTATCATATTGATTTCTCATTTGATGCATTGAAATTGGGAGGTTCTGCTTTAGCTGCCACTTTGAATAAGGTGGGTGATGAAGTGCCTACGGTTAAGGAAGCTTCTTATTTCGCAGATGCTTTTGAAACCATTCAAGAACTGATAAAGAAGGATTTGATTTTGGCTGGACATGATATTTCAGAAGGTGGTATGATTACTGCTTTGTTGGAAATGTGTTTCGCTAATACAAAGGGTGGTTTGAATGTTAACTTGAAAGAGATTGCAGAACCAGACTTGGTGAAAATCCTCTTCTCTGAGAATCCAGGTGTCTTGATTCAAGTTGAGAAGAAGTCTGAGGTTGAGAAGATCCTTCATAATGCAGGTGTTGGCTTTGCTAAGATTGCTGTTCCTACAGATAATCGCCAGATTGTTGTTGAGAAGGATGGTAAGAAAGAGGTGTTCGACATCGATGCGTTGCGTGATGTTTGGTATAAATCTTCTTACTTATTGGATCGTAAACAAAGTGGAGAGGTTTGTGCTAAGGAACGTTACGAGAACTATAAGAAACAACCACTTCAAATCCAATTCAATAGTGCATTCACTGGTAAGCTCTCTTCTATGAAGTTGACGGCAGATCGCAAGGGACGTTCTGGTGTTAAAGCTGCTATCATCCGTGAGAAAGGTACGAATGGCGAGCGCGAGATGGCTTACTCATTATACTTGGCTGGATTTGATGTGAAGGATGTTCACATGACAGACTTGACTTCTGGACGTGAGACGTTGGAAGATGTGAATATGATAGTCTTCTGTGGTGGATTCTCCAATTCAGATGTGTTGGGTTCTGCAAAAGGATGGGCTGGTGGCTTCCGTTACAGTGAGAAGGCAAAAGAGACTTTGAGAAAGTTCTATGCACGTGAAGATACATTGAGTTTGGGTATTTGTAATGGATGTCAGTTGATGGCAGAATTGGAGTTGCTATATCCAGAACATGAGAAGAAACACAAGATGTTGCATAACAATTCACATAAGTTTGAGTCTAACTTTGTCGGATTGACAATTCCAGAGAATAACTCAGTGATGTTCGGCTCATTGTCTGGTAGCAAGTTGGGCGTTTGGGTAGCTCACGGAGAGGGTAAGTTTGACTTCCCTTACGAAGAGAGCAAATACAATGTGATTGCTAAATATACATACGAAGGTTATCCAGCAAATCCAAATGGCTCTATGTATAATGTGGCTGGTGTTTGTTCGAAGGATGGCAGACACTTGGCTATGATGCCTCACTTGGAGCGTGCTATCTTCCCTTGGCAATGGGCATATTATCCAGCTGATCGTAAGGCTACGGATGAAGTGACACCTTGGTTGGAAGCATTTGTGAATGCTCGCAAGTGGATTGAGGCTAAAAGATGATTTATTAATTGTTTTTGATTTTTGTTCTGTAGAGACGCACGGCCGTGCGTCTCTATTTATATTCATAAAATACAAGACTAGAAACACATCCAAAGGCATGAAATACTTTATAAAATTATTTTTCGCATGTTTGGTGGCAGAGTTGGTATTCGCCTCATCTGTCTCCGCTCAGTGTGATGTTCAAGCTTTTTCTTCTAAGTTAGAACGTCAATCTAGGAAAGATGCCAAGAAAACGGCAAGTGCATATTTTTTAGAACATGAAGAGGACGCTTATAAAAATCAGAATGATTGTTTGCGTCTTGCAAGTGATCTCATCGTCTCTGATATTTCAGATAGTATTCCAGATGGTATATGCTATGCGTTACCTGCACGATTTTCAGATGCCATAGATACGCAGGATCTAGATTTCATCTTCGTAATCTTTTATGCTAGATTGTATCAAATACGACAAACATGTGTGATGGATGAGAAGTCGTGGATCGAGACAATGAGTTACGTGACAGATTTTTATGCAAATCATGTAGATTCTATTAAGAAGCATTTCAATCTTTCCGCCAATGATCGTTTTTGCCGATACATGGATAGATGTCTCAATGCCAAAAAAGAAGGGACGTTTGATTCATTTATAGGAGGTGAGTACGGGAAGAGCAATAAGAAGGCATATGTAAAAATGGCGTTTGATAGAGACTCTATTTTATACACCTGTACGAAAAATCCTAAAGCAAAAATTTCGTTGGAGGTGGAAATTACGGATGATGACTTAAAACGAAATGATACTGAGTTCCGACAGAAAATGATTCGGTTACTAGGGTATCGATATTGTTGTAGGTTTCTTGGAAGACGTTATGAGAAAAGAGTTGATGAGATCCCTAGTTTATGGTCACGTATTTACTTTTCTAAAGTGGAAGAAAGATTGAAAGAGGAGCAAGAAATAAGGATGAAAAGGAAGAAGGAAGAGAAAGAATCGGTGGAGGTATTTGGAATATCTAAAATTAGAGGACTAATTCAAGGATTCAGTAAGGAAGAAAATCAGCGATATAGGGATCGATTAGATGAGTATGTTTTGGCTTACGACCTACCTGTCCTTTTGTTGGAAGACTATTATGATTGCATTGAGATATTTATCTCGAAAGAGAGAATGCGCTCTAACGTGGAATCTTCTGAACCTTCTGATAGTTTGAAAAAACTCATGGAAATGAGTCAGAATGGCACATTGAAGGAGGGATTTGAACTAAAGAGGAGCAAATAAATAGCGCAAAATATACTATTTACTTCACATCATCTTGTTTCACTTCGATATCATACAATTTTGTATCCAAAGTGGTTTGATAGAATGTTTGATATGCGGTATGGAAATCTTGCCATAAAGGTTTTCCCTCCACTTGAACGTTTTTCTTGTAGTCGAACGCAAGTAGGTGGTCGGTTCCGTGGTTGTCAATGTTATCGAGCAATGCGCGAATAGAAAGATCCTCCTGTTTGCCGATTATCCATGAGCGATAAATGTTGTTCTCCATCTCTTCGTGAGGCTTGATCACCTTGGCAGCGACAAGCTGATTGATGATGTCTTGGAAAAGAGGGTAGGGGATATTTAGGGTTTTGACAATTTCGTCGGGTTGTGTTTCCATCTTTTGCTCATGCCACTTTTTGTAGATGATGGATGCGATGGTAACCATTAAAAAGTGCATGTATTGAGGCGTCAGTTCTTTTACCTCTTTTACGAATGTATAGTTGCCTTGTCTGTCGATGGAACTTCCCATGGAAGCACTTAGCAGAAAGATGATCCACATGAAGTGGACCCATGCCATAGTGATGAAGATGATGGCGAATGTAGATCCGTAGTTCTTCAGATAAGAGCCCTCTATGGTGTCGAACAAGACCATATAGCCAGTGTTCAATATCCACAAAAGAATCATGAAGAAGAAGGTGGAAGTGAAGGCGCTTGCCATACTGACGTTGGTATGAGGGAAGAACTTGAAAACCGCCAGGAAGGCGAAGAAGGTCAAACTGTATAAAACCAGCTTTATAATCAGTGGATTGTGTATGTAGTTGAGTATGGGCAGTGATACCGGTAGTGAGACTCCAAGGATGACGAAAATGATAGTGTAAAATCGCAATCTTTCTTCGATGGAGCGGTCTTGTGCTCCCCATATCCGATTGAGGTTGTGATTGATGCTGTAAAACAGACTGTAGGTGCACCATAGCATAACGCCTAATACGATCACATTGCCTCTCCAAGAAGACTCTTTGATGTAGTCGTCGGCAAGAGAAAACACGTCGTTGATGGCTTTTTCCATGTATGGGAACATCCCTGTTAGTGCTGAGATGATAACATCGGAATTGATGAATCCTTGCAATACGCACAACATCAGCGCCAAAAATGGAATCGTGGATGTGAAGGTGAGGAAGGTGAGGGCAGACGCCTTAGTGGATGCCTCATGGTCTATGAATGAATGGAGAAAAATCAGCGGAATCTTTTTCCATGAGAATTTGTTTTGACGGAAGCAATCGTAGTCGAAGTTTAAACATTTGTTGTAATGCTTGATACCCCATTTAGTTATATTGTTAATTGCTTCTTTAATATGATTGATGAATTTGAAAATTTTTGCCATGTCTCTTTGATTGTGTTTAACACTGCAAAGATATACATAATTTTCGCTTCAGTTGTTAAATAAAAAGACCATTCATTTGTGTAAGTATAATAAAAAGGTTCGTCGCCACATAGGACGACGAACCTCTCGCATTAAAATATTTGACTAATAATTTTCGCATTCTCTCCCTCGTAGACAACTACGTCGGTCACTGGTTCGTAATCAAAATTTTTGAATTGCAACAACAGCATTGCGACATACATTCCATCCTTTGAAACACAACTTTCCAATATGTAGCGTCCATTGTATGATTCTTTTAAATGGAAATTCTCAACCGCCTGAGTTAGGTTTTCGGAAGATGTGCGTAGAATTCGTTGCAGTCGGTCACCGTCTTGTTGATCCAATTGCATTTTCTTGGGTTCGATAACACTTCCTGTAGATGCACACTTTGCTACGGTTTTTAAACCAAACCATGATTTGCTGATATATACACGAGCATCAGCACAGATGTCATTCCACATCTGTAAACTTTTTATGTTTGCCATTTTTGATTAAATTTTGTTAGGTATAATAAAATGATTTCTCTTAATGCATATTTTAATACAAAGGAGAATCACACCTAACAAAGAATGCGTCTCAACGCAATGACAAAATAAAAGCGTGGAGACGCACTCCTTTTTTGCACCTCAAGACAGGGGTTGTGAAAGGATAGATATGGAAGGTAAATAAAACAATATGAGTAATGTGTAGTCCAATGAGTAGAAAACCTGTTGGACTTGCCACCTCCAAAAGAATGAGAACGAGCAGGACGAGAATGCCCCAGTCGTTGAGTTTTCTTAGCATTCAATAAAACGCCAGAAGGAGCTTCTTCCGCATCTATCAGTATGCTTGAATGCTGTTCCTCGTATGAATTGACAACACAACTCACCTCGTCAGACTTGTCTGTTGCATATGCTTCCCTGAAAAGGCAAGGTGCATTAGACAATCCAAACAATGATGCAATAGAAAGCCAAAGGTGAATTATCAAAAAAATCATATAAGAAACTAGATTAATTGACGACAAAGATATGCTTTTTTGTTAAACAGAACAATTATGATAGAGGGGTAAAAATCTATTAGAAACAACAAATGAGGTAGATGGTAGATTGAGAGAGTTGTTGGGAAAAATAAAAGCCTCAATGTTTATTCGTTGAACATTGAGGCTTTTAGTTGTCGTTTTCTGTCTGATCCATAAAATGTTTTTTTAATAGTTGTTTTTTAAATCTTTTGACTCCATGTAAATTCTAGTTACTACTGAAAACGCCAACACTACTGAAAAAAATAATCCTAGTACCATAGTTGTAAATTTTAAAAAGTGAAACATCTTCGTTTTTAATAACAATACAAATATATGCATTGTTTTCAAAATGACAAATAAAAATAAGAAAAAATTGAATATAGTAAGCAAAAATATTAAAACAGCTGACAAAATGATAGTTTGTATAAGGTGACATAAGAAAAAAGTAATATTAGAATTTAGGGGAAAATAGATAGAATTGTCATGTGCATTGAATCTTCATGAGCCTCCAACAGGGTAAAAGGGAAGAGTTTTTTTGCCCACATGTTTTTTCGTGGAGGTTTGATCTTTCGTATCTTTGTAAAAACAAAATAAAGAATCATGAAAAATAAGACTCTACTTTTTATCCTAATAGTTTGTATCATCTCATGGATCGCTTCGGCAGTGTTCTACTTACTCGGCGGTGACATGCAAGATATCAGCGGTATCGCCTTCTGCACAGGACTAATGTTCATTCCCCTGCTCTCGGTGATCATCACGCAACACATCTTCCACGAACCTATTCTGAAGAATCTTGGCATCTCCTTTCGATTCAACCGATGGTTTGTGGTGGCGGCATTGTTGCCTATAGCCATCAACCTCGTAGCATTAGCGGTGTCGGCAGCATTCCCTTCGATGCGTTTTTCCACCGAGACACCCATCTTACAAAATGCGTTAGAGAAAATGTCGGAACCGATTCCGGGAATTAACGCTTACGGACTACTGGGCATCTCCCTTCTGTCGGGACTCTTCTCAAGCCTTACGGTCAATGCTGTTGTTGCCTTTGGCGAGGAAATAGCATGGCGGGGTTGGTTGCTTAAACAGTTCGAAGGCGTCAGCTTCCTGAAGACAGCACTGGTGATCGGTGTCATCTGGGGCATCTGGCACGCACCAATCATCCTTATGGGGCACAACTATCCTCAACACCCTGCGGCAGGAGCAGCAATGATGGTGTTGTTCTGCATAATGATCACACCCGTGATGCAATACATCCGCATCAAGGCCCATTCTATGATTCCAGCAGCCATCTTCCATGGGGCAATCAATGCCGGTGTGGGGCTATCAGTGATGTACATCGACGGATTCAACGACCTGCTGGGCGGACTGCTAGGCGTGGCCGGTTTCATCACACTGTTTATCGTCAACCTAATCCTGTTTGCCATAGATAAGTGGGTGACGAAAGAGAATATATATACGGGACAAATAAAGATGCTTTGATAAGGAACAGTTCTTACTGAAGATTTTTGCCATAAAACCTTTGAGCAGTTCCTATGTCATTCCAACTTGAGGTCACAATTTGTGACCTCAAAGAAGGACAACCGATTTCAGACTGCTCTTATTTAGTCAGTTGAAACATTTCACATCACCTTCGCCAGAATATCAGGGATAAAGCTTGCGTCAAATAGGTCGAAGGCGAAACATTTCTTTCCCAAGTCCTTGAGTGATGCACCAACATGGTATAGAATGCTGTTGTCGATGATCAGAAAACGGTCGTGCATTTGTGAAGTGTATTTTACTGTCAATGTGGGGTACTGGGCATTGAAGGTTCGAATATCCTGTGCGGTCAGTCTTGTGTTGGGCAGGGTGTAGATGGTGACATCCACGCCGCTGTTTTTGGTCGCCAGTCTTTCAAGCACAGATAGGTCCACATAATTGTCTATCAATATAATCTCCTTCTGAGCCTGACTAATAAAGCTTTGGAATTTAGCGTATGCATCAAAGATCTGGCCTTGGAAGAAGATGCCTTGGGTGTCATCAATTTTGTA